>Ga0315275_10001271_pt1 | contig 22065 bp, 21 predicted proteins | sample YL17G03_0_MG_FD_205557 | JGI IMG/M metagenome (GOLD analysis project Ga0315275, IMG submission 205557) | Sediment microbial communities from Yellowstone Lake, YNP, Wyoming, USA - YL17G03_0 | ecosystem: Environmental > Aquatic > Freshwater > Lake > Sediment | place: USA: Wyoming | collected...
TGATTACTTGAGCCTATGTGGCGCTGTAGTATTCGGTCGTCCGCATTTGTTGGTTTGGTTGACTTGCCGGAGCCGAAAAAGTAATATGCCATGTAACCCTCCGGACCATTGAAGGGGTAGATTTTGATCTGCCAGCGATGCAAGAAACAGCCCGCCACCGTCCACCTGACGGAGATCCTGCATAACGAGAAGCGCGAACGGCACCTCTGCGAGGACTGCGCCAAGGAGGAAGGCGTGGCCATGAAGACCCAGATGAACCTCCAGGACATCCTCTCGGGCATGCTCGAAGCCCACCAGGCCGCCGGCCGCGAGGCCAACCTGACCTGCCCGGACTGCGGCCTCACGTATGCCGAGTTCCGCCAGCAGGGTCGCCTCGGGTGTCCGCACGATTACGAAGTCTTCGCCGAGCCCCTCAAGGAAGTGCTCCAGAAAGTGCACGGCGGGACCGAGCACACCGGGAAGATGCCTCAGCGTGCGGGGGCCGACCTGACGGCCCAGCGGCAACTGATGCAACTGCGCCGCCAACTCCAGGCCGCCGTCGAGGGCGAGAAGTACGAGGAAGCAGCACGACTCCGAGACCTCATCAAGGAAAAGGAATCCGCGGGTGAAACTCGATGACATGATCACCTCGCCGAGCCCGTGGCTGGAGCCTGGCGGCCCGCAGAGCGACATCGTCCTCTCGACCCGCGTGCGCCTGGCCCGCAACGTCGCCGGGCGACCCTTCTCGACGCGCCTCCGGTCCGAGGAGCGGCAGGACCTCGAGGCCTTCCTAAAGAAGGCCGTCCTCAAGGCCTTCGGACCGCGCGACATCACCTGGTTCGAACTGGGCGACCTCCAGGAGATTGACCGCCGGTGCCTGATGGAGCGGCACCTCATTAGCCGCGAACTCGCGACCGGCGACGGGCATCGCGGCGTCGCCATTGATAACGCCCAGAAGATCGCCATCATGGCCAACGAGGAAGACCACCTGCGGCTCCAGGTCATCTGCCCCGGCCTGCAACTGGAGGAGGCCTGGCGCGAGGCCGATACGCTCGACAACCGGCTCGAAGAGCACCTGACCTACGCCTTCTCGCCCACCCTCGGGTACCTCACGGCTTGCCCGACCAACGTCGGCACGGGCCTCCGCGCCAGCGTCATGCTCCATATGCCGAGCCTGGTGCTGACGCGGCAGATCGAGAAGGTCTTCCGGGCCGTGGCGCGACTGCGATTGGCCGTGCGCGGCCTCTACGGCGAGGGCACCCAGGCCACAGGCGACATCTACCAGATCTCCAACCAGGCGTCGCTCGGCCGCAGCGAAGCCGACATCCTTAAGACCCTCGGGGCCGTCATCCCGCAGATCATCGAGTACGAGCAGCAGGCCCGCCAGGTCCTCGTGTCGGAAAGCCCGCTGGCCCTGGACGACAGGATCTTCCGGGCGTGGGGACTCCTGACACACGCGCGGACGATCTCGAGCGAGGAGACCCTGACCCTGCTTTCGGCCGTCCGCCTGGGAATCCACATGGGCCGACTCAAGGGCGTGGACATCGGACTGGTGAACGAACTCTTCCTTCTGACGCGTCCGGGGCACATCCAGAAGATGCGCGGCGGGGAACTCACGGAAGCCGAGCGCGACATCGCCCGCGCCGAGTACGTCCGCAAGCAACTCGGCGTGGCCTGACCATGCCTGACCTCCCGCTAGGCGCCGTCATCGCCTTCGATTTCCAGGCGTGGAACATCCAGGAAGAGATCGCCATTCTGCGCGAGATCGGAATCCGCCGCGTCCAGGTCTGGCGCAACTACGGCCAGGGCATCACGGCCCGCCACGTGTGCGAGACGCTCGATGCGGCCGGCCTCGCGGCCGACAGCCTGCACGGCTATTTCCAACTCGAACCCGGCGACCTGCCAGGGTCGGACCTCTCGTCGCCGGACACCGCCGTGCGGCAGGGCGTGATAGAGGTCCTCCGCCGCGAGGCCGAGTTTGCCCGCGCCATCGGCTGCCGCGACGTCATCGTCCATCCGGTCGCCCCCGGTCAGGAGTCGGCCGACCAGCGCCGGCGGGACAGTTTCGTGGAAGCCGTCGCGGCGCTGGCCGAGACCGGTCGCCGGGACGACGTGCGGTTCCTCGTGGAGAACATGCCGCGGCCGATGTTCGGCTCCGACGCCCGCCTGCTGCGCCAGGCCGTGGACGCCGCCGGCGGCCGCCACGTCGGCCTCAACTACGACTCCGGCCACGCCATGCTCGCCGGAGACCCCGTGGGAGCCGTCCGCGCCATGGGCCCGCGGCTCTGGGGCATCCACCTTCACGACAACCTCGGCGAGAAAGACGACCACATGATCCCGGGGACCGGCCGCGTGCCCCTGGAGGAAATCGCGCGGGCACTGGCCGAAGTCGGGTACGGCGGGACCTTTATGCTCGAAGTATACCGGCCGACCGACGAGGTGCGGCGTGACCTGACGGCGGAGCGTCTGGCGTTCATCGAGCGCCTTCGCCGCCTGGCGTCCGGTTCATAGGCCGACGTGACCGAGGCCCAGTTTCTTTAGGAACCGCCGGCGGATGCCGGGGTCATGAAGCCGCTCGTCGTCCTCGACGACCGCATCGGGAAACCGCCTGAGCACCGCGGCGGCGAAGAGGCCGGCGCCCAGCCGCAGGGGCTCCTCGGCATCGGCCGCGGCATAGACCTTCACGTCGCGGATGCCGCAGGACGGTGAGCGGCTCTTCAGGAGCCAGCCATCCACGCGGCCGAGGTCGCCCAGGAAAGTCTCGGTGAACCGCCGCATCGCCGCCGTAACGTCCCGGCCGGTCGCCGGCTGCACGAGGTGCGGCCGGCCGCGTACGAGGACCACGCGAATGGAGTCGCGCGGGCATCCGAGGCCTATCTCCATCTCCGGGCACACGGGCAAGAACTCAATGCGCTCTTTCATCTGGCGTACGAATTCGTCGGCGACCATTGTGCCGTCGTAGCGGCACGGGGCGAACCCCAGGCACTTCGAGACGACCAGGCGGGGCTTCGCGGATTTCGCCACGGCTTCACCTCATCTCGGCCCGGGCACGGAAGGGGCGCCGCCTTGCGGTCCGCGGTCCGCCCACCGGAGCAGGGCGAAATCAATGCGGTTCATCAGGTTCGGATAAACGCCCTCCAGGCCGGGCCGGACCAGCGTTAGATTCGTATAGACATACATCGGAACGACGGGCACTTCCCGGAGGAGGATTTCCTCGGCCCGAGCGAGGACCCGCATCCGTTCGGCGGGATCCGCCAATCGGGCGGCCTCCTCCACGAGGGCGTCGTACTCGTCGTTCGACCAGCCGGTCTGGTTGTTCCCGCCGCCGGTCACGAAACAGTCGAGGAACGTGTTCGGATCGAGGTAATCGCCGTACCACCCGCCACGGGCGATGCGGTACTCGCCCTTGCGAACCTTGTCGAAGAAGGAGGTCGTCTCGACCTCCTCGATGCGGACCGTGACGCCGAGGGCCTCGCTCCACTGTTGCTGAACGAGTTCGGCGATGGGCTTGTGGACGAAGCCGCTATTAACGAGGATCGAGAGGTCCTCCAGGCCCACCCCGCCCGGATGACCCGCCTCGGCCAGGAGCCGCCGCGCCTCCTGGACGTTTTCATCGAGACCCGGCGGCGAGGCGTATCCCGGCAGGCCGGGCGGCACGAAGGTCGTCGCAGGGACCTGGCCGCCGCGCGCGGCCCGCTCGACGATCGCCCGCCGGTCAATCGCCAGGGCCAGCGCCCGCCGCAACCGGACGTCCGAAAGGACCGGGTCGGAACAGTTGAACCGATAGAAATACGTTCCGAAGTTGGTCGCGTACACGACGTCGCGGCGGCGGCCGGCGTCGCGGGCCTCCAGGAGCGGCTGGATCGCCAGCGCCGGGACCACTGTCGTCAGGTCCACGGCCCCGGTCTCGTAGGCGAGGAGCGCCGTCTTGTCGTCGGCGAAGACACGGACCTCGATCCGCCCGAGCGCCACAGCCCCCGCGTTCCAGTAGAACGGATTCTTCTCCCAGATCATGCGGCTACGGAACCGCCACTCTGCCAGGCGGTACGCCCCGTTGGAGATGAGGCTCGGCGGCATAGTCCACCGGTCGCCCGACGATTCGACGTTGTCGCGCCGGACGGGCAGGTACGTCGTGAAGGCCGCGAGGTCGAGGAAATAGGCCGTGGGCCTTTCGAGTTCGACGACGAGGCGGCGTGGCCCCTCGACGCGGACGCCGACCTGCGACCAGTCGGAGCGTGCCGCGCCGGTTTGGCGTTGCGGCGTAAGGTCATGCGCCGCCGCTTCCGCAGCGGCCTCATAGTACGCCTTCGCCCCGCGGATGGGATAGAGCATATAGACATACTCGGCGGCCGTCTTCGGGTCCAGGACGCGGCGCCACGCCCAGGCGAAATCGTCGGCGGTCACAGGCCGGCCGTCGCTCCAGCGGGCGTCCTCACGCAGGTGAAAGGTGTACGTGAGGCCGTCCGGCGAGATTTCCCATCGCTCGGCGACACCGGGGCGGACCGCCAGGTCGCGCGGGTCCTGGACCACGAGGCCCTCGAAGAGGGCTTCCGCCACGCGGGCATCGGTCAGCAAGGTGATCTGGGCCGGGTCGAGAGTCTTAACTTCGGGGCCGGCCGTCCAGACCAGGTCGGCCGGTGGACCACCGGTTCGCAAGGTCACCGCCGCAGCAGCAATGACAACGGCGACCGCGAGGGCCAGCGGTATGAGGAATCTCGGCATCCGGATCCGTGCGGCAAAGGGCGCGTGGTCGGCGACAGCAAGCCGCGGAGCCCATCAGTTTCGTGCGAGACGGCGCACTACTTCTCGGGCGCCGGCGGCGCTAGCGGAATATAGACAGTGCGGCCGGCCCGTGGGTCCGGAGGCGCGGGAATCGGCGTCGGCTGATCCGGCGGCGGCGGCACAGGACTCGGCGCCGGTGCGACCGGGGCGCCGCCCGGGGCCAGATACGCCTTGACAGCCTCTTCGATAGCCGGCGGCAGCGGCGGCCGTTTCGCAATCCGCTTGTCGCGGACCAGTTTTTCCACCCACTCCATCATGGCCAGTTTCTGCACAACGGGCTCGTCCGTCTGGCTGAACGCGACCCTGTCGCCGGTGATTTTTTCGAGGGACGCATTCAGGCTGGGCAGAAGATTCGTGTCGGCCAGCGGCGGCATGATCCAGGCAGCCATCATGGCGTAGGCCGAAAGGATGCGAGCCTTGGCCTCCGGGCGGACCTCTCGCGAGTACGCCCGCTCCAGGCCGGTGATCGCCTGCATCATGACCTGCACGGAAACCGGGTCGGACGCCTGGGCCCGCTGGACGTACTGCGACACGCCATCGGCCAGGACGTCGTGGGCCTTCTCGTGGTCAAACTTGGAGAGCATCTCGAACAGTGCGAGCACCGCCAGGTCGGTCGGGCCAGCATCGAGGGCTTTCTCGGCGCTCTCGGCCATCTGCTGCTCGATGCGCGGCTGGTTCTTCTCGGCCACCAGGTCGGCCACCAGGTCCAAGCCCTTGGCAGCCCAGTACCTCGACGCGGCATAGGGGTCCCTGACGAGCGCCTCCTCGAGCATCGGGATGCCTTCGAGCCGCCTGAGACCGGCCACAGTCATGAAGATATTGAGCCGCGCGTCCTGGCTGACGGCCTTCTTGGCGGCGTCCTGGAGCGCGGCGATCGCCTCTTCACCGAAAGCCTGCTGGAAGGCGGGCGAGCGGCCGGCGTCCTGGCGGCCTTCGGCCAGGATGTCTTCTCGGGCCTCGACCATGCCGCGGCGGGCGACGTCGGTGCTGGCCGCCAGGTTGGTGACTGCCGGGCCGAGCCACTGGCGGATCAGTTGGCGGTCCTCCGAGGCGATCGCGGCCTTCATGTGGAGACTTTCGAGACTCGGCGGCGCCTCGGCCAGAGCCCGGCCGGCCACCACCAGAACGGTCAGCACCGCAAGCGTCGCCAGTCGCCTCATAAAGGGCTCCTCCCATCCGCCTTCGGGATATCGCGGCCGCTTCACCGCCTTCACCCAAGCCCCTGTTACCCTAATCCTCCCGCTCAAACGTGTCAAGGATTTTGCCCGGTTCGCCGCACCGGCCTCGGCCAAGTGAGTCCGATTCCGGCTCGGAGGTGTCCGGATGCGTAGGGCTTGCCGGTGTCCGGTCGAATACATTTGACCGCCCCTGAACGCCGGATAACATGAAGGGGCCAAGAGATGGCGGCTGCCGGCCACGAGATGTTCAATTGCCTAACAAAGAACGGAGCGCCGCGGACGTCCTCCCGCCGGCCGCACGCCCCCAGAAGGCTGGACAGACGGCGTCGTGCTCCGTAGAGTATGCCGGCAGCATGGAATCCGGGGGAGAATCCCGCGTGGACGAGCGCGTCAAGCCGATGGCGAAGCGGCACGCCGCCGCTGCGGCAGCGCTCCACGCCAAGGGCATCAGCACGGGGTTCCTGTCGAGCCTGGGCCAGCGGTTCCTGAGGCAGATCTACGCCGCAATCCCCTCGTGCCCGGCGGGTTTCGGCTACGTCTGGGAAGAGCCGGACGGCAGGATCCTTGGGTTTATCGCCTGCGCCGAGAGCACGGGGCGGGTATACAAGCAGGCGCTGGTGCGGCGGGGGTTCTGGATGGCGCTGGTGCTGGCGCGGTTCGTGGTGCGGCCGTCGGTCGTCCGACGGCTGATTGAGACGTTGCGGTATTCCGCGCAGGTCGGTGCCAAGTTGCCGCCGGCCGAGGTCCTCAGCATCGCGGTCGCCGAGGAGACGCGCGGCAAGGGGATCGGCAAGGCGATCATCGCGGCGGCGATGGAGGCGTATCGGCGGCGGGGCATCCGCGAGATCAAAGTCGCCGTCGGAGCCGACAACCTCGCCGCCAACGAGTTCTACAAGCGGTCCGGGTTCGTGCTGACCCTGACGCGGCAGCATCACGGGCTGCCGATGAACGTCTACGTGGCGCGGCTGGGCGACTCGCCGGCCGCCACCTGACGTAGCAGTTGTTCCCACATCTTGTGGAGGCCGCGGCGGTCGAACTTCGTGGTGACGAGTTCGCGGGCGCGGCGGCCCATTTGCCTTGCCCGCTCGGGGTTGGCCTTCAGGTCGCGCATCGCCTGGGCGAGTTCCTCCGGCCGATTCGGGTCGACCAGGATGCCGCAGTCCCACTGCTTCGTGTGGTACCAGAACTCCGCGGGCGGGACGTTGGTGATAAGCGGGATGCCGGCCGCAATGTACTCGAAATACTTGTTCGGAAAGTCGTAATCCGACCCGGCGATCACTTCGTAGACGGCCAGCGTGGCGTCACAGGCCTTCAGGATGCCGGGGATACGGGCCTTGGGGACCGGCGGCAGGAAGAGGACGTTGGTGAGGCCGCGACGCTGGGTCTCGGCCTCAAGGCGCGCCTTGTCGGAGCCGTACCCGATGAGGACGAATCGCATCCACGTTTCGCCGCGCAGGTGCTCGGCGGCCTCGATGATGTACTGGAGGCCGTTCGAGGGCCCGTGGGCGCCTGTGTAGACGGCCAGCATCTGGCCCTCCAGACCGTGCTCGGCCCGCCAGGCAAGGTCCGGCCGGACGTTCTCGTCGCCCTCCAGCGTCACGCCCGTCGGGATGAACGTGATCTTTTCCGCGGGGAACCCGCGCTGGATGAGGCGGCTGCGCATGCGGTCGCTGATGGTCGAGATGGCCGTCGCGTTGCAGTAGAACCACTCCTCGAAGACCGTGCTCAGCCAGATGAGGAAGCGGTTCTTCAGGTACCCGGCCTGGACGGGGTACTCCGGCCACATGTCGCGGACCTCGAAGACCCACGGCGTCCGCCGCACGTACGACGACACGAGGCCCACCAGTCCGACCGTCAGGGGCGTGGAACTCGCCACCAGGATATCGTAGCGTTTCAGGAAGCACGCCACGGCCATCGCGCCGAAGGTGAACGTCAGGAACGAAAAGATCCGCCGCAGGAAACCCATCTGCTGGCAATAGTCGACGCCGAGGACGCAGACCTTGATGCCGTCAATGTCGAGGCGCCGCAGGATGCCGCGCGGTAACTCCATCCCCTGCGAAAGGTATCCCCGGCCGCAGATCACTGTCACGTCGTGCCCCGCCGCGACGAGGTATCGGGCGAGGTCGTACGACTTGGTCGAGCCGATGCCGCTGACCATGAAATGCTGGTAGACCAGGAGGATGCGCATGGCCGCGTGTCACCCTCCCCTTGGCTCTAGGAGGATGGCGACGATGCGTTCGGCGGCATGGCCGTCGCCGTAGAGCGACCGGCCGCCGGAGGAGCGGTCCATCGTTTCGGCCCACTCGATGGCCCGGCGGATGGCGGCGGCGTCGTGGCCGACGAGGCGGTTCCACCCGGCCTCGACGAGTTCGACCCACTCGGTCTCCGGCCGCAGGGTGATGCACGGGACGCCCGCGAAGTAGGCCTCCTTCTGGACGCCGCCCGAGTCGGTGACAATGACGCGGGCGTTGTTCTCGAGAAGCAACATATCGAGGTATGATGCTGGCTCGGTCATGCGGATGCGCTTGGGCTTGAGGCCCCCCTCCTCCAGCGTCTTGCGGGTCCGCGGATGGACCGGGAGGACCACCGGGCGCGGGGCCTCATCCAGAACGTCCAGGAGGCCCCGGAGGCGATCCACGTCGCTGGCGTTGTCGGGCCGGTGGATGGTGGCCAGGTAGAACTCGCCCTTCGCCAGGCCCAGGCGCTTCATGGCGTCGGACCGCTGCTCGGCCACGCGGCGGTAGTGGATGGCGCTGTCGTACATCACGTCGCCGGTCATGAACACGCCCTTGACGATGCCTTCCTTGGCGAGGTTCTCGACGGCGACCGGCGTCGGGCAGAACAGGAGGTTCGACAGGTGGTCGGCCACGACGCGGTTGACCTCTTCGGGGATCCGCCGGTTGTACGACCTGAGGCCAGCCTCGACGTGGCCGATGGGCACGTGGATCTTGACGGCCGCCAGCGAGGCCGCCAGCGTCGAGTTCGTATCGCCGTGGATCATGACGAGGTCGGGCCTCTCGTCGAGGATAACCTTCTCGACGGGGGCGAGCATGCGGCCGGTCATCTCGCCGTGCGTCCCGCCGGAGATGCCGAGGTTGTACTTCGGCTCGGGGATCGCCAGTTCCTCGAAGAACACCGCCGACATGTTCGCATCGAAGTGCTGGCCGGTGTGGACGATCACCTCCGTGACGCGCCCGGCCGCCTTCTCGATGGCGTGCGACACGGCGGCGACCTTGATGAACTGCGGCCGCGCGCCGACGACCGTGAGAACCTTCATGAGACCTCCTCGCCAGATGCCCCCGGGCGGACCGCCGCCCCGGCCCGGCTCAGATGCCGAGCACGGCGGCGCTTTGCGGCCCGCAATTGAACACCAGATCGATGATGCTCAGGCCCTTCTCGAAATCGCCGAAGGCCTGCGGGTACGTCGGGTGCTGGTAATTCGCGTAGATCAACTTGAGGCCGGCCGCCTGGAACGCCGCTTCGTCCTGATAGTTCGCGCCGCCCGAACCGGAGAGGTACGTGTCGGCCCCGACCTCCTTTGAGAGGGAGATGAGGAGGTCCGTCGCGGCCCCCCTGGCGGCCATCTGGCTCGAGCGCATAACGGGCGTGCGAATGTCCAGTTGCTGCGCGACGTACTCGATCAGCCGGATGTTGAGTTCCGCCAACCGGTCGTCGGTCCCTCCGAGGATCTCGAAGATCCGGTTGGCATGAGGTTGAAAATGGGGACAGCCCTGGTAGTTGGTCCGAAGCGTCATGATGGATTTCTTGCGCCAAGCCACCGCGTCGCTCGCCCGGACCTCCAGGATGGGCTGGCCCAGTTTGCCGTGCGTCTCGACGGGCACGGTCCACCACTGCGGCCCTGCGGCGGTCTTGACCTTCACGCGGTTGGTGTAACTGCCCTTGGCAAAGGGAACGCTGTCGAGGTAGATGAAGCGGTCGGCCTTGGCCATCTTGTAGAAGTAGCCTAGCCACGGCAAGAAGTTCGGTTGATGGATGGCCACGATCACGGTGCGCCCCTGTCCTCGCAAGCCCCTGGTTTCAGGACATCGCCTCGGCCAGCGCGGCCGCCACGCGGCGGGCGTCGGCGTCGGCCAGCGTTGGGTAAATCGGCAGCGACAGGCTCCGGTCGGCCCAGTCGTCGGCCACCGGGCACGGCCGCGGCGCGGCTTCCGGCATCAGACGGTGCAGCGGGTGGAGCACCCCCAAGCCGCACTCCACGCCGCGCGAGGCCATGGACCGGCGGATCCGGTCGCGCCGCTCCGCCGGCACCTTCACGACGTAGCGGTAGAAGATCGAGTTGGCGTGAAGCGCCCTATCCGGCCGCTCGACGCCGCCGAGGGAGCCCACCAGGGAATCGTAAAGGGCCGCCAGTTCCCGCCGCCGCCGGATAAAGCCGTCCAGTTTCCGCCATTGTTCGAGGCCCATCGCCGCCGCCATGTCGGTCATCTTGTAGTTAAACCGGGTCCGGAAATCGCCCTTGCCGGCGTAGTCGCGCCTATCGCCGACGGCCTCGGCCAGGCGCGCGTCGTCGGTCACCACCATGCCGCCCTCGCCGGTGCATAGGACCTTGGTCGCGTAAAAACTCAGGACGCCCGCCGCCCCGAAGGACCCGACCTTGCGGCCGGCGTACTGGGCCCCGATGGCAAGGGCACAGTCCTCCACGAGTATCACGCCCAGCGCCCCCAGAGCACCGAGGTCAGCCGGCGTACCGAACATGTGGGGCACCAGGATGCACCGGGTCCTGGGCGTCACCACGGCGCGGGCCTGGACGGGGTCGATGTTGCCCGTCTCGGAAATCACATCCACGAGGACCGGATCGGCGCCGCAGTAAAGCACCGCCTGAAGGAGCGCCTCGCAGACCAGGCTCGGCAGGATGACCTGATGGCCGCGGCCGACGCCGACCGCCAATAGCGACAGATGCAGGGCCGCCAAGCCGGAACTCACGCACCGGGCGTGCTTCACCCCGAGCGCCCGGGCCACCGCCTCCTCGAACGCCTGGCAGCGAGGGCCCTGGGCCAGGTGGCCGCCGGCCAGCACAGCCGCGACCGCTTCGCGTTCTTCCACGCCCAGGGTCGGACGAGAGTGTGGGATGACCGACATCATGTCTCCACGAAGCGTGTTTGGCCGCTCCCCTTGCGAATCACCCGGATCGCCTCGAAGGCCTCGGCATAGAGAGCGCCGATCTGGATGCCGCGCACCCGGGCCAGAGCCCGCACGAACTCGGGGTTGGCGTACTGCCGGTCCGCCTGGCTCTTGTAACAGGCCAGCGCCTGGATTTTCTTCTCGATAAACTCCTCTTCCACTACCACGAAGGCGCTGGTCGTGAACGTGAGGTTGTTCCACGGCAACTCGTAACCGAAGATGGATGTCCGCTTGAACGCGCGAAATCCCTCCGCCGAGACGGTGTCATGATCCTGATGCGTGTCGGCGGCGCTCGGCAGGTACACCATGTCCGGCTCCAACTGGCTGTTGAGCCGCACCATCACCTCGAGGATTTCCTGGCGATTAGCCGGGAACTTCCGCACGCCGAAGTGGAGCACGGTGAGGTTCTTCTTGGGGATGCCCAGGATGGCGGTCGCCTCCACGACCTCCTGGCGCAGGATACCACCGGGCGATCCGGACGGAACGCTCTTTTCCGCCGCCGAGAAGGCCACGTAGTGGACATCGTGCCCTTCGGCGATATACTTGGCAATGCTCGCACCGCAACCGAACTCGCCATCGTCCGTGTGAGGCGCCAGTATCAGAATGCGCATACCCCCACCCTTCGGCCTTTCCCCCCGGACGTGTCCATTCCGACGTATCTGCTCCTTGGGCACTAAAAACATATCGGGGAAATATACCCCAAAACTCCACTAAACTCCAGTCGCCCGGATCACGGCGGCGGTCCCTGGGCCTTCGGGGTCGACGCCCCCTCGGCGATGCGGCCGAGAATCGAGAAGCGAAACACCCCGAGCATCCAGCGAATGGTCACCGGAATCCGCCGGCGGCCCAGGTTCGACTTCAGCGCCACCGCCGCCGCCGCCGCCTTGTCGCGCCAGCCCGTCGCCAGGTCCACGGCCTGGAACGGCTCCGTCCCGAACTCATCGGGGTGGGCGAAGACCACGATGGCCCGGCCGCCGGCCTCGGCCGACGCCACCGCTCGCCGAATCACACGGTGCGAAACCAGCCTGAGGTATCCCCCGCCCAGCGGCACGCGCATCCCGCAGGCGCGGACCGTCGTCAGCGGCACCTCGATGATCCGGTCGCCCGACCGGAGAATCCAGGCCTGCGGCCGGTCGCCGAACCCGGCCACGCCGTACCGCCGCATCCGCACCGGCACGATGCTCGAGTCGTACGCAAAGCCCGCCTCGCGGATCGCCTCCAGCGCCCAGAGGGTGTCCCGGCGGACGCTGAAGACCGGCGCGCGGTAGCCGGCGACGGCGCGGCCGGCGGCGTCCTCGAGCGTCCGCTTCGCCTGCGAAAGTTCCTGCCGGAACCGCTCGGGCGTCATTGTCCAGATCGGCTCGTGCGTGAGGCCGTGGGAGGCGATCTCGTGACCCAGGTCGGCCCAGCGGCGCACCAGATCGGGCCTGGCGGCCGCCACCAGGCCGCTCACGAAGAACGTCGCCTTGGTCCGCGCCTCGGCGAGCATCGCGCAGACGGTCTCCATGTTCCGCTCGAACGTCGTCGTGACCGGACCCGCTTCGCCACGGTAACGGGCCGACAGGATCTGGCGATAGTCCTCCACGTCAATGGAGAGGCCGTGCTCCGCTGCGCCAAGGCCGACCGGAATGTCAGCCGCGCTCGCCATGTCGCGCCTCTTCCAGGACCCGCTCGAAATCCTCGACCAGCCGCGCGCGGTCGAACTGCTCGGCGGCCACGCGGGCGGCCCGGCGGCCGATGGCCCGCGACCGCTCGGGGTCACGGGCAAGTCGCCGGATGGCGTCGGCCATGGCCGGCGGGTCGTCGGGCGGCACCACCACGCCGCAGTGCTCGCGCTCGCAGATCGCCCGGACCTCGCCGCGGAAGTTGACGAGGACCGGCAGCCCCGCTGCCATATAATCCAGAAACTTGTTGGGGCACACCGTTTCGATGATCGGCCGGTTCACCAGCAGCATCAGGCCGAGGTCGCAGACCTTCAGGACGCCCGCCAGCCGCTCCTTCGGGATCGGATCGAAAAACAGGACGTTCGTCAGGCCCTCCTCGCGGGCTTGACGGAGGAGGTCCGGTTTGGTCACCCCGTCGCCCATGAGGACGATGCGGATGTCGGGGTCGTCCTTCAGGTGGGCAGCGGCCCGGAGGACCCACTCGAGGCCGTTCAGGCGGCTGTGGGCGCCGGTATAGATCGCGACATATTTTTCTTCTAGGCCGCTGCGGCGGCGCCAGGCCACGTCAGGCTCGGCGCCGGCGAACATCGCCACATCGGTCCCGAGCGGGATGACGCGGACCTTGCCGGCCCGGGCCCCGAGTTTTTCGCGGACGCGGTCGGCCATCCGGTGGGCCACCACGACGATGCGGTCGGCGGCCCGGTAGAAGCGGCGGGCGGCCACGTTCGATAGAAAGATCAGTCCCGGGTTCGTCAAGGCCCCCGCCTCGACCGCCGACTCCGGCCAGATGTCCCGAACCTCGAAGACGAAGGGCGTCCGCCGGAGATACTTCGCCAGCGTTCCGGGAACGCCGACCGTCAGCGGCGTGCTCGTCGCAAACACCACGTCCACGCGCGGAATCCGGAGGACCTCCACCGTGCTGACGACCATGAACAGCAGGAACGACAGAATCTGGGCCGCGTAACCCTGCTTGTTGTCATAGCGCACGTTCACGATGCGGACATCGAGGCCGTCAATCTCTGTGCGCGTCACGAGGCCGCGGCGCGGCAAGCCGCCGATGTCGCTCGGCCCATATACGCCGCATACGACCGTCACGCGATGACCGCGGGCCTGGAGCAGCCGCGCAAAGTCGTAACTGCGGGTTCCCGTCGCGCCGCGCACGGTCGAGAAGTGCTGGTGGACATAGACGATGTTCATGGAGTGGCTCGAGGTTCCTCAGGCCGCGTGTCCGCCTCGCTCGCCGGCCACAGGTAAATCGAAATATTTTAGGTCGCAACTGAAGCAAAGTCCACGAATCTTCCCGCGGCGGCCTCGAATGGCGATATATTCCCTTCCGCCGCCGTGGCGGGGGTCGCCGCGGGGAGTACTGCCGCCGCGTAAATCCTTGACGCGGGAGGGCCCGCGGCTAGCATGAAGGCCGCGGAGAACCCTTTCCATGCTTTGCGTCAGCCTGATGCCCGAGACAACCGCCGCGGCCCTGGAGGGCCTCGCCGAGGCCGCGCGCGCCGGCGTCTGGGCCGAACTCAGGTTGGACGCGATGCGCGAATTCGACCTCGCGCGGCTCTTGGCGAACCCGCCCTGCCACGTGATCGTCACCTATCGGCCGCGACGCGAGGGCGGACGGTACGACGGCTCGGAGCCCGCGCGGCTGGAGGTCCTCCGCCAGGCGGCCCGACTAGGCGCCCGGTATATTGACGTCGAGCACGACGCCCTGACCGGTCTTAGCGACGTCCCGCCCGCCAGGGTCATCGTGTCGTACCACAATTTCCACGAGACGCCGGCGGACCTGGCGGCTATCCACGCTCGCCTCGCCGCGACTGGCGCCGCCGTCGTCAAGGTGGCCGTCATGGCCAACCACATCTTCGACACCGTGGCGGTCCTGCGGATCCTTCGTGACGCGCGCACACCGACGATCGCCCTTTCGATGGGGCCGCGAGGCGTCATCACGCGGATCCTCGCACTGAAGTTCGGCGGGTTCCTCACCTATGCAGCGCCCGATACGGCGACCCCCGTGTGTTCATGGGGGGTTAAATGCCATGACGAGGCCGGGCCGGGGCAGGTCTCGCTGGCCGAGATGCGCGACCTCTACCGCGCCGACCGCATCGGCCGCAAGACGCTCCTCTACGGCGTCATCGCCGACCCGGTCGGCCACAGCCTGAGCCCGCGCATCCACAACGCGGCCTTCGCCGAGACGGGCCTCGACGCGGTCTACCTGCCCCTGTGGGTCGAGGGCGACCCGGCGGCGTTCGTCCGGGCGATGCGGGAGTTCGAGTTCGACGGTTACAGCGTGACGATCCCGCACAAGCAGGCCGTGATGGCTGCCGTGGACGAGATCGAGCCGCTCGCCCGACGCATCGGCGCCGCGAACACGATCCAGCGCCGGCCCGACGGCCGCCTCTTCGCCACGAACACCGACTGGACGGCGGGCCTTGCGGCCATCGAAGCCGTGGTCGGCGCCGGCTGGGTCCGCGGCAAGCGGGCGCTCATCCTGGGGGCCGGCGGCGTCGGCCGTGCGATGGCCTTCGGACTGTCGGAGCGCGGGGCGCTCATAACATTGACTGATGTTGATGCTAAGCGCGCGGGGGCGCTCGCCCGCGACGTCCGGGCCGCCACCTGCTCGCTCGATCGGGCGCTCGGGCGGCCGTACGACATCCTCCTCAATTGCACGCCCGTCGGGATGCATCCGAAAACGGACGAGTCGCCCGTGCCGCAGGAGTTCCTGCGTCAGGAGATGGTGGTTTACGACGCGGTCTATAACCCGCTGGAGACGCGGCTCACCAGGGAAGCCCGCGCGGCCGGCTGCCGCACGGTGCCCGGCATCGAGCATTTCGTTCGCCAAGCGGTCGAACAGTTCGAGTTGTGGACCGGCCGCCCTGCGCCCGTCGAAACCATGCGCCGCGTGGTCATCGAGGCGCTCAGGCGCTAGGGGACGCTGTCACCCGGCCGGATGCCCCCCGACGCTTCCGCGTCGGGCTCGACAAGCCTATTTATCCTGCCGCGACCAGTCGTAAGGGATGTCCGGCGTGTAGGCGGGGAGGCGGAATTCGTCGGGGTCCTTGGGGTTATAGGGTTCGGACGACGTATTGACGATGATCGCCTCCTGGGTCGAGATGCACTTGAAGCCGTGATAGACGCCCGGCGGGATGCGGAGGCGCATCGGGCGCCAGTCGCCCATAAAGAACTCGTTGACCTCGCCGCGCGTCGGCGAGCCTTCGCGCGGGTCGTAGAGGACCACCTTCATCATCCCCTGGACGCACACGAAATGGTCGGTCTGCCGCTTGTGGTAGTGCCACGCCTTGACGACGCCCGGATAGGCCGTCGTGAGGTAGACCTGGCCGAACTTTTCGAAGTCCGGCTCGTCGCGGCGGAACATCTCCATGAGTCGCCCGCGCTCGTCCGGAATGGGTTTCAGGATCGTCACCCTTGCGCCGTCAATCATGGTTTCGCGCTCCCTTTGCCGGCGGCCTTCGAGGATCGCGGCGCCGGCGATTCGGCTGCATCCGCGCCGCCGGGCGCCTCGCTCGCCGTCCGCGCGGTCACCTGCACCAGGAACCCGCCGGTGGCCGGGTCCTTGGCGTAGGACACCTCGAGGACGATGCCGGCGTGGTGTCGGCAGCGGATGCCCGGCGGCCATCCTGGTTCGCCTGGGACAAGTTCGTAACTCGGTTCGTCGCCCTTGCTCGAATCCTCCGGACACCGGAAGACCGACTTGAAAAACTCCGTGTCGGTGCTCGACATCCGGATGCCGTCGGTCATCGTGACGACCCAGCGGCCAAGGCGGCCGTCGAGCGCTGCGGCGCGGACGCCCGCCATGTCCTTGGGGATCTCAGTGCCCGGCGGCAGCGACGCCAGGAGGAGACCTAGGACTTTGAGGTTCCAGCGGCAGCCCATGCCGACGGTCGGCCTCAAGTCCGCCAGATAAGCGAGGAGGCGCTTGTCGAGGGCCGTCGTGTCGGCCCCGAAAGTCCGCTCCCAGGCCTGCTGGCCCGCAATGCCGCGCGCCACGTACGTGATGTACTGGAGGAACGGGGTGCGGTACTTTCCGCCGTCGGCGGTCTGGAGGAAATAGACGAGGCTCCATGCTTCGTGGTACTGAAGGTGCGAGGCGGGGCCGCCCGCGCTCACGGCGGCCGCCCACTCTTCCGGCGACATGGCCATGAGGCGGCCGACCGGGATGAACTGGCCCTCGGCGATCGCGCTACGGAGGGCGCCGACCGGGGCCGACGGAACCTGGCCGACCTCGAGTTGCCCGCCATGAAAGCGTCCGTATTTGAAAAACTCCGCCAAGCCCTCGTTCAGCCACACGGGGCACTTCAGGCCGATGAACACGCGGACGAACTGGTGCGTCCCCTCGTGGCGAAGCATCGCAAGGATGTCGTCCACGTTGTCGGGCGAACTCCAGCACGCCAGGAGGTCCTTCTGCGGCGCGAACATGCCCTGCGTGCCGGCAGCCCTGGCGCCGACTACCTCTTCGTACTTCTTCTGGGTGCCGACGACGAGGATATCCAGGCGCTTGATCTCGACGACGCCGGTCTTGAGGCTGCTCAGCCGGCGGGCCAGTTCGACGTAAAGGGCTTCCTGGTGGCTGGCCACAAGTTGCCCGAGTTCGGGCGCAAAGTCGGTGCGCACGATATAGTGCGGCGTCTCGATGATGGAAAGGCTCCCCTCGGACCGCATCGGCCAGGTCGCCGCAGGCGCCGGACTCCTGGCCGCACCGGCTGCGAGCGCCGCCACGACGACGAGCGCCGGCCCCACAGCCCACCGGAAGATTCTCCTCGACATCGTCGCTTCCTCTTTGTCCCGCGGATACGCCTGCGCTGTATCCTATCCGCCGCGTAAGGCTGATGCAATCCCGCATTGCGGGTCAAGCGTGTCTCGGCCGAGCGCTCCTAAAAGGCGGTAAATGTTAACCTGGGGAACATAGCAAAAAGGGCGAACAAGATATTGATGACTTTCTCCAAAAATTTCTTTCACCGCCTCGCAGCACAATCTCCGAAAATAGCCGTAACACGCCATTCCAAAAGGAGTTATGATCGCTGTCTTGATATGCGGCCTCTCTCAAGCCGCCCGCTAATTCAGCCGATACGAGGATCGGAGAGAACAAAATCTTTCACAAGCGAGGGAGAAGAGCACTCGGCATCGCACGGCCGACCCACGCCTCACGGTCAACCGGGAGAACCCCACCGAGCATGGCACCATCGCCGAGCCAGCCGGATGGCGGCAAATAGCGGGAGCGAAAGATGCGCGATGAAGAGCAGGAACTGATGAAGCATGATCTGGCGGTGGATGCGGCCGTCGGTCAACCCGAGCCGCCGCCGTTCGTCGAGGCGCCGGACGCCGCAGAGACGCTGCGCCTCCTGGAGAAAGTCAGCCGCATGCCCGACATCCGCTTCGAGAAGGTCCAGCGGATGCGGGAACTCATCTCCGAAGGAAAACTCGAGACGCCGGAGCGTGTCGCGGGGACCGTTCGGCGACTCATGGAAGAACTAGGGCTCTAGCCGCGAGACCGGAGCCCGCAAGACGGAGGTCCAAGTCGCAGGACGTTGGCAGTCGGGCAGGGAGCCGGGCCGGCGCGGGGCCGACCCGGCTCCGTTTATGTCGCTGCGGCGAATCCGCTTCACTTCTTTGTTTCTAGGTTATCTTGGGGATACTCGAGAACTCGACCGCCGCCGTAGTCCTGCCAGGACGGTGGCTCGACCTTCTTGATGGCTGCCGCCGCTTGATTCCACATCTGCACAAACGCGATCACTTCGGCCCTGCTGGGACTTGATGTCGGGCCGTATTGTTATAAATCCAGACGCGGACCATAACTCAGCACCTTCTCCTTGTCGCCATGACGGACGGCCATCCGAAGCATCTCGCCATCCACGGGTATCAATCCCCACCTAAGCGCGTAGCCCTGCGGCGCGTCCTTGAACCATCCGGTCTTCACAAAATCATCCACCAGTCGCCTAACCTCGGCAGGACTCACCTTGCCGACTTTCAAGGGTCCCGCCTTCCTGTCCGCCCAATATCGCACATCCCACTTCGTGCGGCGGATGACGGTTCCATCCTCCCACGCCGCAAATAGTAGAAACGGCCCCTCGCCCCTAAGCATCGCGATGCCGGCGTCCCACATCTCGACAACCGGCCGCTCCTCGGCAGGGTTGGTGAGGGCAGGCTCGGCGGCGCCCGCCTGTGGCTGATCACCCGGTTTGACCGGCGGCGCGGGCTTCTCGCTGCGGCAACCACTGTAGGCAAGCGCCAAAGCCACGACCACTCCCAGCACCGCGGCGCAACTTTTTATGAGACGCTCCTCATGGGCCGATGTATACAAGGCTTAGACGCGGGTTTGTATCCGGGGGTTCCATGCCACGCACCCATTATATTGCAAGAAGCAGCGGCGCGGGTGGTATAATCCTAAGGCAAACCTGCCTGCGGGCAGGCAGGTCGGGAAGGAGGTGACTATGCGCTTCGCGAAGGTGGCGCTCGTGGCCACGATGGTCGTGTCGCTGGCCACTGCCACTTACGCCGAGTCGCGCTCGTGCGGTCCGCCCCCGCCGGCCAAGCCGGAGCGGCGCACCGGGGGCGAATCATTCCCGCCGCTGCCCTTGCCGGCAACGCCCCTTCGGCGCAGCGAGAAGAAGCGCGAACCGAGCCCCCCGGCCCTCGTCGGCAAAGTCATCCTCGGCGACGTCAAGTGGGAGACGCGCGGCGGCCAGCGCTCCAGTTACCGCGACTGGATGACCGACCCGGCCGACATCCAGAACCTCCTGCGATGGACCAATGAACAGTTGCACATCCGTTATCGCGCGGTGGACACGGACCTCGCGACCTTCTCCTACGACCCGACGGAACTGCCGATCCTCTACTTCACCGGCCACGATGCGTTCGCCCTGGGCGACCCGATCGTCGCCCGACTCCGCCAGTTCTGCACCGACGGCGGGACGATCTTCGGCGACGCCTGCTGCGGGTCGCCCGATTTCGACAAGGCCTTCCGGGCGCTCGTGGAGAAGATGTTCCCGAAACGGATGACGCCCCTGCCCGCCGACCACCCGCTCTACTCGTGCTTCTATCCGATCTCGAGCATCCGCTACAAGGAAGGGCCGAAACAGTGGAGCGCCGCGCCCGCCCTCGAGTCCGTCTCGATCGGATGCCGCGCGGCCGTCATCTACGGCGGCGGGTACGACCTCTCGTGCGGATGGGATGGACATATCCACGAGAATGGCAAACGCGTCATGCCCGACGACGCACGACGCCTCGGCGCCAATATGATCACCTATTGCCTCGCCACATATGAACTCGGGCGGTTCCTGGCCACAGAGAAGGTCTATCACCAGAAGGGCGACCCGACGCGAGACCAACTCGTCATCGCCCAAGTCGTCCACGGTGGCGACTGGGACACCCAGCCGTCGAGCCTGGCGACGCTCCTTAAGTACCTCGCCGAGAACACCACCGTCAGCGTCCAGTTCAAGAAGGAGAACGTGGACCTCCGCAACATTGACGCCTTCGCCCACCCGATCCTCTACATGACGGGCCACGAGGGGTTTGTCCTCGCGGACGACGAGGTCGCGAACCTCCGCCGCTACCTCTCGGCCGGAGGCGTCTTGGTCGCCAACGCCTGCTGCGGCCGCAAGTCGTTCGACGAGGCCTTCCGGCGCGAAATCGCGCGGGTCCTGCCAGATAAGAAACTCGAGCGCGTCGCGCTCGACCACCCGGTCTACCGGAGCGTCTTTGCGATCCAGAAAGTCGAGTACACGCCCCTGGTGAAGCACGAGCAACCGGCCCTCGACCGGCCGACGCTCGAAGGCATCAGCCTCGACAACCAGTTGCGGGTGATCTACTCGCCCCTCGGGTTCGTCAACGGCTGGTCGGGCGCCCCGAATCCGTACGCCCGCGAATACCAGTCGAACGACGCCCTGCGGCTGGGGATCAACATTTTGGTCTATGCGATGACGCATTAGAACGGAAATGCCAAATGTCAAATGTTCAATGTCAAATGGAGGAGAACGCTCCTCGGTGTCCGTTCGCGGCCCAACACTCCTCATTTGACATTTGACATTGAACATTTGACATTATTTTCAAGGAGTTCCCCTTGGCTGATCGCGCCGCCCACACCCCCGAAGAACTGAAAATCATCGAGCAACTGGCCCAGGCCCGGAGCCTCCTCATGGGGGAGATCCACAAGACAATCGTCGGCCAGGACGAGGTCATCGAGCAACTCCTCATCGCGATGTTCTCGCGCGGCCATTGCCTGATGGTCGGCGTCCCGGGCCTCGCCAAGACCCTCCTCGTCTCGACCATCGCCCAGGTCCTGAAACTCAAGTTCAACCGCATTCAGTTCACGCCCGACCTCATGCCGTCCGACATCACCGGCACCGACGTCATCCAGGAGAACCGCTCGACGGGCGAACGCTCGTTCCGGTTCATCCAGGGTCCCATCTTCGCCAACATCATTCTGGCCGACGAGATCAACCGGACGCCCCCCAAGACCCAGTCCGCCCTCCTCCAGGCCATGCAGGAATACCACGTGACGACCGGCGGCAACACCTATCCGCTGGACCTCCCGTTCTTCGTCCTCGCGACGCAGAACCCCATCGAGCAGGAAGGCACCTATCCCCTGCCCGAGGCCCAATTGGATCGCTTCATGTTCATGGTCAACGTGGATTACCCGCCGCGCGACGACGAGCGGACCATCGTCAAGGCCACGACGAGCGAACAGAACTTCGACCTGCGGTTCGTCCTCGGCGGCAAAGACATTCTCGGCATCCAGAAGATCGTCCGCCGCGTGCCGGTCTCGGACCACGTCGTGGACTACGCCGTCAGCCTCGCCCGCGCGACGCGGCCCGGCTCACCCGACGCGCCGCAGTTCATCAACGAGTACCTGACGTGGGGCGCCGGGCCGAGGGCCGCCCAGTACCTGGTGCTCGGCGCGAAGGCCCGCGCCATCTTCGGCGGCCGCCTGAACGTCACCTGCGACGACATCCGCAAGGTCGCCCGCCCGGTCTTCCGTCACCGCCTCTTTACGAACTTCACGGCCGACGCCGAAGGCATCACGGCCGAGAAGATCGTCGAACGGCTCCTTGCGGCCGTCCAGGAACCCGCGCCGGAAGCGTACCGCCCTGGCACGGCAAGGCACGGGCCTGACGGCCAGGCCGGCCGCGCCCGCCCGTCCACCCCCGCCGACACCGGCACCGGCATCCAGATCATCGAAGTCGAGGAACCGGACGCAAAGACGTGATCGGCCAACATACCTCTCCCTGTTCAACGTCAGCGACTTTGGCACAAAGGTGAGCGTTCGGTGAAGTGAGGATTCAGGGGTGGCGGGGGCTGGGGGGAGA
>Ga0315275_10001272_pt1 | contig 22064 bp, 14 predicted proteins | sample YL17G03_0_MG_FD_205557 | JGI IMG/M metagenome (GOLD analysis project Ga0315275, IMG submission 205557) | Sediment microbial communities from Yellowstone Lake, YNP, Wyoming, USA - YL17G03_0 | ecosystem: Environmental > Aquatic > Freshwater > Lake > Sediment | place: USA: Wyoming | collected...
GCCGATCAGAGAGGAGGACATCATATGCGTCAGATGGTCCCAGCCAGGTATCGAATCATAGAACCCTGAGAACCCGCCAACGACGTGAAGGAACAATGCTAGCACTATCCAAAAATTCAGCTCAATCGGGAGCGTTATCTTGAGATCGCGCCTCAGTAGGGATGGGATGAAACTAATGAGCAGTGCAATTATTGCCGCGGGCACCCAGGTAAGGTTGCCCGTGACGATGCCTGCAATGGCTACGGCAACTGTGCCTGCCTGCATCGCCCTCGAGAGGAGCTTCAGTCTTTCTTCCAATTCGGCACCTCCCACAAGTGGACGAACCCCAGGGTACGCTTCCGGTTCTCAGACATAGCCTTGAGATAGAGGTCGTAGACGAACCCCATCAGCGTCCCGCCGACCAGGACCCATACGAAGCTCATCATGACGTGTCTATTGCTGACAAGGTTGTGAGTATCGTTGACTATGTCACCGATATACTCAATCACCTGCCAAAAGCCTGAGATCCCCATAGTGAACATGACGACGAAGAACATGCCAAAAGGCCTATTCATCCTCACATCGGTATACATGCGCAGCTCGACTGTGAGCAGGAAGCCGATGGTTGCGAGGGATAACGCGAATGCTAGGTCCGTAAGATGCCTCCACCACACGAAGTTGTCCAACATTACCCTAGAGCCGCTCGATATGTGGAGCAGCACAGGGGCGGCAAGGAGAAGGGTCATCTCCCATGGAAGCGCCCGGAACGGATTTCTCGTCGATATGATTGGCAGCACATAGAGCGAAATCGCAGCAATGCCGAAGGCAATCCAAAGGACATCAAGCTTCAAAACGGCGTACACCGTCGCAAAGAAGAGGACCATACTTGCGATCCAGGAAAGCTCAGCCTCGATGAGCGCCTCGCGTGTAGTTGCGGTGAGTAGCGAACTTGTCCTAGGTCCAGCGGCCATTAATTCCCCAGAGCCTGGTTTGAGAAGACCGCCGGACTATTAACGGTTATTCCTAGGAAAACCTGTATTTGCCACGAGGTACCGATATCTCGAAACGAGCACCTTTTCCTGGCGTGCCGACCTCGGCGATGGTAATGCCAGTGATGCCCAGTATCTCCTTCACCATGAAGAGACCATAGCCAGAATGCTTTCCTCTTCCTCGCTGGAACATCTTCTCCTTTTCTTCTTTGGGGATACCGACACCGTCGTCCTCGTAGACTATTGACAGCCTGTCATCCAATTCCTCATATCGAATCCCGACTTTCGTGACCTTGTCGCCGTGTCTGATGGAGTTGTCCACGAGGTTGTTGAAAACCTTCTCGAACATGGGGTCCGCTAGTACATCAAGCCCTTCAACCTGGACTGACTTGGAGATATTGCCTTGGCCGAATCCTGAGGTACCGTTTATGAAAGCGGTCTTTACTTCGATCCACTCTGGCTTCGCGACCCCCATCTTCTGGTAGTCGCTAGTGAAATCCAAATGCCTCCTCATGGTCTCCGCGGAGTTCGATATCTTCTTGAGGTATTCCTGCACGGGAGGTTCTGAGGCAATCTCCTGAGCGACCTCAAGCCATCCAGTCATGACCGAAAGTTGATTCAGAGCATCGTGTCTGGTGACCTGGTTCAGGAGATTCAGCTTCTGGTTAGCCACCTCCAGGGCGTCCTCGTATCTCTTGCGATCGCTTACGTCAGTTACAACACCAAGAGCGCCTGAATAATGACCGGATTTGTCCATGATCGGCGTCACTCCTATGTTCGTGCGCACTGACGTTCCATCCTTTCTGAGTAGATCGATCTCATACCTATCGGAGCGGCCACGTCTTCTATCTTCGATCTTGCGCCTCGCAAGATCAGCAGCATGTTCATCCATGAGCTGGAAAAGTGACTTGCCGACCATCTCGTGGACAGGATAGTCCAACATCTCTGCCATCCGCGGATTCGCGAAACGGATAACCGCTTCTGCGTCGGTCATCATTATGCCTTCCTGGGCCAGATCGACAAGCTGCCGATACTTCTCCTCGCTCGCTCTCCGCGCCTCCTCAGCCAGCTTGCGCTCGGTGAGGTCATCGAATGTTGTATAGACCTGATGGGGCTTGGCTTCACCCGATCTGAATTGAGGTATGGCATTGACAACGATCCAAGTATGGCTTCCCTCCTTGGGATTGAACACTCCCATGACGATATCACGCACTTCCCTGCCAGTTCGGAGGGCAACCATGCTAGGGTGTTCCTCGCCAGGGAAGATTGAGCCATCTTCCCTGATAGATTTCCAGCGAGGGTCTATCGAGGTCCGACCCTGCATTTGTTCAAGAGTGAGGCCCAAGATCCGTTCTGCGGACGGGTTGGCAGAGGTTATCTCTCCCCTGGCATTCTGATAGACGACTCCTTGTACATCTGTTTCGAAAAGCGTACGATACTTCTCCTCGCTCTTGCGAAGCGCCTCATCCGCCAGTTTGCCAGCAGTTATGTTCCGCACGACGATGAAGACATGCTCTTTCGGAATCGGAACAAGCCTTCCCTCAAAGAAGCGAGTCTCGCCTTCTATGTCGAGTGAGTATTCCCGAGCCAAGATACTTCCTGTCTTCAAGGCTTCGTCGATGGCCTCTCCGTACATCCTCCCGACATCAGGAGGTAGGACGTCCTGCAATTTCTTCCCCAAGAACTGCTCAGGAGGAACGTAGAGATCTGCAACGCGCCCCGCATTGTAATCAAGCACCCTTCCGCTAGAATCGACTTGGAAATAGAGGTCAGGGAAGGCTCCTACAATGGCCTCCAATTTCGATGCGAGTTCCTCCGACTTCTGTTGAGCGAGCTTTCGAACAGTCACGTCGATGACTATACCTTCGTAGACCACGGGGTTGCCGTCGGTGTCTCTTCGAACGAAAGAATGGTCCTCGACCCAACGCACCTCACCGGACTTGGTAACGATCCGATATTCTTGGATGAAATCATTCACTCCACTGCTTACGAAAGCCTTGAACTCCTGCCTTTCACGCTCGAGATCTTCTTTGTGGATGATGTCATCGTACACAAGAGTAGAGACAAAATCATCTCTTCTGAAGCCCCACTGCGCGATGCTGTCAGATATGAATGTAACTGGCCCACCTGGCTCTGGACGCCAGATAACCTGAATGACAGGGCTCTTGTCTATGATCCCTTGAAGTTCCTTGTATCTCTTAAGTGCATCGTGAAGCTCCACCTCCGCCTTCCTGCGGTCAGTTATGTCCCGGACATACTCTATTACCCCGGACAGTTCGCCGGTCTTGCTGTCTCGCATCGGGAAAGTGTACAAGTCGAGCCAACCCACGACCTCCCCTTTGTCACCGATTTTCGGCACGACTTCGTACGCTGGCCTCTCGTTCTCGATGGTTCTGATGCTCGGACAGACTTCACAATGCGTTTGTCGACTGTGATAAGCATCGTAGCACTTCTTGCCTACCAGAGGCATCTTGTGCGAATACCAATTCTCCATTGCCGGGTTGACTCGGACTATGTTGAAATCCCTGTCAAGAACACTTACTCCGTCTTGGATGCTTGAGAAGACGCTTGAAAGGAATCTCTCGCCCTCGCGAGCAGCCTCATCGGAGCGGGTGCTCTTCACAGATTTCCTTATCATGTTCGCCAGTTCCGTGAATTGGATCTGAGGACTGGCGCCCTTCTGGAGGTAGAAATCAGCGCCGTAGTTCAGCGCCTCGACTGCCGCCTCTTCACCTCCCTTGCCCGTGAACAAGATGAAGGGGAGCTGCAGACCCTTCGCCCTGACAATCTTGAGCATCTCTATGCCGTCCATGCCAGGAAGGATGTAGTCTGCGACCACTGCGTCGTAGTTTTGAGACTGCATCTTCTCTAGCGCGGACTCAGCATTGGCTGCCGTATCAACTTCAAGATCTCCTTCTCTCATCAGAAAGAAGCTTGACATATCGAGAAAACTGGCTTCATCGTCAACGTGCAGGACCCTTATCATTTTCTTCTCCACTAGAATCCTCGGGGGTTCGATGGCAAATGAGCTGAAGGGTATTTAGGCAGTATGTAGCCTGAAGCGCTGAGGGGGAGATTTGAACTCCCGAGGCGCCAAAGCGCCACGAGCTTGCTGGCATAAGCGCAACAGATTCCAGGCTCGCGCCTTACCGAGCTGGGCCACCTCAGCTTTGCTACCTTCAGACGGATGTCCATATTTAAGAATAGCGAGTCCGGCCAGGCGTTTGTCGTCAAGATCTCTTGCCGGTTCTCAGCAAGGATCGTATCTCGTCAAGGATCTCCACCCTTGTGTCCCGGACAGTGGGCCTGAACCTGCGGGCAATGTCTATCTCTCCAAGATCGATTTCTGCTTCGACAATGTCCTCATCCAGGTCCTTACCTCTAGCCAGCTCCTCCCCTCTCGGCCCGAAGAGCGTGCTGCCTCCGCCGAACACCAGACTGCCGTGAACGCCCACCATGTTGCAGTATGCGACGAAGATTGCGTTCTCAACCGCTCTGCCGGGCATGACCCTGCGGAAGGATGACCTCGATGTTGTGGGTGCCGCGGATATGTTGACGAGTATCTGGGCACCGAGGAGCGTCTCGAGCTTGGCAAGCTCTGGGAAGAACATGTCATAGCATATCATGAGCCCGATCTTCGCATGCTTCCCTTCCGCAACCACGGCTTCCTTGCCCTCCGCGAAGAACACCTTCTCCTCAAACGGTCCGAAGCTTGGGAGATACATCTTGTCGTATCTGAACAAACGACCTGTCCCAGTCGCGAGCAGGCACGAGTTGTAGACCAGGCCTGGTACCCGCTCATCCATCATGGGAACACCGAAGACTATGTCCTTCTTGGTCTCCTTGGCGAGTCGGACGACGGCTCTGACCATCGGGCTCACGATCGTCTCTGCGTGCCTAAGAAGGTCGTCCCGAGGCATGTACCCAGTCAGGTTGAGCTCAGGGAATATGACGATCTTGCCCTTGGTCTTCCTGACGATGTCCCTCATCCTCTTCAGGTTGCCCTCCTTATCGTGGAGCTGACAAGTGACCTGGGCTAGTGTGACGACGAGCTTGGACATGCGAACAGTGATAAGTCTCGCCGATAGATTAGGATTATCCCTGGCTTGGTCGTATGTTCCCACCATAAGCGATATATCCGGACCATGGCATTCCAGCACGATGATTCTCCCAAGGCTGAAGGATGGCACAGAACAGGTCGTCGAGAAGTTCCTGGCGGAGAAGCTCAGGAAGGCAGGGGCCAGGGGTTTCGTCCTCGGAGTCAGTGGTGGCATCGATTCTGCTGTGGTCCTTAGATTATGTGTGCGCGCGGCGGGCAAAAATAAGGTGCTCGCGCTCATGATGCCCGAGAAGGATTCCCCGAAGGAGGACCTCGAGGACGGGAAGGACTTGTGTGAGCACGAGGGCGTGAAATACAAGGTCATCGACATCACAAGCACCGTCGCGGCGTGCGTCAAAGCAATCAAAGGCAAGGTCGACAGAAGATCCCTGGCGAACATCAAGGCCAGATGCAGGATGACCGTGCTCTACCACTACGCGAACACTGACCGGCTGCTAGTGGTAGGCACTAGCAACAAGAGCGAGCTTTTGGTCGGCTATTTTACCAAGTACGGGGACGGCGCTGCCGATCTCGAACCCATCGGAGATCTCTACAAGACGGAGGTCATAGAGCTGGCTAGGAGGATGGAGATCCCGGACAGGATCATTCGGAAGGCGCCATCAGCAGGCCTCTGGAAGGGCCAGACGGACGAGGGCGAGATGGGCATCAAATACGAGCGTCTGGATGCAATACTCCTGGGGATAGAGCTGGGCCTGGCAGATAAGGAGATTGCCGCAAGAGCAGGAACGACCGTCAAGGAGGTCTCAAGGATCGCCCGAATGGTCAGATCGACATCGCACAAGCGCAAACCCCCACCCGTTGTCAAACTCGGGCTCAGAACACCTGGCCTAGACTGGAGAGAGGGCGACGAAGACGTCTGACCTGGTTTCACAGATACTTTTTCGAGATGACCATCTTGGCCGCCATGAGGGGATCGACCATCTGCGATATCCTGAGATTGGCTGCGACGCTCGCCAGCATATATGCATCCTCGAAGTCCATTCCTCGCCTGTCCATTATGAATCTGACTAGGTCGGAGGTCGCCAGCTTTGCCGCTTTGTCAAGAGTCTTGGCGGCAGAATAGGACAACCATTCCGTGGGAGTCTCGATCATCGGCCTTCGTACCTCAAGATCGTCTGCTTTCGAAAGACAAAGGGTCACCTCGGCCGGAACCTCGATCCCGGTGCCGCAGACCTCCCCGTCTCCCATCGCTGCGTGGACATCCCCCAGAGCGAACATAGCACCGTCGACGAAGGTCGGCAGGTAGACCTTTGACCCTTCTCTCGCCTCAACCGTGTCCATGTTTCCTCCGTGATCGCCGGGATAGAATGTCGGGAACTCGCCCTTCGCTGGGGACACGCCAAGCACTCCCACGTGAGGGTTGAGGTCTATCGACAGGTCGTCGGAGAACTTCGCCTTGTTGCCTCTGATCTCTACGATCTTAGTTCTCGATTTCCTAACATCCTCGCAAAGGATTCCGAGCTCGGGGGAGCACATGACGATTCCGAAGGGACCACATTTGATCTTCTCGAGGGTGATGCAAAGAGTCTCGCCTGCGGACATGCCATCGACTCTGACGGGGCCAGTGGCGGGGTTCACACGCTCCATAGGGACGTCCTCGAACAGCTTCTTGGAGGTCTTGACGAGGCCGGAGAAACAGTCGGGGGATTCGACCACGACCCTCTCTCCATCCTTTACCGAGTATGCGGGTCTGTTCTTGGGGGAGAAGACGTGGATGACCTTCTTCGAGCTGAACCTCTGCAACATATCACCTGCTGGCACGGTTCATCGGTGACTGAAGGCAAGTACTTTGTTGCTCCCGAACACTGAGTACCAAACCTTTATGTAAGGCCATCCTTTTTGGAGCGATACACCGAGCTCCCGTAGTGTAGTCCGGCCAATCATTCGAGCCTCTCGCGGCTGCTTTTCGCGGCAGGCCGGTGAAAGTTCGATACCCGGGTTCAAATCCCGGCGGGAGCACCTTTTTTACCCGTAAGCTAATTATAGGCTATACTCCCTACGGCCAGCCGATAGGTGACATCAACGAGTGGGAGTACCCTCCGTTCGGGGCGACGATCGTCAGGAAGAAGCCGTACGGTGAAGTGGTCGTGAACAGGGGCGTGTACAACTCCAAAGGCGCCCTCGCCGGCACGCTCCTGGCCATCAGGACCATGTTAGACATGGGCGAGCTGCCTCTCAACATCCACTTCCTGCTCGAGGGCGAGGAGGAGCAGGGAGGGTACAGCTTCCCCAAGTACGTCGAGCGGAACAAGGCGAAGCTGTCCAAGGCGGACGTCGCTCTGTGGTTCGACTACAGCGAGAACGCGAAGGGCGTCCCCGTCATATCGCTCGGCATGAAGGGGTGCGTCTACTTCGACCTCATTTGCGAGGGGAGCGCCAGGGGAGGCCCGGAGGCCGAGGTGCACAGCAGCGAGGCTGTCTGGGTCGAGAGCCCCGTGTGGAGGCTCGTGCACGCCATCAGCACGCTCGTCGACGAGAACCAGAGACCGACCGTGGACGGCCTCTGGGACGATGTGGCGGGGCCGAACGAGGACGATCTGGAGCTGGTGCGGAAGCTGGCCAAGAGGTTCGACGAGAAGAGCCGCTTGGCTGAGATCTCCGTGAAGCGGTTCAAGGTCGAGGGCTCCAAGGAAGACCTCCTCAAGAAGTACCTATTCGAGCCGTCCCTGAACATCGACGGCCTGAGCGCGGGTTTCGAGGAGGACGGCACCAAGACCGTGCTCCCTCCGAGCGCGAAGGCCAAGATCGACATCAGACTCGTTCCGAACATGACCATAGAGGGCACGAGGAGGAAGGTCATGGAGCACCTGAGGAGGCGTGGGTTCACGGACATCAGGATGAGGAACTACATCGACTACCCGTGGTCGAAGATCTCGCCGCACGAGGACGTGTCGCGCGCGTGCGTGGAGGCGATGAGGTACCACGGCAAGGAGCCCGAGGTGTGGCCGACCGTAGCTGGCTCGGCCCCGTTCTATCTGTTCGACCAGGTACTCGGAGTGCCTTGGGGAGGGGTCGGCCTCGGTCACGGCGGGAATGCCCACTCGCCCAACGAGTTCGCGGTCGTCAAGGGCATGAGGGACTACGAGAAGAGCATCATCACTGTCTTCCACAAGTACGCAGAGACGGCACCGAAGGGCAGGCGCTAGAGGTGAGATCGTCTTCTCCAGGTTCCACCGGACAGAGTTGTGCATCGACAGTGAAATACATGGACCCGGACGTTTAGAACTGTGGATTCACCCGACGCAAAGATTATGCCATGCGATTGACCTCTTCGCTACAACACCGGGGAATGCTTAGCATGGCAAAGTTGTCTCGTGCGCTAGCTCTGCTGATCAGCTCGGACATGACGGACAGGCGCTTCAGGGCGCTCGCCCTAGATACGTCGCTCAAGTCGTTCAGGAAGAAGTTCACGCTGAAGGATGAGGCACTCCATGCGAAGGAGTTCTGCGTCGAGATCGGAGGGAGTGATCGCTGGTGCATCCTGTACTACAGCGCTGAGAAGGCTGAGAGGGACAGGAAGTCCAGGGAGATATGCCTGAAAGCGAGGCAGCGATCTCATCCAATCCGCTCTGGACTCTGGACAAGAGAGGGCGTGGCAGGAGGCCGACGAAGAACGGCGTCGAGGGCAGGATTGCGCTCCTGCTTGAAGGGACCGGAACGAGGCATCACCCTAGTTGCGGAAGGTTGACCCATGCACAACATCCTGATCAAGGGCGGCACAGTCATCGATGGCACTGGTGCCCCGGGCGTTCGCAGGGACGTCGCTGTCGACGGTTCAAAGATAGCGGGCATATACAAGGAGTCCGAGGGGAAAGCCCATGTGACCATCAACGCCGAGGGAATGGTCGTCTGCCCTGGCTTCATAGACATCCACACCCATTCGGACATCCATATTCTGAACATTCCCCTGGCTGAGAGCAGGGTCAGGCAGGGTATCACGACCGAGCTCGTGGGCAACTGCGGAGAATCCGCGGCGCCGCTGGTAGGCCGTGCGCGGGGCTGGCTCATCGATTACGCGAAGAACCTCCTTGTGAAGATCGACTGGACAACGGTCGACGAGTACCTGCTGAGGTTGGCGAACCTGAGGACTTCGGTCAACGTGGCGACACTCGTCGGGGCCGAGACGCTCAGGTACGGCGTCATCGGCGCGGACGATGTGAAGCCCACCGATGCCCAGATGGAGACGATGAAACAGTTGCTCGCAGTCGCAATGATGCAAGGCGCGTTCGGCTTATCGACAGGGCTCATATACGCTCCTGGATGCTATGCCTCTACGGAAGAGATCATCGGCCTCGCATCAACCTCTGCTGCGCTCGGAGGCTTCTACGCGAGCCACATCAGAGGTGAGAGCAGGACCGTTGTCGACGCGGTCGCAGAGGCGATAAGGATAGGTAGGGAGGCGAACACCCGCGTCCAGATCTCGCATCACAAGGCCTGTGGAAGGCAGAACTGGGGCCTTGTGAACACGACCCTGAAGATGATCGAGGACGCCCGGGCCGAAGGAGTCGATGTCGCCTTTGATGTCTACCCGTACACCGCGTCATCCACGTTCCTCGAAGCGATCCTGTCGCCCTGGATGAGGGACGGGGGTAAGGACGCCATCCTCACGAGGCTGAATGACGCCGAGGCGAGGAACCGCCAGAAAGAGGAGTTCAAGGACAGGTTCACCCCCTGGGAGAACACTGTCGCCGAGGACGGCTGGGAGAACATCGTCGTGAGCGGGTTCAAGGCCGACGGCAACAAGCGTTTCGAGAACAAGTCCCTCAAGGAGATAGCTTCGATGCTCAGCAAGGACCCTGCGGACGCAACGCTCGACCTCCTGCTCGAGGAGAAGCTCGGCATAAGCGCCATCTTCCACGAGATGTCAGAGGACGACGTGATGCGTGTCATGAGCCATCCGCTGTCATGCATAGGCTCCGATGGCGTCGCCGAGGCGCCCTCCGGGCCGACGGGCTCGGTGGCAACGCACCCGCGCTCCTACGGGACCTTCCCGAGGGTGCTCAGGCGCTACGCTCTGGACAAGAAGATCTTCACGCTCGAAGAGGCGGTCAAAAAGATGACCGCGGTCCCTGCGGACAGGATTGGATTGTCGAACCGTGGGGTCCTGGCGAAGGGCATGATGGCCGACATCGTCGTCTTCGACCCGAACACGGTCAGGGATGTGGCCACCTTCGAGGACTCTCACAGGTACGCTGAAGGGATCCGGCACGTGCTCGTGAACGGCCAGGTGACCATCCTCGACGGGGAGCACACCAAGGAACGCGCCGGTCAGGTTATCAGGCACATACCGAAGAGATCCTAGTCCCTACCCTGAGCGCCGCGCATGTGGATCGACGCGCACGAACTTGACCGTCAGGGGGCTGGGGTCCTGAGCCGCTCTTATCCCTGAGCTGCTGGCCGATTCCGGCTACTTCTGCACCGAGGCGGTGCAGAAGGTGAAGGATGTGGACCTGTACATCGCCACCCATTCCAGCTACCATGTGCGGATCGGGAAACCGATGAGGCCGAGGAAGAGGAAACCAACTTCGAGGAATGCGAGGACGAGGAGGAAGCCGAAGCCTGATTCACTGGTAAGCGGAGCAATCCGTTCACCGAGGTAGGGAGAGTTCGAAGGGTTTCCCATCCCGTCTCCCTATCCACCCGCAGGAGGTCATTACTGTCAGTAAATGCGTCGTTTTAATGAAGGCGGATATTTCCTGGGGATATCACGTGGTTTTGAATAAACAATTTTGCTTTGATGTAGATTCATATCTACCAGTACCTCGGCCATTTTCAATGCTGCCACTAAGGGGTCAATGACAGGCACTCCAAGTTTCTCTTGTAGCTTTTCTGCAAATCTTTTCAATCCAGAACATCCGAGAACTAGGACATCAGCTAGATCTTCTTCAACTGCTTTCTTGCCTTCTGTTAATAAAAGGCTGAATAGTCTCTCCAAGCTCTCCTTGTCGATTTCTGAACAATCTAGTCCTATACCCCTTATAGATGTGATGCGTCGTGAAAGACCTATTCTTTCATGTTTCTCTATCTCAAATTTTTGCTTGCATTTGCCGCGTTTCATTCCTCCACCTATACCTGGACTTACGATTGAGATATTGAATCCCAGCATTGACGCGATGTGTAACGATGCTTCACCTGGCCCGATGACTGGGATTTCAACAATCTCTCTAGCAGCCTCAACGCCAGGATCGTCGTAACATGCAATGATTATGGCGTCGTATCCGTTTTTTTCTCCCTCAAGAATCTTCTCAAGCATATAGGGTGTTGTTATTGCTTTGTCATAGTATGACTCTACGTTGTCTGATCCAAACTCTGTAAATGTAAAATCCACTTGGTAGTTATCTGGAAGATATTTACGGTAATACTTTTTCTCTGACGCATCCCACATATCATAGGGTCCAGGGCTTATCACGAGGATTTTCCTTTTCTTAGTGGACATTCTTATCACATTCATAGAGATGTGCTTGAGATGTTAATAAGAGTTTCTCGGCAACTGCTCTGTAGAAATCCTCGATGAGGAGCCGGCACCTGGTCGAATGGATGCTGGACCGATCCGAGAAGGAGCCCTCTATTCACGAAGAAGACTGTGTCGCCCGCGCACAGGGGGAGGACCGAGTTCTTCACAGGCATCTAGTTTCGAACGAGGCATCGCCCGATTGGAGGAGGTGCTAAGTTGACAGTCACCAAATCTGGACAGCATGATTCATATAGTGTCAAGGCATTTCCGCGCCCAGCGCTATCCGCGACTTCAAGTGGGAGCCTGGAGAAATGGAACAACGACAGGGGGGACGGAGCTTGTCAACATCAAGAATAGTGCGAGTGCTAGCTGTGCTCATGGTCGTGGCCCTATGTATCTCCGCTGTGCCTGCGATCGTCGGCATGGCCCTATCAGGGAACGCCGCGGCGCAGACGAAGTACGTGAGGGTCGGCATGATGGAGGACATCATCAACTGGAACCCGCTGACCATCGATAGGACAAAGGATTATATCGCGTGCTATTTGATCCACAGCGTGTTGTTCCAGTACGACCAAGACCGGGAGTCCGTGATGAACGACCTCGCGACTGGGTATTACCAGATCGTGCACCCCACGGGGAACATGAGCACGATCATCAACATAACCTCCAACGCGTACTTCAGGAACAAGGCGAACCCGACGGACACATCACACCCGCTAACCGCGGTGGATGTCAAGTACACGTTCGACCTGATTAAGTCCAATCCGGGCGGCTCGTGGGACTACTTCCTGGACAACGTCACAGGCGTGTATATCACCGGGACTTACCAGATCAAGATTGACACGGAGTTCCCGAAGGCCTCGCTGATCGACGATCTTGTCTGGATCCCGATCCTTCCCAAGTACCTCTGGGAGACCGTGAATCCGCCCCTGGTGCTGAAGGCCAAGGACCCGGCCTGGCTCGTCGGCAGCGGGCCATTCTACTACGACGACTCGGTCCAGGGCTCGTGGTACAAGTTCACGAAGGCGCCGAACTACCACGCCTCGGTTGACTTCCCGCTGGGCCACCCGGAGGGAGACAGGGTGATCGACTTCGATGGCCTGCTGTACACGGTCTACACTGAGCCCGTGGCCCTCACGACGGCCATGAACGACGGGGTCGAAGACTGCATCGAGCTCCGGGGCGAGGCCAACCTGTTCCTCAACGCGCTTGGCGTCGGTGCCGCGGTGAACGTCATCAAGCAGCCGATCACGGAGAAAGCGATCACCGACATCGCCATCAACGCCATCCCGATGGAGTTCAGGAAGCCCAACTACGCCACGGGCAACCCGCTCCTGCTCGACCCGATCGTCCGGAAGGCGATCGGCATGACGCTGAACAAAGACTACATCGTGAACACGATCTTGTTCGGGCTGTCGAGGAGGGCGGACTCGGTGCTCGACCCGAGCTTCTGGCACAAGGACATCCAGAATGAGCTTCCATACAACCCGGCCTGGGCCAGGGAGAACCTGACCGCGAACGGGTACGCCGACCTCGACAGCGACGGATACCTCGAGGCGACCGCGGCCGCGTACCCTGTCCAGATGGGCTGGGCCAACTCCGGTGCGAAGCTGTCGTTCAGGCTCACGGCGCCCGACATCGACCCGAGCTACGAGGCCATCGGGCTCGCCTGGGTAAGCTGGGCACGAGACGCGGGCATCAAGTTCAACTACGCCACCAAGTCGGAGACCGTCATGATCAATAGCGACTGGTACAAGGCCGACTACGACCTCTGGGTGTGGTATTGGGAATGGTGGGGCCCTGAGCCGCTGAAGAACCTCTCCCCATGGCTCACCGCGCAGATCCACCAAGGCGGCTGGAACTGCCAGATGCCGATGGGGCCGTGGTGGGTCTGGGACCCGGTGAGTAAGACCGGGTACTCCGCCTACGACGAGAACTTCACGGTGGCCATGAAGACCCTCGACAGGGACGAGAGGAAGGTCATCGTCGACAAGTTGCAGCAGTGGATCTACGACTCGTGGTCCGAGTTCCCGCCGGTATACCCGGCGGGCCTGTACGCTTACACGGATGAGCGGTTCGTCGGCTGGGGCAACTGGACACAGCACATCGGAAGAGCGTTCACATCCAACCTGCTGTGGACCTGGTTCGACCTCGTTCCCGCCGGCGGGAACCAGATGCCGGAGTTCGAGACGCCCCTCCAGGACACATACCAAGTGATCATCAACGAGGAGGCGACCTTCGTCGTCGAGGTCTGGGACCCCGAGGCCGACCCGCTGACGGTCAACTGGACTTTCGGGGACGGCAGCACGGCCCAGAACACGAGTTCTGGCTCGGCTTCCGCCGTGAGGTTCGTGCAGAAGCACACCTACACTGCGTTAGCGCCTGCAGGGATCGAGATGCGCGTGACGGCCTGGGACGGCACGGCCGGCAATACGGCCACGAGCCGAGCGACGGTCTATGTCGTCCCTCACCCTGACACCGTCCCGAGCCTGGTGACGGCGATCAGCCACGACCCGCCGTTCGAAGCGTATGTGAACGAAGTCGTCACCTGGAGCGTAGGGGCGATGGACAGCGAGTCCGGAGGCCCGACTGGCTTCGGCCTGCAGTTCACATGGGTCTGGGACGACGGAACGATGACTGCCTCTAGACATCAGCCGATCATGAACGACACCGAGGTGACGGACACGCAGACGCACAGCTGGTCCATCGCGGGCTACTACTATGTCGAGGTGTTCGTCTGGGACGGCTCCTTAGAGCCGGACCACAACGTCTCGATGGGCGTGGTGGAGTACTTCGTGAAGGAGAACCAGCCGCCCGAGGAGCCCGTGATCTCGTCGATCACGACGAACGAGGATGTATGGACCGGGTGCGTCGCGAGCAGCAGCGACCTCGACGGGGACACGCTGAGGTTCACGTGGGGCTGGGGCGACGGCACGTTCAATGTGACGAACGAAGCGTCGCCTACCCCTGGCGTGACGGTCGAGTCGAGGCCGATGCACCAGTGGGCCGCGGCGGGAGACTACACCGTGACGGTCTGGGTGGATGACCTTACGGGAGAGCCGGGGCACAACGTGAGCGCGTCGATAACGGCGCATGTCGTGCCTGCCGGGGAGCCAACGCCTCCGTCGTCTCTCTCGCTTGTGATCTCGCCTTCGCCCGCACTCGTGGGCGTGACGGTGACGTTCAACGCGAGCGCGGTCGACACGAACGCTGACGGGCTGACGTTTACGATTGACTACGGCGACGGGAACATGTCCGTGGCGACGACTGCGGGCGGCGTGACGACGAGGCAGTATGTCTCGCCAGCATTCACGCACGCGTACGAGGCCGCGGATGTGTACACCGTGACGCTGTATGTCGACGACGGCACGGCTGGGCACAACGTGACGATCTCGCCGACGCTGACGGTATCCGAGCCGACGGAGAACGTCCCGCCCGCCATCTCGCTGCCTTCCACGCTGACGGCGAGGTACAACAGGACGTTCACCGTGACGCTGACTGCTACCGACGCTGACGGCGACGCGCTGAGCGTGTGGCTCGACTGGGGCGACTTGACGGCCATGACGGCTGCGGTGCCAGGGACGACCGCGAACAGCTATGTCGCGACGCACGTGTACGAGGTCGGGGGCAGCATGACGCTGACGGTGTACGCTGACGACGGGACTGAGCTCGAGGGGCACAACGTGAGCGCCACGCGGACGGTAACGATCAGCGAGAACCTGAAGCCGACGATCGTGAGTGTCGCGAAGTGGCCCGCCGGGCCGTACGAGCCTGGAGCGACTGTCGCGTTCATCATCGTGGTGAAGGACTACGAGGGCGACAATGTGAACATCACGGTGAACTTCGGCGACGGTTCGGCGCCTTTCGTGGACAGCTTCAGGCCGACTGCGAACACGAACACCGAGAGGAACATCACGCATGTGTACGCTGAGGGCCGGTCGACGCCCTACACCGTGACGTTGACAGTCGACGACGGCATGATGCAGTTCCACTCGGTGAAGACGTGGAGCAGCCAGACGACGACCGTGACTGTGGCGCCTCCGCCGAGCGAAGATGGCGGGATCGGCGCTGCGGTGCTCGTGGGAATCGCCATCCTCGTGATTGTGGTACTTGCGGTGATTGCGATGCTGATGAAGCGGAAGAAGGGCGCTGGAGAGGGCGGAGCCGAAGGCGGCATGAAGGGGATGACGCCGCCGCAGTGAGGTCGGGGGAGCTGGCGCGAAACCACACAAAACCCCTTCCCATCATTTCATGACTTTCGCGGTCGTGGACAACAACCAGCGCTAGACGAGAAGATTGAAACCCGATGCGATAATTGGCATCTAGACGGTGTTAACTTGGCCTCCTTCCGACGTGTCCTGACGAAGCGCGTGATCAACGCGTTCATCACCATCATCATGATAATGCTGCTCAATTTCGCTCTCTTCCGGGTAATGCCTGGAGATCCCGCCCAGCTCATGACCAACAGGGACCCGCACACATCCGACGCGGTCTACTGGCGCAATGTAGAGCTGATGGGGCTCAACGACAGCCTGCCCGAGCAGCTGCTGAAGTACTTCTACATGACCTTCACGGGCGACTGGGGGACGTCGTATCAATATAGACTTCCAGTATTCGACGTCATGATCGGCGCCATCTCTTGGACGCTATTGCTGTTAGTCACAGCATCAGTGCTCACTTTCGTGTTCGGCATCATCCTGGGCAAGATCGCGGCGGTGCGCCGCGGGAAGGCCGCAGACCTGGCCATCACCGGCTTCGGCCTGTTCTTCTACGCGATGCCGGTATTCTGGTTCGGGATCGTGCTCCTCGTGATATTCGTGGGCGAGTTCCACTGGCTCCCGCCGGGGCAGTACATCGAACCCGGGGTCAAACCATTCCCGCTGACCTTCGCGAAGGTCATCGACATCCTCGAGCACATGGTCCTGCCGATGACCACGCTCGCCGTGGGCTCCGTCGCGGGCATCGTGCTCATCGTGCGCAACTCGCTCGTCGATGTGCTCACCGAGGAGTACATCATCACGGCCTACGCCAAGGGGCTCACGGAGAAGCAGGTGATGCAGAAGCACGCAAGCCCCAACGCGAGGCTGCCGGTCGTTACGACGATCGCGATGAACACGGCCTTCATCCTGGGCGGGGCGTTCCAGGTGGAGGTCGTGTTCAGCTACAAGGGCATCGGATGGTACACGCTCGATGCCATCTGGAAGCAGGACTACCCGATGCTGCAGTTCATATTCCTCATCGGCGGCATCGCCGTGGTGCTGGCCAACCTGATCGCAGACCTCGTCCTTGTCAAGCTGGACCCGAGGGTCACGATCACATAGGGGGCGAAGGATCGATGGAAACGACGGTTACATCTGGCAACACGCGCGACGATGCGGCGTCCGAGGGCACACCGCGCGTGCGCGGCCTCATGGCCCTTCTGGCGGTGTTGATCACCTCGCTGCTCCTTGCAGCTGCCGTGGCGGCTCCTCTCATGGGCGCCCCTGCGAAGGCACAGGCAAGCGTCCTCTCGCTCCAGGATTCTACACATCCGGTCGCCGATGCTGGCCCCGACTTCAGCGTGCTCGCCGGCGCCTACGCAATGCTCAACGCTTCAGCGTCGACCGACGATGTGGGCATCGTGAGCTATGTCTGGACCTTCTTCGACGTGGAGCCGGTCACGCTCGAGGGCAAGTTCGTCAACTACAGCTTCCTCACGCCTGGCGTCTATTTCGTGACGCTGAACGTGACCGATATGGATGGCAATTGGGACACCGACGAAGTGTACGTGACGGTCAACCGGGACTGGCGGGAACCAGTCCCAATCCCGGGCGCGAACAGGATCGTGTACCTGAAGCACGAGGTCGTGTTCAACGGGTCGAGGTCCACGGACAACACCGGGAGGATAGTCAACTACACCTGGAACTTCACGCACGAGGGCCACATGGTGTACCTGTACGGCCCCGTCGTCTCGTACACGTTCAACAAGACGGGCGTTTACATCATCACGCTCAATGTGACGGACCCGAACGGGCTCAGCGCCAACGCGACGATTGCCATCACGGTCAAGCGCGACCCGACGTGGTTCGACGAGCATTGGCTGGGCCTGATCGTCTGGGGCACCATCATCGGGCTGTCCTCTTGGTATGTCTACCGCAAGTGGACCAGAGACCATGCGCTGGTGACCAAGACCGACATCGACAAGATGCGGCTCGAGTACATCAAGATGCGCAAGACCTGGAACCTGTTCTGGAAGACCTGGATGGGCAAGGCGGGGGTCTTCATCATCCTGTTCTTCCTGTTCGTGGTGGCATACGCCACCCTGTTCATGCCGTACGACCGCTCCGCAGTTGGGGGCGCGCCGCTGTCAGACCCCAGCTGGGAGCACCCCTTCGGGACGGACGGGCTCGGCCGGGACGTGCTGACACGGACGGCGCACGCCACGAAGGCCTCGCTCATCGTCGGGTTCGTGGCGATGGCCATCTCGATGGGCATCGGGACCAGCGTGGGTCTGGCCTCGGGCTACTGGGGCGGATGGAGGGACGAGGTAATCATGAGGGTCAATGACGTGTTCCTCTCAATTCCCTGGCTGGTGCTCATGATCGTCATCGCAGCCATATTCCATTCGCAGAACCTGACATCGGTCATCCTGGTCATAGGCCTCACGGGCTGGTCCATGACCGCCAGGATCGTCCGCTCCCAGGTGCTGACCGTCAAGACGAGGATGTTCGTCGAGCGGGCGCGCGCCTTGGGCGCCCGGGACGCCCACATACTCAGGAGGCACATCCTGCCGAACGTCGTCCCGCTCGTGTTCGCCAACGCCATCCTCACGATCGCGTTGTCAATCTTCTCGGAGTGCACCCTGAGCTTCCTAGGGCTCGGCCCGCAGGACGTGGAGACCTGGGGGAGGATCCTAGAGGAGGCCTACAAGGCGGGGGCCATCCTGGGCGGGCAGTACGCGTTCATCATCATGCCCGGGCTGTGCATCGTGTTCGTTGTGCTCGGCTTCGCCTTCGTGGGCTATGCGATGGACGAGGTGCTGAACCCGAAGCTAAGGAGCCGGTGAGGGCACGATGCCCCATCGGCCCTCTGGCCCGGCCTGCCAGGCGACGTAATCGCGTACCGGAGATGTAGATTCGCAAAGGAAATATGTGGAAAAGAAAAGCCCCCATGTTAAGGTAGGGCCTGATCATTTTGTTTCCTATCATTTTATAAGTGAAACATGATCGGACAGGAGGAGAATTTATGGGAAGGGCTAAAACGTCCAGGCTCTTTTAGAAATTGAGAAAAATTTTTCGGGGGCAATTTCTACGGATATTCAGAGGAATATTGAAGCAAACCAAAGCAACAAAAATTAGCCCCTCAAATATCTCATAGCCATTTTAAGTGTAAACTTCCTCTGAAACTATAGGTTTTGGCGGGAACGTAGTGGAACCTGATCCTAGTTCATAAAGCCAGTCTCCAGTTATCACCGCACGACTTAGTCTGGCCAAGTACACGAGACCATCTAGCTCAGATTCAATAACGTCCACTTCGTTACCCAGAAGGTCCGTTATCTTAGCGATGACTTCGCCCTTTGTTACCTTGTATGGAATCTCTAGGGGGGAATGAATCTCTGGGGTCAAAAAGCCACCATGACTAGCCCAAATGGTTTGGACCTGTGAAAAGTACAATTGCTCAGACGGCTCCGGCTCCCCCTCAATCATTTTTAAATACTTCATCACGTTTTTGATGCCTTTTACACCCCTTTGGACATCCTCTTCCCACACCGTTTGACCTCCTCCAATTTCAGGTGTGAGTACTGGAATACCTTGCAGCCCGGCATAATATGACAACAACGGTTGCTTAACCTTTACTAGTTCTCTGTAAACTGGGAGCCCCGTTCCAAAAGCTCTCGCTAATTCCTCATTGACGATACCTACCTTCTGGTAAGTTTCAGGCGTATCCGATATATATATATATCGTTCTATTATCGAGTCGTCTCCGCCATGGAAATCCATTATATAATTAGTTTTCGAAAAGATCTCATTAAAAAGAAAGTGAACCAGTCTCTTTTCCCATGAACCCCACGAATTTCCTGGATAACTCAGCCATGGGTTGTCGCATATATGATGTGTCTTAAAGACGTAAGCAAGAGGATTGCACCCAGGTATTGCCACAACGGCGCCTGAGAGCTCACCAGCATCTATTTCTAAAGCAGCTCTTCGAACGATTTCAAACCCGCATAGTTCATTGCCATGTATCCCAGAATTTAGGCACAGTATAGGTCCCGACTCTCTTCCGTTAATCAAGGTGATCGGCATGTCAAGGGGGCTATTGTCGGGCAAAGAACCAATTTTTATTTTTTTCGCAATTCTTTTTCCCGGTTCGACAGACATACCCGCAATACTCAACTTTTCGCCCATAGTTCGCCCTCATCTCGGATGCTTAAGGTTATGGAATGAACTAACAATACTTAAAGATTTCACGAGATTTGCTCTATAGAAATCCTTGAAAAGCGACATCCTAGAGAGGTAAGGTATTTGGGTCAGCGGCAGATGTTTTTCAGTTGACAATGAAGCCATTCCTCCGGATCGGAATCTTCTTCAATTTCCGGTCGCGACGAACTCCACAGACGCCGACAACTACCCTACCAGGAGATCGACGTACGCTTCACGGCCTACGTCCCCGAGTTCGGCGACTCTATCGGGTGGGTGTTGGCCGTGTCGTCCGCGATGATCGCCGTGTTTGGTTATGCCGTGTGGAGAAAGCGCCGATGAGCTGGCTCAGTGCCTTCCCATCAGCGTCTTCTCGGCGTCCTTGACGATCTTCGCGAGATCCTTCTCCACGTCTCTGTCCAACGGCATGGGCACGTGCTCCTTCAGGATCTTCCTGACGACGTCCTTGGCCGCATCCTGAAGCGGTCTCACGCCCTCCTTCCTGGCCTTCTCAGCGGTCCTCTTGTCGTAGAGCTGCGAGTTCCTGATCTCTCCCTGCCTGAGGTGCTTCATAGTGTGTTGCTGGGCTAGGAAGTTGCCCATGTGGCCGACCTTGTCGATGAGGTCGATGGCCAAGGTGTCGGTATTCACATCGAACCCGCGCACGGCTCTGAAAACATCGGCGTAGATCTCGTTGTCTACCACAAGCATCTCATAGCTCGCAGCGTTTTCCCAGGCCCCTCCGATGCCGGACAGGTTATCGGCTCCCGCCATCGCAGGTATCAAGGCCGTCGTCGCGCGCTCTATGCCCGCCTGTATGTCCAGCATGTTGCCGTCCATCGTCACGCCATAGACATCGGCTATCATCTTGTACTTGTGAGCGATCTGGACCGTGGAGGCGGACGCAAGAGCCATCTCGGGCATGCCCCAGACGTTCTTGCCCGTCCGGAGGTCCATCATGCTTAGCCGTCCGGAATATTGTATCGGTATCTTCGCGGTCACCGTGTGGACGAGCATGACGCCCGCGAGCAGCTCAGCGTTCTGCTGTGCGAGCCCGCCCGCGATCGTGATTGGTGCCGTCCCGCCGGATATGGGGCATGGCACGAGGTCGACTGGTACCCCGTACTCAGCCCCTCTGACAATGACATCGGCAGCGTGCGCATCGTAGGTGAGCGGGCTGCTTGGCGAGCCGTAGACATCGAGCAGCGGCCTCTTTCTGAGCTCCTCCAGACCTCCCGTGACGCATGACCACATCTTCGCGAGGATGTCGACTGACTCGACATTCAGTGCATAGCCCGAGATGCACTTGCTCGAGTTCTTCATCATCGCTTCTTGTGTCTTGATGACGAGCATCGCGGGAGGGACGTCGGTCGCCACGACAAGATTCGACAATGAGTGGCAGTACTCTAGCGCGTCCATGATCTTCGACGCCTTCTCCACGTCCTCGAGCGTGGACATCCTGAACTCGCCGGTCTCTAGGTCCAGTATGGCCGGGTTGCCGCCCAGGGCGTGCGCGTACATCGTCTCCCCGTCGAACTTCATGTCGTTCTTGGGATCCCTCGCGCAGTATGTCCCGTAAGGCATGATGTGCTTGATCGTCTCCTTGATCAGACTCCTCGGGAATGTCAAGACGTCCTTCCTGGTCGGATGCGCGACCGCACCGGCCTTTACGAGTCTCTTCCGCGCGTCGGCACTGTCGAATCTGACCCCCGTCTTCTCGAGTATCTTGAACGACGCCTCCTCGATCGCGTCGACTTGGTCGTCCGTGAGTACCTTCAGCTTGAACCTGACCTTCTGGCCTTGCATCTTGCTCGCCTCTTCGGCCTCTGAGAGACTCGATCAGAGGAACCGATTGTTTGGGCTTATAGCGAACTCTTACAAATACGTGTTGATAGGATTTCTAGCTGCCCCCCAACGGGCTCGTTCAACTGCATGCGTGTCCCCTCGACGAGGGCATGACGGAGTCAATGGTCGATATTGGCTTAAATGTAGTGCCGACCGCTTGAGAATACAGACAGAGACTCCTTCCAACACCCTGTTGCTTGTTGAGACTACGGTCGCGGTTGCTGCAATTGTGGGGGGCCCTCCTTGTTTCTTGTCTGCGACAAAAGAGGAAGACAACATCC
>Ga0315275_10001273_pt1 | contig 22058 bp, 22 predicted proteins | sample YL17G03_0_MG_FD_205557 | JGI IMG/M metagenome (GOLD analysis project Ga0315275, IMG submission 205557) | Sediment microbial communities from Yellowstone Lake, YNP, Wyoming, USA - YL17G03_0 | ecosystem: Environmental > Aquatic > Freshwater > Lake > Sediment | place: USA: Wyoming | collected...
CGACGATATCGTGGACGCCATCCTGGACGCGGCCGCTCAGGGCAGTTATACCGTCCGGCGCGGACCCGTTTCCGCCACCTACCGCGCCCGCTTCGTGTTGATCGGCTCGATGAACCCGGAGGAGGGCAAGCTACGTCCGCAGATCCTGGATCGCTTCGGGCTGCGCGTCATCGTGAAAGGGTTGGAAAACCCTGATGAGCGTCTGGAAGCTTATCGCCGCGTCCGTTTATACCTGACCAGCCCGCGCCAGATGTCCGCCGCTTACGGCGAAGAGATGTCCGCCGCGACGACCGAGATCCAGGCCGCCCGCCAGCGCCTTCCAAAAGTGGCGCTGCCGGACAAGGTGGCAAAGCCCGCCATTAAACTGGTGCAGAAAATGGGCATTGACAGTCTGCGCGCCGAGATCACCTGGTTCGAAGCCGCCCGCGCTTACGCGGCTGCGGACGGGCGCGAGGCGGTGGCACCAGAAGATTTGCAAGCCGTTGCCCCGATGGCGCTGCGATTGAGACGGTCGCAATTTATGGCGGAATATTTCAGCAATCAGGAGGGGGAGGAAGAGGAGATGGAGAAGTTGTTGGGAACATTGGGAAAGAAACGAGAAATGAGCAAGAAGTAAAAAGGGAGAAGTAAGAAGTTCCTTACCGCGAACGCCTGATAGCCATTTTTGTGCTAAAATTTTCCCGTGAAAGTACGTGACGCCATCAAACTCATCGAATCGGATGGTTGGTATCTTATTGCCTCGAAGGGCAGCCACCGTCAATACAAACATCCAATAAAATTAGGTCGCGTCACCATCGCTGGACATCCTAGTCATGAACTTGCCCCCGGTACATTCAATAGCATTTTGAAACAAGCGCAACTGAGAAAGCCAATTGAAAGAGAGCAGTAATATGTCCCGATACTTGATCGTTATCGAAAAAGCCAATGGAAATTACTCGGCTTACTCGCCCGATCTGCCCGGTTGTGTGGCGACGGGCAAGACTCACGAGGAAGTAACACGCAATATGCAAGAAGCTATCGAGTTGCACTTGCATGGATTACAGGAAGATAAACTACCTGTACCAAGTCCTATAGCCACTGCCGAATACATCGCGGTGGCATAAGCCCCCTCGAGTTTAGATACCCAGCGACCGTCACCAGCGAGGTGGCGGTCATCTTTCCAGGAATATGATGCCTCTTACCCACCGCGAACGAATGCAAGCCTGCCTCGCCGACGACCTGGCCTTAGATCGCCCGCCGGTCACCCTCTGGCGGCATTTCCCGGTGGACGACCAGTCGCCCGAAACGCTGGCCGCCGCCACCGTGGACTTCCAGCACCGCTACGATTTCGACCTGGTCAAAGTCACCCCGGCCTCGTCCTTTTGTTTGAAAGACTGGGGCGCGGAGGATGCCTGGGAAGGCAACCCCGAAGGGACGCGGCGTTACACTAGATACGTGATCGAAAAGCCGCAGGATTGGGAACGCCTGCCAGCGCTTGACCCTTCCGCGCCGCATCTTTCCGGACAACTGGCCTGTTTGCGCCTCCTGCGCCGCGAACTCGGCCCCGAGGTTCCCCTGCTCCAAACTATTTTTAGTACGTTGGCGCAAGCCAAGAACCTGGCCGGTGGGGACAGGCTGATCGTCCACCTCCGCCAATCTCCCGAAGCCGTGACGAAAGGCTTGCAGATCATCGCTGAGACGACGCGCCGCTTCGTCGCAGCCGCCATCGAAACCGGCATTGACGGGGTCTTCTACGCCGTCCAGCACGCCCAGGCAGGATTGCTCACGCTCGACGAATACAAAACCTTCGGCCTGCCGTTCGATAAAATAACGCTTGAACCGGCGCAGGGTTTGTGGTGCAATATGCTCCACCTGCACGGTTTCAATATCTACTTTGAACTCGTTACTCATTTCTCGTCCCTGTTCCCCATTGTCAACTGGCACGACCGCGAGACGCCGCCGTCCCTGTGCGAGACCTCCGAGGTCTTACGGGCCGTCTGCGGCGGGATCAGCCAAAAGGCCATCGTATTGGGCAATAGTCACGAAGTCCAGACAGAAGCGCAAGACGCCATCCAGCAAACCAATGGCCGACGGTTCATTCTTGGCACGGGTTGCGTGGTGCCGGTCATCGCCCCGTATGGGAATATTTTGGCGGCGCGAAACAGCGTGGAGGAGGAGTATGTAAAACGTAAAGCGTGAAACGTAATTTACGTCTTACGTTTTATTTTTTACTTCCTACTTTACAGCAATGAGCCTGAGAGTCATTTCCGGAACCGCCAAAGGCCGCCGGTTGAAATCCGTCCCCGGCGATACGACCCGCCCGGTCACCGATATGGTGAAGCAAGCCCTGTTCAACATCCTAGCCGGGGACGTGGTGGACGCCGCCTGGTGGGATCTCTTCGGCGGCACAGGCGCGATAGGTATCGAAGCCCTAAGCCGCAACGCAACCTTCGTCCGTTTCGTAGAACTGAACCGGCGTGCCGTCGAGACCATTCAATGGAACTTGGAGCATACCGGTTTCAAGGATCGGGCCGAAGTGCGCCGCGGCGACGCCTTTTCCATGCTTTCCGCCCCGCCCGACCGGATATTCGACTATGTCTACGTCGCCCCCCCGCAATACAAAGAAATGTGGTCGAAAGCGCTGACCGCCCTAGATGCCAATCCTGGCTGGTTGAGTGAGGGGGCGTGGGTCGTTGTGCAAATTCACCCGCGGGAATACCGGAAAATGGAACTTGCACATTTGGCTGAAATAGAGCAAAGGAAATACGGAAGCACGTTGCTCGTGTTTTATGAGAAGAAAATATGATGACTCGCCTTATTAAAAATCTTGATTTCTCTCTCCATTGTTACAGTCAGCGGCTGTGTAGGCCAGCCTACAACGTAGCCCAACCCAGACGCGGTTTTCACCTCCGCCGCAGAGACGGCGGCCGCGCGGCTCACAGAAACATCATTGGCCGGGACGAACACGGCGCTATCCTGGACGCCAACGCCGACCGCAACTGCTACCTCCACCCCTACATTTACGCCAATCCCTACGCTTGCATTACCCGTGTTTGCCGGGACAATGGTTCCTATGCCGCCGGTGGCAATATCAGCGGATAATCCCGTTGTCGAATTGGCCCGTTGGCAAGCTTCAAGTACAGTTATGGATGTGGCATTTTCACCGGATGGGAAGATACTGGCCTCTGCAGACGGCAATGGTGTCACCTTTTGGGATGTTTCCACCGGGGAACAACTGGGCAGCCTGAAACATGAAAGTTCTCCAAATCACATAGCATTCTCTTAAGACGGAAAGTTATTGGCCTCGACCGTCCCAAGTGAGGGTACTGTGTATTTATGGGATATTGCCAGCAATAAAATTCTGTATACATTTAAAAACAGGGCAAGACGATACGAAGTCTGGCTTTCTCTCCGGATGGCAGAGAACTCGCCACCGGCTGGAACGACCGGGTTGTTATTTTGAATGTCGCCGGAGGATATTCCGTCAATACGATTCTAGATCAGGCATCGGCCCTGGCTTTCTCGCCCGATGGCCGGCTGCTGGCAGTTACGGGAAGAGGATTGAGATTTTATGATCCATCCAATGGCGACAACATCGGTAAACTGTTCGAGGGGACGAATCCCGGTTGTGGAGGGGGGGAGGTGTTTTTTTTGTAGGTTTTTCTCAAGATGGCAGCCGGGTTGTGGCAGTACCTTGGGATCCGTTTGGCTGCTTCACGATTGGTTACATAACCGAGGCAAAGCTATTCGGCATCCATATAAGCTTTTTGCCGGTTAGCAGATAAGACGTAGAATATATTGCCCTCCATGGGGCGATCTATGATGCGGCAATTACAGCAGACGGGAGGTTTCTTGCCGTCGGGGGTGGCGACGGCATGGATAACAAAGTCTGGGGTATTTTGGAGATCATAGACATCTCCAATGAAACTTGTTGCTCATGGTTTGATTTTAAGGAAGTTATGAGCAGGTATGACGAAGATTCGGGACTTAATATAATAGAAGGTCTGGCGTTTTCACCAGACGGCAAGTATTTAGCCACCGGAGAACATGGCGGGGCAATCAGATTGTGGGGATTCTATTGGCCGTAAAAGACGCTGAAAGGATCAGCAAGAAAACCTGCCCATACTGCGCAGAAGAAATCCAGGATAGTGCCTTCAAATGTCGCTATTGCAGCAAGTGGCTGGACGGTCGGCCTCGGATAACCGCAATACCCTATGGGCCGTAAGGCGATTATTACAATTATGAATACCGTTTGGCCATCGAATAGGGCTTGCATAATTTCACTCTTGTTGTATCATAAGTGTAGATTTCTTGGCAATCTTTCAAACAGGAGAATCCCCCCATGCAACTCACTATCTACAAAATCGAAAAACCCGAAGCGGTCAACTTCATCCTCGGCCAAACGCATTTTATTAAAAGCGTGGAAGACATCCATGAGGCGCTGGTCACCGCTGTACCAGGCATCAAGTTCGGCCTAGCCTTTTGCGAGGCTTCCGGCGCGTGCTTGGTACGCTGGACAGGAACAGATGACTCCATGATCGAATTAGCAAAGAAGAACGCTTTAGCCATCGGCGCAGGTCACAGCTTCATCGTCTTTCTGGGCGAGGGCTTTTATCCGATCAATGTGCTGAACGCGCTCAAGATGGTACCGGAGGTCTGTCATATCTTCTGCGCCACCGCCAACCCGACCGATCTCATCGTGGCCGAAACGGAGCAGGGTCGCGGCATTTTGGGCGTGATAGACGGCTCTGCGCCTAAAGGCATCGAAGACGAAGGAGGCATTACATGGAGGAAGGGCTTCTTGCGTAAGATCGGTTATAAACTATAAATTTCCGACAATATGAGTAAAACCTGCCAGATTCCATCCCTGCTGGAGTTGCTCGAGTGCGAAAAACCTGACGACCGCCTGACGGCCATCTAGTTCCTCGGTGAAATTGGCGACAAATTAGCGTAGAAACGCTTCGAAAGAAGATGAAACCGGTCAATCATGAACTTATCGCGCTGATCACTGCGGTGGGGAAGTTAAAGATAGAATTGGGTGCAAAGTAATGTCATTCGCCAAAGGTTATTGAGTGAATTTTACGATCAAGTTATGGTTATCGTCATAAAACGAGCGCGCCGAGAAGGGCGGATCGCCGCGCTCTATTTGCCGGATGCGTTCCAGCAAAACCGGCAAATCCTTCACGCCGGGCAGGTATGTCACATTGGCAAAGGGGATCCACTCCAATGCCCCTTCTGAGGAAGGGTTAGGCTCACCCTGCGGACACTCACCGGTAAAAACGAAAATGCCGATTCCAGGATTCTCGCCCGTCTCGACCACCACCGTTCCGCACAGCCACAAGTCAGCGATGAGACCTGTCTCCTCGCGCAGCTCACGCCTGGCGGCCAAGAGCACATCCTCGCCGCATTCGACATGCCCGCCCACGCCATTGTATTTGTTCGCCCACAGGCGCTTATGAGACGCGCCCTTGATCAGCAAGACAGATTCCCCGCGCCTGAGAAAGATCAAGGTGCGGGGAATGAGCATGTAACGGTCGCGACTGACGCCTTGGTCGGAGACTGGCATGGTTCAAATCATTAGTTCACGGACAATGTCAAGCTGACCAGCGCTGCCCAGCTTCTCGTTCTTGTGAGCGATGAATCTGGCATACTCACTCATAAAAAACTTGCCAACTGGCCGCAGGTCGAAGTTCTCCGGGTGCTCGAGGAAATATTCGCGGTGGACGCGCGTCCACACCAGGCGGCCATCGGTGTCAATGTTGACCTTGGTCACACCCAGTTCGGCCGCGCGCTTGAACTGGTTCTCGTCCACGCCCTTGGCCCCTTTCAGGTTGCCGCCGGCTTTGTTTATGCGTTCCACCTCTTCCTGTGCGACAGAACTGGAGCCGTGCATGACGAGTGGAAAGCCCGGCAGGCGCTTTTGGATTTCCGCCAGCACATCGAAATGTAAACCCTGGCTGCCCGTAAACTTGAATGCCCCGTGGCTGGTTCCAATAGCGCAGGCCAGCGAGTCACAACCGGTGCGTTTAACGAACTCCTTGGCCTGGTCGGGGTTGGTAAGCTTGGCGTTGGCTTCGTCCACCTTGACGTGCTCTTCCACGCCGCCCAGTTGGCCCAGCTCCGCCTCGACCACGATACCTTTGATGTGGGCTGCCTCGACAACCCTTTTCGTGATGGCGACATTCGTGTCGAACTCCTCGTGGCTGGCGTCAATCATCACCGAACTGTAGAAACCACTATTGATGCAGTCGTAGCAGGTTTCTTCATCGCCGTGATCCAGGTGAACGGCAAAGATAGCCTCCGGAAAGATTTCGTCAGCAGCGCGTATCAAACCCTCGAGCATCCTCTTGTGGGTATAGGAACGTGCGCCCTTGCTGATTTGGATAATAAAGGGGGCTTTGCTATCCAGGTTGCCGCGGAACAGGCCCATCGTCTGTTCAAGGTTATTGATGTTATAAGCTCCGCTGGCATACTTGCCATAAGCTGCCTCAAACAGTTGCTTGGTTGTAACGATCATTTTCTGCTCCTTGCATTAGATTTATATTTCGGAGAGATTGGAGGGTAGCAACCTTCCCGACCCGAGAACGTAGATAAGGATGACCAAAATTGAGTTGCTTGATTATAACTGCAATCTCAGGCTATAATGTAAGCGGCAACTAGAAAGTGATAATCATTCCAACATCAACCGGAGGTAAAATGAGCGACCTTTTCGAAACCGTCAAGGGACAACAGGATATCTTCAAGAAACTGTTGAGCTACGTGCCTGGATTCAACGGCTATGTCGAGCGTACAAACCGGCGCGCGGCCGATAAGCTGCTGCGTGACCAGGTTGCATTGCGTTACACCGAACTCGCCGGCCGCGCCTCCTCCCTGCAAAAAGATATCGTCAGTGCAGGCCAGATGGATTTTCTGGATGAGATGGACTCGGTCTCGTTGAAGCTGCGCACCTTCAGTGACCGGATCAAGACCGCCTCCTACGGCTATTCCGGTTTCTTCGATGCAGTCAAGATCAACGAGAAGGAACTGGCGCAGATCTACGCCTTCGATGCGGCTTTCTTCGACCTGGCCGGTCAGATCAGCAGCGGCCTCGACACGGTAGAAGCCTCTGTCGGCGGCGAAGGCCTCAAGGCGGCCATCCGCAACGTGGATGCGCTGGCACGCCAGGTCATTGAGACTTACGACCGCCGCTACCAGGTCATCACCGGTAGCGCCGGGCAGTAAATATATCCATTTCTCAACCCCACCGCCATCCCCCCCCGAATCAGGGAGGGGAGACCTGTGCGAAAAAAGGGGTGCGGGGGCGCTTCACGCCCACCGCACCCCTTTTTTCGCTTCTTTTCCCCTTCTCTGGGGAAGGGGGCAGGGGGATGGGGCACACTGGCAGGATACTTCTCGATTTTGAGAAGGCCCTGATTGCCCTCTTGTGACTTCTGCCCCCGTTTTTTGGGTTTGTGGTTTAATTAAGCCATGTGGAACGAATACATCTCTGCTGCTTCGATTGACGAAGTACTGCGTATCCTGGCCCGGCATGGCGAACGCGCCCGCATCGTGGCCGGGGCGACCGACCTGATGCTCGAACTGGAACGCGGCCTCCGCCCGGGGATAGAGACTCTCGTTGACGTTTCCCGCGTCCCGTACCTGGATAACATCACGCTGGACGAGGGGGATGTCCTCCACCTTGCGCCGCTGGTGACGCACAACCACTGTGCGGCCTCCAAGCTCTTGCGCGAACGCGCCTGTCCCCTGGCGCGCGCCACCTGGGAAGTCGGCGCGCCGCAGATCCGCAACCGGGGGACGGTGGCGGGCAACCTCATCACTGCCAGCCCCGCCAACGACACGATCACGCCCCTGATGGCGCTGGGAGCATGGGTGACGCTCAAGTCGTCGAGCAGGGAGCGCAAGTTGCCATTGAGCGAATTCTATACAGGTGTACGCAAAACGGTTATGCGCCCAGACGAGATGCTGGTTGATATTGCCTTCCAGGCTATGAAGGATGACCAACGGGGGGCTTTCATGAAACTGGCTCTGCGCCGCGCCCAGGCCATTTCGGTGGTCAACGTGGCGCTCCTCTTGACCCTCGACCCCTCGACAAACTCGGGTCAAGCTCTGCTGCGCGTTAAATCGGCCGTCATCACGCTTGGCGCGGTCGCGCCAACCATCATCCACGCCCCGGAAGCCGAGAGCTACCTGGCTGGCAAAGATCTGACCACAGAGGTCATCGCTCAAGCAGCCGAACTGGCAGCCAAAGCCGCCCACCCGATTGACGACATCCGCGGCTCGGCCGCTTACCGTCGCGAGATGGTGCGCGTGCTGACCCTACGCGGGCTTCGAGCCATCGAGGATGGTGAAGCTCGCGCCGAGCCTGATCGAGGCGAGCAGGCCGGGTTCCCGTCCGATCCGGTGCTGCTGTGGGGAAAAGATAAAGCTAAGGTATCCAACGGCTTTTCGGGCAGCCAGCACATTGCAGGTTCAATGATCCACACGAAGATCAACGGCAAGGATTACACTTTCACGAGCGGACAGGACAAGAGCCTGCTGCGCTTGCTGCGTGAAGAGGCCGGGCTGACTGGCACAAAAGAAGGTTGTGCGGAGGGCGAGTGCGGGGCGTGTACGGTGTTCCTGGACGGCAAAGCGGTGATGGCCTGCCTGGTGCCTGCGCCGCGCGCCCACTGCGCGGAGATCGTGACGGTAGAAGGATTGGCAGATACCCTCACCCCAGGTCCCTCTCCCACCCTACGACTTCGCTCCCTGGCCTGGCCGCCAGGGCAGGCAGAGCAAGCAGGGAGAGGGGGACGGTTGCACCCGGTGCAGGAGGCATTCATCCAGGATGGCGCGGTGCAGTGCGGGTACTGCACGCCTGGATTCCTGATGTCGGCGGCAAAGCTGCTGGAAGAAAAACCCCATCCGACGCGAGGCGAGATCGCGCAGGCGATCACCGGCAACTTGTGCCGTTGCACAGGTTATTACAAGATCGTAAAAGCAATCGAGGACGCGAGCGTAGGAGCAGGGTGATCCCGCCCCTACAGGAGGATCGGCATGGGAAAATACTCAAAATACATACGTCAACAACCCCCGCGCTCACGCGAGGCTCATCCAATCTGGCGCGGAATTGGCTGCATTTTGATCTTGATCGTCCCGCTGTTATCCTTTGCGGGTGCAGCATTGTTGGTGAATTACGGCCTCAGTCAGGGATGGCCAATCCCGTCTGAATGGCTTGGGTACATAAAATTTCCCGACTGGGTGTGGAAAATCCCCTTCCTGACGAGCATTGCCGGGCCGATTGCGAGCTATAACAACCTGAAAGCCGTTCTGGCGTTCTTCGTTGTAGTTTTGGTGCTGCTCATGGGCGTCTACTCGACCCTCTATGCCATTATCTATCGAGGCCTGGGGCCGCCGCGCTATTCCGCCGTGGACGCCCCGCCGTCAGGGCGTAGAACGAAGAGGTATAAGAGATAAGGTAAATGAGAACAAAATCTGCTATCGGCCAGTCCATCCCTCGCATTGACGCCCGCGACAAAGTCACGGGTGCGGCACTTTACTCCGGCGACCTCACGATGCCGGGCATGCTGCACATGAAAATCCTGTTCGCCGGGCGGCCGTACGCGCGCGTGGTAAGCATTGATACCTCCAAAGCCGAGGCGTTTCCCGGCGTGGTGGCTGTTTTTACGGCCAAAGACGTGCCGGTCAACGAGTACGGCCTGCAGAGGCCGGACCAGCCCGTGCTGTGCGGCCCTGCCCTCGCCCCCCTCTGTCCCCCCATTTCGAAGTGCGGAAATTGGGGGATGAAAGGGGGGCAGGGCGAGGGTCGCGACATCGTCCGCTTTGTCGGCGACCAGGTGGCTGTGGTTGTTGCTGAGACGGAGAAGGCAGCCGAGGCAGCCAGTAGGCTCATTGTAGTCGAATACGAGGATTTGCCGGTCGTCACGGACGCGGTGGCCGCCATGCATCCCGGCGCGCCGCTCGTACACCCGGAATTAGGCGATTCCAACGTTTGCGTGCATGACCGCATCCGCAAAGGGGACATCGAAGCGGGTTTCGCCAAAGCCGACGTGATCGTGGAGAGCGAGTACTTCACGCCTGTGCAGGAACACGCCTACCTGCAACCCGAAGCCGGCCTAGCCTATCTCGACGAAGTTGGACGCGTAACCGTAAAAGCGGGCGGCCAGTGGACCCACACCGACCGAGACCAAATCGCCCACGCGCTCGGCCTGCCGGACGAGCAGGTGCGCGTCATCTACCCGGCCATCGGCGGCGCGTTCGGCGGACGGGAGGATATGTCCGTGCAGATCGTGCTGGGGCTAGCAGCCTGGAAGCTCAAGCGTCCGGTCAAGATCGTCTGGAGCCGGAGGGAATCCATCCTCGGACACGGCAAGCGCCATCCCATGCGATTGCGCGCCAAATGGGGCGTGACCATTGATGGCAAGCTGGTCGCCGCCGAGTCGGAGATCATCGCCGACGGCGGGGCATATATGTACACGACGAACAAGGTGCTCGGCAATTCGACTATCACTTCTACCGGGCCATATTTCATTCCTAACGTCAAGACCGATGTTATCGGTGTATACACGAATAACATTCCTTCGGCCGCTTTCCGCGGCTTCGGCGCGCCTCAGGCGCTCTTTATGGCAGAAATGCAGGTGAGTAAATTGGCCGAGAAGCTTGGCATGGATCCGGTCGAGTTCCGCTTACGCAACGCGCTGAGGGATGGTGACACGCTCAATGTTGGCACGCCGGTTCCGGGTCCGGTCAGCATCGTGCAGGTCATCGAGGCGGCACGCGACCGTTTCGGCTGGTCGGACACATGTCCCACGCCTGCCCCGAGCACAGTCGAGGGGTCACACGCCCGCCCCGAGCACGGTCGAGGGGTCAAACATCTCCCGTCAATAGTTCACGGCCGTGGCTTTGCCTGCGGATTCAAGAACGTGGGCTTCAGCTTTGGCTATCAGGAAAATTCCTGGGCGCGGGTGGAGCTGCTTGGAAAGGATGAGATCGAACGTGTTATCGCCTGGCACGCTGGCGCGGAGGTTGGGCAAGGCACTCACACAGTGATGGTTCAGATGGTCGCCGAGGCGGTTGGCGCGCCGGTCGAGAAGGTCGCGCTGATGACCTCCGACACGGAAAACATGGGTAACCCCGGCAGCGCCTCAGCCTCGCGCATGACCTTCATGGCCGGCAATGCCCTGAAGGGCGCGGGGGAGGCCGCCCTAGCAAAGTGGAAAGCCGAGGAACGCCCGGCGATTGCTGAATATACATATCTTGGCCCAAAAACCACGCCTTTCGATAAGGAAATCGGCTACGCCACACCCAACTTCGCCTACGCCTACGTTGCTCAAGCTGTCGAAGTGGAAGTGGATACCGAGACCGGTTTCATCAAAGTGCTGCGCGTCGTTTCTGCGGACGACGTTGGGCAGGCGATCAACCCGTCCCTGGTCGAAGGTCAGATCGAAGGCGGCGTCGTCCAGGCGCAGGGCTATGCCCTGCTGGAGAATTTCATCACCAAGGATGGTTACGTGTTGACCGATCAACTCAGCACCTATCTCATCCCGACAATCCTGGACATACCCGATACGGTTGAGCCGGTCATCGTCGAAGTGCCGGATCCAATTGGCCCGTGGGGGGCGCGCGGCCTGGGCGAGCTTCCCTTCCTGCCGCTGGCGCCGGCCATTGCAGCCGCCGTCCACGACGCGACCGGGGTATGGTTCGACGATTTCCCGCTGACTCCGGAGCGCGTGCTGCGTGGGCTGGGGAAGATATAGGAGACAAATGCCCAACAGTTTCCGAAACACATTCGCCCGTCACAAATACAAAGTGGGGATCTTCCTTTTACTTTCCGCCGCATCTCTCGTCTGCGTGACATTGGTTGCTGCCCGGATCGCATACAGCGACAGCAGGCAATACCTCGGGCTGGTCTGGAATCTCTTTCTGGCCTGGATCCCATTTGTGCTGGCTTACTTGGCCTACATGCTTTCATGGCGGCGATTGCTTGTCTATTTTGCCATTCCCATCTTCGCATTCCTGTGGCTGATCTTCTTCCCCAACGCGCCTTACATCCTGACCGATCTGCAGCACCTCGGCCAGGAAGCCACGAATGTACCGCTTTGGTACGATGTTATCCTCCTCACCTGGTTCTCGTGGACAGGCGTTTTACTCGGGGTCGTTTCGCTCAATCTGATGCAGGAAATCGTCAAGCGTGAGTTCGGCCGCTGGCTCGACTGGATTTTCGTGTTTGCTGTAGCAGGTTTGAGCAGCGCCGGCATCTACGTCGGCCGCTTTATCCGCCTTAACTCCTGGGACATCCTCCAGAACCCGGCCGGCACCGCTGAAAACCTTTGGAGCTGGTTGCAAGATCCCAGCCTCCGCTCGATCGGTTTCATTGGCCTGTACACATTATTCTTCCTCTTCGTTTACTTCACCTTTTATGCATTCGGCCACATCCTTCAGGAAGGGGCCGAATAAAAAACCTGATTATGGCGTCCATCATCCTCATCCGTGGCGGCGGCGACCTCGCAACTGGCGTCGCCATCCGCCTGCTCCGTTCCGGTTTGAAAGTGGTTGTTACCGAGCTGGCTCAACCGCTGGCTGTTCGGCGCACCGTCTCGTTCGCCGAAGCAATCTACGCTGGCGAGATCACCATCGAGGGGATCACTGCCCGGCGTATCCCCGACCCAACCGACAGCCTGCGCATCTTGACCATCCTCAGCAAACAGCAGATCCCGGTGTTGGTTGACCCCGAATGCACCTCGGCCAGGGTCTTGCATCCCGCTGTTATCGTGGACGGGCGCATGACCAAGCATCCGCCCGAACCCATTGGCTACTCGCCCGCGCTGTACATCGGTTTGGGCCCTGGCTTCGTGGCCGGAGAGAACTGCCAGGCTGTGATCGAGACACGGCGCGGCCCCGCCCTGAGCCGGGTCTACTGGCGCGGTGGCCCGGACCCGGATACCGGCGCGCCCGAAGGCGACCCTGCCCGCGTCCTGCGCGCCCCGTGTGACGGGGTAGTGATCGGGCATAAGCAAATTGGCGAACATTGTGAAGAAGGCGAACTGATCGCTGAAATCCAATCGTCAATCAAAAATCGTAAATCGAAAATCGTTAGCCCATTTCGCGGTGTGTTGCGCGGATTGATTCACCCCGGTTTACAGGTAACACGCAGTCTGAAAATCGGTGATGTTGACCCTCGCGACGACCCGCGCCTGTGCCAGATGGTCTCCGACAAAGGTCTGGCAGTAGGAGGCGGGGTGTTGGAGGCCATATTGGCAAAGCCAGAGGTGCGCAAGGTGCTATGGGTATAATCCAAACACAATGGCCCCAAAGGGAACAATCTTTTGAAATGAACCTTACCCGCGCCTTGCGTCTTTTACCCCCTCCGTCCCCTCGGGACACGTCCCCCAAATCCTTTGGATTTGGGGGAAGCCGGGGGGGGATCGCCTTCGTCGGCGCGGGCGGCAAGACGACCGCGCTCTTCCAATTGGCTCGCGAACTAGCCCTGAGCGGAGCGACCAAAGGGAGTGCAGTCGAAGGGCAGCCGGTTATTGTCACCGCCACCACCCACCTGCACGTCAATCAAATCGAGTTGGCTGATTCGCACTGGATTGCCCAGAAGCCGGAAGATCTCGCACAATTGGAGGACGCTCTGCGCGGCGTTGTTCTGGTCACCGGGTCGTTGGACGGAGACCGAACGAAAGGGGTAGAGAAAAATATATTATTCTGGCTACGCGAAGTTGCACTAAATCATAACCTTCCCCTGCTCATCGAAGCCGATGGCTCCCGGCAAAAACCGCTCAAGGCGCCGGCGGAGCACGAGCCAGCCATTCCGGAATTTGTCGAGACGGTGGTGGTCGTCGCCGGGCTGTCCGGGCTGGGAAAGCCGCTCAATGAAGAGCATGTCCACCGCTCCGAAATTTTTGCCCGCTTGAGCGGATTGGGAATCGGCGATACCATCACGCCGGAAGCGATTGTATGCGTCCTCACCCACCCGGCGGGCGGATTGAAAAACATCCCCTCGCAAGCGCGGCGTGTAGTCCTGCTCAACCAGGCAGACACAGCCGAGCTGCAAAGCTTGGCGGGCAAAATGGCATTTGAGCTGCTCCCCCACTATGACGCGGTTATCGTTGCCTCCTTGCAACCACAGGTAAACACAGATGAACACGGGATGGTTTATTCTGTTCATGAGAAAGTGGCAGGGATCATCCTAGCTGCAGGAGCCTCGGAGCGACTGGGCCAGCCTAAGCAACTGCTGGAATGGCGCAGCCAGCCGTTCATCCGCCTCGTGGCGCAGACCGCATTGGCTGTGGACCTTTCTCCCATCATCATTGTGACCGGTTCGCACGCCGAGGAGGTCGAGGCTGCAATCAAGGATTTGCCAGTAAAAACCATCCGCAATCGAGACTGGCGGAGCGGACAAAGTTCGTCTATTCGCGCGGGACTATCTGCCCTGCCCCCTCTGTCCTTTCGGGACACCTCCCCCAAATCCTTTGGATTTGGGGGAGGTCGGGAGGGGGCTGGTGCCGTGATCTTCCTGCTGGCCGACCAGCCGCAGGTCACGCCGAGCGTGCTGCGGGCGCTGGTGAAACGTCACAGCCTGGATTTGAGCCTTATCGTCGCGCCGCAGGTTCAGGGTCAACGCGCGAATCCGGTTCTGTTCGACCGGGTCACTTTTCCTGATCTACTGGCCTTGACCGGCGACGTCGGCGGGCGAGGAATATTTTCCAAACATCCGGTCACAACCTTGCCCTGGCACGATGAAAGCCTATTGTTGGATGTTGATACGCCAGAGGATTATGAAAAGCTAGAGGGTTGGGGATCGTGAAGCCCACAATCCCCTTGCCATTTCCCATTTCTTGTGCTATTTTATTCAGGTATGATGCTACGTTCTTTCATCGCCATCGAGGTTCCCATTGAACTACAGGACGCGATGGACAAAAGTACCGCAAAGCTGAAGAAAGCGCTCGCCAGGCCGCTCGTCCGCTGGGTGCCGCCGCATAACGTTCACCTGACGCTGAAATTCCTGGGCGACGTTTCTCCCGCCAATCTGGAGCTGCTGTCGCAAGCCCTGAAGGTCGAGGCCGGACAGCACGCCAGTTTTTCGCTTTCGATTGGTGGACTGGGCGTTTTCCCGAACCCCAGGCGGCCGCGCGTCGTCTGGATCGGGATCGAAGCCCCGGCCTCTTTGCAGGCGCTTCAGCGCGGGATCGAGGCGGCCGCTGCACGCTTGAGCTATGAACCTGAAAACCGGCCTTTTTCCCCGCACCTGACGATTGGACGCGTCAACCAAAATGCTTCAGCGGCCGAAGTTCAACAAATCCGCGCCGCGCTGGAGCAGACCAGGGTCGGCGCGCTCGGCACCGTCGCTGTGGAGGCCGTGCACATCTTCAAAAGTGATTTACAGCCGGGCGGGGCCGTGTACACACATCTTTATACCGCTGCGCTTGGCAAGTAGCTCATCAAAGAGGTGAATTCTGAATACAATCGAAGTTGCTCATACAATCATAGATGCCCTGGAGGAAAAGAAGGGGGAAAACATCGTCTTGTTAGACATCCAAAAGATTGCTTCGTTTACAGATTATTTCGTGCTCTGCACCGCAACCAGCGACCGGATGCTGGACGCCCTGGCGGATGCAGTTCTAGAGAAAGTGCGGGAGACGCATCACCACAAAGGCCGCGTGGAGGGCAGTCCGCGGGACGGCTGGCTGGTGGTGGATTACGGCTCTATCGTGGTACACCTTTTCGCGCCTGATTTGCGCAATTACTACCGGCTGGAAGATCTGTGGCATGAGGGGAAGGTGCTGCTGCACGTGCAATAAGGAAAGAGGATTGGCGCGCTGGGATGTTGCATTTTCTCCACCATTTTGCTATACTGATCTCAGTTTATTTGCCTCTTTATAATCGATTACGGACCTTTAGCCTTTTCACCCACCAAATAGCGACTCAAATAATCGTTGCCCGCTATTCTCCGACGAATAGGCAATTAGCATTTGAGATATTGCGGAAATCGCGCAATTACGGTAATCTATCGTCTGAGAACAGGCCACTATGAAACTCATATTCGAATGGGATAAGAAGAAGGCACAGGTAAACCTACGAAAACACAAGGTCAGTTTTGAAGAAGCCAAAGCCCTTTTTAATGACCCTCTCTTGCTTACTTATCCAGACATATATCACTCGAATACCGAAGAGCGTTACATCAGTATTGGCAATTCCGCACGCGATAGAAACCTCTTGGTTGTTCACGCAGATAGAAAAGAAACCGAAGATACGTTGACCATCCGTATTATCAGTTGCCGTAAGACTACTCCATTAGAACGTCGAAAGTATGAAGAAGACAATGAATAATTCCACCAGTCCAAACGCCAACGAAATGCTGCCTGAATACGATTTTACAGGCAAGAAAGGCGTACGCGGCAAGTATTATCAGGCATATCGTCAAGGGCACACAGTGAAGATACATCAGGAAGATGGCACTGTCAGCACACAATATTTCACATTGGAAGATGGTGCTGTGATGTTAGAACCTGATGTCAGGGAATATTTTCCAACATCAGAAAGCGTCAATAAAGCGCTTCGCTCCCTGATCGAAATAATGCCAAAGAAACCAGTGAAGAGAATAGCCGAGGGCCAGGCATCAAAGAAGCGCTATAGAACCTGATAAAAAACAGGTACTTACCGGTTGGAAGACCTGTGGCACGAAGGCAAGGTGCTGCTGCACGTGCAATGAGGAAAGATGATTTGGCGCGCTGGGGTGTTGTATTTTCTCCACCATTTTGCTATACTGATTTCAGTTTATCGTCCTTTTTTAACCTTTTGCAGCCCATAAGCCGTTAGGATGCCAAATGGCGGCTGAACACATTGTTGGACGGCTTCCGTAACCTCAGAAGTTGGAGAGCGTTATGGCAAGTGACAAACCAAAGAAACTTACACGGCGCGATTTTCTCAAGTTAAGTGGAGCGGCGTCTTTGGGTTTGGCTTTGTCGGCTTGCGGTCTTGCTCCGACATCAACGGTGACGCCAGCGCCTACGAATACGCCATTACTAACGGCTACCTTCACGCCGACTTTATCACCTACATCTACAAACACTCCTGCTCCAGCTTCAACACCAACGGCTACACCAACGCCACGCCCGCCGACATTTCGTGAATTGGCTGACATGGCGGGGATTGAAATTGTGACATATTGCTTCTGGCAAAAGCTACTTGACTCCAACTATACAAAATCATATTTGACAATTGCCAACAAAATGAGAATTGGTTATGAACTAGAGAATAGTCAAATTTATAACGCTTATTTCGATTGGCAAAGAGTTCTGGGAGAATGGGAACGAGTGAGGAAAGAATTATCTGAGGGGAGTATTCCATTTGAGCAAGAAGTTTTCGATCCGCTTTATATTTCACGAACCGAGATGCTCATTTCCTTTGCTCGAAAAAACAACCTCTCTCTTATTGGTTCAGGAATGTTGTTTTGGTCAGGTGGCACCCCAGATATTCTGAAAATCAATCTCTCGCCAGAAGAAAAAAGAAAAATCTTAGAATTCATGGTAAAGGCGAAGGTGATGCGTTTCAGAGACGTCGGTGAATGGGCAGGTGTAAGCGAGCTATCTGCATGTGAGCTTTGAGGTTCCGACTGGTTCAAGAGATTGTATAGCGAACTAGGCGGCAGAAAGATCATACACGACGTGTTCATTTGGGCTAAAGAAGCAAATCCAAGTGTTAAACTATATATCGTTGATGAACCTATACTGGACACAAACAATGATGCGGTTCGCCAGAATGTCGCAAATTTTCTTCAATTGCTTGAGTATCTTAAGAAGATTGGAACCCCCATTGATGGTGTTGAAACTGAAAACAATTTCTGGATCTATGCACCACCTAATAAACAGAATATGAAAACATTGCTATCCCAAATTAAAGACAAAGGATATGAAATTGTGGCTCCAGAAATGGTAGTCGCAATTAGTGACAAGTTCCCTGTTTGGCCAGAAAGACCCCGAACAGTTCAATCCATCTCCAACAAGCTTGTTGCCCAAGCAGAAATATATCGCGAAACCCTTGAAGCATACCTGGAAGTGGGTTGTAGTCAGTTTGGACTTTTTAGTGGCACCGATGCTATAACTTTGTTTACTGAAATTGGCTACCCCGATGCTGAATCTGAGATCCTTGACAAGAACTATCAACCAAAACCTGCCTACTACTCCCTTTGGGATGTACTGTTGAAATATGCTCTACAGCGACAACCAAGTGCGACTACTGCGCCGCATATGCCTTGAGATACCATAACGCCGCCCAACAAGTGCTTCAGCTGACGCCTCGCTTCGCTCGGCGCGGCTGAAGCGCGGGCCGTTACCGTTAATATAAAGCGTCCCGCCGGGCAATGAACCCGGCGGGACGCTTCAGTATCACCATTGAGAGTTACTTTTCAAATATCCATTGATCGTTGGATCGTTCCCAAGTCACCAATTCCCCCGCTTTAAACCACAAGGCAACCTCCTGCTCGCCATTCTCGACGGTATCCGAGGCGTGGGTCAGGTTGCGGCCCACTTCCAGGGCAAAGTCGTGGCGCACCGAGCCGGGCGCGGCCTCGGTCGGGCGGGTTGCGCCCATCGTCTGGCGGACAGCCGCCACCGCGTTCGGCCCCTCCCAAACCATCGCCATAACCGGCGCGGAAGTGATGTAGCGGATGAGTCCATCGTAAAAGGGCTTGCCCTTGTGAATGGCGTAATGCATCTCCGCCAGTTCCTGGCTGACAGCCATGAATTTGGCCGCCACCAGCCGCAGCCCGCGCCGTTCGAGGCGGCTGGTCACCTCACCGATCAGCCCGCGCTGGACACCATCGGGTTTGATGAGCACCAACGTTCGTTCCATGATATTCTCCAGATAGAAAAGTCTCCCGGTGTTTCAAAATCACCGGGAGACTGGTGTTATCTCAACAACTCTTCCGCCTTCGTGTACGCGTCCAGTGCGTCTTGTAACTGGTTGGCGCGATTGTAGGCGTCGCCCAACGTTTGCCAGATGATGATATCCACCGGGTAGGTGTAGACCGCTTCGCGCAGATCGTGGATGACCTCATCCAACAAGTGTCCTTTTTTGATCAACTTCGCGAACCCAGCCATCGCCTCCTCCAGTTTTCCGCTTTTGAGGGTTGACTGCGCATCGAGCAACATCTCGGCATCTTTATCCTGAACCGGTACGGGAGACAACGCATCCGGTAATCCTGCCGCGGGTGCAGGCTCTGCCGTTTTCGGAGCAGGCGCGGTCGGTTCGGTGGGAGGCGGTGCGGGTTCTTCTGACTCGAGCGCAATCGGTTTCGTCGCTGGCTGCACCGACTCCGATGCAGGCTCAACGGCAAAACTGACCGGTTCAGGTGTAAGCGGTTCCACCTTTTCGGCCGGCAGCCATTCTTCCGGGGCAGTCGGTGTTAGGACCGCAGCGACGGGGATATCCTCGTCCGCAGACGGGACCGTGGCTCCCACTTCCTCGACAGCTTCCTGCTCTTGCAGCGCTGGCGTCTGCACAGGGAGGCTTTCAGGCATCCCTGTGGACGTGCGCAGCCATTCAGGCAACTCCTCTACCTTTGAGGGTTCAGCCGCAGAGGTAGGCTGGGTGACGCCCTTCAACCAATCCGGCAATTCTTTGTTGGCTGGTGGCGTCGGCTGGGTTTGAGCAGTCGGGGGTGTTTTTTCCCTCATTTCAGAAGATTCGAGATCCTTTAACCACGCGCTAACATCCCCTTCCTTGGATACAGGCAACGCTTCGGCAGGCCCTTGTTCTTGGCCCGCTTCCGGCGCGGCTTCGAGGCGCGCTTCGGACCTGACGTTTTCTTCCGCCGACAAACTATCCAGCCACTTCAGCGTCTCCTCCTCCATGAAAGGCGTCGCAGGGGACTCTGGCGTGAAACTGGCGGGGATAGTCTCTTCCAATATGGGAGCCGCTATCTCTTCTTCCGGCATTTCGGGTAGAGAGGCAGCTTTGGTGGTTTCTTGCAAAGCGGAGGGCGGCGCTTTTTCCGCCTCCGGCTCGATCCCAGCTGCTTCGATAGGTTTTCCAGCCGCTGCCTCCTGCCACACCCACTCAGGCGGTTTTTCAAGACGTTCTTTGGGCTTGGTCAGCAATTCTTCGGGCTTGGCGCCCTGCTTCGCAGCTAGGTTTTCCAGCCAGGCCAGGGCTGCATCCTGGTCGTCAGCAGATGGAAGCCCAGGGACGGCAGTTGTGGGTTCAGGCTCAGGCGGTTTCTGTTCACCGAAAACCGGCGCAGCGTGTTCCGTTTCTGCAAATGGAGTCGATGGCTCTTTCTCCGCCTCGACGCCTTTCATCCATTCCGGCTGTGTGTCGCCGATCTCTTCGTAAACCGCCCCCACCCTGACGCCCTCGAACGGAGGTTTTAGCCCCGCGGCCTGCTCCCCTTCAGCGGGCATTTCATCGAAGGGTGTCACTGCTGGAGCGGGTTCCTCCGTAGCCAGTGTGGTTAGATCAAGTTCTGGGGCTTCCACTTGGGCGGCTGCTCCTTCGGGAGCCATCGCCTGCAGCCAGTCGGGAATTTCCGCCTGGGCGATCGGCTCAGAGGGTTGCGGCTGCTCAGCAAACTCCGACGGGCCTTCTTTCGCCTCGCCGGTATCTTCCTGCCAGCCGGCGGAGCGCAGCCAATCTGGGATGGCGCTCTCGCCCGGGGCGGCTCCGGGCGCAACAGGTGCAGGAGGCTCGAACGAAACCGGCGGTTGCCCCTGTTCAGGTTGCTGGGTTTGTGGGGCAGGTTTCGCAGGTGGGACTTTAGCTGGTATGACCCCTAGAAGCGGGCCAGTGCCCATCTTGATGCCCAGAGAAGAAGCCCATTCAGGTTGTACCGCTTCCGGCTTCCCTCTGGGCAGGTATTCCAGGCGTTCCAGGGTGATCACCGAATCAGCCACCTGATCAGATCGAAAAACCGAGTCATTCACGAAAGCCGAATACGGATCCAACTGCTCTACGCGCTGGCGGTAGATCTGGGCATCCTCGGCGCAGCCCGTCCCTGGCAGGATGTCCACCAAAATCCGCAAAGCGTCCAGGCAATAGGGATACTTCTTCAACAAGGTCATGGACATCTCAGCGGCTTCCACCTTTTGCCCGGCACGGTAATAAGCGCGCGCCAGCATCACCTGCAAATCGGCGCGATTGGCGTCCTCGGCCATCACGGAGCGGATCTCCACGATAGCCTGATTATAGAGTTCACCCTGGCTGTACATGTTCGCCAGCGCGTCACGCGTCAGGCGCACCTTCGGCGGCTCAATGCCATCCCGTTGTCCATACAGGCGCTTCAATTCGCCCTGGATGGCCGGATTCGAGGGCTGGATCTCGAAGGCGCGCTCCATGTGCCAGATCGCATCATCCACTTTGCTTTCGTCGTCGCGGATGATGCTCATCCCCACATGGGCAACGAAGTCGTCCGGCACCGCCATCAAGACGCGCTGAAAGATATCCGCCGCATCAGCGTAACGGCGAACCTCCAGGAAAGCTTTCCCCAGCAACTGGTACGTTTCTACGTTCATGGGGAAAGTTTTCAGGATATGCTGGCAATGGGCAATGGCCTCGTCAATACGCCCGCCCTCGATCAGGCTTTCGATTTCACGGTTATAAATACGCAGGGATACGTTCATCATGGCGCACTCCTTTTATTAGTATGCACCATTATTAAAGATAATGCAAGCCTTTTCTTCCTAGTTATCATAGAAGATAGGTAATGGTGCAACCGGTTCATCGCTCCAGACGTGAGCGTTCAAGAGGCGTTCCCGGACTTCAGCCTGCCCTTCGACATGGCTCAGGCGCCGCGCCGGATCATTGGCATGGATGGTGAACAGCGGCTGGCCTTTTTCGACGAAATCGCCGACTTTATGATGGATGACGATGCCGACAGCGTGGTCAATCGGATCGCCTTTTCTGGTTCGACCTGCGCCGAGCGTCACTGCCGCCTCGCCTACGATGCGGGCGTTGATCTGGACCAGGTACCCGCTTCGAGGGGCTTTTACCATCTCGACGACCTGCGCCTTCGGCAATTTATCCGGATCGTCCACATAGGACTCCTCCCCGCCCTGCGCCGAGACCAGGGACCGGAATTT
>Ga0315275_10001274_pt1 | contig 22045 bp, 23 predicted proteins | sample YL17G03_0_MG_FD_205557 | JGI IMG/M metagenome (GOLD analysis project Ga0315275, IMG submission 205557) | Sediment microbial communities from Yellowstone Lake, YNP, Wyoming, USA - YL17G03_0 | ecosystem: Environmental > Aquatic > Freshwater > Lake > Sediment | place: USA: Wyoming | collected...
CGCGGCGAGAGGAGAAACTGGCTGCGCACCATGCGCCAGTAGTCCTCGTCCGGCGGCCCGTCCCACGCACTGAACGACATCGGGCGGGAGTCCGCCGTCGCCCACTCCGCCCCCGGAAACGCGAACGCGGCCCCCAGCAGGGCCGCGTTGCGGACAAACGCTCGGCGATCGCTCACTGCCCGCTCCCGATCGGCGGCGACATCGCGCCAAAGTAGATCGCCGCGAGGATGAACACGCCCGTGACCGTCCCGACGATCGCGAGCCGCGTGCGCACGCGCTCGGCGCGCGGGTCCTTCGCCCCGTCCGCCAGGCTTTGCTCCGCGACCCACCCCATCCGGTTCACGAGCGGAGAGGCGATCGCGAGCGCCAGGATGGCGGCCAGGATCCCGAAGGCCTGCATCCCGACCAGCCACGCGGCGCTGCCCACGTCCTTCTGGCGCGCCATCAACTGCATCGTCAGTGCGAAGCCCGTCAGCGTCGCCACCATGACCGACGGCGCCACGACCCACCGCTGCACCTTCGCGAGCGTCGACCACACGTGGGCCCACGTCTCGAGCTTGGCGGTCTTCGACACGGGCACCCACACCATGAAGGTGATCTGGGCGCCGAGCCAGATGGAGAACCCGGTCCAGTGCAGGAAGCGCAGCAAGCCGTTCACCGCGGCGCCTCCGGCGGGGCGGCGGTCTTGACGGCAATGAGGGAGATCTCGACCCTCGCGCCGTTCACGATCCCGCTCACCGCCACCGTTTCGCGCGCCGGCGGGCTGACCGAGAAGTACTCGGCGTAGGCGTGGTTCATCTCGTCGTAGTCGTTGATGTCCGCCAAGTAGACGGTCACCTGCACCACGTCGCGGAACGAGACCCCGGCCTCGTTGAAGAGGGCGCGGAAGGCCTCGAAGACGTTCTGGACCTCGGCCGTCACGCGGCCGGTGGTCATCGCACGGGTCGAGTCGGTCACGCCGATCTTCCCGGCGAAGTAGTACGTGTTCCCGACCCGCACGGCCTGGGCGTACGGCCGGTTGGGCATCACCCGGATGATCTCGCGGCTGCCGACGGGCGCCATCCCCTCCGGAGCGCGGCGTCCACCCATCGGTGCCAGGCACGCCGCGAGAGAGACCAGGGCCGCGGCCGGGGCGGCCCGACGCACGAGGATGCTCATGGCGTCTGCCCCACGGGCTGCGCCTCGAATTCCACAGTGATCATCTGACGACCTCCGAATCCGGTGTCCAGTTCGTGCCAATGGGCGACGGCCTCTTCGCCGAGCCGCCAGCAGAGGAGCACGAGACGATTGTGATGGCGGGCGTAGAAATCGACGGTGCCTTGCTCGTAGCTCTTCAGCTGGCAACCGACGGAACGCAACTCCCGCACATAGCCGTCGATCCGCCGCGCGACGGCGTCGATTTCGGCGCGCAGCCGCTGTTGCTCCACCGACTCGCCGGTGTCGGGGCGCGAGGACAGCGCGGCGACCTCGTACTCCGCCACCAGTTGCCGCCACCGCGGGTGGTCCGCGACCACGTCCGACACGATCCGGGAGACCAGCGGCAGCGTCCGGTTCGCCTGTGCGACGGAGAAGATCTTGACGCTCGTCGGTTCAGCGGCCGGCATGCCAGACTCGCGGGTCACGGGGCCGCACGAACAGCCAGGGCGGCGTGCGTCGCCCGATAGCCCGCTTCAATGAACTCAGCCGTGCGATCGAACGCAAACGTCCCGAGCGGGTCCACCGCCGGCGTGACCAGGACGAGCGGCGGGCGGCGCGCCGCCGCCCGCCAGGCGTGGACCGCGCGGGCCTTCTGGTCCGCCAGGGCGATGCTGAGAGCGCGGTCCGACAGCTCGACCAGGGCCGGAACCTGGCGCCCGCCGATCCCTGGCCCGAACAACGCGGGACCGACATCCACCGCGACGACGAGGTCGGTGCCGGCGTCCGTCCCGATCTCGAGCGGCAGCACCGCACGGATGCCCCCGTCCACGAAGCGGCGGCCCCCGATGAGGGCCGGAGGGAAGTACGGCGGGAGGGCCATGGAGGCATAGACGGCGTCGGCGAGCGGACAATCGGACCGGCCAGCCGCCCCGAACACGACCAGCTCCCCGCTGTCGAGGTCCACCGCCGTGACACGCAACGGCAGCAGCAGCTTCGCGAACTCGGAGACCGGGAGGAGACGGCGCAGCAGGGCACGCAGCGGGCCCGGCTTGAGTACGCTGGCGGCGCCGAGCCCCTTGAGAAGCACATCGGCGCGGGCCGGCGCGACGAGGTCCCCGCGGCGGATGCCCATCACGAGCGGCACGAGTCGCTCGTACGAGAGCCCGCCAGCGGCCAGCGCCCCGACGAGGGCGCCGCCGGAGGTGCCGACGATCTCGGTGGGCGCGAGGCCGCACTCCTCCAGCGCCCGGATCGCGCCGACATGCGCCATCGCCTTCATCCCGCCACCGGAGAGGACGAGGACGACGCGCTCCGGCGTCACGGCGCGGCGGCTTTCCTCGCGGCGTGCTCGATGCGTTGCGCGCGACGCTGCTCGCCGGCCCGGTAGCGCCGCTGCTCTTCCTCGGTCTCGGGAATGAGCCGCGGCACCTCGACGGGGTGCCGCTGGTCGTCGATGGCCACGAAGGTCAGGTAGCAAGAGTTGGTGTGGCGCTTGACGCCCGTGATGAGGTTCTCGGCCTCGACCCGCACGCCAACCTCGAGCGACGTGCGGTGCACGTAGTTCACCATCGCGTGCATCGTCACGAGTTCGCCGAGGTGGATCGGCTCGCGGAAGTCCACCTGGTCCACCGACACCGTCACGCAGATGCGCTGCGCGTGGCGGATGGCGGCGACGGCCGCGACGCGGTCGATCATCCCCAGCAGCACCCCGCCATGGACGTTGCCGAGGCCGTTGGCCATGTGCGGCATCATCACCTCGGAGATGGCGGACTCCGAGCGGCGAGCGGGTTTCGCGTCCATCAGTAATCCACGGGCCGAAGGTAGTACTCCCCGATCGCCGTCTGGCTCACCATTGCGACGGTCGGGAGCCGCCGCTTCCAGTGCGTGCCCTCCAGCCGGCGCCGGACCACGGCAATTTCGTCCGCGGCGAAACCCAGACGCTCAATCTCCGGCGGCCGGTAGCCGCGCAGCAGCCAGTGAAGGATCAGGTCCGCTCGCGGATACGCGATGCCGAGGTCTTCCTCGTCGGTCTGACCCCGCACGAGGTCCGCCGTCGCCGGCTTCTCCACGATCTCCGCCGGCACGCCGAGGTGGCGCGCCAAGGCCCAGACCTGCGACTTGAAGAGGTCGCCGAGCGGGTTGATCGGCGGCGAGTCGTCGGCGTGCCAGGTGAAGTACCCGAGAAGCCGCTCCGTCTTGTTGCCCGTGCCCAACGGCAGGGCCTGGAGCTTCGCGGACTGGTCGAAGAGCACGATCATCCGGGTCCGCGCCATCACGTTGCCGCGCCGGTTCGCGTCGGCGTCGGGCTCGGCTGACTGGAGATATCCGTCCACGGCCGGTGAGATGTCCACCACGACCGACCGTATCCCGAGTCGCTCCACCACGAGCCGGGCGTGCGCCAGGCTCGCGGGGCTGGAGGTGCGATAGGGCATCATCACCGCGGTCACGTGCTCGGGGCCGAGCGCCTTCGCCGCCAGATACGCCGTGACCGCACTGTCCACACCGCCAGAGAGTCCGACCACGCCGTTGTGGAAGTCCCGGCGCCGCGTCACCTCGTCGCGGAGGAACTCGACCAGCCACCGCTCGAGCAGATCGCAGTCCACCGCGAGCGGGTCGCCCCGTTCCACTAGGGCGCCGGCGGCAACCGGCACGACGGAAATGGCGGCCTGTGCTCCGCCGGGCGCCGGCTCCCGGGCCGGCCCATCCCACGTCACCGGATCGGGCACCCGATCGAGCGACCGCAGCAGGTGCGGCAGTTGGCCTTCGAGGTCGGCCAACAGCGGCAGGTCGGCCCGGGCCCGGGCGACCTCCGCGAAATCGAGCTGCGCCTCGACGACCGCCTCGTCCCACAGCGGTCCCCGGGCGGCCACCTCACCCCGCGGCGTCACGATCACTGATCCGCCCGCGAACCCCTTGCCGCCCTCGAAGCCGACGAGGTGGCTGACGACCGTCCACACGCCGTGTTCTTCCGCGATATCCCGCGCGATGCGCTCCCAGCGCGACACGTTGGCGGGGTGACGAACGGTCTCCTCCCGCGGCGCCGCTCCCCGCGCGGGCGATGCCGAGAGAATGACGATCAGTTCGGCGCCCCCGAGGGCCGCGAGCGTCGGCGTGATGGAGTGCCAGGCGTCCTCGCAGATGAGGATCGCCGCACGCCCCCACGCCGTGTCGAAGGCGCGGACATCACGTCCCGCCTCGACGAAGCGTTCCTCGTCGAAGACCCCGTACGTCGGGAGGAAGACCTTGCGGTGCACATGCCGGATGCCGGCGTCGGGCCCGCCGAGGCTGGCGTAGAGGGCGGAATTGAAGAGCCGACGACGCCACGCTTCGTAGAAACCGACCGCGACGTCCATCGGCGGGGCGCCGGAGGAGCGGTGCACCGCGGCAAGGTCCTCGAACAGCGCGCCGGCGGTGAGGGCGAGGTCGCGGGCGCCGCCCTCCACGAAGTAGCCCGTCAGGGCCGTCTCCGGGAGGACGAGGAGCTGCGGGGGATCGGGCCGGCGGCCAAGGTCGGCGAAGATCCCGCGCAGCCGCGCCAGGCTCTCCGCGTAGTTCCCTTTGCCGGGCTTGAATTGGACGAGGGCGAGCCGCAGCATGGGTACGAAGATACGTCCACCCGGCGCGCGCGCGAGCCTCGGCGTCGCTGAAGTGACGGCCCTCACCGACATTCGGATGGCAGCGACTGCATTATCGTCGGCCGATCGCACTCCCGAGCGCCGCTCACCCGCCGCACGGAGCAGAGGTTCATGCACCTGGAAGCCGCCGCCCGGTCGCGGCCCGCCTCAGCCCACGTCTTCAAGAAGCTCGAAGCCGCCGTGATCCTGCGCGGGGTCGTGCGCCTGGTCCTCGATGAGGGCCCGGTGGAAGTGGAGCCCCGCACCTGGTACCGGGAGGCGGGCACGCACTTTCTCGAAGCGAAGCGGCGGGACAGCGGGGAGCACCTCGTCCTGCGAGTAGACCAGATCCGGGACGTGATGGCCTACTAGAATCGCAGGTATACCAGCGCGCCGGTCGCACCGCCCACCAGGGCCATCAGCCCCAGCGCCACCGCGACGTGTCGCCGGAATGGACCGCCGCCCACCCCGATACCCAGCCCCATCTTCACGAGCGTGTTCACCACCGCGGCCAGCGTGACCGCCGCCGCCGGCGTACGCCAGTCGTCCGCCATCGGGCCGAGCCGAGAGAAGGCGATCGTCACCGCGTCCACGTCCGCGACGCCCGAGAGCGCGGAGGCCGCGTAGGTCCCGCCGTCGCCGAAGTAGACCTGCGCCGCCCGGACCGCGAGGAGGATCAGCGCGTACAGCAGGCCGAAGGAGAGGGCGGCCCTGAGGCTGAAGGGGTTCGAGAGATGCCCGCCGGACGCCGTCGGCTCGTCCCCGGGACCCCGCGCCAACCAGAGCGCGGCCAGTCCGCCCACGACCGCCATCGATCCCACGACCGGGAGCAGGCGCGGCAGGATACCCGCGTTGATGATCCCCGCCAGAACAGCGATCCGCAGACTCATCACGCACGACGCCAGCACCGTGGCGGATGCCGCCGCCCGACCGATCCCCTCGTCCGCGCGGGAACGCTCCGCCATCGCCAGCGTCACCGCCGTGCTCGAAACCAGCCCACCCACTGCCCCCGCCACGGCCAGCCCGCGGCGCTCGCCCAGCGTCCGCGTCGCCACGAACCCGACGAACGAGAGCCCCGACACGAGGACGACGATCAGCCAGATGTCAAATGGGTTCAGCACGCCCCAGGGGCCGAAGCCGCGGTTAGGCAGGAGCGGCAGCACGATCACCGAGATGACCCCCAGCTCCAGCACCGCGCGGACCTCGTCGCCGGTCAGCGTGCGCGAGAACGACTCCAGGCGCGGCTTGGCCACCAGCAGCACCGCGACGGTGACCCCCGCCGCGCCCGCCATCACGAACTGGCCGCTGCCGGCGAGCGCGCCGAGCAGGAAGGACGCGAAGGCCGCCATCTCCGTCGTGGCACCGATCTCCCCGGCCGCCGACGAGCGGACGTACGCGACGATCGCCACCCCGGCGACGGCGGCGAAACTCGCCACCAGCAGCGCCGGGCCCACGATGGGCAGCAGCACCATCGGCACCGCGCCCGCCAGCGCGATGAGCGGGAAGGTGCGCACCCCCGCGAAGACGTCCCGCCCCTTGCGGGCCTCCGAGCGCTCGCGGTCCAGCCCGATCAGGAACCCCACGAGGAGGGCGACGAGCAGGCCCTCGAGCGACGGCAGCAGCGGAATAGTCACGGGAGTGTCCTCATTGCGGCGGAGCCGAGAGGAGCTGTTCGACGACGGAGCCAGCCAGGTACGCGCGGCCGCGGAATCCGGTACCGTGGATGCTCATCGCACTCATCCCGGGAGGCGGGGCCACACCGCCGGCCCAGGTCGCGAAGACCGGGATCCTCCGGTCCTTGTCGATGTAGACCAGGCCCGTCTCCTCGACGGGCACGTTGCCGGCGATGCCCACAAACCCGCCGACCCCGGCGACGGTCCGGCGTACCGCGTGCCAGACGACGATCCACATCGGGGCCCCGGAGATGCTCGTGTCGCCCGAGACCCTGAATGACGTCACCACGGAGCCGCGGGAGCCGCGGGGGCGCGGCCTGTCGTCGAAGACGATGGTATCCTCCCAGGTGGAGCCGCGGGGCGCGGCCCAGACGGGGAGGTGCGGGATGAGGCGCCGCAGTTCCAACGGCAGCGCCGAGGGCAGGGCGTCGCGGCACGCTGACACCCCGGGATCGCAGTCCGGTTCCGAGCGCGACACCTGGCCGCGGCGGTCCAAGGACACATAGAAATGCAGGGTGTCCTCGGCGACGTATGCCTCGATCGCCGGCGTCCTCCCGGGGAGGAGGTTCTCCTTCACTACGCTGTCGTGCCAGACGAGGAACTGCTCGTCCCGCACGGCGAAGCGCACGATCTTCCTCTCTTCGTAGCGCGCGACGACCACGCTGTCCATCCGCGTCTCCGACACATATTCCACCAGAAAGGCGAACGAGTCCGGCCACTCGTACCCTGTCGGTGTCGGCTCGTCCCGCACCTCACTGCGACAGGAGACCAGGGGCGAAGCCAACACGAGTGCGACGAAGAGTCTATATGGTGTCATGTCGGTGTCGTGTCACCGTCTGTACCGTGCGCTACGTTCGCACCGGCATTGGCGCGAAGCGGGGCCCCAAAGTAGGGCGATAGCGCATCCGGCCGCAAATGCGCGAGGTCCGAAGCCTGGGTGGCTTCGGACCTCGCGTGTTGCACCGGACTGCGTTCCGGCTATTCCGCTCGGCCCGCTTGGCAGCGAGCACGACATCTTGTGGCACGTCGATCGGCGGAACGTGGGACGGTGCTGTACGTCCCGCACTCTAGTACCACCCCGACCGACGGGAAGTTTCAGCGGCGCGGAGGAACTGCCGGCGGCGGCGCGCCGGGCGCCAATGGGTAGGTGTCGCCGCGCAGCGGGGCCGGCCGCGTGATGGGCTGGTTGGTCGGCGCGATCCGGGGGACCTCGCGCTCTTTCGATCCGAGGCCGCCGACAGCCAGGCCTAGAGCGACCGCGGCGACGAGCAGCCCGCCGGTCACGGCCACGTTCACGATGCGCCTGCGCGTCGACGGCACGAGACGCAGCAGTCGCTGGTTCTCGCGCCGGAGGTCGGTCTTCTCGAGCGCACGCTCGACCGCGGCCGCCAGGTACGGAATGTCCGGCGGCTTCGTCAGGAAGTTCTCGGCGCCGAGCTGCATCGCCCGCACCGCCGTCGGGATGTCGCCCTGGCCCGTCAACAGGACGACGGCCGCACGCTTCTGCCTGAGGACCTCCAGCACTTGCATCCCGTTCATGTCGGGGAGGCCGAGGTCGAGGACCGTGACGTCGGGCTCATGCTGCTGGAACGCCTGGATCCCCTGCTGACCCGTCGCCGCCTTGCTCACGACATAACCATGCCGCTCGAAGAACGTGCCGAGGGTCGTGAGGATACCGTTGTCGTCGTCCACAAGAAGGACGCGGCGACCCTCGCCGGGGGCCGGAACGAAGGGCTGTGTCATGCGAATAAGTTAGAACAACTCGATCTGCTCCGCGAGTTGCCCCGGCTCCACCGGTCGCTGCCCGAGCAGGCGCTGAAGGGCCATGGAAATGAGAGGATGCGTCGATCTCGACGGTCCGGAACGCCCCGGAGTAGACTGTCAGGTAGTCTAGCGCCCGCGTCGCTTTGGGGTAGAATGACCTGACGCAGGCGTCATGGTTCCAGCCTTTGGTACTAGTAGGTCTTGGCCCGTTGTTTGCCTAGTGCGCATTACGCCCCCGTCTGAGGCACCACAAATGAAGATTCGCAATTGGCCCCGCGTCGCGGCGCTTGCCGCCCTCCTCCTGGTCCCCTCGGTCGTCGTCGGCTACGGGATCGTCGTCCACAACCTCGTTCCCATCAAGGCGCTCGCCGACGAGAAGGCGTTGGACAACACGCCGGTGAAGAGCACGACTCTCCCGGGCGTGGGGATCGCCGACATCGAGCGCTTCCGCCGGTGGTTCTACGACAACGCCAAGACGCTGCCGGACACCGCCGTGCGCAACGCTTTCGGGCGTCGCTACCCGACGCCGGCGGCGTTCGATGCGCGCGCCTTCAAGGAATTCCTGATGCTGAACGGCGCCGCCAGCGTCTTCGGCATCGACTCGTTCCCCGCCGTCTACCGCGCCCGTCACGCCAGCGACGCTCGGATGGATCCGTATCCGCAGTACGCGGAGGGCAACACGCTCCCGCTACCGCAGGCGCTCTCGATGGGCTCGATCTGGCCGGACTTCGACCGCCGGAACCAGGATCGCCTCTTCCGCGGCCCCGACGGAACGCCTCGGCTGACCGCGGCGGGTGATACGATCCCGTTTGACCCGATGACGCTCAACATGGGCCGCCTCACCGGCCCGACGAGCCAGGCTCACGCGCACTACGGCCTGAACCACATGCCGAAGTCGATCGACCCGGCCACCATGCGCTCGGCACCGTTTAACTACGTCGTCGCCCGCGGCTTTCCCGGCGAGGTCGAGACGTACGCCGAGCAGAACGCCGAGAACTACACCGACCTCGCGCTGCTCACGTTACTCGAGGGCGGCGGCGGGATGACCACGCTCTCCTCCATCTTCGCCGGCAACGCATTCCACTACATCGCCGACGTCGCGAACGCCGTGCACACGCTCCAGGGTGGCACTGCTGGCATCACCAACGACGTGATGCTGGCGCGCATCGTTCGGCAGATCAAGGCGGGGTTCGGTCTGTGGGGCGTGGTCCCCTCGGCCGAGGAACTTTCGCTCGACATCATCTCCAACCTGCACAGCCTGTCGGAGAAGGTCTTCCAGGTCGAACTCTCCGAGGCGCTCTCGATGGCGGCACAGAGCAACCTCGACGCCATCCCCGCCTCAATGCGGGAAGCTCCGACGGCCCTGACGCGTGGGGACACGGCGATGGCGGTGAATTACCGCTCGCTCGTGAACAACGCGATGCGCGACACGCGGTACCCGGAGTTCGGGCGCCTGATCGCGGCCGGCGTCATCGACGACGGCTATGAGTCGGGGGCGGAGATCCTCCGCCTGACGCGGCTGATGGCGAATACCGACGTCCGTCGAGCGAGCGAAGGGGTCATCGACTTCGACACGATCCCGGACGCCAGGGTGTGGACCTACGTCTCCAATCGCGCCAACGCCACGATGCAGGCGGCGCTGCGGAAGTTCAACGACCTCCAGATCAAGGGTCTCAAGCGCGCCAACGAGGCGGTCACCGCCTGGTGGTACGCGTACGGGCTCACGGCGCAACCGCCGACGAACAAGAAGGTCGAGGCGCGCAACACCATCCTCGGCCGTCTCGTCCGCCAGCAGTTGGCATACCTGAACAGTGCGGAGTCCCGCCGCACCACCTGGATCGGGACCCACGGAGGCTCCCGCTAAGACCGGCGGCGCCCTCGGCCACCCCCAGCCTGGACGGATGACGACCACCTTCGTCATCGACACCGATCCCGGGATCGACGACGCGCTCGCCCTGCTGCTGGCCGCACGGGCGAGCGCGGCGCGTCTGGGCGCGGTGACCGTCACCTACGGCAACACCACGCTGGACCGAGCCACCCGCAACGCCCGCCTCGTGCTGGACCGAGTCCCGTGCGACACGCCCGTCTTCGCGGGATGGGACCGCCCGCTGCGCCGGCCGCTGATCACCGCGAAGGAGACCCACGGCGCCGAGGGGCTCGGCGACCACGAGGATCTCCCGCCGCCGGACACCTCGATACCGTCGGCGCGCGCGCTGCTGGACGCGCTGGCCCGCACCGAGGGGCCGGTCACGCTGATCACCCTCGGCCCCCTCACCAACCTCGCGCTGGCGCTACGCGAAGACGCGGCCTTCGTCCGCCAGCGCGTAGTACGCCACGTGATGATGGGCGGGAACATCGCCGAGACCGGCAACACCGGCCCGTTCTCCGAGTTCAACGTGTGGTGCGACCCAGAGGCCGCGGACGAGGTGCTCCGCGGTGGCCTCGGCACCGAGATGGTCGGCCTCGACGTCACCCGGCAACTCGTCCTCCCCGCGGCCGCCGTCGCGAAGCTCGCGCGTCACGTCGACCCGGACGCCCGGTGGCTCGGCCGTCTCCTCGGCTTCTACGTGCGCTTCCACGAGGAGTACGAAAGCCTGCACGGCGCGGTCATCAACGATCCGCTCGCAGTGGCGCTCGCGGTGAGGCCGGCCTGGGGTCGTGTGGAACACTATTCCCTCGCCGTGGACCTCGGGGACGGCGACGATCGCGGACGCACGGCGTCCGGCGGGCCCGGGGACCCCGTGGTCAGCGTCTACCGCGAAGTGCACCTCGGCCCCATCCATGACCTCCTGCTGGAGCACCTCTTCGGTCGGTGGCTTACGAAGGCCGATTTCGAACCGTAGTTTGGCCCCATGACCGCACCGCCGTTCACACCCCCCAAGGTCGCCATCGTCGGAGCCGGCTCCATCGGATGCGGGTGGGCCGCCCTGTGCGTCGCGCACGGATGGCCGACCGTCGTCTTCGACCACGACGCGCGCGCCGCCGACAAGGCGGTCGTCGAGATCGCGCGCCGTGCCACGGCGCTCGTCTCGCTCGGACGCGCCGACGCAGCCGTTGTGGCGCACGGGCTGCGCGAGGTGCAGGTGGGGCGCTCGCTTCTCCACGGCTGCGGCCCCGTCGATTGGATCATCGAGTCGGTGGCCGAGGACCTCGCCCTCAAGCAACGCCTGTTCGAGAACCTCGGAGAGGTCACCAGGCCCGACGCCATCATCACCTCGTCGTCGAGCGGGCTGCCCATCACCGACATTGCCGCGCGCTGCCGGGAACCGGGGCGCTGCATCGTGGCGCACCCGCTCAATCCGCCGGAGATCATCCCCCTCATCGAGGTGGTCCCGGGGAAGTTCACCGCGCCGCAGTCCGTCGAGTCGCTGCGCGACTGGCTGCGGGCGCTAGGGCGCATTCCCGTCACGCTCAAGCGCGAAGTCCCGGGGAACGCCGTCGGCCGCATCGCCGCCGCAGTCTGGCGGGAGTGCATCGATCTCGTGCTCACGGGGGTCGTGGACGTCGACGACATCGACCGGGCCGTGTCGCTGGGCCCGGGACTGGGCTGGGCAGCGGCCGGCCCGCACCTCACCTACCACCTCGGCGCGGGCGAGGGCGGCGTGAAGGTGTTCCTCGACCAACTGCTGAGGGCGTTCGAGAGCTGGTGGGGGAGTCTGGCGCAGTGGGACCGGCTGGAGCCCGAGCAGGTCCGCGCGCTCACCGCGCTGATCGAAAAGGCCTACGGCGAGAACATCGACGCGCTCGGCAACGCGCGGGACCGCAGGCTCGCCGCGATGCTCAGGGCGCTGGAGGAGTCCCGGCGCGCCTAGAGTCCGGCGAGGTCGGCGACCTGGCGGAGAATCCGCTCGGTCAGACCCCAGACGAGGTGCTCGCCGACGGCGATCGCGGGGAACTGGCGCACGCCGTCGGGCAATGGAACAGAGAAGAGGGTCTGGCGGGTGGGATCGAACAACTCGCCGACCGGGATCCACAGCGCCGCGTCGGCCTCGTCGCCGGCTCGGAGGGGTGAGCCGGCGGCCACGGTGAAGAGGTGCGGACGCACGACCAGCGGTGGCAGGAACGGCGTGCGGGGACTGACGTCGTCGAGGGCACCGCGAAGCCGGCCCAAGGTACGGAGGTCAAGGCCGGTCTCCTCGAGCGTTTCCCGGCGGGCCGTGTCTTCGAGTAGTTCCGAACCGTTAGCTTGAAAGCCTCCCGGAAAGGCCATCTGCCCCGACCATGGATCGGCAGCGCGGACCTTCCGGCGGATGAGCACCAGAGCCGGATCGGCTGCTTCGGACAAGACGACCGCCACCGCTGCCTGCCGAGCGCCCTCGCGCTGGACCCGACCCGGCGGGCGGCCCTCGACCGCTTCCGTCAACCGGGAAACGAAGTCCCCTAGTTGCTGCAGCCGCAGCCTCCACCGGAGCAGCCGCCTGGACCGGGGCTGAAGCCGGGCATGGCCGGGCAGGAGGACGGGCCGGCACCGCGGGGCGTGCTAGCGGCGGAAAGGAGCCTGGTCACGCGACGCGACGCGCAGTCGGGGCACTCCCCGACCTCGCTCGAGGACCGGACCAACTGCTCGAAAGCCCGGCCGCACTCCTGGCAACGATATTCGTAGATCGGCAACGCAACCTCCCCGCAAGATGACGGCCGTCTGACGGCCGATACCTACAATTAACGTAGTGGGGCGCCAACCCGTCAAAGGGTCGCCACCGCTGGAACCCCGGTTCTTGCGCAGGTTCTTAGATTTGTCGGTGCATCCAACCCGGGAGGGCCCTATTCGCGTCTTCGGTGTCAGTCTGCTGGCTGTCGCGGCCTTCGCCGCGGCGGGACTCTGGTTCAAGCGGCGTCGTGATCACCTTCTGACGCGCGCGCACGCCTACCGGTTCGGCGAACTGGACGGACTTCGCTCGGCTGGTCTGTAGACCCATCCGTCCCCAGGATTCGGCGGCCCGGGCAGCAGTCGGCTCGGGCCGCCGTCGCGTCTCCGGGGCAGCTCAGGCACGCAGGGCTCCGCACCCCTGTCAGCTCAGCGTGCTACCGAAGAAGTGCGCGGTGCGCGCCACGACCAACTCGAGTTCGGGAGTATTGCCCGCCCACGGGTGCCGCGCTCCGAAGGTGTGGCCGGCCCCATCCACCGTCAGTAGTTCGGTCCGCACCGAGCCTGAGGCGCCGGCGAGCCGGGCGGCTTCCCTGGCCGGGACACTCTCGTCGGCGGATCCGTGCACGATCAGCCACGGCACGGCTACCCTGCTCGCCGCCGCGAGCACGTCGAGGGCGCCGGCCGAGTGGCTCTCCAAGTCCCGGAGCGCATCCGTCCCGATCGGCAGCATCTGGCCGGTGCGTGTGTTGACGACCTCGATGCGGCCGTCGCGCCGCCAGCGGGCCAGTTCTTCGGCCGAATAGTGCTGGAAGCCGGCGACCGACGCCCAAGTGACGAGGGCTTTCACCCGCGCGTCTCTGGCCGCTTGGAGGATCACAACGCCGCCGCCGCGGCTGTGGCCGACGAGACCCACCCACGACGACCCATCCAGAAGCACGTGCGAAATGACGGTCTCGAGGTCGGCGAGGTCGCCGCTCAGAGTCTGGCGGAACCAGCGCTCGGGTTCATCCACTACGTCGCCGGCGGGCCCGACGCCGCTGCCGGAGAAGTTGAAAGTGACCGCCGTGAAGCCCGCGAGCGCGAGCCGCTCAGCGACGTTGGGGAACATCCCCCAATCCTTGAAGCCCTTGAATCCGTGACAGATGACCACCACGGGCCGGACCTCGCCGCTGCGGGCACCCGTTCGGATATCCACATAGAGCGGACCGCCGTCGGCGCCGCGCAATCGCACGCTTCCTAGCTTGGGGGTAGCCATGGGACTATCTTCACCCGCTCGTGACCATTCTGCCACCCCGTTCCTCGTCCCCATCGCTCGTCGTCGTGGCCCGGCGCATCGCCAGCCACCGCGACGAATTGGCGTCGAAGTGGGCGTCGTGGCTGGCTGACCGGCAGGCCGGAAGCCTGGCGCTGGAACCCGACACGACGGGGCGGATGCTGCGACTCATCACAGATCTCCTGGTCGTGATGGCGGGGCCGGTGCGGCGCGAGGCGGAGACGACCTGGACGGCGGCGGCGCAACTGTACGGGACTTTGGCCGCCTTGCGCGGCCTGGCCGCGGGTGAAGTCGTCGAGGAACTGCAGCACCTCCGGGAACTGCTGATCCGCGAGATGGCCGACTTTTTCGTGGCGCTCCCGGCACGTCAGGCACTTCCCACGGTCCTGCGCATCAACCGGGTACTCGACGCCGCCGTCGCCAACGCGGTGGTCGGCTACACGGACGCGCTGGTCTTCGCGATGTTCGCCAAGGAAGGCGTGCCGGTGCCCACCGCCGAGACCGTGCAGGCGGCGATCACTCAACTCGACGCCATCGAAGCGGACTACCGCCTGCTCGCCGAGCGCCTACCCGCCTGAGATCTCTTCTCCACCGTCCACGTTGATGACGTTGCCCGTGACCCACGCCGCCCCTGGATCGCACAGCGCGATGAGGGCCCGGGCGACGTCGCTCGGGATAGTGATCCGGCCAGAGGGATTCCGCCTTCCGGCGGCTTCCAGCAACCGCTCGTGGCCCGGGATCTTCCGCAGTGCCGGGGTATCGGTCACACCTGCGCGGAGCGCGTTCACGGCGATGCCGCGGCCCGCGAGTTCGTAAGCGAGTTGCCTCGTGTGAGACTCCAGCGCGGACTTCGCCGCGGAAATGGCCCCGTACGACGCGATGGCCCGCGTCGAGCCCGAGGACGTCATCGAGAAGACCCGGCTGCCCTTGGCGAGGAGGCCGCGCTGCACCAGGTTCTGCGTCCAGTAGACCAGACTGTGCGCCATCACCGCGAGCGTCATATCCATCTGCTGCTCAGTGATGGCCTCATCACCCACGAACGGCTTGAGCGTGCCGAAGGCCAGCGAGTGGAGGAGCACGCCGACCGACGCCCGCTCAGTCACAAGCGTCTCGACGACCTCGGTACGCCGGTCCGGATCGGCCGCGTTCACGTTGAAGAGGAGTGCGCGGCGGCCCAGCTTCTCAATGGCGGCCTTCACCTCGGCGGCCTGCTGGAGTCCGGCCTTCCGGTCCAGGTGGACACCGCAGATCTCGAAACCCGCGCCGGCGAGGGCCACGGCGCACTCCGCGCCGAAGCCGCTCGAAACGCCCAGGACCACCGCCCACCGGGGTGGGGCGGTCTGTGCAATGGGCACGAATTGCTCCCCTTTGGGATGACGGGAATCTGCCACCCCGGACGGCACCAGAGCAACCGTCGCGGGTAGGAGGGCTGATGAGACGCACCGTTCACGCGCTGCTGTTCGTCGCCGCCCTCGCCATCGCGGCGCCGTGGCCCCTCCGCGCCCAGGAGGAAGAGCGCCCGCGCCGAGGGAAGATCGACAAGGTCGAGGACGAGGCGAGCGGCGAGGAGGACGTGCCGTGGGTGCTTCGGGCGATCTGGGATACCGGCCGAGTGCTCTGGCATCTGGCCACCTTCGCGGCGAAGGACCGCGGCCCAGGCCAGGGCTACTTAGCGTATCCGTATTCCGACCGCCGGGCCCTCGAGCACTTCGTCCTGTCCGACGTGACCGCACACCGGGGCTACGGCTCTCTTTCGGCGGCCTACTACCACGACGCCGGGTCCACGCTCCGCGGCGCCCACGGGGCGTGGGAGGGAGCGCGCGGGATCGTCGCCTTCAACGCCGAGATCGATGCCTTCCGCGAGCCCACCACAGACCACGTCGACCGCCTGACACTGGTCCGCGTGGGCGCGACCGGCCTGGCGCGCCTGAGCCACGCGACGATCTTCCGCTCCGGACTGGGGATGCGCGCGATGGTCCTGGACGACGGCAGCCTCGCACTCGGCCCCGAGTTTGAGATGGGAGTCCAAGTCTTCCCGTTGCGGCCGCTGGCGTTCGATGGAACATTCCGCGTTGCCGGGCTGTCGGGCGCCGGCGCGTCCTGGTTTGGGACGGCATTGCTCGAGGGTTCGGCGGGAGCCGGCGTGCTGCTGGGGCGGGTGGAGGTGCGCGCTGGGTACCGGACCCTCGTGATCGGCCACGCGACGACGCTGGCCGGCCCTTTACTCGGTGCGCGGATCTGGTTCTGAAGCGACCCTCAGCGTCACGACAAATCGCGCTGGCCCTCCTCGCCGGTCTCGGCTTCGGCCTCCTCGCGTCCGCAACCGGCGAGCCGACGCTGCGCCGCATCGCGCTCGGCGTCGAGCCGATCGGGACCGTCTGGGTGAACCTCATCCGGATGGTGGTCATCCCGCTGGTGATGGCCGCCGTGATCGGCAGCGTCGCGGGCCTGGGCGACGTGGGTCGGCTCGGGCGCCTCGGCGGCAGGGCCATCCTCATCTTCCTGGGGACCGGGGTCGTCGGAATCGTAGGCGGACTCGCGCTCGCGGCGGCGGTGCTCCCCTTCGCTCCGATCTCCGCCGACGCAGCCGCCGCCCTGCGCGGCACCGCCACGGCCGGCGCCGCCGACCTCGGCGCGTCGGGGCAGAGTTTCCCCGGCTTCGTCCAATTCCTGACGAGCGTCATCCCGGCCAACCCGGTGAAGGCCGCCGCCGACGGGGCGCTGCTCCCGGTCCTGGCCTTCTCGGTGCTGTTCGGCCTCGCGGTCGCGCGCCTCGACCCGACGCGCCGCGCCACGCTCACCGCGCTGGCCGACGCCATCGCCGCTGCGGTCGTCAAGCTGATCGAGTGGTTCATGGCCGTGGCGCCCCTCGGCGTCGCGTGTCTTGCGGCGCCGGTGGCGGCCCGTCTCGGCTGGGGGATGCTCGCGAGCCTGGGCACCTTCATCGGCGTGACGGTGGCGGGTTGCGTGCTGCTGACGCTGCTAGTGCTCGCACCGATCGTCCGGTTCGCAGCCGGGTTGCCGCTCGGCGGTTTCGCCAGGACGGTGGCCCCGTCGTACGCGCTCGGATTCTCGACCACGTCGTCGATGGCGGCGCTGCCCGCGATGCTGAAGGCCGCGACCGATGACCTGCGGATCTCGCCGGCGGTCGCGAATTTCGTGATCCCGCTCGCGGCGACGCTCAACCGCCCGGCGTCGGCCCTCTACCAGGCCGTCGCCCTCGTCTTCGTCGCCCGACTCTACGGCGTACCGCTCGGGCCGCCGCAACTCGCCGCAGCCGCCGTCACGATGTTGCTGATGACGCTCTCGGTTCCGGCGATGCCGCGCAGCGCCGTGCTCTCCCTGGCCCCCGTTCTGCTCTCGGCCGGCGTGCCGCTGGACGGGATCGGTCTGCTCATTGGCGTCGATCAGATCCCCGATATGTTCCGCACGGCCACCAACGTCGCCGGGCACGTGACCGCCGCCGCCGCGATCGCCCGCGGCGAGGGCGAGTCGCTGTCCGCGGGAGGGTAAGACTTGATGCTCATCCACACACACTACCTCTGGTTCCACACGAAGCAGCGGCAGGAGATCATCGACATCACCGACGAGGTGGAGGAGCAGGTCGCGGCGAGCGGCGTGCGGGATGGGTTCGTGCTCGTCTCGGCGATGCACATCACGGCGTCCATCTTCGTGAACGACCACGAGTCCGGGCTTTGGCAGGACATCCTCCACTGGCTCGACGACACCGTCGCGCCGTGGGACCCGCCCCGCTACCGGCACAACGACACCGGTGAGGACAACGCCGCCGCGCACCTGCGGAGCCTCACGATCGGCCACGAGGTGATCGTGCCCATCACCGTGGGGAAACTCGACCTCGGGCCGTGGCAGCGGGTCTTCTATGGCGAGTGGGACGGGCAGCGGAGGAAGCGGGTGATCATCAAGGTGATGGGTGATGCGTGATGGGCAAGGGGTGATGGGTGATGGGGGGCGCTGGCGCGCCATCGTTGTCCTCGCGGCGCTCGCCTTCGGCGCGGCCGCCGCGCGCCCCGCCCCGGCAGCCGCACAGCGGCCCGGCATCCTCGAACTGCGGTTCCTCGACGTCGGGCAGGGCGACGCCGTCCTCATCCGCAACGCCGGCAAGATCGTGCTCGTGGACGCGGGGGAGACGGACGCCATCGCGGCGCGGCTCCGCCAGCTCGGCGTGGACACGATCGGCCTCGCCGTCGCAAGCCACAACGACAACGACCACATCGGCGGGATGGACGCGGTGCTGCGGGCGCTGCCCGTGCGCTACTATCTCGATAACGGGTTCCCGAAGACGACCCGCATCCAGCGGACGGTACTGGAACTGGTCCGCGACCGTGGCGTGACGTACCTGCAGTCCGGCCCCCGGATGGTCGAGGTCGGCGACACAAGGATCCGCGTCTTCCCTTCGCCGGTGGCGGGCCGCAGCGTCGCGCAGAACGACCACAGCGTCGTGCTGATCGTCGAGCGGGGCGCCTTCCGCGCGCTCCTCACCGGCGACAGCGAGAAGCGCGAACTGGCGGCGCTGCTGCGCCAGAACGAGGTTCCCGACGTGGACGTGTTCAAGGCGCCGCACCACGGCAGTCGCACCGGCATCCTCGAGGCCTTCCTCGCCCGGGCCAGGCCGGAGGTGATTGTGATCAGCGTCGGGCTCGGCAACGCGTTCGGGCACCCGCACGCCGAAGCGCTCGCGGCGTACCAGACGCCGGGCCGCACCGTGCTGCGCACCGACCAGGGCGGCGACGTCGTCGTGTCCGTGGACGCCGCCGGCTGCTACGAGGTCCGCGCCGACCGCTCGGGCCCCGCCGTGCTCGCCCGGAGCGGACCGGCCAACTGCCCCGCCCGCACGCACCAGGAGAGACGTCCGTGACGGAACGCCAGGAGTTGTGGATCGTGGACCGGCTCGAGGGCGACCGCGTCGTGGTGGAGCGGGCCCTCCACGAGGTGCTCGCGCTCCCCCGCGCGCTCCTGCCGGAGGGCGTCCGCGAGGGGGACGCGCTGCGCGTCGCCGTGACCGCAGCGACCGGAGAGAGCCGGCTGGTCATCACGCGTGACGAGGCGGAGACACGGCGGCGGGCCGCGGACGCGAAGCGGCTCCAGGGAGAGCTCACGGCGCGGGATCCCGGCGGCGACCTGAAATTGTGACGAAAGGCGAAGAGGATGACTGACGCGCTCCGCGCCCCGGTCGGCACCTTCCACCCCTCGCGCAGCCCGTACCGCTTCACGGTGCTGCTCTTCGTCGGGCTGCTGACGTACGGCAGCTACTTCGCGTACGACGTGGTCGGCGCGCTCGCGCCCACGTTGATGGACAAGTGGCATACCGGCCAATCCGGCATCGGCTGGCTCTACACCATCTACAGCATCGCGGCGATTCTATCCGTGTTCGTCGGCGGCATGCTGACCGACCGCATCGGCACACGAGCGGCGAGCCTGTTGTTCTCCTGCCTGATTGTCCTCGGCGCAGTGATCGTCGCCTTCGCGCCCAGCGTCGCGGTCGCGACCGTGGGCCGCTTCGTCTTCGGCGCGGGCTCGGAGTCGCTGGTCGTCGCCCAGAGCGCCATCCTGGCGCGGTGGTTCCACGGCAAGGAACTGGCGCTGTCCTTCGGCGTGACGTTGGCCATCTCGCGCCTCGGCACGCTCTTCAGCTTCAACACCGCATCCCTCGTGTCGCACCGTTTCGGCTGGCAGGCGGCGCTCTGGGCGGCGGCGCTCCTGTGTGCCCTCAGCCTCGCCGCGAACCTCGTCTACTGGACGATGGACAAGCGGGGCGAACGGCTGCTCGGGCTGAAAGAGGCGGGAGCCGGCGACAAGATCGTGCTGGCCGACGTGAAGAAGTTCAGCGCCTCGTACTGGTACGTCGTCGCGCTGTGCGTGACGTTCTACTCGGCCATCTTCCCGTTCACCGCGCTCTCGACGGACCTCTTCCACGAGAAGTTCGACCTGCCGCTCACCATCGACGCCGGCGGCAGCTTCTTCGCGGCGGTGTTCAACGACTTCCTCCACATGTTCAGCACGGCGCCAGGCACGTCGTCCATCATCATCTTCGCCTCGATGTGCTTCGCGCCGTTCGCCGGGGGGCTGGTGGACCGCGTCGGCCGGCGAGGCTCGCTGATGGTGCTCGGCGCGCTGCTGATGATCCCCAGCTACCTGGTCGTCGGCTTCACCTCGGTGCCGCCGTGGATTCCGATGCTGCTCCTCGGCGCGGCCTTCGTGCTGGTGCCGGCGGCGATGTGGCCGGCGGTGCCGCTCATCGTCGAGAAGAACCGGGTCGGCACGGCGTTCGGGCTGATGACGACCGTCCAGAACGTCGGTCTGGCACTCTTCCCCTGGCTCAACGGCCGCCTGCGCGAACTGACGCACGGCTACCAGGCGAGCATGGTGATGTTCGCGCTGCTCGGCGCGACCGGGCTCGTCTTCGCCCTGCTGCTCCGCCGGGCGGACGCGAAGGCGGGGGCGCCCCTCGAACACCCGCAGCGCGAGGGACCCGCCTAACGGCCCTGCAATAGAATGCTCCACCCTGCAACGGCCGGTACCCATGCCGGCCGTTGTCGTCTCCCATACTGCACGCCGACCCGATCCTGGTGCGACGCGTGCCTGTCACCCGTGAACTGCTCGGCCGCCTCCGCTCGCTCGACGACCTGCTCGAACTCACGTCGGCGCTTGGCTACGCCCCCCAGTCCGACGAACTGAACGTCGAGGCGCAGCGACGCCTGGGGCTCGCCGTGCCCGCGCTCGGCATTCGCCGGAGCGCCATCGTCGGACGCGCCGGATCCCTCGCCGTGTACGGCGTGCTGGTGGACGATCCGAGCCGGAGCGCCATCGCCGCCGCCACGGGCTGGCTGGCGCAGGCGACGGCCGGGCAGCAGCACCTGCTCCTCGCGCTCGATGCCGCAGCCACCACGCTGGTCGTCGCCACGGCGTCCAGCGCGGAGGGCACGCACGCCGTGCGGCAACTCCGCGTTCCCCTCAGGGACCCGAGCCCGGTGGCGGTCGAGATCGTCCAAGGTCTCACGGTCCGGCCGCGCGAGCCGGCGCTCGCCCACGCGGCCCGCATCGCGCAGACGCTCGAGGAGGAGGGACTCACGCGCCGCTTCTTCCGCGAGTTCCAGCGCCTCCACGGCCACGCCGCCGCCAGCCTTTCGGGGGCGCCACGAGCCACCAATGCCGAGCGACGAGACCTCGCGCTCGTGTCCCTCACACGACTGCTCTTCCTCTACTTCGTCCAAGCCAAAGGGTGGCTCGCCGGCCGCAGCGACTTCCTACCGTCGGCCCTCGACACAGCGCTCGGCCGCGGCCACCCGTTCCACCGTCGCGTCTTCGAACCACTCTGCTTCGGCGCGCTGAACGTCCCGGCACGCGCCCGCACCGCCGTCGCCCGCGCTCTCGGCGAGGTGCCGTTCCTCAACGGGGGCCTCTTCGAGCGCCATCCGCTCGAGCGACGCTTCCCCGACGCGGTCCTTCCGAACGCGACCTGGCGCACGCTCTTCGACGAGTTGTTCGAGCGGTTTCACTTCACCGTGCGGGAGGACACCGACGGCGACGCCGTGGACCCAGAGATGCTCGGGCGTGTCTTCGAGGGCCTGATGGCCGAGTCCACCCGGCGTGACTCCGGCACCTACTTCACGCCACGCGCCCTCGTGCGCGAGATCGTGGCGCGGGCCATCGGCGAAGCGCGCGCCGGCCCCAGGCCACGCCCGGTCGAGCGGCTGCGGGTCCTCGACCCCGCCGTGGGCTCCGGGGCGTTCCTCCTCGAGGCGCTGCACCAACTCGAGCGCGCACGGGGCGTGCTGCGGCCGGGCGAGACCGTCGCTGCGCGCCGCCGGGCGATCGTGCGGGACAACCTCTTTGGCGTCGACACCAACCCGATGGCCGTGCGCCTCGCCGAGCTGCGGCTCTGGCTGGCGATGGTCGTGGACGACGGGACTGCGCCGGCCGACGTCGCGCCGCTTCCCAACCTCGACTGGAACATCCGCCAGGGGGACAGCCTCCT
>Ga0315275_10001275_pt1 | contig 22038 bp, 23 predicted proteins | sample YL17G03_0_MG_FD_205557 | JGI IMG/M metagenome (GOLD analysis project Ga0315275, IMG submission 205557) | Sediment microbial communities from Yellowstone Lake, YNP, Wyoming, USA - YL17G03_0 | ecosystem: Environmental > Aquatic > Freshwater > Lake > Sediment | place: USA: Wyoming | collected...
AATGCACCGTGGCGATAGCCGTCGAGGGGACAACCCGGCCGGAGAACGCCGTCGCGGTCCTCGCCCCCATAGTCACCCAGCTCGTCAACCTCATCGTCCCCAAGGAGAGGATCACCGTCATAGTCGCCAACGGCGTGAGGGAGAGGAGCGACAAAGAACTCATCAAGGCTCTGAAAGCGTCGGAGGAGCTAAAGGGGGTCAACCTCATCGAGCACACGCGGTCCACGACGACCCTCTCCCGCCTAGGGGAGACGCGGCAGAGGACACCCCCCTCCATCAACAAGGTCTACGCCGAGGCGAAGGTGAAGATCGCCGTGGGGGAGGTCGAGGTCGACAACTACACAGGGTTCTGCGGCGCCCACACGGCCATCCTCCCCGGCCTCGCCTCCCCCGCGACAGTGGAGGCAAACAGGAAGCTCATTCTCAAGGGCGACGTCAAGCCCGGCGTGGTCGAATTGAACCCGGTGAAGGAGGATGCTCTCGCGGCCGTCAAGCACGCTGGATGCGATCTCGCCATTCAACTCGTCACGAACATGCACGGGAAGCTCCTAGCTGTCTTCGCCGGTCCCCTCGAGGAGACCTGGGGTCAGGCTATCTACGCCCTCGGCGCGAGCTATCAGGTCAACGCGGAGGCCGGTGCCGACGTCGTCGTGGTTAGCGCGGGGGGATCGAAGCATGACCACGACCTCTACTCCGCCGCCTGGTCTCTGCAGGGGCCCACACGGCTCGTGAAGAAGGGGGGCGCCATCGTTCTCCTCGCCGAGTGCCCGGAGGGGCTGGGCGCCGAGACATTCACGAGTCTAGCACACGTGGATCAGCAATCCGAGCTGGAGAGGAGGTACGCCCTCGGGGCCGAGGCCCTCCAAGTTATCAAGGCAGCCACGGCGAAGTGTCAGGTCTACCTCGTCTCCAGCCTCCCGAAGTACATGGTCGAGCCCCTCGGCCTCTCGGTGGCGAGGACCGCCAACTACGCCTACGCGAAGGCAATCGACGGGAGGAGGGGAAGGCGGACCCTCGTCATCCCCTACGGGTGCTCGACCGTGCCCGTGGGGGCCTAGGCTTGGATGAGAACTATCAGTGACAGCCCCATTAATACGATGTAGACTATCAGCCCCAGCTTTCTGCTCAGACCCGTTGGGGATACATCATCCAGCGGGGCCATAGACTCCGTCCCTTCCCTCATCAGGAAGAAGGCGATTATCACCGCCATTATGACGTAGCCGGAGATCATCAACAGGAAGACCCCCGTTATCGAGATGATCTTATGCGTCTCCCGCCCGAAGAGCGCCCTTATGATGTGACCGCCGTCTAGCTGCCAGCTCGGTATCAGGTTCACGAAGGTGACGAGGAACCCCACCCACGCGGCGAAGGCGAGGGGGTGGAGGACGAGGACGCTGCCCTCCGCCGTGGGCCTTATGATGTTGGTGATGATCTGAAGGGCGATAGGCATGGGTATCTGCTGGAACCTTATCTCCGGGTAGGCGATGGCCCACTCGGCGACCTTATCGATGGGGACCGTGAAGGATAACCAGATCCCGATGATCCCCACGGCTATCGAGGCGAGGAAGCCGAAGAACGGCCCAGCGATGCCGAGGTCGAAGAGGTCATCCCTGTTCGTCGGTGGCTCATCCTGGCTGATCACTGCGCCGAAGGTCCCACCCATACCCGGGGGAGCTGGTATGAAGAAGGGCCAAGACGCCCGTATCCCCCTCCTCTCAGACGCCAGCTTGTGCCCTAACTCATGAACCCCAAAGACCACCACGATCCCGAGGGTAAAGATCAGGGCGTTCAGAAAGACCGGTGTCTCAGCCATCAACGAATGGGTCAGAACCGGGTTATCACTTCGCAGATACCCGTCTAGGAAGACCGTGCAGACAGTCACGGCGAAGAGGAGCCTGTTCCTCGCGCCGCTCCTCCTCTTCTCCTCAGGCCTTGGGGACAGCGTCACGTAGTACCTCCCGACTATCCACCTGAACTCGGCGAAGTAACCCATCGTCCTCAGCCTATCCGCGAGGTCCCTGAACGCCTCCTTCAGGATCAGCTGTTTATCCCCCTCCGTCTTCTGTGAGACAACATAGTTCGGGGTCTCCCTGTCGAGGAAACGATCCTCGACGACGAAGAGGGACTCAATAAGCCCATCCACATCCGCGTTGACGAGGAAGCCCTCCGACAAGGTTTATACAAAGGATTCTCAGGGGTGTGACCCCTAAAAAGGCTTGCAGGGGAATCCGACGCGTTTAAATCCGCGTGATTCCCGAGTGAAAGGCGAATCGGGGATGAGCGAAGGATACACCCTCAGGACGTTCAGGGGAGAAGACCTGAACCGGATCATGGCCATCAACTTCGAGTGCCTCCCCGAGAACTACAGCAGCAGCTTCTACAGGGAGCTCTACGGTAGATTCCCGGAGACCTTCATCGTAGCGGAGGAGGACGGCGACATCCAGGGCTACCTAATGTGCCGGGTCGAGAGGGGCTTCAGCAAGCTACGAAGCCTAAGCCCCGCGCGCCTCATGCACGTCGTCTCCATAGCCACACGCGAGCAATACAGGCGCCGCGGCATCGCCAAGGCCCTCATGCTCGAGGGCATGAAGAAGGGCGCAGCCGCATACGAGGCGACGGAGTGCTACCTCGAGGTGCGTGTCGGCAACGAACCCGCCATAGGCCTCTACGAGAAGCTCGGCTTCGCCAAGACGAAGAGGAACTACGGCTACTACCTCGACGGGGAGGACGCCTGGGTCATGTCCCTCGCCCTCCCCCGCGCAGCCCTTCGTGGTGGCGGGAATGGACATCGTACTCGTCTACACGATCCTCATCTACGTCGCGGCATTCGCCATGCTCGCCTGGTTCGCCAGGTTCACCCTCAAGCTCATCAAGCAGCACAACGACATCTACCCCCTCCTCTACGACATCGAGGAGGCGGAGAAGAAGAAGGAACGCGGCGAGGGCTAGATATACTGGAGCAGCGACTCCGGGTGGGCCCTCTTATACTTCTCGTATCTTAGGCAGAGCCTCCACAGAACTATAAGCCCTATCAACCAGAACACGAAGACGTTTGGTAGATCCATCATGAAGAGGGGTCTGGTCATGAAGAATGGGCGGACCCTATAGAGGACCAGGTGGGTGACGTAGAAGAAGAGGGGGGTCCTCCCGAAGACGAGAAGGACACCCGTTACGCCTCCGCCGAACCAGCTCCTATCCTCCATGATGAGGCCGAGTGCCATCAGCAGGCACATGCCGCCGAGTGTGATCGTGAGGAAGGCGAGGTCGGGCGGATACTTCGACACCGCTAGCCAGGCCTGGATTGTGTCACCACGCCTCGGTACTAGGTTGCCGAAGCCGTTGAACCACCGGATAACGATGAAGGCGATGATGGAGGCGACACCCGTCAGGGCCATCGGCCCGGCGAGCCTCTTGATCCGCTCGCTGTCGAGGCGGTTGAGGAGCACGCCGAAGCACCAGCCTAGCCCCATGACGCCAACCCAGGGGATGACTGGATAGAGAACCTGGAACGGGTAGTAGTCGAAGCTCGGCTCGTGCAGATAGAGCCTGAGCAGGAGCCCCGTACCCTCCTTGGGGATGAAGCTCAGGTCGAGGAGCTGGTGGAAGACTACTGTGGCGGCGGAGACGCCAAGTACCGCCTGCCAGGGGAGCCTCCGGAATACGCTGAATATGAGGAAGCAGGCGGCGAAGCAGCCGAGGACTCCGAAATATAGGGGGCTGTTACCGAATGCGTTTCCCTCGATGAATAACATGAGGAGGACGAGCACCCCCGCCCGTTTGACGAGGTGGAGGGAGATCTCCCTCTGGCTCATCCCCATCTGTAGCTTCCTCGCGGTGGAGATGGCTATAGAGGTCCCTGAGAGGAAGAAGAATGTTGGCGCGCAGAAGTGGGTGATGAAGCGGGACATGAAGGGGACAAGGTCGGCGCCAAGGTAGGGGAAGACTCCGCCGAGGCCCTCGCCACCGTAGTGCTGCGGCCACCAGAACCCCGCGACATGGTCCCACGCCATCAGCGCCATTATGACGCCGCGCGTAAAGTCGATGAACCTTAGCCTACCCAGCGTAGACCGCGACTGCATGGAGTTAGCTGGATTTATCCCTAATAAAACGTTTTGAGGGATAGATCCTCATTTTTCATAAAGCATCATTCAGGTCCCTCGGCAAAGTATTTAGGCACCCGATCCACATGAGCTAAAGACTGCGATGGGGGACAAGGCGCTCATACCTTGGCGCGAGGTCGCCAGCTGGGGTTGCAGGGCGTGTGGCAACTGCTGCGTCGGGTACAGGGTCCCCCTGAAGATGGACGAGTTCGTTAAGGTCGGGAGCGTCTGCGGTCAGGACGTCTTCGAATACGGCACTGGGAAGGTCTATCTCCGGAACGGGCCTGACCGTCGCTGCGTCCTCCAGCGGCCCCTCATGGACCGGTGGGTATGCACCATACAGGGCATGAAGCCCACCGCCTGCCGCCTCTTCCCATTCCGAATACAGCACAAACCCGTCTACCCCCGAGGCGACAACAGCGCCTACAGGCTCGGCGATAAGACCTACTACCTCTACCTCGACTCAGACTGTCAGGGCATCGTCCCGGGCCAGCCGACCGAGAGGTTCGCTAAGCAGGTGCTCCCCGAGATCATAAGGAGCGGATTCGGAATAGCCCAGAAGCAGAGGTACACGACGTCCAAGTACATCTCGTGGACGCCCCCGTGATTCCATCAATCTCTGAAGCTAATTTGAACTGAACCTGTTAAACAGGTGAACTGTGCCGCGTCGCTGTTTTCAAGTTACCGACAATTTACCATCGCCACAAGTTTTTGTGACATTATTGATGTTATGGGGACAATAATTAGGAGGGGTGGAGGTGGCGATTCCCCGAACTTGCCGTTACTATGCAACAGAGATGGTATATTCGCCGAAAACGGTGTTAGGATTGCCCAGGTGGGAGCGCCTCAAGGGTCGGAGCAGCGTTCAAGACCCCCGCGAGACGCCGAACCAGAGGGACGGGCTGCGTAAGGCCCCGGGGGCTTAGGCTCTTGGGAATCCTTCGTCCCCTCGGTGAGAACACTTGGGCACCTCCATTTTACTGAAAAATTAACCGCCTAGCCGATGTGCCTCAGACTCCCGAAGAGTCCGCTGCCCTGCGTCCCGCTCGTCAATGCGGCTCCGCCGAAGAACTGCCTCACAACGAGGGCGAAGGCGATGCTGATTAGGGTGGGGAGGAGGGCGACGAAGGCTGCCTTCCTCCAGGAGAGGCCATAATTCGTCATCACTGCCACCCCCACGAGGATCAGCCCGATTACAGAGAAGAAGTTGAAGTAGCTGAAGACGGCATCCGCGAGGCTGCTGATGGAGGCGGTGGTTGTTTGGTTGAGGAGGGAGTAATTGATGAATCGGAGAAACTGCTGGGCTAAGGCGGGGAGGGAGGCATAACCCGCTAGGGCGAGCATCCTGTTCAGGTTTCCCTTTCCACCGAGGACGTTCGCCCCGACGTGGTAGATCAGTGCAGAGAGGAGCCATCCAAGCAGGGTCATGATGAGGACGGTGACCGCCGCAATCGTCTGGATCATGTCCGACGCGCCGGCGATGGGAACCGTGATCTTCGCCGCGTTCGTGTATGCGGTGGCAGCCGCGAGAACACCCGTGATGACCACAATCACCGTGCCCTTCAGGATGTTTTTCTCCGTGACGGCGTCGAGCCACCTCTTCACCGGCTCGAGGCGCCCGGTGTGTTGCTTGGTTTCGGTCATTTCCTTCTCCATCTAGAGGGCTGGGCGCCCAAATATATAGTTGACCTCTACCTAGTCAGCCCACCCTGCCCCCTTCACTTATATCCACTGAGTGATTGCATAGGTTCTGGAATGGTCGCGTCTGATGATGTCAGGAGCCACACAGCCATCCACGTTCTGAAGGGGGCTGTCGTCCACGTCCTCGGGAGAGGGGCGAAGTGGTCTTCGAGCGCCTACAGCCAGGGCACCCACGGTGGACTCATTGTCCAATTCGATAGGAAACCCACGGACGAGGAGATGCAGAGGATAGAGGAGGCAGCGAACCAGAAGATCAGGGAGGACGCCGCCACCGAGGTCCACGAGATGAACCGGTCCGACGCAGAGGCCCGGTGGGGGGACGACATCTACGACCTCTTCCCCCTCCCAGCGGAGCTAAAGGTCGTCAAGGTCTTCCACCTCCCCGGCTGGAACGTAAACACCTGCGGCAAACAGCACACCGCGACGACGGCTGAGGTAGGCGAGATAAAGATCGTGAAGTGGCGCTACAGGGCTAATAAGCGGCTCCTAGAGATGAGCTTCGACGTAACCGGTATAAACAGGTCAGGCTGATTACTACCCGGTGTAACCGTTTGAAGTTCAGCAGATACCTTTCATGCATCGACACCCACTGCAGCGGCGAGTCCACGAGGATCGTCGTCGGTGGGCTGCCAAAGCTCCGCGGCAAGACGATGGCGGAGAAGCAGAAGTATTTCCAGGATCATTATCACAGCCTCCTCGGCACCCTGATGAAGGAGCCGAGGGGCTTCGACGGCATGCTCGGCAGCATCCTCACCGAGGCAACCGTCCCCGAGGCGGACGTCGGCGTCATCTACCTCTGGACCGACGGCTACTTCAGCGCCTGCGGCGATTCCACGTACAGCTGCAGCGCCGCCCTCGTCAACACGGGTATGGTTGACGTGAAGGAGCCCTACACGGAGATCACCTTCGACACCGTCAGCGGCCTCGTCAAGACGAAGGTGGAGGTGAAGGACGGCGTGGCCAAGAGCATCGCCATGCAGGGCGTCCCCAGCTTCTACTGGAAGACCATGAAGTTCGACGTCCCCAAGGTGGGTGAGGTCGAGGCCGACATAGCCTACGGTGGCCTCTGGTACGCCTTCGTCGACGCGGGGAGCATAGGCCTCAAGCCGACCCTTGAGAACAAGGGTGAGTGGATACCCCTCGGGTGGAAGATCAGGAACTTCATAGCCGACCAGATCAAGGTCGACCACCCCGAGTACCCCGAGCTAAACATCCTCGACCTCGTGACCTTCTACACGAAGCCGAGCAAGAAGGAGTACACGAGCAGGCACTGGAACGTCTTCGGCCCCAAGCAGACCTGCAGGAGCCCCGCTGGGACGTGCACGAACGCCCGGATGGCGGCGCTCTACGGGGCGGGGGAGCTTAAGACAGGGCAGGAGGTCAAGTTCGAGTCCACCATAAGCACCGTGATGACGGGGAGGATAGCGAAGGAGGTCAAGGTGGGGAAGTACAAGGCGATAGTCCCAGATGTCCTCGCCTCCGCCTACATCACGGGCTTCACGCAGGTGGTCATCGACCCGGATGACCCCCTCAAGGGTGGATTCCTACTCTAATTTTTCCCTCAATAAACTCTTTATAGTATATACTACTGCTCAATCTTTGGTCCAATTTGTCTTCCGGTTTACACAAGATCGTCTTCCTAGTCGTCGGGATCATACCCATCGTGCTGGGCGTTCTCCTCGTCGGGACCGCTGGGATAAAGGGCTTCAACGGCACCGGTGGGGAAGATACGCAGTTGTTCCAGCTCCTGACTTACATGATGATACCCGTCATCCTCGGCGGGTTGCTCGCAGTCACCACGGCGTTCCGCCCCAGCAGGCTCTTCGCCCTCGTCTCGGGTGTCCTACTGATACTACCCGGGCTCTTCTTGGCGCTCATCAACCCGCTCTACGGGGGACCCGTAGTAATCCTCGGAATAGCCGCGATCATCACGCGTGGGAAGATGCCAAAAAAATAGAAGTTCACCCTACTTGTGTGGCTTGGGGAGGAGGTCCTCCAGCTTCGCCGTCTTCAGCTCCTCGGTGAAGGCGCATAGCTCGTCGACGTGGGCTTTTACTATCTCCTCGCCGTGGGAGGCGGTGGCCTTCGTCGCCTCTATCGTCTTCCCCGCGGCGCCGAAGACTCCCGTTGGGCTGAGGTCGATGGTGTCCCACCCGAAGTCGGCGGGGCCTACCTTCTGAGCCTTCATCCTGATGCCCGCGAGTGCCTCGTTCTGCTTGATGTCGACAGCCTTCTTCATTTTAACAAGTTCGGGACGGAGGTGGAGCATAACGCTTGTCTCGTCCTCCCCCGCGTGGCCGTCAAGCTTCGCGGGGAACGCGTTGGCGACGGCGATAAATATGTTCTCGTCGCTCCTCATGTCCTCGGCGACCTCCTTGAGGCTGGCGGTGTTGCCGCCGTGGCCGTTGACTATGAGGAACTTTCGTGGGCCGTGGCTGGAGACACTGAGAATTATGGCCTTAATGTAGTCTCGGAAAACATGGGGTGGGGCCCAGAGGGTGCCGGGGAACTGCCTGTGGTGGCTGCTGACCCCAACGGCGACGACGGGCAGGACGGGGAGCCCCACCCTATCTCCTATGGTGACGGCGACCGCCTCCGCCGTGATGTGATCCGTCCCCAGCGGGCAGTGGGGGCCGTGCTGCTCCGTGCTACCGACGGGCAGAATAACCGTGTCGACGTCCTTCAGGATCGCCTGGGCTTCGACCCAGGATACCTCGGCGAACTTCATGGCTCATCCATCCAAGATTGGGCCCAGCGGTATTAACGGTTGATCGCTTTGATCGGTATAGCTTTTCAACTCGGGGCAAGACCCTACACTGTTGTCCTCCGCCGATAAGGGGCTCGTCGTCGTATTCGAGGGGAAGCGGACTCACGTCAGGGTCTTCCGCCGCTTCTTCTACCCCGTACAGGCGAAGGACGAGGACGTCGAGGTCATCGTCTACTCGGACACGGGGCAGGAGAAGGAGGTGACCTACAGGAGGGCCGACGAGTACGGGTTGGACAACCCGTTTAGTCTCGTCACCATGATACGCCTCGCGAGGGCGATGAAGGTCCTAAAGGTCGAGCCGCCGGAGAACGGTGTACAGAACCTGAGATTCATCATCTGCCGGAGCACGGAACTCATCGGCCCCGACGCGGAGAGGGATGAGTGGATGCCCTTCGACCCGACTAGGATTAGGCCCCTCGACGAGAGGATAAGGGACGCCAAGAAGAAGGCGCGTTGGAAGAAGAGGCTCAAGGGGCGTTGAGCGCAGCGGAGAGGTCCGCAATGAAGGCGTCTAGCTTCTCCCTCGGGACCTTGGCCCCGCTGGCGCGGGCGTGACCCCCACCGAAGCCGCCATGCTTCTTAGATATCCTCGATGCGAGGCCGCCCAGGTGCTCGGGGAGCCTCCTCTCCCCGCGGAGGCTTATGTTGACCATCTCCCCCTGGTCCTTCCAGCACATCCCGACTGGGACGAGCAGGGCATCCATCACTATGTTCGCGACTTCCCCCGTCGAGGAGTCGTCGCCGCACTCCATGACGGCGAGCCTCCCCATGACCCTCGCCCTACCCGGGACGGTCTCCTTGATCCTGACGATCTTCTCAAGCTGGGCCACGGAGGCCTCCACGACGCCCCTGATCCTGTGGGGGTAGGCGTAGCGGCTCAGCTCATCCAGTAGCCTCCTCTTGAATACCTCTGACTGGTCGTAGCCTAGGGCGGCGCTCAGCATCAGGGCCTCGTTCTGCACGAACTTTCTATCCATGCCATCCATTAGGCGGGAGGCTACTGGGCCATCCTCGAACATGTCCGAGACGGCGGCGTAGGCGGCGAGGCGGGCCGCGTCCACCTCTAGCTTGTCCCTGAAGTGGTCGTAGACGAGGGCGGAGGCGCAGTCACGGGTGTCGTAGGCTATCTCGACTCCGAGGCGCCTGAGGGCGTCTCCGAGGCTCTCATCCATCGGGTGGTGGTCGATGATCGTGACCGAGGAGTGCCCCCTGATGCCCTCGATGAGTGGAAGGAGAGCCTCCCTCAGGTTCAGGTCCGTTATGAAGAGTTGATCAACGTCGTCCCCTACGCTGGTGAGTGCTTTTTCGAGGTCGTCGTAGTTGGCGGGGATGACCTCCGCGCCGAATAGTCGGATGAGCAGGGCGCCACAGGTCAGCCCGTCCACGTCGTCTCCATGGGTTATGCTGGCGGTTCGCATAGGGTGCTTCAAAACATGGCGACGGTTCTCGGTGATAAATTCTACCCCTCTAGGCGAGCTTCCTGCCCTGCGGCGTCGAGGCCGAGACCTCCTCGAAGTAGGCCTGTATTAGCCTCGCCGCCTCGGTGAGGGTGTTGAGGGCGTTGACCATGTGGAGGTCGGACGCGGGGATGTGCTTCGCGAGGAGCGCCACGGCGTATGGGCGCCGCGGCTGGTAGACGATCCCGGCGTCGAGGGTCGCCCCACCGACCCACCCCGACTTATCCGCGACCTCAACCGAGTCCGGGACCGCGTTCCTGATGACGCCCTGAATCATCCCCTCCTTCGGCTTCTTCAGCATCTTCAGGGTCTCCCCGCAGACGAAGGGGCTCAGGGTCCTAGGCATGTACAGCTCCTCGAACAAGGCGACGAGTTCGCGGGGCGTCGTGAAGCTGTCCTTCCCCGCCTTGAATGCCTCGAGGTCCATCATCTTCCTCGCCAAGCGGGTCTCCCTCAGGCCCATCTGGACGCAGAGTTCGTTGATCTTCTCCATGCCGAGGAGGTCGATGAGGTAGTTCGTTGAGGAGTTGTCGCTGACGTTGATCATGAGTGTGGCGTAGTCGATGAGGGGCATGGTGACTGCGCCGGGTGTGAGGGTCTTTATCACGCCGCTGCCCCCCGCCCTGTGCGCCTCAACGTACTTGACGGGCGTCAATGGGTCAAGGGTCTTCGCCTCTATTCTCGTGTAGAACTCTATGAGTATCGGCACCTTGATGGTGCTCGCGAGTGGGAAGACCTCGTCCCCGTTGATCAGGACGGCTTCCCCGGTCGTAAGGTCCTTCACGGCTACGCCCATGACTCCCCCATACCGCTCGGAAGCCTCCTCCAGTCTCACGCGGAGCTTACCGAAGAGTAGAGACACGGGGGAGAAGAGGGGGCGGTGGGGATTTAACTCTAGTAGCCTCGGCGCGGGTCGCAGACGTTCAGGAGGGGTTCCCCTGCCACGTACCTGCGTAGGTTCTCGCAGAACTGGGCGACTATCCTGTCCCCTATCTTCGGGCTGGAGTGGCTGTCGTGGGAGACGAGGAAGACGTTCTCTAGCCCCCAGAGCGGGTTCTCCGCGGGGAGGGGCTCGACGGCGAAGCAGTCTAGGTACGCCCCAGCTATCCACCTCTCCCGTAGCGCCCTGATCATAGCCGCCTCGTCGGCGACCATCCCCCGGCCCACGTTTATGAAGTAGCACGTCTCCCGCATCGCCCTGAACTCGGCCTCGCCGAGAAGCCCCTCCGTCTCCGGCGTGTGGGGGACGACCACCACGACGTAGTCCGCCTCCGGGAGATGCCTCCTCAGCTCGCCGACGGGGAAGACGAGGTCGACGTTCTCCACCGGCCCGGGCCTCCTCTTTGTGCCCATGACCCTCATGTCGAAGGCCTTGCAGAGCCTCGCGACCCTCTTCCCGAGGTTGCCGAGGCCGATGAGGAGCACAGTCGCGCCCTCTAGATCGCTGCAGTATATCTGCCTCCAGACGTGTTTACCCTGATCGATCCTCCTCTGCCCGAGCCTCTTGGCGTGCTCCAGCATCGCGGCGAGGACGCTCTCCGCAATCGGGACCGTGTGTATCCCTGGGCTGTTGGTGAGGGTGACGCTCCCGTCGAGTATCTCGGGGGTTATGTTGTCGCTGAAGCCCGTGCTGCAGAGCTGAACCCATCTGAGGCTTGGGGTGAAGAACTTCTCGTAGTCCGCCCTGTCAAGCTCCCCCGGGTAATGAGTCATGTTCCCACCCTCGGCGAGGAGGACCTCGACGCCCTCAACCCTCGCCGAGCCGTGGACGACCGCCTCGGGGATCTCGACGAGCTCCACTTCGGGGGAGACCGCTAGTATCTGCTCCCTGTGCCTATCCAGAAGCCAGTTCCCGTCGGGGCGAGGGAACTGGTACCCCCTGGGGATGCCGCTCACTGCGACGCGAATCAATTTACCCGGAGTGTATCAGCGCGTGAATAAAACACTAGTTGGGCGGCTGGACCTGTTTTTCCTCGGCGCGCGCCTCACGGAACCTGGCGACTGACTGGAGCACGCTGACCGCCACAACGCCCATGGTGAGGTAGATGAAGACGCGTAGGTCGAGCATAATCTCCGTGGTCAGCTTCCCCTGCTTGAGGCTGAAGCTGCTGTACCCGAGGTTCCCGATGTTGCCGACGCCGACGACTAGGAGGGTGAAGGCGAGGAAGATTATGTTCGAGGAGACGTCGAGTATGAGGTAGGCGATGGATGTATTCTCCACGATGGCCTTGGCGAGGGCGATTGCGGAGATGACGAGGCCGAGTATAGCCGTCTCGGTGGCGAGACCCTGCACGTCGAGTCCCATGTCGGAGAACTGGTTCAGCGTCTGCCCCGGTAGCAGCCTGATCGCCGCGAGCGGGAGGGCGACGAGCACGATGAAGGTCATCAGAGCCCCGGCTACCTCACCCCACCTGACGGCCACCTCAGCCACCCCCCTCCGTCTTCGCGTTGTAATCGAGCCTCACGAGGTCGTTCAGCGTCCTGATGCTCGTGTAGATGTCGAGGGTACCCTTAGCCTCGGTGTATTCCTGGAGCTTCTCCATGGGCACATTGATGGTGAGGCTGACGCTAGCTTGGGCGCCCGGCGGAAGGTAGACGCTAGTCATGTTCTTCGCCGAGTAGGAGCCGTCTTTGAGGGTAACGCCGAAGCCGACGTCGACGCGCGCGGCGAGGAGACCGCTGTTCCTCGGTGTGAAGGTGAAGGTGAGGGTCGCCACCTTTGTCTGTTGGTTGATCACAACTGGTATCTCGCCGCCCCCGCTCGGCGTCACCGTCCCCATCAACGAGAATATGGTCTGACCGCAGAGCAGAAACAGCACAACCTCCGCGACCTCGAGTACAATCAGAGCGGCGCCGAGTAACCGGGACTTCTTCAAGACACTTCCCCCGTAGAGGGATGGGGTGAATGCGTAGAAAAGAGTTGGGCTACTTCCTGTAGACCTCGACGGTGTGCTTGAGGTTGCTCTTATCCAGGGCCTTTACGGTGGCGGCGATGAGCTTACCGGCGTTTGTGAGGTCGCTGAGGCTCACCACCTCGTTGGGGCTGTGCATGTAGCGGTTTGGTAGGCTGACGAGGCCCGTGATGGTGCCGCCGCGTGTCACCTGTATCGCCCAGGCATCTGTCCCGCTCGCGGATGGGACCCCCTGCCTCTGTACGGGGATCTTCCCCTTCTTCGCCTCCTTCTCCATCATCTCCCAGAGAGCACGTGTGAAGTTCGCGCCTACCCCCACGACAGGGCCCTTACCGATCTGGACGTCCCCCACCCTGTTCGCCTCCACCCCGGGGGCCACCGCGTGGGTGACGTCCGCCGCTATCGCGGCCCAGGGCTGGATGTTGTAGGCGGAGACCTGTGCCCCGCGTAGGCCGATCTCCTCCTGAGTAGTGGCGACGGCGTAGACTTTCACGTTCTTCGGCGGATCCTTGGCGAGGATGTCGAGCGTCTCGATGAAGGCGGCGACGGCGCAGACGTCGTCGAATGCGGGGCCGATGACCGTGTCCGAGCCCTCCTTGCCGAGGTACTCCACCTCGGCCACCGGCGTGCAGGGGCACCCGATCTTCACCCCCATCTTGACCGCCTCCTCGGCGGATGAGGCGCCGAGGTCGATCCTCATGTCCTTCAGCGGGATCGCCTTCTCCCTCTCGCTCGCATCGGTGAGGTGGGCTGCCTTTGTCCCGATCGTCCCTAGGACGTAGTCATTGGGGGCGTCGCCCACCCAGATCTTGACCCTCGTCCCGTAGGCGACGCGAGGGTCCCAGCCGCCAACCTGGTCGAAGCTGGCGTACCCCTTCTCGTCGACGTGCTTGATGAGAAATCCTATCTGGTCGTAGTGCCCTGCGAGCATCACGGCCTTCTCCCCGGAGCCGATGGTTCCCGTCACGTTCCCAATAACGTCGACGGAGACCGTGTCGCAGTACTTGGAGTAGTGCTCTATGACCTTCTTCCTGCGTGGTTCCTCGAACCCCGTCACGGCGGGGGCGCTCATCAGGTCCTTGAGGACCTTGTACATGTCAACCGGCATGAGCCTTCACGGCTATGAGTGGGTGTAGGATGGGGTATAAGGTTTGGTGGCGGCTCAACGGTTTTAAGGGCTGGGGCGGATGAGAGCCTCAGTGGCCGCCATGGAGCCTAGGAGAGCCCTCGTCCGTGACATCGGTGACAGGTACAAGAGCTGCCTGTCCACCCACCCCCTCCACTCGACCCTCGACCTAAAACTAGCGAGGGAACAGCACGCCGCCTACTGCGAGGCGCTTGCGGAGCTTGGGCTAGAGATCATAAGGGTCCCACGTGACGACGAGCGCCCCGACTCCGTCTTCGTCGAAGACAACGCGGTCGTCCACGGCGGAAAAGCCCTCATCTGCAGGATGGCGAAGATGAGCCGCCGAGGCGAGGAGATCGGCGTCGAGGCTGTCCTCAAACAATACCTCAAGGTGAAGAGGGCGACCTCCCCCGCCACGGTGGAGGGCGGAGATGTAGTCCACCTCGACGACAAGCTCATCAGCGGCATAAGTCAGCGCACCAACCCAGAGGGGATCGCGCAGATGCAGGAGTGGCTCGAGGTCCCCGTCGCCACCGTCTTCGACCCAGGCATAATGCACCTCAAGAGCTATGTGACCCACCTCGGGAAGGGAATAATGATAGCGACGGAGAGGTACGCGACCCACCCCGCCCTCGAGGGATTCCAGATAATCATCCCCCCCAGCAAGGACGAGTACGCCGCCGACACACTATCCATCGGGGACACCGTCCTCATGGCGGAGGGCTACCCCGAGGCTCACACCATGGTCAAGGAGGCGGGATTCGACGTCGTCACCCTAAACGTCTCGGAGATACAGAAGTGCGATGGCGCCCTAACATGCATGTCCGTCCTCTTCTAGGCGCGTCACCTACCGACGTTTTGGACAAAACTCTTTTCACCTTGGTCCAGAAAAGTGTTCACTGCTGAGGGTGAACTCGGCGACAAGTGAACCTATTGGGAGTGAATGGGATGATAGAGACGATATGCGTTTTCCTCTACTTCACATTCACCTTACTGTTGATCCCCTATGGCTACAACTGCTTCTACATGGTCTGGTTCTCCCGGAAGTACAGGGCGCCTTCCGCGGAGAGCGTGAAGAACCACCCCATTGTCACGGTCCAGCTCCCCATCTACAATGAGAAGCACGTCGTGGCGAGGCTAATCAAATCTGTATGCGAGATGGACTGGCCCCGGGACAAGCTGGAGGTCCTAGTGCTCGACGATAGCACCGACGAGACCAGCGGTATAATTGACACCGACGTTGAGAGGCAGAGGGGGCAGGGCGTCGACATCAGGGTCATACGGCGGGAGAAGAGGGTCGGCTACAAGGCGGGGGCGCTTCAGAACGCCCTTGGGTACACGCGCGGGAAGTACATCGCCATAATCGACGCAGACTTCATGCCGTCTAGGGACTTCCTGGAGCGAATCGTCGCCGAGGCCGAAGCCGACCCGAAGATAGGCTTCGTTCAGGCCCGTTGGGACCACATAAACCGTGGCTACAGCAAGTACACGGAGGCCTTCGGCCTGGCAATAGATGGATACCACATAGTGGAGCAGTCGGCGCGGAGCGCCTCCGGGCTTCTCCTCAACTTCAACGGCTCGGCGGGTCTGCTGAGGACGGACGCCGTAAGGGACGTCGGCAGCTGGAGCTGGGAAACCCTCAGCGAGGACATGGACATGAGCTACCAGATGCAGCTCAAGGGGTGGAGGGCACTCTATCTACGCGACCTGAGGGTGATGGGGGAGATACCCCCGAACATGATCGCCTTCAGGACGCAGCAGGGGCGCTGGGCGCGTGGGAGCGTCCAGTGCGCGAAGAAGCTACTCGGCGCCGTATGGAGGAGCCCCAAGACGCTGCTCCAGAAGGTCGAGGCCACCCTCCACCTCACCTACTACATGGTGAGCCTCTGGATGTTCCTCGGCCTCATAGTCGCCGTCCCGCTTCTCGCGATGAACAAGTTCCCATACGTCACCGCCCCGTGGTACGTCGGCCTGCTCAGCCTCTGCACCGTGAGCAGCTTCGCACTCTACTACACCGCGATCCGCTGGCAGGGGATGAGCCTCAAGAAGAAGCTCCCATACATGGGGTTCCTCGCCCTCATAGGGTACGGCATCTCCGCCAAGGTCTCCGTGGAGATGCTGAAGGGCCTCATCTGGAAGGGCGGGAGCTATCACAGGATACCGAAATTCAACATAGTCAGCAAGGGGGACAAGATAGATTCATCCTACGCGACCCTGAGGGAGCTGCCGTGGCTTGAGATGGTGATGCTCGTCTACACGGCCCTCGGCATAATGTTCGCCTTCATGAACGACAGTTGGGGGATAATGCTCTACCTCTTCATCTACTTCATGGGGTACTTCGCCATCGCCTACAGCGTCTCCCCCCTCAAATTTGATTGAGTAAAGATAATATACCCCGAGCCGTATAGCTTCAGAGCCCGTTAGAAAGGTCGATCAACATGTCTCTACGTGACCCATTCAAGATAGAACTAAGCCGCAAGGCACACCTCCTAAAGACAGTCTGCAGGCAGTGTGGCGCCACCAACGCCAAGGCAGCGACGAAGTGCCGCAAGTGCCACAGCAAGAACCTCCGCCCGAAGAGGACGAAGAGCAGAGGCCGCTAAGCGTAGCCTCCCCAATAACCCAGATCGTATTCTAGGAAAGATTCATAAAAAATATCGTTGGGTCAGTCGATTACGACCTTGACCCTTTCCTTCAGCTCCGCCTCCGCCTTGTTGATGGGGTGGGCCTTCGCCTGCTCCATCAGCTTGTTGAAGACGGGGTAGCCGAGTATCTGCTCAAGCTGCCACTCCTTCGCGAAGGTGCCGAGCTTTATCTCCATGACCAGCTCCCTGATGAGCTCCTTGGCGTCCTCGGGCATGACCCTGTCCGCGTATAGCAGCTGGCCGAACTGGCTTGTGCGGCTGTGGAAGGGTAGCTGGACGATGAGGCCGTCCTTGGCGAGGCTGCTGCAGACCTCGCCGAGCTCGCCGCTCATATAGGTCTCCATGAGGACGGCGTCCTTGTCGTAGCCCATCTCGGTGAGTACCTCGTAGCCGAGGATGAGGACCTTGCTGATCATGGGGGCGATCCAGTGCTCGCTGAAGTGGTCGAGCTCGGTCTCGTCGCCGACGTTGACCTCCATGGCGCCGACGCGTGTGGCGCCTATGCCCTTAGCGAGGGCGAGGACCCTCTTCATCGCCTTACCCGTGGCGTCCTGGTGGGCGCAGAAGAAGACTGGCGCGCCAGTCCCCTTCTCGTAGAGCTCCCTGACGAACTTCCCCACCATACGGGGGGCGAGGAGGAGGACGTCGATGTCCGCCTGGGGTTTGAGGAAGCCGTAGTGGAGGTTGTAGCCGTGGGCGAAGACGAGGGCCTTGCCCTTCTTCATCGTCGGCTTTATCTCCGCCTCGTAGACCTTGGGCTGCACCTCGTCGGGGAGGAGGAGGAAGATTATCGTCGCCTTCTCCGCTGCCTCCCTGATGCTGTAGGCCTCGAATCCGTCCGCCTTGGCGCGCTCCAGACTCGCGTCGGCGATGTTGCCCACGATGACCTTGAGCCCGTTGTCCCTCATGTTGAGGGCCTGGCTCCGCCCCTGGTTACCGTAGCCGATTATGGCGATGGTCTCGCCATTCAGGACCTTGAGGTCCGCGTCCTTATCGTGATAGATGTTTGTCACGCAGTTGCACCGAAGTGGATAACTCGACTATGGATAAAAATTGTGGGGGTAAACGTAATAATCCCCAATCCGACTTCCTAACCATGATTAGCTTCACGCTCTTTCTATCCCTTTTTGTGGCGGGGCTCCTTGAGATATTCATACCTCTCATCCTAGGTCTCTGGCTCGCGTCGAAGATCCACGCGGGTTGGAGGGTCTTCTTCGTGGGTGCAGCAATGTAGCTCGTAGCCCTCCTCGTGAGGACTCCGCTAAACGCCTACGCCTCCATCTGGACCTACGACAACTTCAGCGGCGCCACCCACATCTACCTAAGCATCGCTATACCGTCCCTCACAGCGGGCATATTCGAGGAGGGGTCTCGGTGGCTGGCGTTCCGTTTCCTCGTAAAGGATCACCGGTTAGAGAATGGCTTAATGTACGGTGCCGGCCACGGAGGGATCGAGTCGATCCTGCTTGTCGGGCTCTCCGTCCTCAGCACCGCCATCGCCGCCTACTTCTACCCGCAAGTGTTCTCCTCAATACAGCTGGACACCATCGCGGCCACGCCCCCCTGGATCGCCCTAGTCGGGCTCTGGGAGAGGCTCGCCGCCATGGCGTTCCACATCGGCATGAGCGTCCTGGTCCTCGAGTCATTCAGGCGGAAACAGCCTTACTACGTTGGCGTGGCGATGGCCGGCCACTTTTTCTTCAACTTCTCAGCCGTCTACGCGAGCCAGTGGGGCCTCTTGCAGTCGGAGGTCGTTGCGACGGCGTGGAGCCTGGTGGCCCTCTGGTACGTGTGGACCACGTGGAAGTCAAATAAAGCCGCCGTAGCCGCGGCCCCGAGTCCCCCTACTCCAGCTTGAAGGGTTTACCCCTCTCAAGAACCACGTCAGGGACGACGCTTCTCCACTTACCGAGCCACTCGAGGTCCTTATCAGACTCCCGCAGCTCATCCGGCATCAACTCGGGGATCGACTCGACGGCGCTCCCGATCGGGTACCACCGGCTGCACTCGGGGCAGAACAGGATCCCCTCGCCGAGCTCAGGGACGTTCATGTAGCTGTAGATGGCGTCGAGGTCCTCCCTCTTCTCGGGTTTTCCCTGGAGGAGCTTCATCGCCTTAACGTGGAGCGAGGCGGCTGTCTTCGACCCTGTGAGGTCCTTGATGGCTTTCATCGAGGGCGGGCTTATGGTGCCGTCCCCGAGCTGCTTCTTAAGAATCCTGTACTTGTCCTCAAGCTCCTCCTTGGGTTTCCCCGCCTCCGCGGCGATCTTCTCCAACTCGGCTTCGGGGGTCTCCCACCTGAAGAAGTTGGCTTCGAGTGGGTGGTGTTTGTCCATGGGGCAGGCGAGTATGTTTAGGAGCCAGGGCTTCAAGGCTACTCGATGAATCTGCGCGCCCTACCGGTTATAAGAGTATCAGCGCCTCTGGAATATCTTGAACTTTCTAAGGTTGGGGAAGCCGCTCTTCGCCCATTTGACCCTCTCGTTGGGGGCCCTCTTCACCCAGTCGTACATGTGCCAGAAGCTCTTCCCCCACTTCTCGGTTCGGTCCGGCATCGGCTCGTAGCCGAGGTTCCTGAGCTCATCCGTGTAGGCTCCTTCGATGAGTTCCTGGGCGTGTCCCTCGACGTGCACTCTTTCAACGGCCTCCTCACCGTACCTCTCCTTCAGCCTCTCGGTGGCGACGTTGAGTATGTCTCCTTGGCAGACCTTGATCTTCTCCCCCTCCTTTAGGCCGAGGCGCTCGACGAGACTGAGCGCTATCCTAGCGGTCTCCTCGAAGTGTTTCTTCTCTTGGAAGGCCCCCTCCTTGAAGAAGGAGACGTCTATTATGTCGTATAGGAAGGTGTCCGTCTCCGGCTGGTATGCGCCGATGACGACCCCCCAGAGGAGGTCGCCGGACCCGGCGTCGTCTATGAGGATCGTCAAGCTTTCTGACCCTTGAGCTTGGCGACTATCTCCTGAGCCTTGGGGAAGCGTATCTGACCCGAGTCGATGAGCTGCTTCACGGCTTCATCCATCATCTCGGGTGTAGCCCCGGCCATGACGACGAGGTTCCTCGCGTGGAGCCTCATGTGGCCTTGCTGTATGCCCTCCTGCGTCAGGGCGCGTAGGGCGCCGAGGTTCTGGGCGAGCCCGACGGCGGTCATGGCCTCACCAAGCTCCTGAGCCTTCGTGCAGCCGAGGATCTTGACCGCGAGCTGCGCCATCGGGTGGCTCCTAGTCGCACCGCCGACGAGCCCGACGGCCATCGGCATCTCCAACTCGCCGACGAGGTCGCCGTCCTTGTTCTTGCTCCACCTGCTCAGGCTGCGGTACCTGCCGGTCTTGGCGGCGTAGGCGTGTGCCCCAGCCTCGAGGGCGCGGTGATCCTGCGCAAAGGCGAGGGCGACGGCGATGGTCCCATTCATTATCCCCTTGTTGTGGGTCGAGGCCCTGTAGGGGTCGGCGTCGGCGAAGGCCCACGCCTTCACGATCCTGTCGACCTTATCCTCCCCGCCGAGGTCCTCCTTCTTCACGACGGTCTCGGCCTTGCAGGTGCGCCTGTCGGCGAGGTTGCTGATGATGCGGAGCAGAGACTTACCCCCCGTGAGCTCCGCGAGCATGGGGGCGAGGGTCTCAGCCATCGTGTTCACCGCATTCGCGCCCATGGCGTCACGGCAGTCGACCAACAGGTGGCAGATGAGCATCGGCCCTGCGGCGGTATCCAGCGGGTGAAGCTCCAGATCCTTGGCGCCTCCCCCGAACTTGACGAGGACGGGGTCGACCTCATTCGCCATGTCAAGGATCTCCTGCTTTCTTTCACCGAGCGCGGCGATTGCCCTCTTCATGTCGGGGATGTCTGTGAGCTGTATCTGCCCTATCATCACGGGGGGGCTGCTCGTGACCTTGACGCCGGGGCCGTTCCTCATTATCCGGGCCATGTTGCTCGCGGCGGCGACGACGCTCGGCTCCTCCCCAGCCATCGGTATAAGCATGTCCCTGCCGTTGAGCATGAAGTTGACCGCGACGCTGAAGGGGTACGCAATCGTGCCCACGACGTTCTCCGTCATGTGGTCCGCCTGCTCTATGCCGAGGCCGCCCCCCGACTTGAGGAGCTTCACATCGTCGGGCGTCAGCCCGACCTGCTCGGCGACGATCTTGATCCTTTCGTCGATAGACATCTTGTAGAAGCCTGATATTCTGCTGGATACCATGCCTTCACTCTCTTGTTGCACTATCGTTTCCCGATCCCTCATAAAAGGTAGACTATGGGAGTCGAAGCGGTTATCGACGATTGTCTAAAAGGAGGGGGGTCAGTTGAAGGGGCTCTCGAAGCTCTCCGTTATCCTTATGTTCCTTCTCGCCATCTCCGCGAAGAAGGTGTCTGAGAGCTTCTCGTCGTAGCCGATCTTGGCTGGGTGGATGACGCCGGGCATGTTCATCTGCCCCTTCGCTATCATCTGGGCGACGATGCTGCACGGGAAGGCCGTCGTCTTCGCCATCGCGGAGAGGTCGTTCTTGAAGTCCTGGACCTCCGTGAACTCGTAGGTGTACTTGGCTGGGGCGCCGTCCTTCTTCCCCGAGACGATGACGCGCTGGCATATGACGTCACCCTCGTCCGGCTCGTACTGTAGGTACTTGTCGCCGAGTGCCACCCAGAAGTCGAAGGGCTTCACGTCGACGCCCTTCACCTTCAGCGGCTCCTCGTCCATGATGTGGAGGTCCCTGAGCTTCGTCCACAGCTCGCAGTGGCCCGGCCACCTGATCGTCTGGCCGTAGGCGTCCTTTACCCCCTTGAGGCCGAGGTGTTCAATGACATCCGTGAGGCCGCTGTTTGTGAATGCCTCCAGCTTGCCGAGGGGCTCGGGGAACTCTATGGGCGACGGGTCGCTCAGCACCTTGACCTCGACCGTCTTGCCATTCTTGAGTATCTTGCAGGTGCCGATGCTGCCGTAGATGGCGAAGAGCCAGCTCCAACTGATCTTGTAGTTGATCGGGTTGTAGTAGCCGGGTGTCCCCTTCTGGGGGAAGCCACCGCAGGCCACGTACAGCTTCTCCACCTTGTCCAGCTTCCGGGAACCTACACCGAGGAGGACCCTGTCCGTGCCCACGTCGAGCCCGATGTGTGGCACGACGGTGACTCCCGCCCTCTTCGCGGCGTCGTTGAGGCCGAACACGGTGCCAAAATTGGCAGCGATGTCCGCCCAGCTGACACCGGCCTCGATAGAGGCGGATATGGCCTGGTCGCAGAACGTCCTCGGGATAGCCGCGGCGACGACGTCGAAGCCCTTGATGAGCTTCACGGTCGCCTTCTTGTCGGTGACGTCGAGCTTCTCGCAGCCCTTCACC
>Ga0315275_10001276_pt1 | contig 22036 bp, 20 predicted proteins | sample YL17G03_0_MG_FD_205557 | JGI IMG/M metagenome (GOLD analysis project Ga0315275, IMG submission 205557) | Sediment microbial communities from Yellowstone Lake, YNP, Wyoming, USA - YL17G03_0 | ecosystem: Environmental > Aquatic > Freshwater > Lake > Sediment | place: USA: Wyoming | collected...
TCGGCAGTACGGCAGAAAAGGTGGTGCGGACCGCGGGCTGTCCGGTGTTGACCGTTCCGTTGCCACCCAAGCCGAAACGATGATGTGGAAACGAGTCTGGCAGGTTATGGAAAAACTACGTTGGCATGCTTGAATTTGAGTGGTCTGCTCGTGTAGCACAACAGGATGAACATTTTTGCAAGATGCTCAAAAAGGCTGTCCAGTAAGGCCGCAGCGAGTGAAGGCCCGAGGCGTACCCTCTGGGGTACGTTGAGGGTCTGAATGATGCGAGAACGAAGCTGGCGGACTTTTTCAGCATCCTACTATGGGGAGGTGTGCATGAGAAGTCAAAAAGCGCAGCAGTGGGGATGGGTTCTGGTGCTTGCCGTCACATGCGGGCTCTGGTGGGAGGCGGCGGGGCCGGTATTCTCACAGTCGGAGCAAGTCGTCGAGGTCACGATTAAGGATTTCAAGTTTGTGACCAAGCAGGGGTCGCTCCGCCTTGGATTCCCCTCAGTGGTTAAGGTCAAGAACGAGGATGCCGAACGGCACGACTTTGGCTCGACCATGTTTGAGGGCATTCCCACTCAGATCGAGAAAGACGGGGTGATCGTCTATGGACGAGGCCTGAGCGGAGTGTTTCTCGATCCCAAACGGGATGCGGCCATTCGGTTCAACATGTCGCGGCCTGGTCGGCATGAGTTCCGGTGTTCAATCCATCCGAACATGGCCGGTGAGCTGCTGTTGCTTAGCGTTGAGGCGGTATAAAAATAGGCGCGAGAGATCATGCGAATGTTGTGAGGAGATGTACCCTTGATTAAGCGAATTTTGTTTGCCACGGATTTTTCACCGTGGGCCAGTCGGGCGGAAGATTATGCCTGCGCCCTTGCCTGCTCGTGGAGGGCTTCCTTGACGGTGCTCAGTGTCGCGGAATTTCTACCGGGACTCAATCCCGATTACCCCGTTAACCAGCAATACCTGGCTGATCTGCTTAAGCATGCATCGTCGCAGTTAGTCGACCTCAAAGGCCGTGCGGAACGGCGAGGCATTGCGGTTACGACACGAGTGGCTACGGGGATTCCGAGTGAAGAGGTAATCACCGTGGCGCGCGCGGAGGATTCGGACCTCATCGTCGTAGGAACCAGGGGGAAGACCGGCCTTGCACACGTCTTGCTAGGCAGTACGGCCGAGCGGGTCATTCGCGGAGCCCCCTGCCCGGTGCTGACGGTGCGAACGGAGCCAGCAGGTACCAAACAGGAGGAGGGTGCCCTGTCGAGGTCTGTCACGCTGGAGAGAATCCTCGTGCCGGTCGATTTTTCAGATTGTTCCCTCGATGCCTTGGAGTATGCAGCCGTGGTGGCGCAGCAGTCAAAGGCCTCCCTCATGCTGTTGCATGTGTTGGAGCCGGTGTCGTACGGCTTAGACTTTACCCTCGGCCATAGCAGGACACGCGAACAGGTGCGCGATACCTGGACGAAACGACTGGAGGAGTTGGCGTCCTCCCACCAGCATCCCCAAGTACAGGTGGAGTCTCAACTGCGGGGCGGCCTTCCGGCCGATTCAATCTTAGATTCTGCCCAGACCCTGCCCTGCGACCTCATCGTCATGGGCACGCACGGGCGCCGCGGGATCTCGCATGCCTTTTCCGGCAGCGTGGCGGAGGCCGTCCTGAGAAAAGCTCGTTGCCCTGTCCTGACGGTGCGCAACCCAAAGTTCGGACCTGGCCATCGTCGGGTGATTCCGACAGCGATGTCTCCCGTAATGCACACTTAACCAAGGAGTGGGTGATGACAAGTGCAACCAAACAAGCAGGAAAAAAGAAACCTTCGGTGCGTTCGCCCTTGGCGGCATCGCCACAATCTACTGAGTTGCCGGATGGCATGTGGGCGCGGATCTCGCAGAAGGCTTTCGAACTCTGGCAAGAGCGAGGGTATCGGGACGGACACGATCTTGAGGATTGGTTTGATGCCGAGACGATAGTCATGGAAGAAATTCATGAAGCTCGCGAGTGAAACGACAGCTGGCCTTTGGGTGCCTCTCGTCCCCTCGCTCGGTGCGTTGCTCGCTCGGTTGGAATCCCTTTCGTTGGAGTCCGGGTTGGCTGCCCAGCGGAAGATCGCAATGCGGCTCGCCCTCCAGCCCTATCTTGAGGGCGGGGCGGGGGCGTTGTTGTCCCCGTTGCCACAGGAAACGGAGTTAGCCAACCTCATATTCTACGCCGACTTCTACCCGCAGGATGGGCAACTGACGTTGATCGAGCAGTTACGCGACGTCATCACGGAGCATATCCCGCAGGAAGAGCGAGAGTGGCTGGATCCGCTTAAACATTCCTCTCTCGATCTGGTCGAATTCCTGGCGGCAGACGAGCAGGACCAGCGGCTGGTCTTCCGCTCGGTAGGAGATGCGCGGGTCTATCGCGTGTCGGACGGAGCGTTCCATAAGGAACTGCAGCCGGGACAGACCCTGCTCACGCGGCTGATTCGCGAACCGGGCGATGTGGAGTGGGAGCGGGCGGTGATCGCGGGCGTTGCGATCGTGTTATCCAACGAGGACGGAAAGGGCCTGCTGAACGCCACGCTCGACTATCGGCGAGAGGTGGAGATTTCCGCGGGGTCCTTCGAACTCGGTGATTGGCCTGAATTCGCCAAGCGTTATGGTCATGTGTTGTTGTGGACCTTCGCCCGCATGCGGTTTGCCGCACTCGTTGACGCTGTGCAAAGTATTCACTATGTGGCAGAAGGGGGGCAGCCCTACCTGTATGCCTGGGCTCTGTACGATCATAGCGAGTATCGATACATGGTTGAGGCAATGGCAGACCTTGATGGGTTCGAGCGGGAAGCGGTGGATCTTCCATCCGGTGGAGCATCCGCGTCGAAGACCGCGCAGCACTTCGTGCAGCGAGGAGTATTCGGTGCCCTTGAGTCCGCGGTGGTCGCGAGACTTCTCCTCACTGCGACCCAGTTGTGGGTGGAGTGTGATTCGCGAGAGCGGCTTGATGCCATCAAACACAAGCTGGCGGCGATGTTCGGATTCTCTCTTCATTTCCGCGGCGAGACCTGTACGCCACCGCCTCGACAACTCAAGGAGGCAGAGCTGGCTGTCCAGGAGCCTCTGACGTTGGTGATTTCGGCGGAGGAAGATCGGGCCCTCTTGAACGAATTCTTAGAGACCCTGTACTTAGAGTGGGCGGAACGGACCTGCCCATCGCTGGGAAATCACATGCCGCGTCACGTCGCAACTTCAGAAGCCGGCCGCGAGAAGGTCGCTGCCTTGATTGTCGACATGGAGCGATCCGACCCTGGAATCAGGCGCGTGGGCCAGGCATCATTCGACTACAATAAACTCAGAGCCCATGTGGGGCTCGACTAGGTGATTTGATGACGACTCGGCACAGGCCCAGACTCGCCGAGGTGCTTGAAACTTGTCGCCCTGATCCTCTGGCCAAGCCGAACATTCTCAAGACGCTCCTGGCTGTCCAGTCTGCCCTGGGCCATGTGCCGACGAGTGCCATTCCTCAGATTGCGCAGGTGTTAGGCGTGACGGATACCCAGATTTCCGGGGTCTTATCCTACTATTCTGACCTCAGGACTCAGTCGTCTGGTCGGCATCTCATTCGAGTGTGCATGGGCGAAACCTGCATGGCCAACCACGGCGGGCGCGTTTTTCGCGCGATCCAAGACCATGTGCGCAGTGCGGTCGGAGAGACCACGCCGACAGAGCGATTCACTGTGGAAAAGATGTCCTGCGCGGGGAACTGCGCAGTGTCGCCGACTGTGATGATCGATGCGGATCTCTGCGGGCGAGTGACGCCTTCCGACGTGCCGTCATTGCTGGAACCCTACAGATGAAGACGACGCGCCTTTATCTCTCCAACGATACCTCCTCCCGCGCGGCCGGCGCCGGACGACTTGCCGATGCCTGGAGCGATCGTCCTGAGATCCAACTGATTCGCACATCCTCGCGCGGAGCCTTTTTCCTAGAGTCGATGGTGGAGCGAGATACGCCAGCTGGGCGTGAGGCCTGGTTCAACGTGGTGCCGGATGACTTGCCGCGCATCCTGGACGGGGTGGGTGGGACGCCGGTTGCAGGGATACCGTTTCTGCAACAACAGACCCGCTTCACCTTTGCCAACTTCGGCATCACCGAGCCGCTCGCGCTCGATGAATACCAAACGCGGGGGGGACTCAAGGGATTGGCAGCGGCCCAGAGCCTGTCGCAGGAGGGGATCATTGAAGAGTTGCGCATCTCGCGATTACGAGGTCGCGGGGGTGCGGCGTTTCCCGTATGGAAAAAGTGGCAGGTCGCGCAGCAGACCGGGTCGGAACAGAAATATGTGGTGGCGAATGCCGACGAAGGGGACGCCGGCACCTATTGCGATCGGATGATCATGGAGGGCGATCCCTTCCGATTGATCGAAGGCCTGATGATCTGTGCGAGGGCGATCGGGGCGACGCGCGGCTATATCTATTGCCGGTACGAATATCCAGCGGCGGTACGGACCATGAAGTTCGCGATTCAGAAGGCGCGCGAGGCGGACTTGTTGGACTGCGACGACTATCCGTTCGATCTTGAGGTGGTGGTCGGCGCCGGCTCCTACGTCTGCGGAGAAGAAACCGCCTTGCTGGAATCGCTGGAGGGCCGCCGGGGAGTCGTGCTGGCGAAGCCGCCCTACCCGTCAGAGTTCGGACTCTATGGCATGCCGACGATCGTCAGCAACGTCCTGACGTTCGCGACACTTCCCAAAATTCTTGCGAACGGCGGCGCCTGGCATGCCTCACTCGGCACGGAAGGGTCGCGCGGGACGATGGCGCTGCAGATCGGTGGTCGGGTGAAGCAGCCGGGTCTGGTGGAAATCCCTTTTGGTTTGACGCTCCATGAAGTCCTGAATCGATTCGGTGGTGGCATGGCGCCCGGTTCGCGGTTCAAAGCCGTGCAGGTCGGGGGGCCGTTGGGGAGCCTGTTTCCTGAATCGCAACTCGATATCCCCATCTGCTATGACGCGTTTGCCGAGGCCGGAGCCATTCTTGGGCATGGCGGCATCGTCGTCTACGATAATGAGACGAACATGGTTGAGTTAGCGCGGCACTTCATGGCCTTCACGGCGGACGAATCGTGTGGGAAATGTACGCCCTGCCGGATTGGATCGGTGCGCGGTCGTGAAATTCTCGAACGGATCCAGCGTGGCCAGGGGACAGCGGAAGATCTCATCCTTCTGTCCGATCTCGGCGAGACCATGAAGTCCGCCAGTCTCTGTGCCTTAGGAGGGCGAGCGCCCTATCCGGTACTGACCGCGATCGAACATTTCGGAGATGAATTCCGAAGCAAGTTGTCAGCCTTCATCCCTCAGTAGTGAGCTGATCACCATGAACATCACCATCGATGGTCACCGTGTCACCGCCGAGCCCGGCGACACGGTCTACCAGGCTGCCAAGAAAGCCGGGATTGCCATCCCGAGCCTCTGTGCATCCGACCATCTCAATCCCTTTGGGTCCTGCCGCCTGTGCCTGTGCGAGATTGAGGGGCAGAGCGGGACCCCGGCGACCTGTACGACGCTGGCGCGAGAAGGACTCGTTGTGCAGACCGACACCAAACGGCTTCAACGGCTGCGGCGCAACATCGTCGAGTTGTATCTCTCTGAACAACCGGCTGCTGGTCCTGTGTCGGAGGCGCTGCAGCGCCTGGCCGTCGCCTCCGGGGTCCGTTCCGTGCGTTACCACAATCCGGAGCGCCGGCTGGCCTATCGCGATAATTCGAATCCGTTCTTTTCCTTCGATAACGTCGCCTGCGTGTCCTGCGCGCGCTGCGTGCGGGCCTGCGACGAAATCCAGGGCACGCATGCCTTGACGATGTTCGGGCGTGGATTTGAGGCCAGGCCAGTGGCAGGGCCGTGCCAGCTATCAGCTATCAGCCATCAGCCAGTTGCTCTTGGTTTCGCCGATTCTAACTGCGTGTCTTGCGGCGCCTGCGTGAAGGAATGTCCGACTGGTGCGCTCATGGAGAAGACGGTGCTGGAGCAGGGCGCACCGACTGGAACCGTGCGTACGACTTGTGCCTATTGCGGCGTGGGCTGTGCCTTCGACGCCGGCGTGCGAAATGGTCGAGTGGTGAGGATGACGCCCTCAGATGATGGGCCTTCGAATCAGGGCCATGCCTGCATGAAGGGGCAGTTCGGCTGGACCTATAATCATGCACCTGATCGGCTGAGTGCCCCGCTGCTGCGACGTGGCAACGATTGGGAAGAGATTTCCTGGGAATCGGCCTTAGATCGGGTCGCGCAGGAGTTCACGCGTATCAAGGAGGCGCAGGGTCCAGATGCCCTCGCGACCATTTCGTCCAGCCGGGGCACGAACGAAGAGAATTATCTGTTTGGGAAATTCATGCGGTGCGTGATCGGCACGAACCACATCGACAACTGTGCCCGCGTCTGCCACAGCGCGACCGTCACCGGCATGATGGAAACGCTTGGTGCTTCGGCTGCGACCAATTCCATTCAGGATCTCGATTCGGCGCAACTTATCATGGTGGTGGGGGCGAATCCGACGGAGTCCCATCCCGTGGTCGGGGCGAGGATCAAGCAGGCGCATCGGCGAGGGGTGCCCTTGATCGTCATCGATCCCAGGCGCACGGAGCTGGCGCGGCTGGCCGATCTGCATTTGCAGCTGCGACCAGGCACCAACGTCGCCTTGCTCAATGCGATGGGCCACGTCCTGGTCAAGGAAGGCCTCCTCGATCGGAGCTTCATCGCGACAAGAACCGAAGGCCTTGATGATTGGCTCAAGACGGTCTCGGACTGTACGCCGGAAGCGGCTGAAGCCATCACCGGCGTGCCGGCGCATCTCATCTACCAGGCGGCTCGGCGCTATGGGAGCAGTAGCGCGTCGCTCTGCTGCCATGGTCTCGGTGTCACGGAGCATCGCTGGGGCAGTCATGGGGTCATCGCGCTTTGTAACCTCGCTCTGGCCACCGGCAACATTGGAAAGCCTGGCACCGGCATCAATCCCTTGCGTGGACAAAACAATGTGCAGGGGGCCTCGGATATGGGCTGCCTCCCGACCTATTTCGCCGGCTACCAGAGTTTGGACGACCCGAAGCTGGCGGCGCTGCATCAGACCATCACCGGCCGTCCGTTGCCCGCGAAGCGTGGTATGAAAACGCCCGACATGTGGGACGCGGCGATTGCCGGCCGGCTCAAGGGACTCTGGATCATCGGGTATGATGTCGCGCAGACCGACCCGAACTTGAAGAAAGTGCACGAGGCGTTGAAGAAGCTGGAGTTTCTGGTGGTGCAAGATCTGTTTCTCAACGAGACCACGAAGTTTGCGCACCTGGTATTGCCTGGTGCGTCGTTTCTCGAAAAGGACGGCACCTTTACCAATCTTGAACGTCGTATTCAGCGGATCAGGAAAGCGGTGGAGCCGCCGAACGGGATCCTTCCTGATTGGCGCGTGGTCTGCGAAGTCTCAAGCCGGATGGGGTATCCCATGCCGTATCAGCATCCCTCGGAGATCATGGACGAGATTGCGAAGCTCACGCCGATGTGTGCCGGGGTGTCCTACGATCGGCTCGACCAGCATGCCGGGTTACAGTGGCCGGTGCCGACCGCTATGCACGAAGGCACAGCGCTGATGCACCAGGAGACATTTCCAAAGGGGAAGGCGCACTTTGTCGGCGTCGCGTATTTGCCACCGGGTGAGGCGGCCACAGCTGACTATCCGTTCGTGCTGATCACGGGCCGCATTCTCCAACATTACAACTGCGGAGCCCAAACACGTCGGACGAATATTCTAGAGTTGGTCGATACCGATGTACTGGAAATGCATCCGGCCGATATGGCGGCACTGCATCTGCGTGACGGTGAGATCATTCGTTTGGTAAGTGCCCGTGGCGAGGCCCTGCTCCCTGCCGTGGGGAGCGCACGCGTCCTTCTGGGGCATCTCTTCACCAGCTTTCACTTCCCTGCTTCAACGGTGAACGCATTGCTCTCGTCGAGTGCGGATGAAAGTTCAAAGTGCCCGGAGTACAAGGTGTCCGCCGTGCGCGTGGAACCGATTGAACGGGACGAACTCGACCCGGAAGATGAAGCAGAACTGCAGCACATGCGACGCCAACTGATCTTGTGAGGGACCAATGGACCAACCGAATCCCCCGGGGCTAACGCTCGATGCCTACGCCCCAGCTCAGATCGCAGAGCGTGTCTGCGAGATCGGGTTGGCGAAAGTCACCACGCCGGTGCCGACAATGATGGCGCTGGCCTTGCTGGCAGGAGCGTTTATCTCGCTGGGCGCTCTGTTTTACACCGTCACCGTGACGACCGGGAACGATGCCGCGGTCCCATTCGGGCTCCTCCGCCTCGCGGGGGGCCTGACGTTTAGCCTGGGCCTTGTGCTAGTGGTTGTGGGCGGGGCGGAACTCTTTACCGGGAACAATCTCATCGCCATGGCCTGGGCCGTCGGCTGTGTCCGGACGAGCCAGGTGGTCAAAAATTGGTTGTGGGTCTATATTGGCAATCTCATCGGCGCAATCGGCACTGCCGCCCTCGTGCTGCTGGCCGGTGTGCAGACGCTCGGCGGTGGAGCCGTCGGGGAGACGATGGTCCAGATCGCGCGCAGCAAGATCGCGCTCGATCCGGTCTCTGCGGTGGCCCGTGGCATCCTTTGCAACGTGCTGGTCTGTCTGGCGGTCTGGTTGTGCATGGGAGCGCGGAGCGTCACGGACAAGATCCTCGCGATTCTCCTCCCCATTAGCGCCTTCGTGGCCTGCGGATTCGAGCACTCTGTCGCCAATATGTATTTCCTTCCAATCGGCATCGTGCTGGCAGCCGGTGGTCCCGCCCCACTCTCAGTCCTCGGAGCATTGAGCAATCTCGTGTTGGTGACGATCGGGAATATCCTTGGCGGGACGATCCTGGTGGCCTTGATCTATTGGTTTGTATATCTTCGCGGGGAAGAGGAGGTGCATTATGGCGGTTGAAATGAACAGGCAAGAGCCGAAGAAGATCACGGTGAGTGTGATCAAAGCAGACATTGGCGGGTGGGTCGGTCACTCGGCGATCCATCCGGCTTTGATCGAGAACGCACAAGGAAAACTCGCGACGGCCAAGACAAGCAGGGTGCTCGTGGATTATCACGTAACGGCCTGCGGGGATGATTTGCAACTCGTCATGGCTCACCGTCATGGCGTCGATTGCGAAGCAATTCATCGTCTCGCCTGGGAGACTTTCGAGGCTGGGACCCAGGTGGCCAAGGATCTCCATCTCTATGGAGCAGGGCAGGACCTCCTTGCCGATGCCTTCAGCGGCGATGTCAGAGGCTAAGGGCCCGGCGTGGCTGAAATGGAATTCGTCGAACGAAAATCGGAGCCGGTCTTGATCTTCATGGCGGACAAAACTTCAGCCGGTGCCTGGAACCTTCCTCTCTATAAGATGTTTGCTGCTCCCTTCACGACTGCCGGCCTCGTTATTGCCCCGACGTTGCACCAGGGGTTCCGGTTCGAAGTGCACGACATTCGTGAGCACAAAAAAATCACTTTCGACTGTCCGGAAGACCTCTACGATATGCTCATGTTTATCGGCTCGCCTGGAAAATACACCGTCAAACATGTCTTCTCTCGTGCCGACGGAACCATTGCCGCCGCCTCGTCGACGGAACGGCTCTCGCTCATCGCGGGAAAGTACGTCGGCAAGGATGACGCAGTCATGATCGTGCTTGCGCAGCAGAATTTCCCCGCGGTCGGAGAAGTGCTGGAACCGTTTCGCTACCCCTGGATCATTGAAGGCTGGATGCGGGGCTCGCATTACGGCCCGCTGATGCTGGTATCGGTCGAGCAAGCGACGCCTACCAGGTTCGACGGCCCTCCGCGCGTGGCCTGTATTGGGTTTCAGCTGGCCGACGGCAAACTGATCGGACCACGCGACATGTTTGACGATCCGTCCTACGATGAAGCGCGGCGGGATGCCAATCGGATCGCGGATGTGCTGCGTCTGCACGGTCCCTTCGAGCCGCATCGCTTGCCCCTTGAAGAGATGGAGTATACAACCATGCCGCAGATCATGAAGAAGTTGGAAGGCCGCTGGGTAAAATTCTAGGAGGACAGATGACGTTGCAGAGACCGACCGTTGGAATATTGGTGGGGGGCGGACCGGCGCCCGGGATCAACAGCGTGATCAGTGCGGTCACGATCCGCAGCATCCTCGGCGGTTGTGATGTCGTCGGGATCATCGATGGATTCAAGTGGCTCATGGAGGGGAGCACGAGTCAGGTGCGCCCCCTCTCTATCGAAGAAGTCAGTCGCATTCACTTCCGGGGAGGGTCCTATCTGGGTACCTCGCGGGCGAATCCGACAAAGAAGGCCGAGTCTCTCGACAATGTTCTCTCGGCCTTAACGAGGCTTGGCATCACGCGCCTGGTGACCATCGGAGGAGACGATACGGCCTTCTCATCACTCAAGTTGGAAGAACAGGCGGCCGGGCGCATACAAATTGTGCATGTGCCGAAGACCATCGACAACGACCTCGATCTCCCTTCCGGCATTCCGACATTCGGCTTTCAAACGGCCCGGCATGTAGCTGTGGAGATCGTCAAGAATCTCATGGTGGACGCCCACACTACGGCGCGCTGGTACCTCGCCGTCACCATGGGCCGCAAAGCCGGCCATTTGGCGCTCGGAATCGGCAAGGCCGCCGGCGCCACCCTTACCATCATTCCCGAGGAATTTGTCGAGCGGCCAGTGAGACTCCAGCGCCTGGTAGATCTCGTGATCGGCACGATGATCAAGCGTCTTAGCGGAGGGCGCTCCGACGGGGTTATCGTGTTGGCGGAAGGGCTGATCGAGATTCTTGACCCGCGAGACCTGGGTGGATTGGACCATGTCGAGCGAGATGAACATGGCCACCTGCGACTAGCAGAGGTGGATATCGGCGATGTGCTCCGGCGTGAAGTAACAAAGGGCATGAAAGCTCTGGGACTTACCGCGACGGTCGTCGCCAAGAATGTGGGATATGAATTGCGCTGTGCAGATCCGATTCCGTTCGATATGGAATACACTCGCGATCTTGGCTATTGTGCGGCGCAGTACCTGCTCGATGGAGGTACCGCGGCCATGGTCTCGATGCAGGATGGAAAGTTTACGCCGATTCCTTTCGCACAGATGGTGGATCCCGTGAGCGGCCGGGCGAGAGTGCGGATGGTGGATATCACGGCGCAGTCGTACCAGATTGCGCGCCAGTACATGATCAGGCTGTCCGACGAGGACCTCAAGGATCCGGTGTCGCGTGGCCGCTACGCAGCTCTCGCGGGGCTGTCGCCGGAAGCCTTTCAACGCCGGTTTCAGCCTGTCGTGTCGAATGTAACGGACGCTCAATTGAAAGGATATGCAACATGAATGTGCTCGTGGCGACGGATGGATCGAAATATGGGAAATGGGGTCTGAACTGGGTGGCCAAGCTGCCGCTCGTTGAGCCGCCGAAGGTGACGGCGCTGCATGTGGTCGATATTGCCTCGCTCCGCGCGCCGTTTCTGGCGCAGCCGGTGATGGCAGGTAACGAGCGGTACATCCAGGAAGAAATTCAGCGCATGGAGGCGCGTTCGGCCAAAACCATCACGGACACCAAGAAGCAGTTGGCATCACTGAAGCTCAAGGGCACAGTCCGCAAGGAGCAAGGGGCGATCGCACCGGTGATATTGAATCGCGCGCCGAAACGGGACGGGCTCCTGGTGGTGGGCAGTCAGGGCCTCGACGCCCTCGACCGCTTCATGCTCGGGAGCGTGTCGACGAATCTCATCCATCATGCGACGTGCCCCGTACTCGTCGTCAAGGACGAGGCGGTACCATTGCGGCGGATCACCCTGGCGACCGATGGATCGGACGCATCGGCCAAGGCACTGGCGTTTGTGCTGGCCAAGTTTCAGCCGGATAGTTCGACCGGCAAGGGCGGGCGCGTGCCGATTCAGGTGACTGTGATTCATGTGATGCCATTTATCAAATACCCTGAGCTGAAGGAGGCCGGCCATAGGTTGGTCGAACAGAGCGTGCAGAAGCTGATCAAGGCTGGGTTTACGGCTGAAGCTGTCTGTCAGCTTGGGAAGCCGGCTGAAGAGATCATGAAGGTGGCCTCCAAACACCGTGCTGATCTGATCGTGATGGGGGCCAAAGGGCTGGGCGCCATTGCGCGTTTTCTGCTTGGCAGCGTCTCGACAAGGGTGGTCCAGCACAGTTCCTGCTCGGTTCTCGTCGTGAGATAGCCTCGCGGTGATGCTCGATTATTCAGTCAGGCGGGGGAGAACTGTCAGTTTTATCACTGACAGTTCCCTCCGCCATGTCCTTCTTGCTCAACCGGACACATGTCCCGGCACGCTCTGGGGTCCATCCTTCTCATGAACATCGGGTTGATGGACATCGTCTATCGCGCAAAAGGCGGTTCAGGTGGATTGAGCCGGATGGCCTCCTGATGATCGTTGGCTTCGGACTTGGGATGTGGCTGTTGTTTCATATGGGTGGGTGATCGGCATGAATTACCAACAGGCCATCTCTCCATCTCCACAGTCTGTTCTGAGTCACTCGCCCTGGCACGTGCTCTCGCCCGGTGAAGTCGCCACACATCTTGCGGTTGATCCAGACAGCGGTCTCGCCACTAAGGAAGCCGCGCGTCGGATTGTTCAATATGGCCTGAACGAAATCCGCGAGCGACCCCCGCGCCCTCTCTGGCGCATGTTCCTCGATCAATTCACCGACTTCATGATCCTCGTCTTGATCGGGGCTGCGATCATTTCAGGGATCATCGGCGAGCCGCCCGATGCGATCGCCATCGTCGTGATCGTCCTGCTCAACGGGGTGATCGGGTTCGTCCAGGAGTACCGGGCTGAGCGAGCGGTCGATGCGCTGAAGTTGCTCGCGGCGTCCACAGCGCGGGTTCGGCGGGGTGGCCATGTCACAGAGATCTCCGCCCTGCAGCTGGTGCCTGGCGATGTCGTGTTGCTGGAGGCCGGCAATACGATGCCGGCCGATCTGCGTCTGATCGAAACCGTCCAACTGAAAGTGGATGAATCGCCGTTGACCGGTGAGTCGGTCTCGGTTGAGAAGCGCATTGCTCCGTTGCCTGAGGCTGAAGTACCGCTCGGCGACCGGGTGAACCTTGCGTACAAGGGAACCAGCGTGACCTATGGTCGTGGCAGCGGCCTTGTGGTCGCGACCGGGATGCAAACAGAATTGGGCAGAATCGCCTTGATGCTGGGGAAAGAAGAGGGCGTGAAGACCCCGCTCCAGAAGCGCCTCGCGGTCTTTGGGCAGCGTCTGGCCCTGGCGGCCTTGGCGATCTGTGCCATCGTGTTTGCCGTCGGTGTGTTGCGTGGCGAATCAGTAGTGTTGATGTTTCTGACGGCAGTGAGTCTGGCGGTCGCCGCGATCCCTGAAGCGCTCCCTGCAGTGGTGACCGTGTCTCTGGCCTTAGGCGCTCGTCGGATGGTGCAGAAGCACGCGCTGATTCGCCGATTGCCAGCGGTGGAGACGCTGGGGTCCGTCACCTATATCTGTTCGGACAAGACCGGCACGCTCACACAGAACAAGATGCGAGTGGAGCAACTTGTTGTGAGCGGTCAGCCGGAGAGTCGCCCCACGAGCGAGGATGAGTCCTGGCGTTGGTTGATGAAGGCCATGGCGCTCAGTAACGACGCGACCAGGCACGAGGATGGCCATATGATTGGCGATCCGACTGAAGTTGCGCTCTTTCAAGGAGCAGAAGACAGAGGCTACCGGAAAGCTGAACTGCTGGTGCAGGGGCCGCGGGTGGCTGAACTGCCGTTCGATTCAGATCGCAAATGCATGACGACTCTGCACCGGGAGGGATCGGAGATTGTGGCCTTTACCAAGGGGGCTCCCGAGCAGGTCGTGGTCTTGTGCGATGGACAGTTAACCGGTGATGCCCGGATCGCGCTCGATCCGCCGACAATTTTAGATCGAGCCAAACAGATGGCGGCGGAGGGTTTGCGTGTATTGGCCGTGGCCTATCGGACCTGGCCGGACCTGCCGGCAGACCTCACCCCTGACACCGTCGAGCGCAGGCTGACATTTCTTGGCTTGGTTGGCTTGATGGATCCGCCACGGGAAGAAGCGAGGGAGGCGGTGGCCCTCTGCAAATCGGCCGGTATTACGCCCGTGATGATCACCGGCGATCACCCCGCGACAGCCCGTGCAATTGCGCTGCGCCTCGGTATCATCGAGAACGACCATTCTGTGTTGACGGGGCAAGAGTTGGCGAAGTTGACGCTGGATGAGTTCGAGACACGAGTGGAGGGAATCCGGGTCTATGCGCGCGTGTCGCCAGAGCAGAAGATCACGATTGTGAAGGGGCTGCAAGATAAGGGCGAATTCGTTGCGATGACGGGCGACGGTGTGAACGATGCTCCGGCGCTTCAGCGCGCTGACATTGGAGTCGCGATGGGGCTGACCGGCACCGATGTGGCGCGCGAATCGGCGCATATGATTTTGCTCGATGACAATTTTGCCACGATCGTGACGGCGGTGGGGGAAGGGCGGCGGATCTTCGACAATATCCGCAAGTTCATCAAATACGCGCTATCGTGTAACACGGCAGAAGTCTGGACCATCTTCCTGGCGCCTTTTTTGGGGATGCCGATTCCCCTGCTGCCGATTCACATTTTGTGGATCAACCTCGTCACCGACGGGTTGCCGGGGCTGGCGCTGGCGGTTGAGCCTGAGGAGAAAGGTCTCATGCAGCGGTCGCCGAGACCGCCGCGTGAAAGTATCTTTGCGGACGGCATGTGGCAAGACATTATTTGGGTGGGCCTGCTTATGGGTGGCGTGGCACTCGTCACCCAGGCCTGGGCCTACCGCACGGGACATGCCCATTGGCAGACGATGGTCTTCACCGTTCTGACGCTGTCGCAGATGGGCAACGTGCTCGCGCTTCGGTCCGAGCGCGAGTCCTTCTTTACGCTGGGGCCTTTGACGAATCTTCCCTTGTTAGGCGCTGTACTTTTGACCTTCGCGTTGCAGATGGGCACGATGTATATTCCCGCGCTCAACCCGATCTTTAAAACGGAACCGCTTGATCTTGACGAACTGCTGCTGTGCCTGGCGCTCTCGTCCGTCGTGTTTGTCGCGGTGGAGATTGAGAAGTGGTTCATCCGGCAAGGCTGGTTGCGTTGGAATTCCAATAATACGGAGCGGTCCTCTCTGTGATCGGAATCGTGCCGAATCCTGTATCATGTGAGTCCCTAGCCGGCTGCGAAAAATCCATGCAGGATAGCCGAGCGAGACTGGCGGGACGAGATCTAATCTGTCCACCTCGCGCATTTCTCGCATGTTTCGCTCTTCGCGCGCCACGGTGTGGGACGCTGGCGGACTGATTCAGCATCCTGCTAAGAAACTGTTGACCGTTCACACGGAGGACCCTGTAGATGTCGGAACATCAAGTTGAGCCCCACGTCTTTGTCATTATCGGTGCGACCGGCGATCTGACGCGTCGAAAGCTCCTGCCCGCGCTGTATCATTTGCGTGATCAGGGAATCCTGGAAACTCGCAACACCCTGATCGTCGGGGCCGCCTTGCCCGAGATGGGTGAAGAGGGGTTTCGGCTCTGGGCCTTCGAAGGCCTGCAGCAGGCCGGCTGGCGCAATGAAACAGAGTTGCGCGTCTGGTGCGAGGAGTGTCTTCACTATCAGACGGTGCATGAAGGAGGAGCACAAGATTATGAGGCGTTGGCCGTATACATCCGGCAGTTGGAGCGCACGCACAAGATGCCGGAGAACCGGGTGTTCTACCTGGCGTTGCCACCGGACACCGTGCCTATCGCGATGGAACGGCTCGATCAGGCGGGACTGCTCAAGAGCCACGGGTGGGTCCGCGTCGTCTTCGAAAAACCATTTGGCCATGACTTTCTCTCAGCACGGCACCTCAATACGACCCTGCATCGCTATATCGAGGAATCCCAGATCTACCGTATCGATCACTACCTCGGCAAAGAGACGGTGCAGAATCTCCTGGCGTTCCGCTTCGCGAACCCGATTTTTGAATCGCTCTGGAATCGCGACACCATCGAGAACGTTCAGATTACCGTGGCTGAAGATCTCGGCGTCGAGCATCGCGGAGCCTACTACCAGCAGGCCGGGGCGTTCCGCGATATGGTCCAGAACCATCTGACTCAACTCATGACCGTCGTCGCGATGGAAGTGCCGGTGTCCTTCGATGCCGGTGCGATCCAGGATGAAAAGCTAAAAGTGCTCCATTCCATTGCGCCGATCACTCCTCAGAATGTTGTCTTTGGCCAGTACACGTCCTGGCAGATCGCCGACCAGACGATTCCTGGCTATCGCGAGGAACGGGGGGTCCCGAAGGATTCGACCACAGAGACCTACGTCGCGCTGAAAGCGGAGATTCACAACTGGCGATGGAAGGGCGTCCCGTTCTATCTCAGGACAGGCAAACGCTTCCCGCGTAAAATGACCCAGATCGCGGTGACCTTTCGTGAAGCCCCCACCCAAGTGTTTCGGTCCCTTGAGCCAGGCAGTATTTCGTCCAATAAGCTGCTGATCACGCTTCAGCCCAACGAGGGGTTCTCGCTCTGTTTTTCCGTGAAGAGTCCCGGGAGACCGTTCCAACTGAGCGACCATGCGCTGCAGTTCGACTATGAAAAAGCCTTTGGCCAGCTCCCCGAAGCCTACGAGACCCTGCTCCGCGACGTGATGATCGGCGATCAGACCCTCTTCGTCAGTGCGGATTTTACCGAAACGGCTTGGCGCCTCTATGACCCGCTGTTGACCGGCGAGAAATCCGTCCACTTCTACAGCGCCGGTAGCTGGGGCCCAAGCGAAGCGGATGCGCTGCTGGAGAAGAATGGGCATCGGTGGGCGTTAGGCTGGTAGGGGGAGGGAGTGGCCGGGTACTCTCCTTGCTCGCAGAACGCACACGATCAGAATGTGCTCGTTCGATGCGCGCATGGAAGCACAGTCTGGCCGCGCCCTTTAGGAAATGTTCAGGGAAGTAGAGAGGCCTCGCTCGACGGCTGCAGTCGAAAGCTTCTCCCTCCCTTGCTTAGCTGGGTGACGAACTGGGGGAGAGGGCGAGCATTTTCCAACGATGAGCGGCAAGGCCACACAAAGAGTATGGCGAAACGTCTCCGTTGCGGCAATCGCCCTGATGATCCTCGCGGTGACGGCCTGCAGCCAGTTCGAGCAGCGAGATAAGCGGTTCTACTACCGGACGTTCTGGAACTTTTCGCTCCGTGAAGATCTCGCCGAACTCGACAGCGAGTTCAACGGCGTGGACTTGGGCCACTCCAATCTGTACGAAAATCTTCTGCTCACCGGCGGTACAGACATGCCGGCCATCGAAGACCGGGCCCGCAAGGAAACGCTCGCCTTCATCGCCTCAAAACCAACGCTCAATCCCAATGAGGAGGCCATTGCCCCAAACTACATGAAGCTGGCCTGGCGCGCGCAGAACACCTTCGACGAAGCGCACGCGCTGCACCGCGCCACCTACGACATCGTTGTCTCTGACGAGCCAGACAAAGACCGCGCCATCCGGAACGTCCTGGCCTATTACCAGGAGAGCGCCTACGCGATTACGGCCAATCGGCTGGACCATCATCGCCTCGATGCCTTTCCCTATTCCCAATCGTTTCGAGAAAGGTTCCCGCTCTTCAACGCCACCATCTGGGCTTACCACTATCTGCAAGTGGCCGTGTACGATCCTCTGCAGGCCGCACACGATCTCGATGCCAAGAAGCAAGCAGTGCGGCCGATCCTCTCGACCTACCGTCGCTATCTCGACCAGCCACCGGTGGAGTGGACCTTTATGCCGCTCACAGCGGAGTTGAGCCCGGCCTTTGCCACGCGCTATCCGGAGATCGCCAATATCTTCGACAACCTCCACATGTTGCATGACAACATCAGCGACATCCTCACGAGTGAACGGCTGCCGACCTGGGAGGGGAAGCGGGCGGAGATCTATCGCATTTTGAATGCCTATTATCTGGCGAGTGCGGATGCGACGAATCCAATGATCGTCAAGGATGTGGAGCATCGGCATTGAAGAGCATCACCCTGCAAGCCGTCCGTCTCCTCGCGCTCCTGCTGCTGGGGCTGTTGCCCACGCCGCTCCTCGCACTGGACCATGATAACCTCGATCCGAACCGGCCGATTGGAATGGAAGATGCCTATGCCATTCCCAAAGGCGAGATCGAACTAGAGGGCGGCGTGCGTTTTAATGACCGGCGGGAAGGCAGCACGCGCGTGACTTTCCAACCGCAAATCATCTATGGCGCGTTCGACAACATGCAGATCGAAATCCAGGGCGACCTGTTACCGAGCCGAACACCCTCGTCGGCGCGAACAAGTCCGGCGATCTGCATCTGGGCCTGCTCTACAACTTCAATACTGAGACGTTGAATCTCCCGGCCTTGGCCGTGCGAGTCGAGGCGGACCTGCCTACCGGCGTGAACTAGAAAGACGTGGACACCCAATTCACCGGTATCCTGACGCGCTCGTTCGGGCGGCTTCGCGTGCACCTCAATGCGGGATACACTATCCTCGGCTCGCCGCAGGGCCAGGAAAGACCTGGCGCTTATCGCGCGGTGGCAGCAGTCAGTTATCCCTTGGGTTATCCCACCAGTTTCCGTGACACCCTGATCGCCAGCGTCTACACCCGCCAATCCGATCTGCAGGGCCAACGCAACACTACCGGCGTTGAGGTAGGGATTCGCCATCAATTAACTTCGCGTTTTGTGCTCGACGCAGGCCTCGGGACCGAGTTCGTCGGGCCGGCTGATCGAGCGGCGTTGTTGGGAACGGTGGGACTGTCAGTGGGATTTTAGCAGGCTGCGGAAAATTATTGTGGCAAGGGTTTAGCTTCAATAGTAGTCCGCAGGTGTAGCACAACAGGAGCGCACTCCTGCAGGATGGCTGAGCGAGACTGGCGCGATGGGCGAGACATGCGGGACGGGTGAGGATTCGAGGTTTTCGGAATTTCGAACGCCGAACTTCTGATCGCGCATTTCTCGCACATCTCGCGTTTCACGCGCCACCGTTGGTGCTGCTAAGGTGATCGATAATGAGTCTCGCGTCGGCGATGGGGTCTGTGGTGAAGGGGGTTTGGTGCTGACGGGTCACCGGGGTACTCAATCGCTCGGCTGCTTGGCGAATAGGAAGAGGGAAGGACTCGTTCTGCTGAATCTGCCGGAGATGTGCCATCGCATCCCCGCGCCATCGTGGAAGAGGGAGCCGCGCTAACCACGCTTTGGTGGCGAGGGCCACAGCGCGTCTGGTACAGACGCGCGCCTTTCCGTCGTTGCTGTCCTGCTGCGCGGCCTCGGCTGCCGCAAGTTCCTGTTCAATCAGTGCTGTTGGCATCATCCTACGTCTTCCCCATGTGCAGAGGTGAGTCGCTGGTTATTATGAGCAATTGCAGATAAGATTCGCAAGTTGTCGCCCTATACTCAGGAAAGTCCGTGGGCGTTTTGTCTGGTTCATCTGGTTTCTCTGGTTTAGCCGGTCCAACCAAATACACGAGACAAACTAATCAAACCAGATCTACTGCTAAGTGTAACGTATTAAGAGGAGCATGAACAAGAATGGCAGCCAAGATAATTAGAGAGAAGAAAATGAAGACCATCGTGAAGAAGGCAGCGGTGAAGAAGAAGGCCACGCCGGTGCGTCGGGCGAAGAAGTCCAAGGCGACATCAGCCGCGGTCCTGATCCTGTCCGGTTCCACGGCGCTCCGCCGGAGGAAGGCAGCCGAGACGTTGGCGGAAACTTTGAAAGTAGATTTGTTCAGGGTGGACTTGTCGGCGGTGGTGAGAAAATACATCGGCGAAACTGAGAAGAATTTGAATGACGTGTTTGATAAAGCAGAATCCAGCGGTGCGATCCTCTTTTTCGATGAGGCAGACGTGCTGTTCGGGAAACGCAGTAATGTTAAAGATGTCCATGACCGATATGCCAATGCCGAGCTGGCTCATCTCCTGCAGCGGATTGAGGAGCACAGCGGACTCATTATCCTCACGAGCAATGGGAAGCAACGTATCGATCAGGCCTTCTCTGACCGGACGCAGGTGGTCGTCATGGCTGGGACGACGAAGGCCGAGCGTCCCAAAAAGAAGAAATAGGAAGGACACCCACGTTGGTCCTGCGCTCCCGGAACAGAGGAGGGGATGGAGCCTGATGATCTTCTGTGCTCGCGCAACGCGCGGCCTCGGAAGGGCCTCGTTGGACGCGCGCACTTAGTCCAACATGGGTGCCCTTCCAAGAGAGGGAAAGCAAGTAAGCTTGGAGGGATCATATCGATGGATGATGGTCGCTCGACGGGCGCAGTATTGAAGGGGACATGAAAAGCCATCGCACTGATCTCCGGAGTATCGCTCGTCGCGCCATGATCGAACGCGGCCTCTTGCCTGATTTTTCTGTCGCGGCGATGACCGAGCTTGCCCGCATACAGATTGCTGCCAACGAGCGGCACGCGAACGTGCGTGACTTAACGGGTCTCCTCTGGGCGTCGATCGACAATGACGATTCCCGAGACCTCGACCAACTCACCGTGGCTGAGCCACGGCCTGATCGATCTGTCAAGATCCTGGTTGCGATTGCCGACGTCGATGCGCTGGTCACGAAAGAATCCGCGCTGGATGGTCACGCCAAGCACAATACGACGTCGGTCTATACGGCCGGTGATATATTCCCCATGCTCCCGGAAAAGCTGTCGACCGATCTGACGTCTCTCGGCGAAGGGCAAGACCGTCTCGCGATTATTGTGGAGATGGTGATTGCGGAGGATGGGGCAGTCCTCAGTTCGACCATCTTTCGGGCTCTGGTCCACAATCACGCGAAGCTGGCCTATAACAGCGTTGCGGCCTGGCTCGCGGGGGAGGCGTCCGCGCCTGAGCGAGTCGAGGCCGTCTCCGGCCTCGCTGCGCAACTCCGCCTCCAGGACCAGGTTGCGCAGCGGCTCAAGGTACGACGACACCACCAGGGAGCGCTGAGTCTTGAAACGATTGAGCCACGAGCCGTGTTTGACGGTGAGGTGCTGACCGATCTCAGGGTGGAGCAGAAGAATCGAGCCAAGGAACTGATCGAAGATTTTATGATCGCTGCGAATCAGGCGACGGTGTCCTATCTCAGGGGAAAGGGCGTGCCCTCCTTCCGCCGCATCCTGCGTTCTCCCGAACGTTGGCAGCGGATTATCGAGGTGGCCGCCCGCTGGGGCGAGCACTTACCTCCGGAGCCAGACGCGCGTGCGCTCGAAGTATTCCTCGTCGCACGTCGGAAGGCCGATCCCCTTAGATTTCTCGATCTGTCCCTGGCTATCGTGAAGCTCATTGGCAGAGGCGAATATGTGTTGGATCAGTCGAAGGATGGCTCTCCTGAACATTTCGGGCTTGCCGTGAAGGGGTATACCCATTCCACGGCTCCCAACCGCCGCTTTCCCGATCTCATCACTCAGCGGCTGGTCAAAGCGGCGCTGGCTGGTACGCCAACGCCGTACAAGCCGGAAGAGCTGAAGTATCTGGCCGACCATTGCACCGAGAAAGAAGACGACGCCGAAAAAGTCGAGCGGCGGCTCCGCAAATCCGCCGCCGCCCTCTTGCTCGAATCACGGATCGGACAGTGCTTCGACGCCATCGTAACGGGCGCGTCAGACAGAGGCACGTGGGTCCGGCTCCTTGAGCCGCCGGTCGAAGGGAGAGTGATAACGGGCACGAGTGGCCTCGACGTCGGAGATAGTTTGCGAGTGGAACTCATAAGCACGAACGTCGAACGGGGGTACATCGACTTCGTCAGAGTCGGATCGTGATGGAGCCTGATGATCTCCTGTGCTCGCGCAACGCGAGGCTTAAGGACGGGGAGGGAGCAACCAGGTGCCCTTCTTGCTCGCAGTGCCCCCACGATGAAACCGTGGTCGCTCGATGCGCGCAGTAAAGGGCAGCCTTGGCCGCTCTTCTATACAGAGATAGAGAGAGCTCGAAGGCTTTCGCCCGGGCTAATGGCACGTCTCGGCGTGCCAGTGGGTGGGCGGGTGTGATAGCTGCGCGCAGTGGAAGGTCAATCAG
>Ga0315275_10001277_pt1 | contig 22018 bp, 22 predicted proteins | sample YL17G03_0_MG_FD_205557 | JGI IMG/M metagenome (GOLD analysis project Ga0315275, IMG submission 205557) | Sediment microbial communities from Yellowstone Lake, YNP, Wyoming, USA - YL17G03_0 | ecosystem: Environmental > Aquatic > Freshwater > Lake > Sediment | place: USA: Wyoming | collected...
AGGAGGATGGTGATGTCGCGGTTCAGCTTCATCACGGGATTGTAGAAGACCTCCATCTCCCTCGAGACCTTCTCCGCCGCGGGGACGCGCACGGTGGCTGCGCCTTCCGTGACAGCCACGTATTTCGCCATGAGAGTTCATCCCGTGACCCTGACGAGGCCTGCGCGGAAGTCCGGAGGGTACTCCAGCCTGAGCTGCGTCCCGACGAGGCCGTCGGTGGAACGGTCGAGCGTCACGAGGACCCCCCGTCCGGAGATGCCCTGGTAGCTCTTGGAATCGTTGATCTGGCTGAGCGAGATGTTCGTGGCGCCGAGGCCGAGGAGGAGCTTCCCGCCGCTGAGCGTGACAGTCACGGGGATCTTCTCCTCGCTGAGCTGGAGGAGGCGCGGGCTCGCGAACTCGATGAGCCGCGACGTGTTGGTCTGGTTGGCTGAGGGGAAGCGGAGCTCGTGGAGGGCGTGCGTCACCACAGTGACGGGCTGGCCGTCCATCGAGCCGTCGCCGTCCATGTCGATGCTCATCCGCGAGCTGTCCGAGGAGGTGGTCGTGTTGTGGAGGAGGCGGAGCCGGTAGATCGTGCCGTCCAGGTCGAGGGTGCCGTCGAGGATGAGGCTGCCGGAGATGTTCTTGCCGGTCTTGGCGAGCTTCACGACGTGCTCCTCGTTGTCCGCCTGGTCGCGGAGGAGGAGGACGTCGCCGATGGAGCCGACGCCGCTGAAGGACATGGCGCGCGTCACGCCGCTGCGGGAGGTGAGGAGGAACGAGTCGTCGATGGCGACGCAGAAGTCGTCCTGGCTCCTGCACTCAGTCACGTGGAGAAGGCGTTCGTCGCTCCCCCACCGGAGCGAGGTTCCCTGGAGGCCGACGAGCGGGATGGTCTCCGGTTGGCCGAGGGCGTTGAAGAAGTCCATCCGGACGCCGCTGCTCACGCTCCGGAACGCCACTGTGTCGTTCGGGTTCTGCTCGAGGCCGTCGTAGCTGATGTCGAAGAGGGCGTTGAGGAGCATCTCCGGCCGGCGGAGCTTCCCCCTGAGGTCCTCGCCGGGCTTGAGCCTGAGGCCGTCCTCGTCCACCCCTGGCGCGAGGTAGCGGATCGTGAAGTGCCACGGGTCCACCTCCACGTAGGTGTCCGCGATGGAGGTGCCGTTCACCTTCAGCTCTGAACGGTTGACGAGGTAGACGAACTGCGCGATATCCTTGCCGTACAGCTGGATGGAGGTGTTGGTCGCCTCGTGCACCTCGTAGGTGTGGCCGAAGAGGTCGATTGTCTCTCCCTTCAGCACAGGGAAGGCGCCCTCCTGGAGGAGGTACGCGTACTCGAACATCGGCTTCTCCTCCTCGAAGAAGAGCTCGCTCCCCACAGCCTTCGTGTCAGGGTCGCGGACGAACCTCAGCTCGCCGGTCGTCTCGTTCCCGAAGTCGAACCTGACGTAGGGCTCTGCGCGGAGCACCGCGCCGCGGAGGCTCGGCATCTTCGTGGCGAGCATCCGGAGCTCCTGCCTCGTCAGGAGGGGCAGGACCTCGCCGAGCTTCTTGCCGACGAGGAAGGGATGCTCGACGTCGCCCGCGACGATTCCCGACGGCGCCTGGCGGACGAAGAGCGTCGCGTTGAGGAACTGGCGCAGCTCAGGCCGCTCCCGCTCGTCCACGATGGGAGGGAGCGTCGCCGGCGGCTCGGCCCAGGGGATGTCCGGCCTCACTTCAGGGACCGGCGGCGGCGGAGGCAGGTTCTGGTATCCGCCCCCCTGCTCCAGCTGGTCCTCGGCGCATGCTGCGACGAGGAGAAGCGCCAGCACCACCGCCACTACGAGCCCCGCCTTCATGCTCCCGGGACCGGGAGCGAGTTTTATAAATATTACTGCCGGGGCAACGGTTGCCGTCACAACCGTTATATTCACGGATGATATCTCCCCTCCGATGGACGCTGCCAAGCGGCGCATGATCGAGCACCACCTCCGCGACCGGGGGATAACGTCGGCGGCTCTGCTCCGCGCGTTCGGGCTGGTCGAGCGGGAGCGCTTCGTCCCCGATGGGCTGCACGAGCGCGCCTATGACGACAACCCTCTCCCTATCGGCCATGGCCAGACCATCAGCCAGCCGTACATCGTCGCCTACATGCTCCAGGAGCTGGAGCTCCGGCAGGAGCACAGGGCGCTGGAGGTCGGCGCAGGCTCAGGCTACGTCGTCGCCCTCCTCTCCCACCTCTGCGGGAAGGTCGTTGGGACGGAACGGATCGAGGAGCTCGCTGCGCTGGCGACGGAGAACCTCTCCCATCTCAAGAGGAGCAACTACAGGATAGTCCATACGCCGGCCACCCTGGGATCGCCTGCAGACGGACCGTTCGACCGGATCATCGTCAGCGCCACCGCAGCCTCCATTCCCGAGGGGCTGTTCCATCAGCTCGCCGAGGGCGGCGTCATGGTCATCCCGGTCGGGAGCTCCTGGGACCAGTGGCTCTGGAAGGTGACGAAGACGAAGGGGACTGCGGTGACGAAGCGGCTCCTTCCGGTACGGTTCGTGCCGCTGTTCTGATGCCGGTTCCCCGGCCCGAAAGAAAGAGAACCCAGCTGTCTTACTTGAACTCGTACTTCCGCGGGACGACGGTGATGCAGCTGCTGCTGCACTGGTAGCCTTCGCGGAGCATCTCGAGATCGATTTCCCTGCCGCGGTCGACAAGCGTGAATCCGCGCGCGACATCCTTCTCATGGTCGAGGCCGACGGTCTCCGGCTCTCCCGGCACGGTCACGTGCTTGTCGATGATTGAACGCCAGACGCGCGCTCCTGGATTGATGACATTGTGGCCGAGGAGGAGCGAATCCAATACCTGCGAGCCTTCTTTGACCAAACCGATGGTCGAGACGATACTGCGTTCGACGGTGGCGCCGCTCACGATGACGCCTGTCGCGAGGAGCGAGTCGATGACGCGCGTGTTCGAGTGGACCACTTTGGCGGGGATCTGGCTCTCCATGTAGGTGAGGATTGGCCAGTCCTGATTGTACAGGTTGATGGCGGGCTGGGTCGCGCGGATATCCATGTTCGCGTCGAAGTAGCTCTCGATCGTCCCGATGTCGCGCCAATAGCCGCGCTCGGCTTCTGTCGCTCCTTGGACTAGGTCGTGGGAGAAGTCGTAGGCGTAGACTTTGCGCCGCTGGTTGCGGAGGATTGAGGGGATGATGTCGAAGCCGAAATCGTTCTTCGAGTAGGTGTGGGGATCCTCGAGCACCTTCTTCGTGTCGTGCGTCGCCTGCTTCTTCGCATCCCTCTCGAGCTCGTCGAGCAGGACCTTGGACTTCCAGGCGTAGTTGCCCATGGAAACGAGGCAGTGCTCAGGGTCGCCGGGCAGGGGTTTCGGATGTTCGGGCTTCTCCTCGAAGCCGATGACGCGGCCGTCCTTGTCCACCTCGAGCACGCCGTATCTCCTCGCGGCGTCCTTGACCGGCCACGTGGTCGCCGAGATGGTCAGGTCTGCATCGTTCTCGATGTGGAGCTCGTGGAAATGGTGATAGTCCATCATGTAGACGTGGTCCCCGCCGAAGATGAACGTGATTTTTGGTTTTCGTTCGTCGATGGTGCTGGCGTGCTGCGCGATGGCGTTGGCGGTGCCGTCGTACGGGCCGTACTCCTTGCCCAGGTGCGGCGGCGAGTCGTCGATGTGCTCCTCTACGCTGATGCCGAAGCGTGCGGAGTGGCCGAGTTTGATGTGTGTGCTGAGCGATTTGGGTAGGTATTGCGTCGGGATGATGATGCTGCGGATGCCTGAGTGCCAGAGGTTGCTCAGGACGAAGTCGATGACGCGGAAGGTGCCGCCGAAGGGGATTGCGGGCTTCGCCCTTTCTTTCGTGAGCGGGGTGAGGCGCTTGCCTTCGCCGCCCGCGAGGACGAACGTGAGCGTGTCGATATTTGCCATGGTTGGTAGGATCGGTTTCCCCTTTAAAGAGTTTTCGTTAATTACTACTCATTAATAGTTAAAATTGCGGTTTTTTTTACCGTTCGCGTAACCATCAATTAGGAGAAAAGAAAAAGTGTGAAATGGTTTATTTGCCTGCCGCGAGCGCTGCGTCGATCGCGGTCTGGAAGGCGCTGAAAGGCTGCGCCCCGACGACGAGCTTGCCGTTGATGGTGAAGCTCGGGGTGCCGGTCACGCCCGCCTGCTGCCCTTCCTGCTGCTCCTGCTGGATGATGGCATCCATCTTCCCCGAGGCGACGCAGGCGTTGAACTTGGTCATGTCCGCGCCCGCCTGGCTCGCCCAGAGCTTGATGTTGTCATCGTTGAGCTGCGCTTGGTTCGTGAAGACGGCGTCGTGGTACTTCCAGAACTTGTCGTTCCCCTGCTCGAGGACGCACTTCCCTGCGACCGCGGCCTTCTGCGCGTAGGGGTGGAAGCTCAGCGGGAAGTCCTTGAAGATGAGCTTCGCCTTGCCGGTGTCGATGTACTGCTCCTTGATTTGCGGATAGGAGTCCTGGACGAACCTGCCGCAGTATGGGCACTGGAAGTCGCTGTACTCGATGATGGTCACCGGTGCCTTCGCGTCGCCCTGCAGCGCAGCGCCGTTGAACGTCTGGCCGGTCACTGTGCCGGTGGTCGTCGTCCCGCCTCCCTTGCCGGTGAGATACCCGACGGAGAAGGCGCTGACCAGCACGAGGAGGAAGAGGATGGACGCCACCCAGGAGAGGAGCGTCTTGGTGCCCCTCTTCTCTGCCGTTTCCCTATCTTTCGCCATTCTGCATCACCTCAGCTGCCGCAGTCGACTGCCGCCCCCTGTGCTGCGCCCGCCCCGATGGCTCCTGGGCCTGCCGCCTCCTGCGTGGTGCGCAGCGCAGTCTGGCACTCGGTCGGCGGCGTGTTGAAGGCGGCGCAGATCGCCTGCTTCACCGCCTCCGAGCTCCGCGAGGAGCTGACCTCCTGGCCGTTGATGACGAGGGTCGGGCTCCCCTGGACGCTGTACTTGTCGTTCAGCGCCTTGTCGATGTTGAACTGGGGGAACTGGCCGCTCAGCCACGAGGACTGGTTGTTGTAGCTCGCAGTGAGGCCGAACTGCTTGTCAGCGGCGTCGTAGCACGTCTGGAGCTTGGCAGAGTCGATGCCTGCCTGCTGCTGGCACGCGGTCGTATTGGTGGACGCGACGAAGCAGGAGAGGTAGTCGAGATACTTCCCTCCTTGTTCTTTCTGGATGCAGTACTGGCGCAGATTCTCCTGGACCTCCTTCAGGCCGTGCATCGCGTAGTCCACCCACTTGACGCTCAGGTCGGCCTTGCCCGCGAGTAGTTTCGCGGCTGGGACGTACGCCTTCTCCATCTGGAGGCCGTAGGGGCAGTAGCTCATCACGAAGAGCTCGACCGTCGGCTTGTCCGCCTTCGGCACGTTCGGCGCAGGCGGAGCGGCCTGCTGGGCCGGAGCCGCCGCCTGGGACGGCGGGTTCGCTGCGGTCGGCGTCGTGGTCGTGTTCCCCATAGCCTTGCTGGCTGCGAAGTAATACCCGAGGAGATAGGCGCCGGCGATGAGTATGATGCCGAGCGCGATGATGACTGCGCGGAGGAACCCCGGCGTGAATATCTCCTGCTCCTGCCGCTTCGGCGCTTCCCGCTGAGCGGGATGGTGCGCCCGTCTCGCAGGGCGCCTCTCCCCGCGGCTCCTCTCCTCGTGCCTCTTCTCTTCCCGTCCCCTCTCCTCGCGCTTCGGGGCGGCTTCGGCGGTCTCAGCCTCCTCAACGGCATCGATTCCTTCAGAAGTGTCCTGTTCATCCAACTGGTATCACCCTCAATACCCTGTTCTGTCAGGCCAACGTCGAGCCCTTTAAAAATTTTCTGGAAGTTTCAGGACAAGTCGAATCATCCCCCCTCGAGAAATGGTGGCCCTCCTCCCTGGAATCCCAAAAACCCTGACAAGAGATAGTTATTGTGATAGTGAAGAGACAGTGTGATATTGTATCGTTCTCCAGAATGTGCCTTCTCCGGATTATGGTAATGCCCGACCTACCCTGACGCGGAGGAGATGGCCTCCTTGACGAGGTTGTATGCCTCCGGGTACCGCGCAGGGTCGAGCAGCGCCGTATGGAGCGTCTCTAGCGACGTGCATGTCCCCTTGACGCTGCGGCCAGTGGCCCAGGGGAGCTCCGCGCTCGACGCGGTGACGACGCCGTCGCCATCCTCGCCGTTGGTGTCGCACCCCGTGCCGACGATGACCAGCGCGGGGACGCTCGGCTGGCGCGACGGGTCGTTCAGCTTCGCCAGCATCGTGGAGCCGGCGCGCATCTCCTCGCACTCCCTGTCTGCGCCGAAGAGGGGGCAGAAGGCTGCGAGGGTGGAGTTGGTGCCGTGGCTCGGCGGCGCGACCATGATGAGGCTGGCGACGTCTTGGGAGCCGAAGAGCTGGAGGTACCGCTTGGCGACGAGGCCGCCCATGGAGTGGGTCACCACGACGACTTTCCCGCTCCCGGTCCTGTGCTTCAGCGTCTCGATGAGCTCCTTCATCCGTATGGCATAGGTGTCGATGGACTCGCTCTTCGCCACGGAGAGGATGTAGGACTGGCCGCTCAGGTAGGCATCGTAATAGTAGGTGCCGCTCACGCTGACAGGCGCGGGGCTCCTGCCCCAGTCGCCGGGAGGCACCGGAACATAAGAGGAGTAGGGGGTGAGGAAGCCTGCATCGATGAGGAGCCCCTCCTCCTGGAGCTTCCGCTGGTAGGCGCTGAAGGCTTCGAGCGAGTACTCTGGCGCGTTCCGCTCGTTCATCGAGTGGCCATGGAGGAAGAGGACGGGGAGGCGGAGGCTGCCGTTGCAGACGTTGCAGGAGCCGAGGGCGCAGCAGCTCGGCGGCGGCGCAGCGAGGTCAGTCGTCACGTTGCTCGTCAGGTTGAGCACGGGAAGCTCTGCTCGGGGGAGCGGGAGGCCTGCGAGATCTCCGAGCGGCTGCGTCGCGTTCCCGAGCGCGCCGCACAGCTTGAGGAAGGCGTCGCTCTCGTTCGTCGCAGTCAGGTTGATGGCCTCCAGCTCGCTGACAGTCGCCAGGAGGTCACCGCAGGCCTTCATCGTAGCTGAGCGCGCTGCGGAGAGACCAAGGGAGCCGTTGGCCGCTCCCAGACTCAGGGCGGCGCTCTCGTTGATAGCGATGCTTTGGTTGGTGGCATTGTTCGTAGCATTGCCATTTGTGGCGTTGCCCTCATTCGTGGCGTTGCCCGTGCCGTTGCTCGCGTTCCTCGCCGCGCTGAGGCGCACCCCCTCCGCGGCGAGAAGCCGGTTCCCTGCCGTGATGTCGTCTGCGAGGAGCGCGGCGGCGCGCCGGAGAAGGAGCTGGAGCTCCGCATCGTAGCCTGCGAGCTGCCTGCTCCTGGTCAGGGCAGAAGCGGTTGGCTGCCGCGCCGCCCCTATCGCCAGGCTCCGGAGCAGTCCGAGCTCCTCGGAGAGGTTCGCGGCTGACTCTTTCTCTTCATGCGCGGCGAAGACAGCTGCCGCCTCCCCCGGCGATTGGTCGCCTATCGCCTGCCTCAGGCCGGAGGCGAGGCTGTGCTGCGCCGTCACATAGTCCAGTATCCTCCTTCGGGTATCGTTCGCCGCGGCGAGGGGGGCGTCCGCTGTCGGGACGCCTCGCTGCACGATGGCGCCATACTCCTCCCCGTTCCAGAGGCTGATGAGCTGCGCCGCTGCCGTCAGGAGGCTGTCTCGTTGCGCTGCGGCGCTCTTCGCCTCCTCCTCGAGGCCGTCGAGCGGGTCCCCTGCCGCTCCCTGGAGCGCCGCGACGTCGCCCGCCACCTCCTGCGCCGCGAGGTCGAGCTGCCGCATGCCGGCGAGGAGCGTCCGGAGCTGGCCGAGCGCCTTGTCGCGGTCTGCCCGCTCTTCCGGGGCGAGGGAGTAGTCAACTGTGACCAGCGCGGCTGCGAGGTGCGGCTCTGCCCCGCGGAGGCAGAGTGGCCGCTCGATGTTCCTGCACTCCACGGAGAGGCTGTAGCTCCGCTGCCCTTCGCCCTTCTGCGGCGCGGTGAAGGGGAATGAGAGCGAGACGTTGCTGTTCTTCAGGACGATCCCCAGCCGCTGCTCCACGATGCGACCGTCAGCGATGTCGGTGAGGCCGGCGTCGCATCTCGCCTCGCAGAGGAGGTAGTTGTTGGTCCTGAGGGAGAAGGGGAGGCTCTCGGTCTCGCCTTGGAGGAGCGAGAGGGATGCGGTCTCCGGGCTCAGGACGACGACGAGGCTCTCGCTGACGATGGTGTAGAGCTTGAAGCTGCCGATGACGAGGGCGATGATGACGGCTGCTGCCACGACGACCGCGAGCGTCCGCGGATGGAACAGCCCGCTGCGCGGCGCTGCGGCCGCTCCGAGCTGCGGCATCGCCCCCTTCCGTCCGCCCTTCCTGCCAGGCTCCCTTCCCCTTCCCATGTCCTTCTCTCCTTCTCCCTTGTTCTCTCTCCCCTGTCCTTCTCTCCCCTTTCTTTATCCTTCTCTCCGGAGCCGCGCTCTTAAAAATCTTTGGGCTGAAGGGCAATCTTTAAAAGGCTGTTCTGTCGAGGGCCACCCATGGAGCAGTACAACCGGAAGCTCGTCGTGGCTGCGACGCTCGTCGTCGGCTACCTCTTCGTCGGCACCCTCTTCTTCCACTTCGCCGAGGGATGGCGGTTCATCGACTCGTTCTACTTCAGCGGCGTCACCCTGACGACGGTGGGCTACGGCGACTTCACGCCGAAGCACGACCTCTCCAAGATCGTCACCGTCTTCTTCGCCTTCAGCGGCATCAGCATCATCTTCTACTCGGTCAGCATCATGGCGCGCCACTACTTCGAACAGGAGGAACGACGGCTCCATCGCATCTGGGAGAGCACACGCTTCCAGCGAAACTCGCTCCCCAACATGGTCCAGAAGCACGTCACCAACATGGCGAAGCAGCTCGGCGACCTCGCCCAGCAGGCGACCGGGCCGCGGAAGCCCGACCTCTTCGTCCCCATCGAGCACCTCCAGAAGCTCCACTTCAGGAAAGGGAAGCGCTAGGGACGTTTTTTTTCTTTTTTCCTTTTCCTTTTTTTTTTGGTATTACACTTTCTCCTCCACTGGCGCCGCCGCCACCCTTAAGGGCGAGCGATGCAGCGGAACAACTAGAAGGTGCGGTGGGGGTTGGCCCCTTCGGGGAGGACCCGCACCCTCGGCGACAGAAGCGGAGAGCGAGCAGGGTTGCGGCGGCGCAAAGACAGCAACGTTTTTAAGCACCTGCAGCATGCCGTCTCGCAACAAGGGGGTGCAACCCATGATGCTTGTGTGGTGGATAGCCATCGCAGTCGCGCTCTACGTCCTCGCCTCGCTGCGCGTGCTGAAGCAGTACGAGAACGGCGTCGTCCTGACGCTCGGCAGGTACACAGGTACGCGCCTGCCCGGGCTCCGTCTGGTCTTCCCCGTCTTCCAGACGATGATGCGCGTCGACATGCGGCTCCTCACGATCGACATCCCGAAGCAGCAGGTGATGACCGAGGACAATGTGCCGACGAGCGTCAACGGCGTCATGTTCGTCCGCGTCAAGGAGGCCCAGACCGCGGTGCTCCAGGTCCAGGACTACAAGTTGGCGATCACCAACTTCGCCGAGACCGCCCTGCGGGACGTCATCGGCTCGATGCCTCTCGACGCGGTGCTCGCGGAGCGGGAGAAAATCGGCGACAAGATCCGCGATATTGTCGTCAAGGAGACGAAGGGCTGGGGCCTCGCGGTGGACCACATCAAGCTCCAGGATATCGAGGTCCCGGATGACCTGAAACGCCTCATGAGCAGGCAGGCGGCTGCGGAACGGGAGAAGCGCGCGACAGTCATCAAGGCAGAGGGCGACCGGATGGCTGCCGCGAACCTCGCGAAGGCCGCCGAGGTGATGGGGAAGCAGAAGGGCGCGATGCAGCTCCGCACCCTGCAGACCATCGACGGCCTCGGCCCGACAGCCTCGAACACGGTCGTGCTCGCCGTACCGGTCGAGCTGATGGAGGCCGTGAACGCACTTGTCAAGAAAAAGTAAACGCTTTTTTTCTCCTCTTTCTCTCCTCGGTTCCCAACGAAAAGGTTTTTAAAGGGCTTCCGATTCACGACGAGCAACGGGCTGTTAGCTTAGTCCGGTAGAGCAGCCGGCTCTTAACGGGGTCCGGAGCGCGGGGTTCGGTCTCGCTGTGTCCATCCCCCGGGTGACCGGCAGGTCAGGGGTTCAAATCCCTTACAGCCCATCATCCTTTCTCGATTGTCATGTCGCGTCGGGCAAACTTTTATAAAATCCTTACAACGTTTGCCTGCTGATGCTCCTCACTGCCGCGTACCTCTTCCTCCTCTCGCTGCTCTTCGCCCTTCTCGAAATAGAGATGGAGGGGGCGTACGGCTGGGCGGAGAAGCTGCCGACCTGGTACCGGAATTCGGGCTTCGTGAGGTTCCTGTTCGCAGGCAGGAAGCCGCTGACCGGCTACCATCTCTTCATGAACATCTTCATCCTTGCGGCATTCCACCTCGGCTTCTTCATCGGCGTTCCCTGGTCGTTGGCGGCTGAGCTGCGGGTCCTCTCCCTTTTCATCCTCTTCCTGGCGGTCGAGGACTTCCTCTGGTTCGTCTTCAACCCGCACTACGGCCTCCGGAATTTCAAGAAGGAGAAGATCTGGTGGCACCATGATTGCGCGTGGCTCTTCTGGCTCGTCCCCCTGGATTATGCGACCGGCATTATGCTGACGGTCCTGCTCTCCTACCTCTCCGCCCTCCTGCTCGGAGACCTCGCCGCTCTCTACGGATGGCTCGAGACCCTCGGCGTGATTCTCATCCTCGTCTTCCTCTCCAGCCTCCTCGCGCCCCTCTACAAGAGATGGTATGAGCGGATGCGGACGAAGGACGAGCGGGGCCAGACGAAGATATTCCATTAGGCGCCCTCACCAAGCGCGCTCGCCCCTCTCCAGGGCCCTGTAGCGGACGATACCCTTGACGATGCCGATGACGCAGACCACCGAGTAGGCGGGCAGGTAGAGTATCGAGAACGGGATGGCGTACAGGAGCTTGTATATCTGGCGCGGCCGCCCAATCATCGGGATGACGTACGGCACCGCGAAGACCGCAAAATAGAGGCTGACAAGGAGGTTCTTGAGGAGTATTGCGCCGTAGTACAGGCCGACAGCCTTCAGGCTGAGGAGCGACATAGTCGCCTCGCTGATGAGCTTATAATTGCCGAAGATGTTCTCGACCAGGAGCGCCTGCCTCACCAACATCATCGTGAAGGAGAGGCTCAGCAGAGAGAAGAGCACGACGAAGATGAGGTTGAGCGAGTGCCGGAGCCACGTCTTGTAGTGCTTGCGGATGTTCTGCACAGTGCCGGAGTTCCAGCGTATCTTCTGCCTGCTCCAGGCGCCGACCGTGCTCGGGACGTAGCTCTCCACGAAGCTGAAGCTCTGCTCGACCCTGTGGCCGGCCTCCCTGAGCTTCAGCGCCAGGTCCATGTCCTCAAGTATGGCATTCTCGGAGAGGCGGTGCACCTCCTCGAAGGGCTTCCTCTTCACCGCGCAGCAGCCGCCCCAGATGGCAATCGTCGAGAACCGGTTGTGCGCTCCCTGGATGAAGAGGAGCATGTTGTACTCCACCTCCTGCAGCGAGGCGAGGAAGCCGCGGTTCTTCGGCCTGTAGGGCGAGCTCACGGCCGCCACCCTCTCGTCCTGGAGCCTCGCGAGCATCTCGTTGACGGCGCCCCTGTTCAGGATGACGTCAGCATCCAGGATGAAGAGGATGTCCCCCTTCGCGCGTCCGCAGACGCTGTTCAGCGATCTCGCCTTCCCCCTGTTCTTCTTGTTGCTCACGAGGGTGAAATCGCGTTTTTTTCTGAGGCTTCTCAGGATCCTGAGGGACTCGTCGGTGCTGCCGTCGTTCACCACGATGATCTCGAATCGCGACGCGTCATATGACTCGTAGACGCTCTCGATGGTCTCCTTGACGGTGTCGGCGTCATTGTAGCAGGGGACGAGGAACGAGACGAACGGCTTCCCGGCCAGCGTCCTCTTCTTCCGGTAATCCAGGAAGCACAGCGTGAGAATCAGGAGGAGCAGCACCGTCAGCAGCGTTATCGAGACCAGGTTCAGATTGATCATGCGTTCGTCCTTTCCGCGATGTCGCGTCTGCTTCCCGGAAGGCCGCTCGCCGTGCCGCTCTGCCCACGCTCAGCCCCTGCAGCCATCCCTCGACGCTCCTCGCGGTTCTCCCGAGATTTATAAAATTTTTTAATCATTTTCCTTCTCTTGTGTCCTGCCTGCCGCGCGCTGCCTGCGGACGCCGTCCTTCCCCTATCCATCCTAACCTTTATTAACTCCTGTTGCTTTTTCGGCTGCAGTGGACCTGAGCACACCGGCGAGCATACTCTCATTCCTGCAAGGTCAGGGATACCTCATCATATTCCTGGTGATGTGCCTCGAGGGGCCGCTCATCACCTATGTCGCGGCGTTCGCCGCCTCGCTCGGCGTCTTCAACATCGTCGTCATCTACCTCCTCTCTCTCGCGGGAAACCTCACGGGAGATATCATCTATTACACTATCGGCAAATTCGCCAGCGCATCGTTCGTCAGGCGCCGCTCCCTAAAAACCATGAGTGGCTGGCGGATGGAACGGGTCTCTGCGTACTTGCGGAAGAATCCCGGGAAGGCGCTCACCATAATCAAGCTGACTCCACCACTTCCGACGCCTGGACTGATACTCGCGGGCGCGTCAGGCATCCCGCTGAGGACTTTTCTGCTCTACTCGCTCGTCGTCAGCACATGCTATTCGCTGGTCTTCACCCTCGCGGGGTTCTACTCCGGCGTCGCCTTCGGTGTCGTCGCGTCCTACGTCAACTATCTTCCCGTCCTCTTCGGCGTGGCGGTGGCGCTCTTCGTCGCGGTCTGGTTCGTCCTCAAGTCCCTCTCCCGACGGCTCTCGAGGAGAATCGAGCGGAACGAGAGAGACTGAGCCCTCATTTGACGAGTTCCCGGTAGAGAGCCTCGAGCTTGTCGACGCTCCCGTTGATGTCGTATGCCTTCGCTTCCCTGGTGCTCGCTGCGCCCATCCGTCTCCGCAGGCCGTCATCCCGGAGGAGAATGAGCGCCTTCGCGGCGAGATCCTCTGCCTGCTGCAGCCGAAACACGAAGCCATTCTCCCTCACGAAGCCGTTCGACGCGCTCCTGTCGGAGTCGGAGATGAGCACCGGTTTGCCGCAGGCCATTGCCTCCAGCACCACCATTCCCTCCAGCTCGACGATGGAAGGAAGGATGAGCATCTCGCATGCGTTGTAGGCCTGTATCAGGTCGCCCAGAGTGAGCCTCTTCAGGAAGGTCACGCTGCGATCAACCCCCAACCTCATTGCCAACCGCTCCAGCCCTGCGCGCAGAGGCCCTTCTCCGGTGATGACGAGGCGTGTATTCCTGAACTCCTGAACGACGAAAGGCATCGCCTCTATGAGGGTCGCGGGGCTCTTCTCCGGACTCAGCCGGCCGACGTACAGCAGAACCCTGTCTTCCGGGGAGAGACCATATCTCTCCCTGAAATCGTGGCACTCAGCCTTCCTGAAGACGGAGAGGTCTACGCCATTGCTGATTACATGGATATTCAAATTTGGGGCATATCGTCGGAGCTGCGACTCCCCGAACCGGGAGGGGATGATTACTGCATCCATCTTCCGGTACAGCCGCACCATGAGCCTGTAGATTGGCCCGTCCAGCCTTCTGCTCCTGAACATCGCCGGCAGGTACGAGTACCAGTTCTCTGGCTGCAGATGGCAATGGGCGACAACCTTGAGTCCCAATTTCCGCGCGGCCCGGATGCACACAAACGCGGACGGGGTCGGGTCGGTTATGTGGAGGATATCAATCCGCTCCCGTTCGAGTATCTTCTTCACGCGCTTCGGCGAGGGGAACGCGGCAGCTATCTTCCCCTTGCTTCCCGGTAGGACGATGGAGGGGAACCTGTATATCTTGAGTCCTTCGTGGTAACTAACTTCTCCTTCTCCTCTCTTCCTCGCCGCGAGGAATATGACATTGTGGCCCCTCGCCGCCAGGCGCTCCGCGAACCGCAAAGAGGAGATGGTCGCCCCGGATATGATATGCGTAACGCCGTCGGCCACAAAAGCGATGTTGAGGCTCTTCATAAGCTGCCTTTCCTCCAGAGCATGGGAGATATATTCTTTTCGTTTTTAGCCTCACTTCTGCCACACCGAGAGAATATCCCGGAGTATGTCAGCAGCATCGACGTAAAAAGAGGCGGATGGGGACTAAGCCCTCACAGCCCGAACGCGTCGGTGAACTCGGCGATCCGCTTGTACTCGGAGAGGAACTGGAACCCTTTCTGGGTGAGGACGTAGACCTTCTTCTCCCCCTTCGCCTCCTCCTCCTCGACGAGGTCGCGCTCCTTCAGGATGGTGAGGTACCCCTGCATCATCTTGTACGAGAGGTTGGACTTGTAGAGCAGGTGCGTGGGCTTGATCCGCCCTCCCCTCTGCTGCATGGTCGAGAGCATGTCGTGGATGATCTCGAGCTGCGTCCGCTTCTGCTTCATACCTGCATTCGCCCCCCATGATACCGGCAGCCCCTCGCCGGCCTTTTCCCTTTCACTTCTTTTCCATGATGATGAGCATGCTGGTCGCGAGGAGCCCGTAGCCGAGGAGCTCCAGGAGATGGCCTGCGACGTAGGCCACGTTCCACACGTTGAGGAGGAGGTAGGCGCACTGGCCGAGGAGGATGGCAGCGAACCCTATGATGACGAGGATCCGCGAGGCGCACCGCGCCTGCCGGTAGGCGGCGGCGATGAGGGCGCCGAGGAAGACGATCACGGCGACGAAGAAGAGCGGCCTGACGAAGACGCTGGCCACGGCTATGAGGACGGCGAGGACGGCGAAGAGCCACCGCACCCGCCTGTCCTCGACATGGAGCCAGACGAGGAGGAGGAGCAGGTAGCCGAGGAGGAAGAGGGCCATGTGGACGAAGAGGCCGACGCGGTAGAGGGTGCTCAGCTCCAGGAGCTCGACCGCCGACAACGTGTAGGCGGGGATGAGCTCGCGGTAGACCGAGAAGTTGATGGCGGCGCTGAAGACGTAGGCGAGGCTGATGAAGAGGAAGCCTCCGCTCCACCGCTTGTACTGCTCCCCCCCGCCGAAGCGGTAGATCCTCCACGCGTACCACGCGATGAGGAGCGTGATGAGGAAGAAGAAAACCTCGAGCAAGGCGTCGATGCCGAGGAACCACGCCGGGCTCTGGCTGCCGAAAATCATGGAGAGCGGCACCCTGCGTCTCTATTTATTCTTTGTGATTGTTCGCGGAAGCAATACACCACAATGCGCTTTTTAAGTTTTATGGAGCATGGTTTCAGAACGCAGTTTAAGAAGGAGGCTTCCGAATGAATATTAGGACGCTGCCCCTCTACGCTCTGCGGTTGGGTGTGGAGGTGGTACCATGAACGCATACATGAGGAGACGGCCGCGCTCGGCAGGGAGTGAGAGGGTGGAAGATGCAACCTGGACGCGTGACATCGAGTATGGCGGCACGCTCTTCGCGGATGTCGACAGCTCCTTCCGGGCAGTGGTGCAGGAGGATGAGGACCGGCGCCGCCACCATTGGGAGGACCGTTCCCCTCCTGTTATCGCATGACGTTTACCGGGCTCCGGCGCCTCTCCCCCCGGCGCTGTGAGTCCCATTTTTTTCTACTCTCTTCTCTTTCTGTTTTCTGTATTCGTCTCTCGCCCTGACGCTCCGCATAACCTTTAAATAAGCACCTCGGTTCTTCCTCCGCCATGGCGAAAGCGCAGCGTGCACCCCTCCGGAGCCCCATCGTCTCGGTCCTGGGCCACGTCGACCACGGCAAGTCCAGCATCCTCGACGCCATCAGGGGCTCGAACATCCTCGTCACGGAAGCCGGAGGCATCACCCAGGCGATCGGCGCCTCCATCATCCCGCTCGAGGTGATAAAGAAGCGATGCGGCCCCCTCCTCGACAGCCTCAAGACCAGGCTCACCATCCCTGGACTCCTCTTCATCGACACCCCCGGCCACGCAGCCTTCACCACGCTCCGGAAGCGGGGCGGGAGCCTCGCCGACATCGCGGTCCTCGTCGTGGACATCAACGAGGGGTTCAGGCCGCAGACAGTCGAGGCGGTAGAGATCCTCCGGAGCTACAAGACGCCCTTCATCGTCGCGGCGAACAAGCTCGACCTCCTCCCCGGCTACCGACGCCACAGCGACGCCCTCCTGGCGGACCTCAGCGGCCAGACTCCTGACGTGCAGCAGCGCATCGACGACAGGCTCTACCAGCTCGTCGGCCTCCTCTACGAGAAGTTCAGCATGGAGGCTGAGCGGTTCGACCGGGTCTCCGACTACACGAAGCAGCTCGCCATCGTCCCGTGCAGCGCGCTCCAGGACCACGGCATCGCAGAACTGCTGATGGTCCTCACAGGCCTGGCGCAGAAATACCTGGAGCAACGCCTCTCCCTCTCCGTCTCCGGCCCAGCCAAGGGGACCATCCTCGAGGTGAAAGAGTCCACCGGCCTCGGCGCCACCGCCGACGTCATCCTCTACGACGGCACACTGCGGCGCGGCGACACCATCGTCATCGCGGGCACAGACGAGCCGATCGTGACGAAGGTGCGCGCCCTGCTCGAGCCGATGCCCCTCGCAGAGATGCGGGACAAGAAGGCGAAGTTCGTTCCCGTCGACGAGGTGGTCGCAGCCACCGGCGTCAAGATCGCGGCGCCAGGCCTGGACAAGGCCATCCCCGGGATGCCGCTCTTGGGAGCCTCCTCCCCGGAGAGCGTCGAGGCTGCGAAGCGCTCCCTCCAGCAGGAGCTGGACGAGGTCCTCGTCGCTGTGGACGAGGAGGGGGTCATCATCAAGGCGGATACCCTCGGCGGCCTCGAGGCGCTCTCCAAGCTCCTCCACGAGGGGGGCGTCAAGGTGCGGAAGGCCTCAGTCGGCCCTGTCGCGAAAAAAGATATCGGCGACGCGGAATCCAACCTGGAGCGCGACCCCTTCACCGCGGTCATCCTCGGCTTCAACATCCCTGCCGCCGAGTCGACGGAGCGCGTCAAGGTCTTCACCAACCCCGTCATCTACCGGCTCATCGAGGAGTACAAGGCGTGGCGGGAGGAGGAGCTGGCGCGCCAGCGCCGCGCAGCCATGGAGCAGCTCACCCCGATTTGCCGGCTCGAGATACTCCAGAACTGCATCTTCCGCCAGTCGAATCCCGCGGTCGTCGGCGTCGAGGTCCTCCAGGGCTCCTTGCGGCCGGGCACGCCGCTGATGAGGCCCGACGGGACGAGGATCGCGGCGGTGAAGGAGATCCAGCAGGAGCAGAAGTCCCTCTCCAAGGCCGAGAAGGGGCTCCAGGTGGCGATCTCGCTGCCGGGAGTGACGTGCGGCAGGCACATCTTCGAGCACGACATCCTCATCACCGAGCTCAACGAGGAGGAGTTCCGGAAGTACAAGGAGTACAAGGAGATCCTGACGGGCGAGCAGAAGGGGCTCCTGAAGGCGATTGCCGAGATCAAGCGCAAGCAGAACCCCGTGTGGGGGGTGTAGCTGTTCTCAGGAGAGCGCAGACTAGGCGAAAACCTAAAAGTATTAATATTAGTGATCATTATCCTTACTTAGGTGAACTAAGTTGGTGAATGCTCTCGTCTCGCTCAGCGAGAACGCGAACCGCGTCCTCAACGTCGTCAAGGCGAAGCACTGCCTGAAGGGCAAGGCCGAGGCGATCGAGTTCCTCGTCGTCCACTACGTGGAGTGCAGCGGCGACCGCGAGCTCCGGCCGGAATTCATCCGGAAGATTCGTGCGGCGGAGAAAGGAAAGTTTATTAGAGTGGACGACTTCGCCGCGGAGTTCGGGTTGAAGAAGGTTGTACCGGCTCGACATCGCAGACGACGTCTATAAACGATTGTCGAAGCTTAATGCAAAGGACCCGGAACTTCTGCGGAAAATCTATAAGAAAGTGGGACAAATCAGACGCTATCCGTATCACTTCAAGCCGTTGAGGAGCCCGTTCCAGAACAAGCGGCGCGTCCACGTCGGCGGTTCCTTTGTCATCATCTACGAGATAGAGGAAACCGAGAAACTTATTAAGCTCATCGCGTTCGACCACCACGACAAAGCATACAGGAGTGATTGAACGATGTTCGCCTACGTCATCATGAACAGCAAGGAGCGCAAGAAGATTCTCAAGAAGCTCGAAGGGCAGTTCGACTGCGACACGAAGTTTCTGAAGGAGTACGCCTTCCTCTTCAAGGAGAGCGACGGAAGGGTCCACATCTGCAACGCGGACGTCGCAGAAGAGCTCTCGAAGAGGGAGCTGAGGGTCGACAGCGCAGGGCTCTACATCGCCACGCTGCTGTCGAACGGCGAGCTGCGGCTGAGCATCGAGGGTTCGCAGTTGTTAGGCCCTCACTCCAAAAAGAATATTTTAGAGATTACCGATGGCGAATTCGGGAAGTGGATACGGGGCAACGCCATCGAGAAGGAGACGGACTTGAAGGGTTTTGTGATCCTCAAGCGCGGCGTCGACTTCTGCGGCTGCGGCAAGCCGGTGCGCGACGAGAAGACCGGAAAGATATCCATCCACAACTACATCCCGAAGACGAGATACGTCAGGAGCGAAGAGTGAGTCGCTCACTCCTTTGCCGAACGCTTCCATCCGCCGAATTCTCGCAGGTGGCGCATATCCGCCTCCAAACGAGTCGCCTCGAGCCTGCCGTCGAGATTCGCGTACGTCCTGATGCCGAGCGACCGGAGGAACGCGCGCTCCTCGCGCAGGTACTCCACGAACCGGTGCGACGGCATCAGGGGTATCCTCATCGCCTTCGCCTGTTCGTACCCCATCCCCGCCTGCGCCGCGACTTCACGGAGCTTGCGTTCGTGGTCCCAGGCAACGATGAGCTCGAGGTCCCTATCGTCGCCGAGGTTGATGAGTTTGAGTTTCTCAGTGTCCATGAGGTCATACGTCGCGGCAGGCACGCTCTCGACACCGGCGAGGAGTGCCTGCCTGAGCCGATGATCGCCGTCGATGCTCATCGGCTGCCCATCGAGGAGGCCAATAATCGGCACAGATACTGTCTCCCAGGACGCCTCGGCGCTGCGCTGCCGGCGGAGAAAGAGCCTGCGCTCAGGATCGTACGCGAGCGTCTCGAGGCACTCCTTCGCGAGGTAGGCGCTGTGCGGCTGAATATCAGCGAGGGGCAGACTGCAGAGGTGACTGCTGTAGCTGCCCGGAAGGATAGGGTTCATAGTTTTTGAGCTGCAGAGACAATTTAAAAATCTTTTCTTTTTCACCACTTTTTAATAGTAATTATTGCGTCCTGTCTCCTTCCCTCGGAGGAGTTCCTGCAGCAGCCGCACGAGACCGTTGTAATTGACGCCGAACTGCTCTTGGAGTGTGCGGCGGCGGTCCCGCAGGCGCTCACGGTAGAACTTATGGTCATGCTCGTGGGCAATCCGCATGTCGGGTCGCATGATTTGGACCTCGATGGGCAGGCCCGCGTACATCGTGAGGATATGGTACGCATCGTGCCTGACCGTGCCGTCAGGGTTCTCCTTCCTCCCCTTCAGCACCTCGCGGCCATCCGAAAGCGGCTCGGTCCTTGGCGGTCCCCAATAATCCTTGAGACCGATGATGCGGAGGTCATCTCTCATCTCAAGACTGAGCTCGTGGAAGTGGCGGAGGAGCCGATCCCTTCCTGCCTCGCCGAGAGCCCAGATTCCGACACCGAGATAGTCCTTGATTGCCGTGGGCTGCCGCTCATCCCCCTGCTTCTGCTCGTCCGGGACCAGCTCGTCAAGCCGCGTCACCTTGTCTGCAATCTTATAGATGAGGGATTCTGAACCTTTTACCCTTGCGCTGATTCGGAGGATGAAAGGTCTCTGCATGAACGAATCCAGCCCAGCTCGGGCCTCCTCGAGACGAGCCTCCGCCTCCTGGAGCTTCCGCGTATTCTTCCCGGACCTCTTCGCCGCTTCAGCCATTGTCCGCGCCTTGAGGACCGCCTGCTCGAGCCTCGAATACCTGGACTGGTTGTCCCGGAGCGTATACTCCATGAATGAGACGTCCGCCTGATGGGTCTCTTCGCAGGCGGGACAGACCGCGATCTCGTCTGCGAGGCGGTACTCCAGCCCCCTGTACCTCTTCAGTCTGGCGTGGTCAATCTGGGCATTGTTCTCGAACTGTTTCCCGGTTGCTGGACAGTGGGCGATGACGCGGTAGTTCATCTCGACCGCTCCGGGCGTCTCCGTCAGTCCGGGGAGGCGCTTGTTCCTGAGAGGTTGAAGGAGGGTGTTGTCTGTGAATGCATAGAGCTGCGCCTCTCCCTCTCTCTGGAGCCGGAGGTAATCTTCGGCGACCTTCTGCGCATCCTCCGCGGTAATCAAGGAGCGGACCTCCTCTATGGTGTGGCTTCCGTCCTTCAGGAACTCCGTGATGATACTGAGGATGTTCTCCGACTCGCACGTGAGACCGAGCATGGCTGTCGGGCTGCGGCTCTGGAGGTCGACCGTCTCCTCGAGGCGTGCGAGGAGTATGGCCGGCTGGTTGTTCTTGCCTTCCATCGTGGTTTCCCTTTCTGATATCCCTGGCTTCCGTTCGGATACTCACATCGTCGGTATTATCTTGTACTTCGGGTCGAGGACCTCGAGCATCACGCCATCGCGGAGCAGGAGGTAGCGCCGCAGCTCGAGCCCGGGGTTGCCCTGGTGCATCTCGACGAAGCGGTCGCGGTAATCCATGAGCCGCTCGAACTCCTGGGTCGAAGAGAGCCGGCCGCTCCTGTACGCGTCGGATGTCATGAAGCGCATGTCGCCCTTGATGAGGTCCTTCAGGAAGGCGTTCCTGTCGAGGTACCATGCCTTGATGCGCCGCTCCAGCTCCTCCCGCTCGGGGAAGAGGAGAAGGAACCCGCCGATGAGGGTGCCGTCGTTCTTCCTATCCTCCCTCATCAGGAAGGTCCTCTCAGCTGGCTGCGAGACCCGCTGGAGGCCGCCTTCCGCGACATATTCTTGGACGCTCTCCCGCACCTTCGCGATTGTCTTCCTCTCGCCGCGCTCCTGCAGTTCGCTCTCCTTCTCGGCGATGAACTCGTCGAGCGTTCCGAGGAGGGTGAAGAAGAGATTGTACGTCGCGTTCTCCACGCTCTGCCGGAAAGGGTGGTCGAGCGGAATCTGCTGGAGGAGCGGCTTCATGACTGCGGCGCCGACCCAGTAGCTCTTGATGGACTCCTTGAACCGCTTCCAGAAGTCTGGGAACGCTATGATGAGGGGGTTGAGCTCCGCCCTGTCCGTGCTCTTCACCTCGCCGCAGATGAGCCTGTCTTCGAGGTAGAGCTTGTCGTCGACCGTGTGCTCCCTCGTCTGCTCCCGGACAATCCCCCTGTACTCGCTCACGTAGAAGAGGCCGCCGCGCGTCAGCCGGTCGACGGAGTGGGAGATGAGGGTGGGATACGTCCTGTTCTGGTGCTTGGCGGGGAACGGGTACATCGTGACCGCGAGACTGCAGATGTCCTCCACCTTCCGTTCCGTCTCCTCCTTGATGTCGTGGAGCGCCGCGACAGTCCTCCCCTGCTCGCGCCGCTCCGGAGGCAAGCCGAGCTTTTGTACCTTGGCGGCGACGTCGACGGGATGGGCGTAAGTGGGCGCTCCTATCTTCATCCTTCCCCCTTTCTCGAGATAGGCGTCGATGACGAATCCGTTGACCAGCTCTGTCCTGGCGCGCTCGCGCTGCGGGACCTCGTCGTCCCCCAGCTGATGGCCGGTGGCGGTGCGGACCGCTGCCTCGGTACGTCCTCGCCTGAGCGCCTCTTCGAGTTCGCTGCCGAACGCCACGAACTTCTCGCGTTCCTCCTTGACGTCCACGAGAGGGTGGATGGCGACCAGCCGTTCCCGCACCTCATCCTCCTTGGCAGGGTCGGTGAGGAGGGTGTTATAGTCGACCGGCGGGTCCGGTTTCCGCATGTGAACTGCCGCTTCCATCTTCGCTCAGACTCCGAGACGATTTTAATATTTTCTGAATATTGACTACTTTTCGGTGGTGTTGCCGCTCCATCGCC
>Ga0315275_10001278_pt1 | contig 22013 bp, 16 predicted proteins | sample YL17G03_0_MG_FD_205557 | JGI IMG/M metagenome (GOLD analysis project Ga0315275, IMG submission 205557) | Sediment microbial communities from Yellowstone Lake, YNP, Wyoming, USA - YL17G03_0 | ecosystem: Environmental > Aquatic > Freshwater > Lake > Sediment | place: USA: Wyoming | collected...
GACACCCTGGAGGCTGGGCGATCGTGGCATCCGCCGGGCCGTGAGCCAGCGGGACCAGCGTTCCTGCCGATGGTGGAAGCGGAGGAGACGTATCGCGACCTCTCGGCCAAGGGTCAGCGAGTGCTCACCGATGGCTTCACCGGCAATTGGTCGCCGGACGGGACAAAGCTGGCTTTCAGCCTGGGGTTTGTCGGGAACAGCGGCGTGGCGGTCTTCGACCCCGTCACGAAGGAAACCGATCTGCTGATCGTCCCCGGCAAAGACCCCAGATGGTCGCCCGACGGCCGGTACATCGCCTTCGTTCGGGATTGTGAGGTTCTTCGCCTTCCTGACCTCACGGCGGCCGCACGCGAGATCCAGTCTCGCCCAATGGCGAATGAAGAAGTCTGGATCATAAGACCCGACGGCACAGAGCCCAGGCGTCTGGCGTTTGGCGGCTGGCCCTCCTGGAGCCGGGACTCAAAGCGTGTCTACTATCAGTCCCGCGTAGACAAGATGTTCTGCTCGATCCCCGCGGAAGGCACAGACGCTCAACCCGCCGCGATCCTCCCATGCACCAACACTTTCCCCGCGATTTCGCCCGATGGGAAGCGCGTCGCCTACCTAGAAAGTGCCTCGCTCAAGGTCAAGGAGCTGGCGTCGCAGAAGGTCGTCGCTCAGTGGCCGACGCCTCTGACGATGTGGGGCGGTCCGGCGTGGTCTCCCACGGGCAATGAACTGTGTCTGGGGGGCGCCTACCTGCCCAATGTCGGGATCGGCTTGTGGATATACCCGGTGGACGGCGGTGAACCCGCGAAGGTGCTAAGCGGACAGACCGTGGTGGCCTTCTGGGCTTGGAACAAGACCAAGCTCCTCTTCGCATTGGGCCCGCCGTACAATGAGATTTGGACCGCCGATCTTGACCCCAAGATCCCGACCGTCGAAGCCCTTGGCCCCGCTCGGACGCTCCAGGAGCACTATCAGGAAATGGTTGCCTTCTACACCCGCAGAATCGAGGCCGACCCAGAGGATGCATACGCCTATTCCAGCCGCGCGCAGTACTACGGCTATTTGGGCGACCGGGCGCAGGCCACCGCGGATATGAGGCATTGGTCGACCATCATGGGTGGAGACGGGGCCTCTGCTGTGCCGTTGGCTGCGTCCAGGGATTCCAGGCGGGTCATCGACCTGCCATTCGATTGTCAACTCGTCTTTTCTGCAGAAAGACCTGTCCATGAGACTCCAGTAGTCAATGTTGCCTTCGGGCAGAAAGGAAGGTTCGAGATGAGACTGTTTGAGATTCCCATGTTTGCAGCCTCGCTGTTTGGAGTCTGCCTTCTCTCAAGTGTTGACGCGCAACCTGCACAGGCAGGTTTTACGTTCGGTGAGCCGCAGAAGGTCTCGGGGTTGCGCTATAACGAGTGGATCAATCGCTTCTCCTCCGATGGTCTCGAGATGTACAGCGAGGCCCCTGGAATTAGTGGCCCGGAGGACCTATCCGACCTCTGGGTGCGCAAACGCGCCTCGAAAGACGCAGATTGGGGGCCGCCGGAGAATCTCGGACCACTCGTGAACAGCTCCTACCCTGAGTATGGGGCATACATATCGAGCGATGGACTCACGCTTTACTTCGTCTCCTACAATCGTCCCGACGGCTGCGGTGATCGTGACATCTACGTCACCACACGGGCGACCAAGAACGATCCCTGGGGAACAGCGGTGAACCTTGGGCCGCCCTTCAACAGTTCCAGCATGGACCGGATGGCATGCATTTCCCCGGATGGTTTGGAGCTTTATTTCGGCTCGAACCGGCCGGGGGGCTACGGCGCGTCCGACATCTATGTAGCAAGACGTGCGACGCCGAACGGCCCCTGGGAGACACCGGTCCATCTTGACTCCACCGTGAATTCCCCCTATGGCGAGTGTTATGTCTCCCTCTCACCGGATGGACTGTTGTTGTTCTTCAGCGAGTGGTACACGACCACGAACATACGTCCGGGCGGGCACGGAGCCCCCGATATCTGGATGGCGAGACGCGCAAGCATAGGGGCCCCCTGGCAGACGGCGGTGAATCTTGAGTCGCCGATTAATGGACCCACAAATGACATCGGTGCGTTCGTCTCTCCAGATGGTCAGGCCCTGTACTTCAACTCCGTGGACCGCGAGGGCGGTGGGAGTTTCCGCGCGTCGATTCTCCCAGTCGTTGACTTCAATGGCGACGGCAAGGTCGATGGCAAGGAAGTCTTGGCCATGGCGGAACACTGGGACGAGAACTACCCGCCGTGCGATATCGCTCCATTCGCCTGGGGCAACGGCGTCGTCGATGCCAACGACCTGACTGTCTTGTCCGGGTACATTGGGCAGGACGTTAACGATCCGAGTCTCCTCGCCCACTGGGCACTCGACGAGACGGCGGGCATGACGGCCGCCGACAGCGCGGGCGATAATGACGCGATGGTGCTGGGCAACGCGGCCTGGCAACCCGACGGTAAGATTGGCGGCGCACTGGCGTTCGATGGGAAGGACGATTTTGTGCGATCAGGGAAGTCTGTCCTCGATCCTTCCAAAGAACCTCTCAGTGTCATTGTCTGGATCAAGGGCGGGGCACCCAACCGGGTGATTGTGTCGCAAGCATCGGGCGCGGATTGGCTCTATCTGAATCAATATGGCATGTTGACCACGGACCTGAAGTCATCCGGTACAAACGGAAAATCTCTGACCTCGGATGCCTACCTCCTTGACGATCAGTGGCACCGCGTGGCTTTGGTCTGGGACGGCACGAACCGGACCCTGCAGATGGATGGAGCGGAGGTCGCCCGGGATACCCAGCCCAACCTGGCGGCATCGAGCGGCAGCCTGCTTATCGGCGGCGGCAAGACCCTCACGCCGGCTAACTTGTGGTCCGGCCTGATCGACGACGTTCGCATCTACAACCGCATCGTGCAGCCGTAAGACGCATCACCCACTTGGCAGTTGGACAAGGGCCGGCGGTCAACGAAGCTGCCGGCCCTTCTGTGGTTGTTGAGATTGGGACTACAGGTTTTGCTCAGAGCGGTTGGCCGCTGCGGGACATGGCGTCGAGGAACTGCTCGTTGGTCGGGTACTTGTGGAGCAGTTTGTGGAGGGCTTCCATTGCGTCGCGCGGCTGGTAGTTCGCCACGACGCGCCGCAGCGTAACCAGGCCCCGGCCGCGCTGCGGGCTGTAGAGCTTGGCCTCCTTGCGCGTGCCGCTGGCGGGGATGTTGATGGCCGGGAAGATCCGCAGCTCGGCCAGCGCGCGGTCGAGGACGAGTTCGCTGTTGCCCGTGCCCTTGAACTCCTCGAAGATCATTTGGTCCATCTTGGAGCCGGTATCGACTAGGCACGTCGCGATGATCGTGACGGAGCCGCCGTCCTCAATACTGCGGGCCAGTCCGAACAGGCGGCGGGGCACTTCGAGGATGCCTGCCTCCAGCCCGCCGGTCATGGTGGGACGGGAGGATTCGCCGCCGCGCCGCGTCCGGCTGTTGAACGCCCGGCCGACGCGGGTGAGGCTGTCGATCATCAGGACGACGTCGTGGCCGCATTCGAGCTCCGTCTGCACGTGGGCCAGCATCAGCTCGGCCAGCTCACAATGCTCATCGGCCACGTGGTCGCTCGTGCTGGCCACCACCTCGATGCCTTTGCAGCTCCGGCGAAAATGCGTGACCTCCTCCGGCCGCTCGTCGATCAGCAGCGCGATGATCCGGGTCTGGGGCGCATCGTGCAGGATCGCGTGCGACATCTGTTCGAGCAGGACGGTCTTGCCCGCCTTGGGCGGCGAGACGATCAACTGCCGCGATCCCTTGCCAATGGGCGAGATCAGGTCCACGATCCGCATGCTCTCCTGCTTGCAGGCGCCGAGATTGAACCGCTCCAGGGGATCGATCGCCACCAGGTCGGTGAAACGCGGGCGGGAGCGGAACGCCTCCGGCCGCAGCCCCCCCACCGTATCCACGGAGACCAGCGTGCGTTTGCCCTTCCTCACGTCCACCTGGCCGGCGATCATCGCCCCTTCGACCAGCGAGAAGCGGCGGACGAGGTCGGGCGGGACCGATGCCATCAGCGGCCCGGTCCGGTACGAACGGTCCCCCGTCCGCAGCGAGTACTGCTCTTTGTTGACGCGTTTCAAAATTCCCGTAAGTATTTCGCTCATCGAAGACCTTCCATGGGAGAGGCGTCCCAGACGCAATGGATCGCGTTTGGGGGGCCCGATTGCATTCCAAGTACACGTGGTCAGAGCCCATCATATCACAATCCCTACCCTTGGCAACCCCCACTAAACGATTTGCAGCGGAAAAGCGTTCCCGGCGAACGATCACGTCGAGATTAGGGTTGATTCCGTATAGAACCTGCTGGATCATATCACGCGCTCGACGATTTCACCAGGGTGCAGGCAGGACTATGATCGAGAAGTATCTACAGGACTTGGAAGGCAGGATCGACCCGCAGGTTGAGGAGAGCTTGTTTGGGCAGTGGCGGGCCTTTGCGGATGGGCAGTGCACAGAGGCGATTTTCTCGCCGAAAAGGCCCCGACCGGCACCACCATCCATCGAATGGCCGCATGTGCTCGTGAATGATGCGCTCGATGATTTTGAGGTGATGGCCCTGCAGCAACTGGAGCTATGCTCGAAGGCGTTGGCCGAAGGCAGCGGAGCGCTGCTGGCCATACGGTGCAACTACGGCACCGCGATCCTGCCGTCGCTCTTTGGGGGCGAGCGGTTCCTTATGGACAGGGAAATCGACACGCTGCCGGCCGGCCGGCCGCTGGAGGGTGGGGCGGACGCGGTCAAGCGGCTTCTCGATCAGGGTGTGCCCGATCCGGATGCCGGCCAGGGCGCGACCACGTTCGAGATGGGGCGGTACTTCATGGAACTGCTGCGGGATTGTCCCCGGCTCTCGAAGCATGTCTACGTGTACCATCCCGATTTGCAGGGGCCGATGAATGTGTGCGAGATGCTGTGGGGCAGTTCGCTCTATGTCGATTTGTACGACAAGCCCGACTTGGTGAGAAGCTTTCTGTCGCTGATTGTGGAGACGTACATCCGCTTCATGAAGCGATGGAACGAGATTGTCGCTCCTCTCGACGGCTATGCCGTGCATTGGTCGATGCTGCACCGCGGCCGGATCATGGTCCGCGACGATGCGGCGACGAACCTGTCGCCCGCCATGTACGAGGACTTCGTTCGCCCGTTCGACCAGCGGCTGCTCGATGAGCTGGGCGGCGGTGCGGTTCACTTCTGCGGCCGAGGGGACCATCTCATCGCCAGGCTCGCACAACTGTCCGGTCTCCACGCGGTCAACACAACCCAGCCGGCACTCAATAACGTGGAGACAATCTTCGCCAACACGATCGACAGGCAAATCAATCTGGTCGGCTTTGACCGCGATGTTGCCGACCAAGCCTTACGACGAGGCAGACCGCTGCGGGGCCGCGTCCACTGCTGGTGACGGTCCGATCCAGGATGTGGCAGTCCCCGAGGGCGGCTTGACGTTCATGTGGCCCCAGTAGGCCTTGTAGGCGGTGAGTGCCCAGAGGAATGCGGCCGCCAACATCACCAGACCGCCGAGGATGCGCAGAGCGTTGACCTCCCGTTTCCACAGGACAACCCCGGCGCAGACGCCGCCCAGCCCCGTCAGGATGAAGCTCCCGCCAGCCATTAGAGGCGCCAGGGTTAAGGACAGGTGGATGATCCGGACCCCGATCAGGATGGCGGCCGAACCGGAGAAGAAGGCGTAAATGCCGAGCGGAAGCAGGCTCCACCCACGGGCCAGCGCCCAAGCCGCCGCGAAAAACAGCACGCCGAGGAGCACGGACATCTCGCCATAAGCCATGCTGTACGGCTTCGGGATCGGCGACGTGAACGTCATCCCAAATCCGCCAACCGTGGCCACAAAGCCACAAATCCCGAACGCCGGCGCCCAGTGCCGCGCATCCTCGCGGCCCAGCCCCCACCACAGAAAGAAGGCCAGCACGGCGAGGGCCGAAACCATGTTGATCAGCAGTAAAGTCACGTAATCAATCATAGTTTTACTCCTCTCTTTTTTATACGCACCTGACAGCGCCACGGTGCTTGTATCGACGATACGATTCGCCGAAAATTGCCCGTGTGGCGCAGGCACACGGTGTCCCCGGGTTGCGCCGTCGCCTGCCCATTTTAGCTTGCTCTGGGCGGCAAACCCAGCGAGAATAAAGACGATTTGGAGACAACTGCATGGCAGTGAGTGCGCTGGATGACAAGTCGAGAAAGCCGGATGACGAGATGCTTGCCGGCGTGCTCGGCCAGAGCAAGGGATTGTGGGATGCGATCCTCGCGTATCTCGCCGAGGAGTATCCGGGCGTGCAGAACGAGTGGGGATTCCCGGGCGCCAAGTACGGCTGGAGCCTGCGCCCCAAGCTCAAGAAGCGGACGATCCTGTACCTGACTCCGCACAGAGGCTCTTTCAGCGTCGCCTTGGTGCTTGGGGAAAGGGCCGTGGCCGCCGCCGAGGAGAGCACGCTCGGGCCGGATATTCTGGAGGCGATCCGAAATGCCAAGCCCTATGTCGAGGGCCGGGGAATCCGGTTCGAGGTCAACGGCCGGGACGATGTCGAAACCGTCAAGAAACTGGTCGAAATCAAGATGACGCATTGAGCCTCCATGCCGCAGATCAGATCACTTGCCGATATCACGATGCGTCTTCGCGAGAACTGGGTGGGGTACGTGCGCGAGTACCGCGTCTTCTTGGCCCTGGTCCTGCTGGCCTCGCTGGCGGACATGGCCTCGACGATCCATTTCATGCAGCACACGGGCCCGCAGGCGGAGTACCACCCGACCGTACGATTCGCCGCGCAGTTCCTTGGCCCTGTCCTCGGGCCGGTGTTCGGCAAGGCCGTGCAGGTCATCGTCATCATCACCCTGACGGTTTTCCTTCGCCGCTGGGCGATCTTCATCTTCATTCCCGTGATCATCCTGTACACCTGGGCGGCGTGGTACAACGTCTGGGGCTATCACCTGTACTACCCACGCCTGCTCCATATTCTTGAATACTTGGCCATCTGAAAATCGGATTCGAGCAAGGGACGATGGGTGACAACGGTGAAGGTCTCTCCGAGGCTTCCGGTCGTCATTCCAAACAGGGTGCGGGAGGAGGCTCGGCATCCAGCCGGGACAGAAACTGGAAGTACTGCAACTGCGGGTGGACAGCCATAAACAATTGGCAGCCAACGACTTAGAGGAGTGCGCCTGGAGGGATTCGGACCCCCAACCGCCGGTTCCGTAGACCGATGCTCTATCCAATTGAGCTACAGGCGCGTGTTCTGCCCGAAGTGTAATCGCTGCAACCCCCTGCTGTCAACTCCCAACCCACGGCAGCAATAATCCTTTCGGCAACAGATGCCGCTCGCGACTGGAGTTGAGCCGGATGGGACGAGCGTCCGGGTGGCGGCAAAAAACCTATCCCATGTAAGTCCTGATGTGACAACAGTTTCACGTAGGTCCGGAAAAATCTTCTGCCTATCGAAAAAAAACGCGTTACGTTTCCGTTACGCTGGGGCACTTATCCATGAAAACAACGATACAACAAGTTTCCGAGAAGGTAAGGTGGTGAAAAGATGGTCCTTGGCAACTCCAATATGACACGCTCGCGGGCAGAGAACTTGACGAACGCTGCCGTCCCCGCTTCCGCAAGAAGCTCCAGCCGTCAAGACCGCACGGGGCGTTGTCTGATGCCGCCGACCATCTGGAGGGATCCGGCTTCACCAAATCAAAATAGACCTTTCCACTTAACCCTAACAAAACCCAGGTCAGGTACAAAGCCGCAGGACACACCAACATCGCTATCGTTTCTCTGATGATAGCAGCTCTCTATCACCTGCCTCCACCAAACGTTAAGCCCGGCTCACCTGAGCGGGGCTTGGCGTTTATGCTAAACTTTCGTACACGGCGACAAAGCGACGGGTCAATTCCCGGCAGTTCGGACCTCGACGCCAGCCGCGGATTCGGCACTCACCACGAAAGTCACCGGCAACCCTTTCTCCGGGACCGTCAGGAAGTTGCTCACCACATACGGCAGTTCCACCGGCTTTTCGGCGACGTTCACATTGATGCTTACCCTCGCCGCCGCGTTGGCCGGCAGACTCAACTCCTTCGGCCCAAGCTTGCCCGCACACTGCAATTCAATGGGCAGGTCCGTCCGGTTCCGGAGGGTGAATCGAGTCACTTTTTGCTCCCGTTGGACATCCGTGACTCGAACGGCCGCCTTGAAGAGGGCTTCGGCGTACTCCTTGCGACCGATGACCTTGTTCTCGAACCAGATGGCGGTGCGACCCGCGCTGAGTGCGTCCTTGATTGCCGCCGTGGTCTTTTCCTTGGCGAAGACGAACGTCATGGGCCTGTGACCGCCGACCGGCATGTTCTCCCGTCCCGCCGGCTGGTGGATGTCCGAGTTTCCGAGGAAGGTCAGGGTTTTGTCCAGCGCCCACTGATGGACCGTCGGGTAGTACGATCGGCCGTTGACCACCTCGATCCCGCGCATGTACTTCTTTTCGTAGAGCGTCGTATGGATCTCAAACCACCCCTTGCGGTCGGGAATCCAGTCGGGGTGGTTCCACCAGATGAACGCCCCCTGCTTGTCGGCAGCGGCCATCGCATCCAACAGCTCCTTGGTGTCGAGCGGCGTGGCATCCTCGATGAATAACGCATTGAAGTGTCCCGGCGGGGTCTCCCGCGTGATCTCCGCCGCCTTGACCAGCAGAATCCCCATTTCTTTCGCCCGCGGCAGCGCGATCTCATAGGGGCGATTGTGGTTGGTCGGGACATCCTGCTTGTGCGGCTGGTACTCGATGTGATCCGTGATGGCGATGGCATCGAGACCTTCCTGCCATGCCTCATCCACCCGCACGGTGGGCCAGACCAAACCATCGGAGAAGACCGTGTGCATGTGGAAATCACATTTGAGCGTCCTATACCCCATGATGTCGGGGATACGGATCTCGCGTCGCGTCTGCGCAAGGCCAACGGCCGCGTGCAGCAAGACGACGATACCCACTACGGCAAGCCCGGATCGCAACATTCTTCGCATGGAGAGGCCCTTTCCTTGAATTCGAAACCCCGTTCCAATTCCACAGATCCCCGGATTTGCCGGGGCGTGGCTACAATAGCATGTCCCATGCCGGGCCACAACAGCATACCCGGGCGACTTTTTCCGATGGCGCTTGACAAGTCGCTGCGTATCGACTACCCTTGACGGCTGATTGGTCGAGGCAGGGGATGGTGAAATGGCGGCCACCTGTCAAAAGGAGATGGTTCCGCCGGAGCGTGTCTTGTAGGGGGACTTCTCCATCCCCACCCGCATCGGAATAGGATGACCTAATGAAGATCCAGGCAATGAACTTGCGATATCGCCCAGCCGCCAAGGAGGAGTCCTGTGAATAATGACAACGTGGAGGAGGTCGATCCGATCTTCTTTGAGATCGACAGGCTGATTCGGCGTTCGCGTCTCAAGGAGATCGAGTTCATCATGAGCACGGATGAGACCGAGCGGGTGCGCGAAATCACGGCGGCAGTGGGGCGGCTCGATCCCGGAGAATACCTCCTGGGCACCGGGCCTTCCACCGTCGGGATCGTCCCTTTGAATGCGCAGGACGTCGTGCTCGGCCGGCCCCCGACCCTCGTCGAGGGGCCCTCGACGGAACTGGCGGATTGCTGCGCCATGGACACCCTGTATTTCGTGCCGCGTGAAATCTCCCGGACTCATGCCAAGGTGGTGCGGCAAACCGGCAGCTTCGGGGTCCGGCACATTCTGATCGACCTGAACAGCACCTGCGGGACCTTCGTGAACGAAAAGCCCGTGGCCCCGGACGGCCCCGGCGTCCTCCTCCAGCACGGGGACGTCATCTCCCTGGGACCGTCCCAGACAAGCACATACATCTACTACGAATCCAGACTGGTCGGGTCCCACCGCGTCTCGGCCCGGGAACCGGGCACATCCCGGGTTTCGGCCCGTCGATCGAGATAGGAAGTGGACTTTTTGCAGAACGGCCGTTGCCGCCGCAAGGTCATCCACCGGCTATTTCAGGAAATCCGGCAGGTACTCGCTCCCGGCATCATCCTCTCGATGGCGTCTTCTTTGCTCGATTTGTTTCTCCCTGCTGCGCTCGTCCCGCAGCGCGACGTAAGACCCCCGCAGCAGACGGTCCTCTTTGCCCTCTCCGGCGACTACCTGGATGGCGGGGCGCCGCAGCAGTTTCTTCGCCTTGACATTGATCGCGCGGCAGCGCATCTGGCACAGACCGCATCCGACACACCGGTCCTCGCGCACGATGGGAGCCAGGCATCCGCTGCCTTCCACCGGCTCGCCCTTGTGATCCACCTCGCCGCCAACGCGGATGAACTCAAGGGCGTCGTAGCCGGCTATCCTGCATTCGTCGACACAGAGTTGGCACGCCTCCCCCCCTGCGTACGGCAGGCACGTCTGCTGATCCACCTGCGCCAGAGCGATCCGCGCGGCTCGCTTCTCTTCAAGAGCCAAGGCCCTGACCGCCCCCGTGGGACACACCTGCCCGCAGTTGTTGCAGCTCGGCTCGCATCCCGACCAATCCGCCACCACCTTCGGCGTCCACAGGCTGTTGAAACCGTGCTCGAATCCGGCCGGCTGCAAAACGTTGTTGGGGCAGACCTTGATGCACTGGCCGCAGCGGATACACAACGGCAGGAACTTGTTCTCGGGGACGCTGCCCGGCGGCCGAATGGGCGGCTCACCTCGCGGCACGCCCGAAGCATTCCCCACAGCCAACGGCACACCGATCCCGGCTGCAGCCGCACCGCCCAAGCCCACAAGAACACCCCGGCGGGAGACCGCAATGCCTTGCGTACTTCCTGCCTCCTTGCGGCGCCATCGTGACGTGAACTCGATGGCCCCTGCCGGACAGACTCCCGCGCAGCTTTGGCAGAACGTACAATTCAAGAATCGTGTCGAGAAATCCTGCTTGATCGCGGCAAACGAGCACGCCTGGACGCACCGTCCGCACTTCACGCAGGCACTGGTCACTCTGCGCTCGCTGAGCCGCAGTGTGTTGCACAGGGAGAAAAGTGCGCCGGTGGGACAAACGTAGCTGCACCAGAATCGACGCCCGAGAAACCCAAGACAGAAGATCAACGCAACCAGCAGGATCGAGAGGACGTGGCCCGCGTTCCACGGTGGGACAAGGTACCAGCCTTTCACAAGCCCCATCTGAGCCGGCGCCAAAAGGAACAGCATCGCGCGAGTCAGCACCGGGATCGCGGCGACAAACCCCGACAGCAGAACGCCGAAGGCCGCCGCGATCAGCACAACCGTCAGCAAGTAGTACCTGACGTTGACCCACCAGCCTTCCGTCGCCAGTCTCAGGAGTCTGACTCTGTTGCCGATGAGCCAATCAAACCCATCAAGCAGCGTGCCCAGCGGGCAGACGTATCCGCAGAACGCGCGGGGCAGAAGCAGGCATACGACGATGACGGCTCCCGCTGCGATCAGAGACCCGATGAGCATCCGGGCGGCGATGGCCGTAGAGATGCTGACCAGCGGATCCAGCCAGAGGAACAACTCCGCATCAACGATCTCTCTGGCCCGAAACGCCTCGGCGCACTGCCTCGATCCGTAGGGCCAGCACACGTAGAAGAACAGGATCAAAAACGCGAGCAGACAGGCGCTTTGCACCAGCCGCCGAATGGGCGAGCCCAACCACGTCGGTCCCAGGCTCTTGAGAGCCCGCCCGAGCCATCCGGATGGATCTTCATGTCTGCGAAAGAGATTCAGACGCATGCCCGGTCCTCGCTGCCCTCACGCACCGCTACTTCTTCGTCTTCTGCATGCCGCCGGCGAGCGCCTTGGCCGTGGCATTGATGATGGCCTCCGAGGTCATCGTCGCCCCGGTGACCGCGTCCACGCCCTTGACGCCCTGTCTCTTCACAATTTGGCTCGGAGTCTCCGTGAGGGCCGAGTAGAACTGCTTCTCCTCGTGCCTGGTGACGCGGACCGACTCGATCCGCCCGCCCTTGACGGCGACCTCGACATGAAGAGGACCCGCGTAGGCAATGCTGCCGGCCGCATATACGCCGTCGGCGACTTGGGCCACGTCCAGAGTGTCGAACAGCTTGATCGCCTGAATGCTGGCTTGGGCCCGCTCCCGGTCCTTCTTGACGTCCCCCTCGCGGCCCACGTCCCCCGTCGCGGCCAGCACCTTCTGGTAGTAGGCCAGCGCCTCCTTGTAGCGGCCGGCCAGACGGCAAGTATCTCCCGCCGTCAAGTACGCGATCGTGGGCATGCCGTCGGCCGCCTTCCGCTGGGCCAGTGCCAGCGCCTTGTCGAATTCCCCCATATCCGCCCACAGTTTGATCACCACCCCGTGACGCGTGTAGTCGTCTCCGATCTCCGAGAGCACCTCCATCGCCATGTCCTTGCTGCCCAGCTTCCAGTAGCAATGGGCCAGGCCGATCAGGTCCACCTCGCCGCTATACTGCTCGGCCTTCTGCCACCAGAAAACGGCCCTGGCCCAATCCTGCATCAGGTTGTGGTACATGTGGCCCAGCGTCTCCATCGAGCGGACCAGCTTCACCTCGTCGCCCTTGTGCCGGATCATCAGGTGGTTCACCAGCTTGATGCCCTCTTTCCAGCGGCCGGGATTCGGATTGATGACATCCCAAATATACTGTCCGACGTTCTTTCTCGCGTCCCACGGGCCCTCCGCTCGCATAGGCCAATTCAGGTCCAGGGTCGGCGGGTAGGTCAACGGCGTTGACTCCCACCAGTCCGGCGGGGTCTTACCGACCTTCTCGATCAGGCTCTCGATCTCGGCGCGGCTGCGCGTGACAGGGCCGCCGGCAGGTGGATTCTGTGCCGTGCAGACGCAGGGGTATAGCCCCGCTGCCAGGGTCATCCCCGTGACAAGCACGATGCGTGTGAAGCCCATGCCACCTACTCCTTCTCACCGCCGACACAAATCAGATGCGAGAAGGTCCGCAGGAACATGCGGCCGTCGGCGACCGCCGGGGCCGCGTGGCTCTTCTCACCGAGCGGATTCACGGCCAGCAACTCGTACTTCGGACCGGCCCTGAGCACCACGGCGTCGCCGTCAACCGTGATGCAGTAGAGCTTGCCGTCCACGCAGACCGGCGAGCCGAAGAATCGCCCGGCGGGCTTCTGGCTCCAGACCACCTCGCCCGTGGCCACACGGAAGCACGATACCACGCCGCCATCGTGAAAACCGAAGAACAGCCCTTCGTGCACAACCGATGTCGGCACGTAGGGGACCACGTTGCTCTGCAAGCCATAGACCTCGGTTGCCGGGGACGATGCGGCGTCGGGCGGCCTGATTGCAGACAATCGGATGCCCCGTCCCCCCTCCCCGCAGGTGCCGATCACCATGTCGCCGGCAAGGAATGGCGAGCTGACCACGCGAGCCGGCAGTGCGGCAGGCGTCTTCCACAGGAGCTTGCCCATGCCGGGATCGATGGCGGCGATGCCGTGCGAGTTGCTCGTGAAAACCAACTCATCGCGTCCCTGCTTGTCACGGTAAACACACGGCGTCGAGTACGACCCGTTGGCATTTTCCGGGTGCTCGTATCGCCACTGAACCTCCCCCGTCTTGCGAGCGACGGCCAGCCAGACGCTCGCAGGGGCGCTACCGGTGCTCTTGTCGTTCTCACGGGTCACGATCACATAATCGCCGCAGACGATCGGCGAGCTGCCGGCGCCGTGCCGAGCGCGGACCCCAGGCAGCTTGGTGGCCCAGACCTCACGGCCATCGTGCGCCAACGCCGCCAGAGTCACCTGCTCCGGACCCGGCCAGATCAGGTAGACCTGCTCGGCGTCCAATGCCGGCGTTGCCGCCGCATAATTGTTCAGCGCGTTCATGGGAAGCTTGGCCAGATCGTGCTCCTTGCGCCAAAGTTCCCGCCCCTTCGAGGCATTCAGACACAGAAGCGTGCCTTTCAATGTCTTGTCGTTGGCACAGGTAACAAAGACCCTGTCGTCCCACACGACCGGCGACGAATGTCCCCCGCCCGGCAGCTCGATCTTCCACTTGTACTCCTGCGGCGACCACTTCGTGGGAATCGTCTTGGAATCGCTGATGCCTTGTCCGTTCGGCCCTCGAAATCGCGGCCAGTTGTCCGCGCTCGCCGGTCCAACGATAGCCAACAATAACGCCAACGCCGTCCCCATCCATACCACACGATACTCTCTCACCGAAGCTTCTCGTCTCTGCATTACTAACCCCTGTTCCATGTTTCCATTCAGTTCCTCCTCGGATTGAATACCTCACTACGAGTGGCATTCCATCCTCCGAAGGCGGGCGGCTCAAGGACTGCAGCACCCCAACACCCCTATTGTCCCGACATGGGCGCATTTTGCAAGCGTAATGTCCTGTGCGTCCCAGTGTCTTCGTCATGCTGAGCGAAGCGAAGCATCTGGCGTGCGAAGTGGGAGTTCTCGCTGTGACCGGTGCGCATCCTCACACAACAGCCTGATCAGAATTTCCGCAGCAGGCCGACGACGACCGCGTTGATGCAGCAGTCGTTCGAGTAGATGGGCTGGTAATCGGGATTGGCAGGCTGAAGGCGGGCCTTGTCCGGTTCCTTGTAGAATCGCTTGAGCGTGGCTTGGCCTTCATTGACCAGGGCCACCACAAGTTGGCCGTTCTGGGCTGTCTCGGCCCGGCGGCAGAGCACGTAGTCGCCCGGGCGAATGTTCTCCCCGATCATGCTGTCACCGCGTACCTGGAGGGCAAACAGATCGTCTCCCGTTCCAAAACAGGAGCCCAGCGACAGATTCTCCTTGTTCTCGACCGCCTCGACGGGCACGCCGGCCGCCACCTGCCCGAGCAGGGGCACGCCCGCCCGAGATTCGTCCCGGTCCTCCACCACCTCCGCCCGGGCGATGCTAAGCAGTCTTTGCCCTTGGGGCGTCAACCTCAAAGAGCGAGCCCTGCCCGGCGAAGTCGCGAGTAGTGACTTTCTTTGCAGCTCGCCGAGATGCTCGAACACCGTGCTTCGGCTGAGGCTCAGTTGAATCGCCAGCTCGGCTATCGTCGGGGAATAGCATTGCCTCCCGTGGAAAGCGGCGATGTGCCGGAGCACCTGGAGCTGTTTCGGGGTCAAACCGTCGATGAGATCGGTGTCTCGCGGCCGCATCCGGGGTCTTCTCCTTAACTGTGGAAGCAAGTTTATTACAGGACGTTGCCAGGGTGGTCGCCTGGACGCATCGCGTCCCGGACAGCACTCCGACAATCTCGGCGAGAGATGCCAGCAGACGGGTCAAATGCCCTCCCGACGAGTCATCCTCCGGCAACAACCCCGGCGGCCACACGGAAAGGTACTCGCCCCCCGGCCCGAATTTACACGCAGGTTCGATCCGTCCGATTCTGTGAATATCCATCCTTGGCACCCTGAACTCGGTTCGTTTTTCGCTGATGTCCTACCGACCCTCCTCCTATCGGCCGCCCCACAGGAAAAACCCAAACAAAAACCGAACAAAACCACCCCCGCCACCGACCTTTTTGCGCATGCCTATCCGCCCTAACTATCGCCCGCCATTATATGGGACTGAGGACGCAGAATTCTCCGAGGTGACGACACGCAGGCAACCGACCACACAACCGCCAAGCCAACCCACAGGGTGGAATGCAGGCCACGAACGATCAGACTCGGTCGTGTGCCGGCTGAGTATGTTTTTTGTTGCTGCGATTCTGAAAGGCCCCTATCATGAGTGCCTAATGACCTGTGCTAAGGGTGTTTGACTATGCTAAACGTTCTTCAAATCGAGGGCTTCCGCGCGTTCAAGCAATACACTGTCGAGGATCTTGGCCGCGTGAATCTCTTCGTTGGACGCAACAACAGCGGCAAGACTACGATTCTGGAGGCTGCGGAAATGCTCCTTGCCGCCGATAGCCCGGCTGCCGTGATCGGTTGCGCTATGCGACGCGGAGAAATCTATGTGCAGAAGGAGCACGATAGACCAGGAAGATACATAGATGTCAGCCATTTGTTCTATGGACATACTCCTGAACTCGGAGCGAGATTCCTTATCACAGGCATAGAGAATGGGGCGCCTCTGTCGTTGAAATGCCAGATAGAACCGGTCGAGCGAGGGGAGACTATTCAGCAGTCACTGCCGTTTGACATTGACAAACAGTCTTACGGAGATGAACGCAGCTTTGAGCCGGTTCTATCGCTCTCTATTCAACCTGGTCCCGAGAAGGAACCCTACATTCTTCCCATGGCACTTTCTGGTGCCGTCCTGTTTGATGCTGTTCGCCGACTGGGCCTCCGCCCGAGCAGTCCGGAGAAGCCCGTGAGTTTCGTGAGGACCGAGACTCTCGATACAGTTGAACTTCAGGAGTTCTGGGATTCGATCGCACTGACGGAAGAGGAAGCGAACGTAATTGAAAGTCTTAGGATTCTCGAGCCGAGGCTTGAGCGAATAGCCTTCTTGAGTTCCCGATCTTACAGATTCGGTCCGTCCTCCGGCGGAATATTCCTTCGGCTCGCAAATCTTGACAGGCGAATCCCACTTGGCAGTCTCGGCGATGGGATGAGGCATCTGCTGACACTGTCTCTGGCTGTCGGCCATGCTCCTCATGGATTTGTCATGGTGGACGAGATCGATACAGGACTTCACCACTCTGTCATGACCGACATGTGGCGGGTCCTGATCGCATCTGCCGAGCGCCTCGACGCGCAACTCTTCGTTACGACTCACAGCCTGGATTGCGTACGCAGTTTGGCATGGCTGGCGAGCAGCCGGCCCGATCTGTGCAAGGGTGTACGGATGCACAGAGTAGACAGTGAACGCTCCAAAACGGTCGTGTACGGTCCTGAGGAGATCTCCATAGCCGCCGAGCAACATGTGGAGTTGAGGGGATGATGAAACGCGAAGACTCCCCATACAGGCTCCTCGTCGAAGGCCGCGACGACGAGCATTGTGTTCTCCAGTTGATGAAAAGGCACAACGTAGATTGGGATGATCCAAGAGCAGTATTGCCCCGCGTGCATGATTGCGGCGGTTTCGATCCGCTCCGAGCATCGCTCAGCGTGTCTGCTAAGTCGTATGAACGGCTCGGCATCATGGTCGATGCCAACGCGGATATCCACCATCGATGGAATCAAGTCAAAGGCGAATTGCACAAAGTGGATGTTGCCCTTCCTGACTATCCGGCCTCTGGCGGCGCTATCGTCCCTGGCACACAGCCAGACTGGAAGGTGGGTGTATGGCTCATGCCTGACAATCAGAGCCAAGGCCAGCTTGAGGACTTTCTGGGCAGGCTCATTCCTGCGAACGACACATGTTGGGCGCATGCGTGTGGGGCAACACGTCGGGCAAAGGAACTCGGTGCAGGGTTTCCTGAGAAGATACTCTGCAAAGCGAACATTCATGCATGGCTTGCATGGCAAGAAAGCCCAGGTCTGCCCTTTGGGATGGCTATCACGGCCAAATACTTTGGGGTCGATTCAGTACAAGCCCTCGCATTTGTCGACTGGTTCAAACGGCTATTCTTCTGAGGTCTTCCCAGATCAAGACGACGCCACACCTATGCGGGTGGCAGGAGGTCGCGCTCCATGCCGGCGATCAGGTGCGGGAGGCCTTCTTCGAGTTCCATCGGCTCGGTGAGGTCTCGGGACAGTTCCGTCAGGAAGCGGCTGGGCTTCATCATGATGAGATTGCCGCCGCGATTGCGGTAGACTTGCGGCAGCACCAAGTACAACTCGTCCCGGGCGCGGGTGACGGCGACGTGGAAAACGCGACGCTCCTCTTCGAGGTCCTCGTCCTTGTTCATCGCCATGTCGGTTGGAAAGCGGCCGTCGGCCAGCCAGGGGATGAAGATGACCGGCCACTCCAGGCCCTTGGCCTGGTGGACCGTGCTGAGGATCACGAACTCCTGCTCGACCGGGCCCTCCACGCAGGTCTCGCCGGAGAATTCGCCTGCCAACGCTACGTCGGCCAGGAAGGCCTCCACGTTCTGGTACTGGCCCGCGAAGTTCGCGAGGGCGCGGATGTCCTCCCGCCGCATCGCCGCTCCCTCGTAGTGCGAGACCAGGTAGTCGTCATAGAAGCGTTTCAATACGAGGTCGATGATCTCTCCGGGCGAGTCGATCTCGTGGGATTCCTTCAGGAGACTTACGAACTCCTGAAAGAAGGGCTGGGCGCTGGTCGGCAGGAGGCTGGCGGTCTCGCCGCCGAGGACCTCGTTGAACGGATCGGCGGCACTGCTGATGTGCTGCCAGAGGCGCCGGGAGATCGCACTGCCGACGCGGGGCAGCATCTTGAGCAATCGCAGCCAGGCCAGCTCATCGTTGGGATTCTGCAGGACGCGGAGATAGCAGAGAATGTCCTTCATGTGCGCCTGCTCGAAGAAGCGCAGGCCGCCCCGGATGTGGACTGGGATATTGCGACGCTGGAATTCCAATTGAATCTCCAGCGAATGCCAGTGGCTGCGGTAGAGCACGGCAATATCGCCGAGGGCGCGGCCCTGGTCGAGCAGGTGCAGCACGTACTCCGCGATGAACCGCGACTGCGTGAAGTGGTCCTGGCATTGCACGATCGCGGGCTTGAGGCCCGAGGTCCGAATGGCCTTGAGGTTCTTCGGCAGCCGGCGGCTGTTCTGGGCGATGCTCGCGTTGGCCAGTGTCAGAATCTCCGGCACGGAGCGGTAGTTGGTCTCGAGCTTGTACTCCTTGGCTTCGGGATACCGCTGCTTGAACGTAATGATATTGTCGAAGTTCGCCCCGCGGAAGCTGTAGATCGACTGCGAGTCGTCGCCGACCACCGTCAGGTTGCGGTGCTTCGAGGCGAGCAGATCGACGATCGTGCCCTGGATCGCGTTCGTGTCCTGGTACTCGTCCACGAGGATGTGCGCGAACTGCCCGGCCAGCATCTCGCGGACTTCCGCATGGTCCATCATCAGCCGCAGCCACGCGCTGAGCAGATCGTCGAAGTCCAGGAGCTGCCGCTGCCGCTTCTTCTCGGTGTAGAGCACGAGCACCCGCTCGATGCCGTCGATCTCCTGGATGAACATGGGGAACCGCCTGGTGATGACGCCCTGCAACGGATCGAGCGTGTTCTGGATAAAGCTGGAGATCGCCGCCAGGACGTTCTTCTGGGGGAAGCGCCGCTCGCGGATATCGACCCCGGCCTCCTGGATGCACGAGGCCAGCAGGTCCTTGGCGTCCTCGCGGTCGAGGATCGTAAAGTCCGGCGAAATACCCAGCCGCTTGCCGTGCGTGCGGAGGATGCGGTTGGCGATGTGATGGAACGTGCCGCCCCAGATGTCGCGGGTCTTCTGCTTGACGAGCACCTCGACCCGGCTGAGCATCTCGCGGGCCGCCCGGTTCGTGAACGTAACGAGCATGATCCGCCCCGGATCCACCCCGTGATGCACCAGCCAGGCCAAGCGGTACGTCAGCGCCCGCGTCTTGCCGCTGCCGGCGCCGGCCACGACGAGCATCGGCCCCCCCGCCGCCGTCGCCACCGCCAACTGCTCCGGGTTCAGGTCCGCCCCAAAATCGATATCCCCCGCCGCCGTCCGCGACTGGAGTGTGAATTTCCGTGCCATACTTTGCTGCTTCGGTTCTGCAATGATCGCCTCGGGGCCATCCCACCAAGGCTGACCACACGAGCATACCGCAAGACCGGCGGGATGTCATCCCCGGACCGATGGTGCCGTCTATTCGGAGAGCTTGGAGGGGTCTACTGCCGGGCTCCTTGTCAACGTGGGAGGGCGGCGGCGCCCCTGTACTTTGGCCGGTGTTTTTGATAGGATGGAGGGAGCCTGATGATGCAGGCGTGCCGTTCCGAGAGGGTCCAGACTGATGTTCTTCTTCCCGTGGAGAGTCGATGTCCCGCAGGACCGATGGCCGGTGATGAATTGGCTGATCATCCTCGTCACGATGGCGGTCTTTGTCCTGCAGGTCTCCGACATCATCGCATATCATGCGGCTCGACCAGACGCCCATGTCAGGGACACCCCGTCGGCCGCGCCGGGGACGGCGACGCCGTCAAAGCGGCCTGACGAAGCCCCTCTCCCAAAAACGCAGGACATTCCGGGCATCACCGGCAAACTGATGCTTCGCGGCTGGAGCCTCCGAGGTCTGTTCGGGTACATGTGGCTGCACAACGGCCTGCGTCACCTTCTCGGCAACATGCTGGTCCTGTGGATCTTTGGCAGCGCCGTCTGCGCCAAGATCGGCAATCTCCGGTATCTTCTCCTGTACGTCCTCCTCGGCGTCACGGCCGGTGTCGTGCACCTGCTGGTCTCCCCGGGCGGCGTGATGGGGGCCAGTGGCGCGATCAACGGCGTCATTGGAATGTATCTGGTGCTCTTCTACCAGAATGACATCACCTGCGTGTTCGGCTTCTGGTTCATTGTGCCCTTGTATGTCCGCACGTTCGCGATCAGCGGCATTTGGCTGATCCTTTCGTGGCTGTTGTGGGATGTCGTCGGGGCGTTTGCCCCTGGCGCCTCGAAGGTGGCTTATTTCGCCCATATCGGCGGCTTCGGCGCGGGGTTCGGAGTCGCCCTTCTGATGTGCGCCAAGGGCTGGATCACGATGGAGCGGTATGAGAAGTCTCTGCTCCAAATGTGGCAGGAGCGCAAAGAGGGACCGAGCAAGAGTTCCCCCGACGCAGACTATGCCCGTCTCGGCCTGCGCATGACGGAGGAGGAACTCCAGGAAGAGGTGTCCGACCCTCCCATGCCCCCGGAACCCGAAGCCGTCGCCCCGTCCCCGATCGAGTCGGAACCCGCACCGACCCACCTGGGAATCGATGGATTCATCCGCACCGCTTGCGCCTGCGGCAACGCGATCCGAGCGACGCGACAGTATGCCGGCAGGACCGTCCGATGCCCGACCTGCAAGCAGCCCATCGTGATCCCGGCCAAAACCGATTTCTTCGGTCCCGCCCCGCCGCGTCCCCCCGCCGAGGCGCCCAAGGTGAAGAAGGTGCGCGACGATTTCATCCACCTCGTCTGCCCGTGCGGCAAGAGGATGAAAGTCCCCGCCCAGTACGCGGGCCGGACCGGCAAATGCCCCCACTGCGGCGCCCGGTTCCGAGTCCCGCCTTTGGCCGGATGAGCCGGAGACGTCAAGACGCCAATAGCCTCGGCCTCTGTGGCACTTTCGCCTTCGGAAACGGCAACACGCGGGTACTACTTCTTCTTCGCCTGTACGGCGGCGAAGCTGACGGACATCTTGCCGACCCTGGCCTTGAATTCGCCCGGCTCGACGATGGGCTTATTGTCCAAGCCGATAAAGGCGAGGTCGTCCCAGGCCAGCTCGAAGCGCACGACCTTCATCTCCTTGGGCTTGAGCTCTATCTTTTGGAACCGCTTGAGCACCTTGACCGGCGGCGTCACGGATGCGACCACGTCGGACAGGTAGAGCTGGACCGTTTCCTTGCCGGGGCGGGCGCCCTCGTTCGTGACCTCGACCGTGATGACCAGCTTGTCCTTTGGCGAAATCTCGCTGGCATCGGCCCGCAGGCCGCGATAGGCGAACATCGTGTAGGACAGGCCCTGCCCGAATTCCCACTGCGGGTCGAACTTATTGCCGCCCTTCTCCTCGCTTAGTTTGTGGTCGTAGCATGTGAAGCCGGCCGAATGCTTGGGGTAGGTGAGCGGCAGTTTCCCGCTTGGGTTGGCGTCGCCGAAGAGGGTATCCGCGACTGCCTGGCCCCCTTCCAGGCCGGGCAGGTAGGCCATCAGGATCGCCTTGGCGCTGTCCACGATCGAGTTGATCACGCGGGGCCGGCCTTCCACGAGCACCAAAACAACCGGCTTGCCCGTCCTGGCCAGCGCCTTGACCAGTCTCAATTGCGGCTCGGTCATCGTCAGGTCGTTGATATTGCCCGGCGTCTCACAATAAGGTGGCTCACCGACGCAGGCGATGATCGTATCGACCTCGGCGGCCGCCGCGACGGCCTTGGCAATATCGATCTCTTTGTCGAACGCCACAGCTTCCACGTAGGTGACGTTGTCCTTGCCGAGCTTCTCCTGGATCGCT
>Ga0315275_10001279_pt1 | contig 22009 bp, 19 predicted proteins | sample YL17G03_0_MG_FD_205557 | JGI IMG/M metagenome (GOLD analysis project Ga0315275, IMG submission 205557) | Sediment microbial communities from Yellowstone Lake, YNP, Wyoming, USA - YL17G03_0 | ecosystem: Environmental > Aquatic > Freshwater > Lake > Sediment | place: USA: Wyoming | collected...
GCACGTAGCCGTGGATCAAATCCATGAGATTGACCAACAGAAAAAAACCGAACCCCCAGCCAACGAAGGCGTGGAAAAGGCTGGGCAAAAGCCGGAAACGAAAAACCGGTTGGAAGACGGCGACGCGGCCGAGCATATTTGGCAGGCGTTTGAAGGCCGCTTTCCAATCCGGTTTGCCATGGCCGTGACCGATGATACCGATCAAGCGTCTGATCGCGAAAATGGCCGCGATGATCGTGGCGAGCGTGGCCAGCGCGAAGATTATTTTTTCAACCGGTGAAAGCATCAGTACCTCACCACTAAAGAATAGGAAGGGGAAAGTTTACCACAGGCAGTAGAGAGTTGCAAATCAAGGAAAAAAACGGAGACATCGCGTCTCCGCGTTCGCGCGCTGGATGAGGTCAAGCCTCATGTGAAGTCCACTACCGGCTGATTTCAGCCAAAGAAAGTGGTTTTATCGAGAACATATTTTATTCTTCTCACAATCCATTGCTGTCCTCGTTATTCTCCGCGTCATAAAGTATAATTCTTTTTGCAAACAAAAACTCCCACCGGAGGACAAAAATGAGGGCGATCTTTGTTGTCAAATCGTTGAGAATCCCTTTTTACTCTTTTGGTGGTACTGGGAAGAAATCCGGGTGCGGGTTTTATCAGTATTAGGAGGGCTCTGATGGAATTGAAAAACATCCTGCAAGAAATATCTGACGGCATCGGGATTCTGACGATCAACCGCCCTCAGAGCCTGAACTCCCTGAACACAGAAGTGGTGACGGAACTGGAAATTGCCCTGGGGGAGATGGAGCAAAATGCAGCGGTGAATGTGGTTGTCATCACCGGTGCGGGGGATAAGGCCTTCGTTGCTGGAGGCGATATCAAAGAGATGGCAAACATGGACCCTGCCGCCGGGCGCGCCTTTGCAAAACGCGGCCACCAGATGATCCAGTATGTGGAAAAGATGGGAAAGCCGGTCATCGCGGCGGTCAACGGCTATGCCCTGGGCGGCGGCCTGGAACTGGCGCTGGCCTGCGATTTCATCTATGCCTCGGAAAAAGCCAGACTCGGCCTGCCCGAAGTGACGCTCGGCATCATGCCCGGCTTCGGAGGGACCCAGAACCTGGCGCGGCTCATCGGTCCCAACCGGGCAAAGGAAATGATCTTCAGCGGCAAGCAGATTACCGCCCAGCAGGCTCGTGACTGGGGCATCGTCAACGAGGTCGTCCCGGCGGAGGAACTCATGGCACGGGCCAAGGAAATCGCCCAAAAGATCGCTCATAACGGGACCCTCGGCGTGGCCGCCGCCAAAGATGCTGTCGTCAACGGCCTGAACATGTCCAAGGAAGACGGCTTGCGCTACGAGGCTGCCCTCTTCGGCTTGCTGTTCGCAACCGAGGATCAAAAGGAAGGGACGCGAGCCTTCATCGAGAAGCGCCCGGCGGAGTTCAAAGGCAAGTAATAGATAATTGCGAAGAACCGATTATCGCAAAGGTTTCTTGATCGACGCGAAAAAAACCTTCGTGATAATCAGAGAACTTCGCGTCCATCGCGGTAAAGAAATACTGGAGAGTTTTTATGGATTTTGAATTAGGTCAGGATCACAAGATGCTGCAAAGCAGCGTCCGCACGTTCGTAGAAAAAGAGATCAAGCGCCTCGCCATCCAGATTGACGAGACGCACGAGATCCCGCTTGAACTGGTGCGCAAGATCAGCGAGATGGGCATGCTAGGCGTGTACATGTCTGAAACCTACGGCGGCGCAGGTATGGACATGTTATCCTACGTCATCGTGGTGGAGGAAGTGTCGAAAGCGTGCGGCTCGACCGGCATCCTGATCTCGGCCCATACCTCACTGGCGTGCGACCCAATCCTTCAGTTCGGCAGCGAGGAACAGAAAAAGAAATACCTGCCGCTGCTGACCTGCGGAAAAAGGATTGGCGCTCTCCTGCTCACCGAGCCGGGTGCGGGCAGCGATGTTGCCGGGATCGCGACCGCCTACCACCAGGATGGCGACGGCTTCGTCATCAATGGCAGCAAGCTTTTTATTACGAACGGCGGCTACCGCGGTATTGGCATCGTGGTCGCATCCAAAGATAGGAGCCTGAAACACAAAGGCCTCTCGGCTTTCATCGTTGACCTGGAATCGCCGGGCGTGGTCATCCTGAAGAATGAAACCAAACTCGGCATCCGGGGCAGCAGCACCACCTCGTTCGCGCTGGACAATGTCCGGGTCCCGGCGGAGAACCTGCTGGGGAGCGAGGGACAGGGATTCAAGATTGCCATGGAGACCTTGAACGGCGGACGCATCGGCGTCGCTTCACAGGCACTGGGGATCGCGGAAGGCGCGTTCGAGCGGGCGCTGGCATATTCGAAGGAACGCGAGCAGTTTGGGCATCCCATCAGCGAGTTGCAGGCTATCCAGTTCAAATTGGCGGATATGTACACGCGCATCGAGACCAGCCGTCTCATCGTCTACCGCGCCGCGTGGCTCAAAGATCAGCACAAGCCCTTCGCGGCTGAGTCGGCCATGGCCAAGATGTATGCCTCAGAGACAGCCTCCTATGTCACCGATGAGGCCATCCAGATCCACGGCGGGTACGGTTACGTCACCGATTACGAAGTGGAGCGGATGTACCGCGATGCCCGCATCACCCGGATTTACGAAGGCACCAGCGAGGTGCAGCGGCTGGTCATTGCCCGCGCTCTGCTTACCGGTAAATAGTGAAGGGAAAATGAAGTTATTTAGTGTAGCCAGTAACTATTACAGGTTGGACGGCGGCGCGATGTTCGGCAACGCGCCCAAAGCGCTATGGGAAAAATGGATTCCCGCGGACGGCCAGAACCGCATCCGCCTTGCCACGCGGACTTTGCTGGCTGTCACCGGCAAACACATCATCCTGGTGGACGCTGGCATCGGCGCGTACATGGAGCCGAGGTTCCGCGAGCGCTTCGGCGTGGAAGAGCCGGAACACATGTTGTTAAAGTCGCTGGGACAGCGCGGCTTCACCCAGACAGACATCACCGGCATCATCCTGTCGCATCTGCATTTCGACCACGCCGGAGGCCTGCTCTCGGCCTGGCAGGAGGGCAAAGAGCCGCACCTGCTCTTCCCCAACGCGAAATACTATGTCAGCGAGCAAGGCTGGGAACGCGCCACCCGGCCGAACGTCCGTGACAAGGCCTCCTTCGTCCCAACTCTCAACCGGCAATTGGAGCAGAGCGGCCGCCTCACCCTGCTCAAAAAAGAGGATGTCCTCCGTTTCGATGACCTGACCGTTCAATACCTGCTCAGCGAAGGTCACACACCGGGATTGCTGTGCGCCGACCTTCGCTGGGACAGCCAGCGCGTCGTCTTCGTCTCTGACCTCATACCCGGCCGCGCTTGGGTGCACCTGCCCATCACGATGGGCTACGATCGCTTCCCCGAACTTCTCATTCAGGAGAAGCAGATCCTGCTTCAGTCCCTCGCCGAGGAAAACGGCTGGATCGCCTACGTTCACGACCCGGAGATGGCCGTTTCCCGGATTCGATGGGATGTGGAACACAATACCTTCTTGGCCGTTGATCCCCGTCCGGCTTGCGAGATGTAGGAGAATTTTATGTCCGACTCAAAACAGCAGGATGACCTCCGCAGAGCACAGGCGAAATGGGAAAAGGGGATGCTCGCTTCCACGCTGAAACGCATTCCCGAACGGCAGGAAAAATTCATCACCGCCTCCTCTGACGAAGTGAACCGGCTTTACACGCCTCTCGATCTGCCGGATTTTGACTATCTCAATGACCTGGGCTTGCCGGGAGAATACCCTTTTACCCGCGCCGTGCATGCCACCGGCCAGCGCGGCCGGTTGTGGACCATGCGACAGTTCGCTGGTTTCGGCTCGGTGGAAGAATCTAACGCGCGTTACAAGTACCTGCTCGAGCAGGGGAGTGGTGGACTCTCGATCGCCTTTGACCTGCCTACACTGATGGGCTACAACACCGATGCCCCGGAGGCCTTGGGCGAGTTCGGTAAATGCGGCGTGGCGGTCAGTTCGTTAAAAGACATGGAAATCCTGCTGGCTGGCATTCCACTTGGAAAAGTCTCCAGTTCGATGACCATAAACTCTCCCGCCGCAATCCTGTGGGCCATGTACATCGCCGTGGCTGAAAAACAGGGAGCATCGCCGGACCAATTGCGCGGTACGCTTCAGAATGACATCCTCAAGGAATATATCGCTCAAAAAGAGTATATCTTCCCGCCGGAGCCTTCGATGCGGTTGGTGGTGGACACGATGGAATTCGGTTCCCAGCACGTACCGCAGTGGAACACGATCTCCATCTCCGGCTACCACATCCGCGAGGCGGGCAGTACAGCCGCCCAGGAACTGGCTTTTACACTGGCCGATGGCATGGAGTACGTGCGCTGGGGCATCGCCCGCGGCATGGACGTGGATGAGTTTGCTCCGCGCCTCTCGTTCTTCTTCAACGCCCACAACGACTTTTTCGAAGAGGTTGCCAAGTACCGCGCCGCCCGCCGCATCTGGGCCAGGGAAATGCGCGAGGCCTTCAAGGCAAAGGACCCGCGCTCCTGGCTGCTGCGCTTCCACACCCAGACCGCCGGGATGACCCTCACCGCCCAACAGCCTGAGAACAATGTCGTCCGGGTGGCCATCCAGGCGCTTGCGGCTGTCCTCGGCGGCACCCAGTCCCTGCATACGAATTCGATGGACGAGGCCCTCGCCCTTCCTTCGGAGAAAGCCGCCACGATTGCCCTGCGTACCCAGCAGGTTATCGCAGCCGAGTCTGGCGTGGCGAATACCATTGACCCGCTCGGCGGTTCGTATTTCGTCGAGACGCTGACCAACCGCATCGAGGCGCAGGCGCGTGATTATTTCCGGCGCATCAAGGAGCTGGGAGGCGTACTGCCTGCCATTGCCAAAGGTTTCTTCCAAAGGGAAATTGCCGATGCAGCTTATACCTACCAGCGTGAAATTGACAACCATACACGTACCATCGTCGCCGTAAACGATTTCGTGGATCAAAAGCCCGTTCCCATTCCACTCCTGGAACTGGACCCCGTCGGTTATACCCGCCAGATGGAACGTCTGCAAAAGTTACGCAAGGAACGCGACAACGGAAGAGTGGGTCAGGCACTCGACCGCCTGCGCCTGGCCTGCCAGGGCACCGAGAACACCATGCCACACCTGCTGGATTGCGTCCGGGCGTATGCCACGCTCGGCGAGATTATCGGCGTGATGAAAGGCGTGTTCGGGATGTACGAGGAACCAACCTGGATATAATCAGCCAGATGCAAAGGAATCTCTAATGGATTTGGAACTCAGCGCAGAACAGAAACTCATCCAGGAGACCGCCCGCAGGTTCGCCCGCAGCGAACTGGACCCGGTGGCTGCCCGCCTGGACCGGGTTGAAGACCGGGAGACATTCCTGTCCAACCTAAAAAAACTCGCCTGTCTGGGTTTCATGGGATTGACAGCTTCGGAGGAATATGGCGGGGTGCAGGCCGGGACTGTGGCGTTCAGCGTGGCGCTGACCGAGATCGCCCGGGCGTGCGCCTCCACTGCCGTCACCGTGTCGGTCAACAACCTGGTCTGCGAAGTCATTGCAGGAGTTGGTTCCGAGGAACAAAAGAGAAACTACATTCCGAGGATTTGCTCCGGGGAATACGCCGCCGGAAGTTTTGCTTTAACGGAAGCCGGTGCCGGGTCCGACCCTGCTTCGATGACCACAGCGGCGCAGCTGAATGGGGACGCCTGGGTGCTGAATGGATCCAAGATGTTCATTACCAGCGCGCCGTACTCGGGCGTTTTCGTCGTCTGGGCGGTGACCGACAAAACCGCCGCGAAAGGCAAGGGCATCTCGTGTTTTCTCGTTGAGGGCGGGACGAAGGGACTCGTGATTGGCAAGGCGGAAGAAAAGATGGGGCAGCACGCGTCGGCGACACATGAGATCAGTTTCCAGGAGTGCCGCATTCCCAAAGATGCCCTGATGGGCAAACCCAACAGCGGCCTGCGCGTGGCCACGGCGGAACTCGCCGGGGGGCGCATCGGCATCGGGTCGCTGGCACTCGGTGTGGGGCTGGCCTCCATGGATTACGCGACACGCTACGCCCGGGAAAGGGTCCAGTTCAATAAGAAGATCACCGAGTTCGAGGCCATCCAGTGGATGATCGCGGACTCGTATACAGAACTCGAGGCGGCTCGCCTGCTCCTGATGAACGCTGCGGCGCGGAAGGATCAGGGCAAGTCGTTCGCGAAGGAAGCGTCCATGGCGAAACTGTTCGCCACCGAGGCTGCCAACCGCGCTTGCTATGGCGCCGTCCAGATGCTCGGCGGATACGGATACTCACGTGAGTTCCCGTTGGAACGGTATGCGCGCGATGTGCGCGTCACTTCGATCTACGAAGGGACAAGCGAGATCCAGCGGATGATCATCGCGCGGGAGATATTGAAAGAGTTGACGTGAGAGATTTATCCGTTGGTCGAGCAGGCGGTGTTTTTCCGCCATATCGAGAACAACGGGGTAGTTTCACTGCGAAACGTGGTCGCGACACCTGCACTTCACCGAACGCAGTGCGGTGCAAGTGTACGCCCCTCGAAGTTCACACGGGGCTACTCGACCACCACTTTGAAAATCATCCAACAATTCGGATAAGGAGACAAGTGTATGCGACCCGTTTATGTTGTTTCTGGAGGAGTGTCAAAATTCTCCAAAGCCCGTCCCGACAAAACGTTTGTTGGCCTGGTCAAGGAGGCCTACGACTACGCCCTCGCTGACATCGGCATTGAACATCCGCAGTTCTTCGAACTGTTGGACGGCTCTGTTGCCTCATACTTCTCCGACCACTTCACCCGGCAGTTGATGGCCGGCATCATGGCGCAGGATTACCTTGGCTTGGTCCCCAAGCCGTCCCACCGCGTGGAAGGCGGCGGTGCCACCGGCGGCATCTGCTTCCAGGAAGGTTGGAAGGCAGTGGCCTCCGGTTACATGGATGTGTGCCTCGCCTACGGTTTTGAGCAGATGAGCCATGTTGAAACGTGGAAGGGCAACGAATTCATCGCTCTCGCTTCGGATGTTTCGATGGACTATCCTGTCGGCGGGTTCTACTCAGGCTATTATGCCATGATGGTCACCCGTCACATGGTCGAGTTCGGGACAACCGTCGAGCAACTGGCTCACGTGTCCGTAAAGAATCACATGAACGCCTACCACAACCCGTACGCACAGAAGCGCCAGAAACTGACCATCCAGGATGTGCGCTCCGCGCCGATGGTGGCTTGGCCGCTGACCCGCAACGATATTTGCGTGATGAGTGATGGAGCCGCCGCTGTCATCTTCTGCTCAGAGGAAGGGCTGGCCAAGCTGGAAAAGAGTTCTGGGCACCGCCTGCCGCGCGTCCGCGTGGCCGGGACCGGACGCGGCACCGATGCAATGCGCATGGCCGACCGTCCACACCAATCGTTCGACGATTTCTACAAGTACAACGCCCTGCCCAACGAGCAGAACGCTGACGCTCGCACCTATTACAAAGATTTGTGGAAGAAGGGGTTCCGCTATCCCGGCGTCCATTCCTTCCGAGCCGGGCGGATGGCCTCGCGCGAAGCGTACAAGAACGCCGGCATCACCGATCCGCTTAAGGAAGTGGATTTCGTCGAACTGCATGATGCCTACACCTCATCTGAAGTACAGACCTATGAAGATATGGGTTTGTGCCGATATGGGGAGGGCGGTCCATTTGCGACCAGCGGCAAGACCTACATGCCAGGTATCGATTACGGTCTGGACCTGCCGGAAAAACCGATCTGCCCGGTGAATCCTTCGGGCGGATTGATCGCCTGCGGGCATCCTGTCGGCGCGACCGGGCTGATGCAGGGTGTGTTCGCCTTCTGGCAGTTGGAGGGGACGATCAAGAAGCATTTTGGCGACCCAGCCCTCCAGGTCCCGAACGCACATCGCGGTGTCATCCACTCGCATGCGGGGACCGGTACGTATGTCACCGTCAGCATCCTGGAAAATGAAAAGTAGGAGAGCAGAAATGGCCAAGAAAGATATCCCCGATCGAATTGAAGATACCCTGCAAGGGACGGTGGTGTTCAGCGTGCCGTTTCCGACCGGCGACGACCTCTCGGTGCTAAAGGAGATGTCGCCCATAATTATCAAATATCCGTACACGGTGGAGTATAACTATTCCTACGGACAGGATTCTCCCTTCTTCGCCGCGCTGGCGAACGGACGCTTCATCGTCAGCCGCAACCCCAAGAGCGGTTACACCTACGCCAACCCCCGCGGGCATGATATGTATTCCGGAACCAAAAACGAGTGGGTCGAGATCGTTCCTGAAGGAAAAATCCACGCCTTCACCGTCTGTCACTTCGGGTCTGAAGCGTTCCTGCCGGAATGCCCGTTCATCCTCATACTCGTAGAATTCGAGGGCTGCGACACGCTCTTCCTGGCACGCCTTGTCGGTGTGGACCCGGATGGGGCCAACCTTGATTGGATCGGGAAAAAGGTCAAAGGACGCTTCCTGCGCAACTCCAAACTCAAGCCGACGGATATTTATTTCAATCTGATGGACGACAAGAAATGAAAGACCCAATCAGGAACGACGGCGAACTAATCGGCTGGCATGACCCGGACGAGAACCGCCAGTGGGTGCGGGAGAATAAATCCCGGAAAATGACGGACAAGCGCACAACGGTGACAGATGCCATCCGCCGGTATGTTCCGGACGGCAGCCTGGTGGCGTTTGGAGGCTTTGGCCATATCCGCATTCCCATGGCGCTGATCTATGAAATTGTGCGCCAGCACAAACGCGACCTGACCGTGATCGGCAAGACCGCCGTGCATGACATTGACATCCTGATCGGGGGCGGATGCGTGAGCAAAGTGGAAGTGGCTTATGCCTTCGGCCATGAATTACGAGGTCTGTCGCCATGCGGGCGGAGGGCTGTGGAAAGCGGGCAGGTGAAAGTGACCGGCGAGATCAGCAACGCCGGCTTCCAGTGGCGCTTCCTTGCAGCCGCGATGGGAGTGCCCTTCATACCGGTCCGCTCCATGCTGGGCACCGACACGATCAAGAAAAGTTCTGCCCGGGTAATCGAAGACCCGTGGAGCGGCAAGCCGATCTGCCTGGTTCCCGCCTGTTACCCCGACGTGGCGCTGTTCCATGTCCATCGCTGCGACCAGTACGGGAACGCCCAGATCGACGGTATCCTGGTGGAAGACTTTGAACTGGCGCGTGCCGCCCGGCGGGTGATCCTCACCGCTGAAGAGATCATCCCGCATGAAGAGATCCAGATCCACCCGTGGCGGACGGTCATCCCGTTCTACCTGGTGGATGCGGTCATCCAGGTTCCCTTCGGGGCACACCCCACCGAGATGCCGGTCAGCTATTACTTTGATGAAGAGCATATCGCCCACTGGCTGGAGGTCTCGAAAACTGCAGAAGGGGTGGAGCAGTATTTCAAGGAATATGTGTTCGGCGTTCCTAATTACGAGGCCTACCTGGAAAAAGTGGGCGGCAAGCGCCTGCTCACCCACCTGCAACAGGTGATGAATCTACAGCCGGATCCACCTGAGCTAAATGGAGGTGTCTCATGAGCGGCGAGCCTCCTTTCAACCTGACCGAACTGCTGGCCTGTGTGGCTGCCAGCCTGCTGGAAGACGGCTGTTCTGTCTTTGTCGGGACGGGGCTTCCGCTCATCGCAGGGATGCTGGCACAACGCACCCATGCGCCGGGCCTGTTGATCATTTTCGAGGCAGGCGGAATCGGACCTCAAGTTCCTGTCCTGCCCATATCTGTAGGCGACTCGCGCACTTATTACCACGCTTCGGCCGCCTCCAGCATGCACGACGTGATGTCTGCCTCCCAGGCGGGTTACATAGATTACGGTTTCCTGGGCGGCGCGGCGATGGACTGCCATGGGAATATCAACACGACCGTGATCGGGGATTGGAGCCATCCAAAGGTGCGCCTGCCGGGCAGCGGCGGGGCAAACGATGTGAGTTCCTTTTGCTGGCGCACGATCTACCTGATGCGCCAGCAATCGCCGCGCACCTTCGTTAAGAAATTGGATTTTGTCACCAGCCCCGGATACCTCAGCGGACCCGGCGCCCGGGAACGCGAAGGGCTTCCGTCAGGCAACGGTCCCTACCGCGTGATCACCCAACTGGGTGTTTTCGATTTTCACGAAACGAGCAAATGCCTGAGGTTGAAGGTGCTCCATCCCGGAGTTACCGTTCAACAGGTACAGGAAGCGAGCGAGTTCGAGATCCTGCTCGCGGACGAGATCACCACCAGTCTGGAACCGACCGTTGAACAGCTGCGGATCCTGCGCGAAATTGACCCGCGCGGGCTGGTGATTGGCAAATGAGCTACTATTCCATAAATTCAATAATAAGGAAGAAATCGGAGGTGCACTATGGATTTCCAACTGACCGATGAGCACCTGTTGATCAAGCAGACTGTCCGGGAATTTGCTGAAAAGGAAATTGCCCCGCGCGCCGAAGAGATCGACGCCACTGACGAATTTCCGCATGACCTGTTCAAGCGCATGGGCGAACTAGGCATTTTTGGCCTGCCCTTCGATGAGAAATACGGCGGATCCGGCGGCGATTACCTCGAACAGGTCATCGCGCTGGAGGAGGTGGCGCGCGTCTCCGGGACGCTGGCCATCATCCTGGATGTGCAGACCTCACTGTGCTCTGAACCACTCTACCTGTTCGGCACTGAGGAGCAGAAAATGAAATATCTGCCACCCCTGCTCAGCGGCGAGAAGATCGGCGCCTTTGGACTGACCGAACCGCAAGCCGGGTCCGATTCCGGGTCCACGCGGACGCGCGCCGTACGCGACGGGAATGAGTGGGTCATCAACGGTCAGAAGAATTTCATCACCAACGGTTCCCTCGCGGATGTGGTAGTTGTCACCGCCAAGACCGATCCGGAGAAAGGGACGAAGGGCATCTCCGCATTTATCATTGAGAAAGGCACGCCGGGATTCAAGCCGGGACGCGACGAAAAGAAAATGGGGTTGAAAGGCTCGGTCACTTCGGAATTGTTCTTCGAAAATGTCCGTATCCCGGAGGAGAATTTGCTCGGCAAAGAGAATCAGGGCTTCAATCAGTTCATGACCACGCTGGATGCCGGTCGGGTGGCGATCGCTGCCATGGCGCTCGGACTGGCGCAGGGCGCTTTCGAAAAAGCCGTGGCTTACGCAAAGGAACGCGAGCAGTTCGGTCGACCCATCGCCAAGTTCGAGGCCATACAGTGGATGATCGCTGAAATGGCGACGGACATCGACGCCGCCCGTCTTATGATCAACCGCGCCGCGTGGCTCAAGACGCAAGGACAGCGCTTCACCCAAGAGGCATCCATGGCGAAGATGTTCGCCACCGAGGCCTCGGAGCGGGTGTGCTACAAAGCCATCCAGATCCACGGTGGATACGGGTACGTGCGCGAATACGCTGTGGAACGGATGTATCGCGATCAACGCCTGTGTGCCATCGGCGAGGGAACGAACGAAATCCAACGCCTGGTCATTGCCCGGCAGGTATTGGGGCTGTAAATCAACCGCTGTATGTATAACCAAATATAATGCAGACCGACCTATGCTTGCAGGTCGGTCTGCATTATATTTGTATGCAATAGGATTTTCCGGACCAGGAAATGCAAATGGATCAGGTGGGTAAGATCAGGCTCTTCTTTTAAGTAGCATCTTTACAGCCTCGTTCGGCGAGAGCGTACGCTGCACCAGTTGTTCAACCAGCTCGTTGTAGCGCTCAGCCGGAATGTTGGCGCGAAATTCCGCCACCAGCGTTCCGGTGAGCAGGGTTTGAAGCTCTGCCTCGAGCCTGGCTTGCTCGCGCCGCTTCCAGCCCCCGTTCTGACGCAAGTGCAAGGCATGCTGGTCGATCGCTGCAAGGAGTTCCTCCACGCCTGTTCCATCAGTGGCAATAGTTCTCAGGAGCGGAGGTTCCCACTTCGAAGCCTCTCGAGTTACGGCTTCAGGGAGGCTCATGACCTGCCCGTGGTGGAAGATCTTCTGCACCGGGTGAGCCAGACTGAGCATGCCGCGCAAGGCACTCTCGGCATTTTCCACGCCGGGCAGGTCGGCTTTATTAATGACCAGGATATCAGCAATTTCTAGAATTCCAGCCTTGATGGCCTGGATATCGTCGCCAAGCCCGGGCGATTCGACCACCAGGGTGGTGTGTGCCAGCCGGGCGATATCCACTTCGGTTTGCCCGGCACCGACCGTTTCGATCAAGATGATCTCAAAACCAGCCGCATCGAAAACCTGCACCATGCCGGCTGTTGCCTGTGCCAGCCCGCCGAGCGATCCGCGCGAGGCCATCGAGCGGATGAAAACCCCCGGGTCTCCGGCGAGATCGCGCATGCGCACCCGGTCACCGAGCACCGCTCCACCGGTGAACGGGCTGGTGGGATCCACGACGACGATCGCCACCCGTCTGGGATTTACTTCGCTGGTCCGGCGGTAATGCAGGGCAATCTGGTTGACAAGGGAGGATTTACCGGTACCAGGCGCGCCAGTCACGCCGATCAGGTGAGCTTTGCCGGTGTGGGGAAATAGTTCATCCAGCATTAGGCGGGCCGCGGGGGAGTCGTTTTCCACCTCAGTCAGCAGGCGCGCCAGTGCCAGACGCTCGCCGGAAAGGATAGGGTCTAAGGGAGATTTGCCCATGATTTACGAAGCCGGTTCGAGGGCGAGGCGGATATCGTTGACGATCTTCTCGATCGGAGCGCCGGGACCATAGATGGCTGTCACGCCGATCTCCTTCAGCCGCGGGCAGTCTTCATCCGGGATGATCCCACCGACAAACACCTTCACCCGGTCCTGACCGTTGGTTTTAAGCAGTTCCAGGATGCGCGGGATGAGGGTCATATGGGCTCCTGATAGAATGGAAAGACCAACAATATCCACATCCTCCTGCAAAGCGGCTTCAGCGACCATCTCCGGTGTCTGGCGAAGCCCGGTGTAGATCACTTCCATGCCGGCATCCCGCAGGGAGCGGGCAACCACCTTGGCGCCGCGATCGTGCCCGTCGAGGCCGGGTTTGGCTACCAGTACACGGATCTTTCGTTCACTCATGGATTCCTCCCGCGAATTTCTCGCTCCCGCATTATACATCCTCGTCTCATAATCATCAGTAACGATGCACCTGAGGGAAAGTAAGCAATGGAGGTCGCTGGCTGAGGTGTTCACAGCAGTCTTCTCTCCAGGGATAAGGATGTGGATACATTCAACTCCCATCAATCCTCGCAGTGTATAATTGGAACGGAATGCAGGATCCATGCCGGGCGGTCAAGCTATTTTTGAAACGTTATCCGAAGTTTAGGAGCCTGATTTTCCATTTTTCGGGCATGGCGAAGTTGCAATATAAACCACAGGGAATACTGTAACAACGAAGAACTAATCCATGGAGGCAGGCAGCCGGTGACAAAATTGAACAGGAAACCCTCAGTTTATACCTTTGCACTTCTCTTTATTGGGCTCATCCTGCTGGCATCGATCCTTAGCGCCACCCTGGTGACTGATCCATTCACCCGCAGCGTTGTGATGGATACGATCTCACCGTTTGTAGAACTGGTTGCTGCCGGGTTCCTGTTCATTGCCGCCAGGAACTCTTTTGCACAATCCAGAAGGGTGGGGATCGCATGGGGGATCATCGCGCTCGCCGTACTATTCTATGCGTTGGGGGATATCTGTTGGGCCTGGTTGGAATTATGGCTGCGAGAGCCTCCTTTTCCATCAATCGCAGACTTCTTCTACCTGCTCTATATCCCGGTATTCCTGGCGGGGATATTTCTACTACCCAGCCGGTCTGAAACCACAATCAACAGGATCAGCAAGGTACTGGATATCGCCATCGTGATGGCATGCGCCATCCTGGGATTCTGGAACCTATTGATCGGTCCGACTTTCCATTCAGCATCCGGGCTGCCGACATTCTCACAGGCGATCCTGATCGCTTACCCGGTGGGGGACCTGGTTCTTCTCTGGGCGATGCTGCTCATCCTTTACAATCACCCGGATGACAAGAAGAACATTCCTATCCTGGTCGTGGCAGCCGGGCTGCTGACCATGATCGTGTCCGATAGCGTTTACAGTTTTCAATCCATCCAGGGCACATATTCAAGTGGGGGTTTCCTGGATATCGGCTGGATCATCAGCATACTGCTCATCGGTATGGGAGGGCTGCAGCAGATCGTTTCACTGAAGGCTGGCAGGATCGAATTTTCAATCCAGCGCAAGAAGCCTTCGCAAGGCCTGATAAAAACCATCAGCCTGGTGATGCCTTATTTATGGCTGGGGGTGGCCTTTATTCTGCTTATGCGTTACAAGGATCTCTCCCTGCCGATGACCTTCATGTCGCTGTCCCTGGCGGTTGGAGGCATCATCTCCCTGGTTTTGATCCGGCAGGTGATCACCCTGTTCGAGAACCAGAGGCTCAATTCCCAGTTGCAAGTGACAAACGAGGATCTACAAAACGAGATCGTCGAACGAAAGCGCATGGAAGCGAAATTATCATTCGATGCGCTGCATGATTCCATGACAGGCCTCCCGAACCGGGCGTTGTTCCTTGACCGGCTTGAACATTCCCTGGAGACCAACAGGCGCCACCCCGATCTATCCTATGCCGTCCTGTTCGTCGACCTGGACCAGTTCAAGGTTGTCAACGACAGCCTCGGGCACCTGGGGGGGGATAAGCTGCTCATCATGGTGGGGAAAAGGCTGGAGGCAGCCTTGCGGTCGAGCGACACGGTGGCTCGGTTTGGCGGGGATGAATTTGGGATCCTGCTGGAGACCTCTGAGCCCGATGCTTCCATCCGGCTGGTATCGAAGAAGATCCTGGACATACTTAAACCCGCCTTTAGAGTGGAAACCCACGAAGTGTACATATCAGCCAGCATTGGCATCGTCAGGAAGACGGCTGGTTATGCCTCCGCAGAGGAGATCCTGCGGGATGCCGATATCGCCATGTACCGGGCAAAGGAAATGGGCAGACATCGTTCCGAGGTCTTTGACATTAATATGCGCAACCAGGCCTTTACCCGCCTGGAACTCGAAAACGAAATGCGTGCCGGGCTGGAGAAAAAGGAATTTCAACTCTTTTACCAGCCCATCATCCTGTTGGAATCCTCACGCCTGGTTGGCTTTGAAGCCCTGATCCGCTGGTTCCATCCCAAGCGCGGCCTGATGCTCCCGGGTCAATTCCTCTCCATCGCGGAAGAATCCGGTTTAATCCAGCCGATCAGCGATTGGGTGCTTGATGAGGCGTGCTCCCAGTTGAAGACCTGGCAGCAATTATTCCCGACCCTGCAGCATGTGTGCGTGAGCGTGAACATTTCCAGCAATTACTTCGCCCACCCCAATTTTGTTGAAAAGGTGATCCGTGCGGTCCAATCCAAGGATCTAAAGGCGGAGTCTCTAAAATTGGAGATCACAGAAGGGGTATTGATCAATAACTACGCTGTTGCCACCTCTGTCTTTAAGCAATTGCAGGATTTCGGGATCCGTTTGCAGATCGACGATTTTGGTACCGGGTATTCTGCGCTGGAATACCTGCAGAACTACCCTGTTGACGCGATCAAGATCGACCGGTCATTCATCAATGGGCTGGGAAAAGCGGAAAAGAGTTCCAAACTGGTGAGGGCGATGATTTCGATGGCCCGCGAACTGGGCATGGAGATCATCGCTGAAGGTATTGAAACTGATGCCCAGCTCACCGAATTAAAGAATAGCTACTGCGGATATGGGCAGGGATTTCTCTTATCGTTGCCGCTCGATTCCAAAGATGCCCAAAAAATTCTGGCGCATCTGGAAGATCAAGGTTGAGAGGAAGGAGTAAAAAGGGGGTTCAACAAGACGCTTTAACCATTCATGCAAATCACACTTGCAGTGATCAATTTGTCAACCGGTAATGAAAGATCCCGGTTGCGCGTGCAATGAAGGGGATGAAGCGCATCCAGCGAAAAGCACCCAGGCGCGGTTCGGGAGTGTCGAAATAATACCAGTGGTCCAGAAGGCGCAGCCCCCAGGTTTCCAGTTCCTGAGGATTCCTGGCGTCCCAGAGGACGCGCGTACCAGAGCGTTTTAACACGCTGCTGGTGCGGTTATGGTGCCTTGAAATAAAGGGTGAGGCAGCATCGAAAACCAGTTCCCCCTCGGGGAAGCGTCCAGCCATCGCTGCCAGCATTGGCTTGATATCGGCAGTGCTGAAGTAGGGAAACACGCCTTCAGCCAGAAAAATGACCGGTTTCTTATACTCTGCAACCTGATCCAGCCAGGAAGTCTCCAACATGGATTGCGGGATGGTTCTGCAGCATTCTTCTTCCGGGAGAACCTGGCGGCGTAATGCGATCACCTCGGGCAGGTCCACCCCCAGCCAGGTCAGCCGACTGTCAGCGAGGCGGTGGAAACGCGTATCGAGACCGCAGCCCAGGTCCACCAGCAGCCCCCCGGGATTGCGGGTGAGAAAATCACTCCCAAACCGGTCAAACTGACGGGCACGCATGGCAGCTACGAATACATCCGCGCTGCCCATACCCATCAGGAAATCAGGACTGCCCCCGAGTGCAGTGTAGACTTCAACAGCACGCGGGTCGTGCAGGATTGCATCCGGACGGGTCGATTCGAGTGCCCGGCACGCCAGCGGGACGAGCAAAGTGCGGGCAATGCCATGCAAATTAGAAATTTCCATCAGACCTCACTTTCGAAATTTTGGGAAGAACCTGCCGGTGCGCTGCTGGTAGGCGCGATAAGAATCCCCGAACGCTTCAAGCATCATCTGCTCCTCTTTTGGAATTCGGAAGAGCAGCCCACCGATGGCAAGCGCGGACACGACCACGAAGATCCAGTTGGCGGTCAGCAGGGAAAGTGAAACACCCCAGCCAAGCACCGATGTGTAGAGCGGGTGGCGCATTCGGGCATACGGCCCGGTTGTGATGAGATGATGGTCCTCACGCAGCTGCAATTGGGCGGACCATTGCGTATCCAGCGTCACCTGAGTCCACGTCATGAATGCCACGCTGAGCACCCCGAGCACAAACCCTGCCCAGCGCAGCCAACCCGGCAGCCAGAATCGGAAGAGGTCGATCCAAGCCATGCCTGCAATGTACATGCCAAGGAAAGCCAGCAGCGCCACGAAAAAAACAATGCGAAAGAACAAGAAGCCTCGCCCGCCCTCGCGTGCCACTGCCTTATCATCGGGCATCAACCGCCCACCAGAGCGTTTTAATTTGACCATAAAATAAGCGCGCATGACGAGCAGCATCACAAGCAGGATGATGAAAGCTATGCGGAAGACTGATTCGGTTGTCATGGTTATTTCTCCTTTCCAAGTTGGAAGAGGTAGATGCGCGACATTCTTATCAGGGGTTCAAGGGGGCGCAGCCAGCGAAAATGGGCCAGCCGCGGCTCAGGTTGGTCGAGGAATCCCCACTCGTTTAGCAAGTGGATGCCATCTCCCCAGCTTTCGATCTCTTGGCCGCGCCAGAAGCCCCACTTCAAAAGACCCGCAAGCTTGGAGGGGGAGAGATGGCGCTTACCCACCCAGACACCGAATGGCAACCAGCCGTCGAAGACCAGCTCTGCACCTGGGAAATGGTCGCGCAGTGTGAGCACCAACGACTTGACCTGCGCACCTTCGAAGTACATGAAGACACCTTCAGCCAAAAACAGGAAGGGGCGCTGAGAATGCACCTTCACCGCCTCCAGCCAGGCATCCTCGAGCACCGAGCAGCCCAGCAGGTGGTAGCGTTCCCTTTCATCGCCGATGAACTTCCGACGCAGCTCGATAATCTCCGGCAAATCCAGGTCATACCATTCCACCTGGGAGTTATCCACGCGCTCAAAGCGCGAGTCGAGGCCGCACCCAATGTGAACCACAACCGCCTCCGGGTGACGGCTGAGGAAATCTCGGGCGTAGTGATCCATTTTGCGGGTGAGAATGATCCGCGTTACCTTGAGGGTCTCAGTCATCGGGATCTTCCTGACCCGGTCGAAATCGTAGCTCATCTGCGTGACCAGCGCCTCGGCTTTCTCGTCCTTCATCATAGCGTCTGGGCGCTGCGATTCCATTGCCCTCCAGTAGAGGACGGCGAGCGACGTTTCAGGCACGCCGCTCAGGGTTGGAGAAGTTTTTTCATTCATTTCTACGCTCCTTTATCGTCTTAGCCAAGGAAGGAACGCCGGGACACGCATACAATAATCCTGCCATTGTTCGCCAAACTCCGCCAGAAGAACTTTTTCCTCGCGCCAGGCGCGGACGATGATGAACGGCGCGAAGCAGGCAAACAGCAGGGTAGTCCAGGTTGGGTAGATCAGCAGGCTGCCGAACGCAGCCAGGAAGAGACCGGTATACATGGGATGTCGGACGATGGCAAACGGTCCGCGAGTCACCAGTTGGTGACCGGCGAACAACTGTGCACCGAAGCCGCTAGAGACGAAATAATTCCTGCCAAGCGCCATCCGCCCCCAAAGCATAAAGCACATGCCTGGGAAATACAAAAGACAGCCAAGTGCCAGCATCCAGATCCGGCTGGCTTGCGAGAAGACCTTTGGCAGGGGAATCCACCCTAAAAAACAAATCGCGAAGAACAGCATTATTGAGACGAGGTAAAACCACGGGGAGTGCAACCACCTGCCGTAGTGTCCGGTTGTGAGACCTGCCTGACGCCGGGTGCCTCGCCAGACCCCAAATAAAAGAATTCCCAATATGGTATATGCCAACGCCCCGGCCAGCCAGCGCACAATTGTATCGATCAGTTCGAGAGTCATGATTACCCCTCGCGCTTGCGCCTGCGGGCGCGGCGGATGATCGGTTCAAGGAAAAGCTTGACCGAAAGCCAGTCCAGCATTGCCGGGGAGATCAGTTTGAGCCACACAGAGAGTGTCCCGGGACCCATCAGCACCTCACGTCGGCGTGAGCGAGCTGCTTTCAACGTGATCCTGGCGCATTGATCCGAGGTCATCATTTTATCCGTATAAATCGCCCGGCCTCGTTCACCGCGCGGTACGCCTCTCTTATTCAATTGCGCCTGGTGAAATTCACTCACCACCCAGTAAGGGCAGACAATCGTTACGCTCACGCCGGTCTTATAAAGATCCATGCGCAGCGCATCCAAAAAACCGTGCAGTGCATACTTGCTGGAAACATAAGGGGTATTAAATGGAAGCGGAGCCTTGCCTGCCAGGCTCGAGACCGCCACGATGCGTCCTTTGCTTGCCTTCAGATGAGGCAGGGCGTAATAGGTGCAGTAGACTGCGCCTAGAAAATTGATCTCGATGGTATGTCGAAAAAGATTCAAGTCGGGGAAATCATCGAACAAGGCGCTTGCGGCCAACCCGGCGTTGTTGATCAGCATGTCGAGCTGACCAAAGGAAGACACAGTCTTTTCCACCAGCACCTGGCACTGCTTCTCGTCGCTTACATCTGTTTGTACCGCCAGCACTTCAGCGCCAAGCTTGCGACACTCCTGTGCCACCTGCTCCAATCGTTCGAGGCGCCGGGCGGCGATTGCCAGTTTTGCCCCCTGGGCTGCCAACTGTAATGCCAAAGAACGTCCGATCCCGGATGATGCGCCAGTAATTATCGCAACCCTGCCATTGAATGTGTCGGTTGCCATATCGCCTCCGTATACATAAGAATAACACCCTCCAGCCGCCCAATCAAGGCTTGCGGAATTCTATGCACTGACGCTCCCCAGCCTTTAAAGGGCGGGGGTTCCTGGAGAGGACTCCAGGCAACGTTGGCCTGTGTCAAAGGCTCTACTCCGCCGCAATGGTCGGAGATACATGATGGTCTGTGCTTGAACTTTGCCATACGATCCATACCTGGCACGGGAACAGATATTGCTGGCCCCATTCACATCCCGGTGGATCACTGCGCCGCAGCCAGGGCAGGTATAGGTCCGTCCTCGCGGTGCATATTTCATTATTTCTCCACAGCAACTACACGTTCGGGTGGAATAGTCCTCGGGGATCTGCTCCACCCCCATCCCATACTGTCGGGCTTTATAGATCAGATATTGTACAAACTGGCCATGCGGCCACTGGCTGATCTTTTGGTTAGCCATTCGGCCCAGGGCGATACCATCCTGAATGTCGCGCACATCCCCGATCGCGATCTTTCGCACGTCGTTCGTTTGGCAGAACTCGACCGCCTGGCGGCTGGCTTTATGCAGGATGTCCCGCTGTTGGCGATGCAGTTTCGTACTGGCCTGCGCCTTGCTTTTTATGAGCTTGCGATGGCGCTTCGAGCCAGGTTTGCAGCGGGCGATCAAGGAGGAGAGTTCCGCATGTCGTTTGTTGCGCAGACGCTTGACCGATCGCAGCGCCCGCCCGCTCACTACCAGGCTGTCCCCGGCTTCGGTAGCAATTGCAGAGATATTGACCTCGCCCAGGTCCACCCCAGCCATCTGCCCGCTCTCTTTCAGGGGCGGGTTCTCCATCCCGGTGTCTATGGTCAGACACACCTCATAGTGATCGACCCGCCAGGTAAGCTCAACCTTGCAGATATCGGCACCAAGATACTCGTCCGAAATGGACAGTGCGAGAGCTGGCACATGCTTCCCGTTGGATAAGGACAGCCTGCCATCACCAGTCCAGCGAATTGCGGACCTTTTCCACACGATGGTCTGGTAGCGCTTGAAGCGATAGGGATAGCGGATGTCAGAGTTCGCCTGGCGTAGTTTACGAGCTGCATTCACGTTGGCTTCCATTTTCTGCGCCAGGGCCTGGATGGTTTGGGAGTGCAAGGCGTATTGTCCTTTGAAGCGCTTGCCAAGTTCCACCGATGACAGCCATTTCCCACCCCGGCTCTTAATGTGCGCTTGCAGCATGTCCGACCAACAGCGCCCGGTTTCACGCCTCAGGGATTCACACAACGCCTCTTGCTGATTGTTCAGGTTCCGCAGCGGGAGCAGGCGTACAAGGTAGTTGGTATCAGCTCTACGGTAACCCATACTCCTCAAACGCTTTTCTGGTTCTCATATATGGTTCGATCACAGCCAGACGCGCACCCCCAACGGGAGCGACAAAGATCGAATTGGTCCTAAAGGTTGACAGACGGGAACGGAGCCAGGGATATTCCTTCCGGAGCTGGTGCGACGAACGCCCTTTCAGGATCGCACCCGGCGATGAATGCCAAATTGTGGGTCCACTTCAAAAAGGAGATGTACTTGGTCGGGCACACTCGCACCCCACGCAAGTGCAGGTGTGCTCTCCACCTCGATCACGGCAGCATGGAAACCTTGAGCTGTCTGTCGTATGATCTCTTTCAACGCTCATCGACACCGTTAACCAACACATTTCGGTGATATTTTGGACACAAGACAACGTGATACTTACAGGAATAGACCATTTGGAGCGGTGCTCATTATTAGAACCCATGTGCTAATTATACGACAGCGCTCACAAACTTGCAAACACGCGATCCAGCGCTGTGCGCCTCCCGCCTTGTATTCCCCTCAGCTGAAGCCAGGGACTTTTTGGCGGGTCTCGATAAGGGCAGGTGTTATAATTTGGACAGGAGTTATCCCATATGAAACCAAACCATGGCCCCGATCGGCGCAAAGAAGAAGAGCGTTTGCGGGTCGAAAACCGTCTGCCGCCTGGTCAGGCGCTGACCGTGAAGTTCCCGGTACTGCATTACGGGCCAGTGCCGGTATTCAACCCGCAGACCTGGAATTTGCGCCTGTGGGGCGAAGTTGAGAAGGAAGCCTCCTGGAACTGGGATGAGTTCAACCGGCTGCCGCGCACGCAGGTGATGATGGATATTCACTGCGTGACGCGCTGGAGCAAGGCAGACACACTCTGGGAGGGCATCTCTGTGCAGGCGCTGGTGGAACAGGGTCTTATCCGGATCAAGCCTGCGGCGCGGTTCGTGATGCAGCATGCTGAATTCGGTTTCACCGTCAACCTGCCCCTGAGCGTGGTCCTGCAGGAAAATTTCCTGCTGGCCACCCATTTCAACGGCGTGCCGCTCACAGCCGAGCA
>Ga0315275_10001280_pt1 | contig 22003 bp, 20 predicted proteins | sample YL17G03_0_MG_FD_205557 | JGI IMG/M metagenome (GOLD analysis project Ga0315275, IMG submission 205557) | Sediment microbial communities from Yellowstone Lake, YNP, Wyoming, USA - YL17G03_0 | ecosystem: Environmental > Aquatic > Freshwater > Lake > Sediment | place: USA: Wyoming | collected...
AACAACTGGGCTCCGAAGATAGGGAAACGCCGTTTTTTCACCACCCAATTTCCACCCGCTTTCGGGACGCGGCCTTTGTTGACCAAATGGCAATCCCGGAGAGCGACACGAGTACTACTGCGGCGTTGCAGCGCGAGTGGCTCATGGTTCATTCCTCCTTCGCACAACAATGTTTAGCCGGGATTTCCCATTTGATCCTGCCCACGACCGCCGTGGGCCATTTTTCATGGTTAGTGCCGCATCTCCAGGCTCTGACCAGCCTGTTCCTCCCTGCCAACCCCCTTTCACCACGTGTAATCAACCGTGTAGGTCAGCACGACCTCGCCGTCGGCCTTCACGGGCAGGTCCCAGGCGACCGTCCGGGCATCGAGTTTCTTATACTCCTTGACGTTGGTCTGGGTGATCGTCCAGTTGACCCAGCGGTACAGCGGCTCTTTGACGCGAACGACGGCGTCCTCCTTCTTGTGGTTCCGGACCTTGATCTCGACGGTCTCCTGCATCCAGTGCCGACCGCTTTCGACCTTGAAGTCCGTCTGCTTGCGTTCGCCCACGATGTCGAAGGCGTTGCCGATCTGGAGCGAGAGGTCCTCGTCCTTGGGCGTGTGGTCAATCTGTTCCTCGCCGATGAACTCGAGGGCCTTGTCGGCCTCGTCCTGCTTATAGACGCGGACCTTGCCGGCCGGGAGCGGAATGCCCAACTGGTTCTCCTTGGAGTTGCGGAACTCGATGAAGACGGCCACCTTCTTGTCGGCCGCGGTCGCGCCGTACGAGCGGTCCTCGTAGCGTCCGCCCATATTCCACCGCCAGTTGCCGAGCGGGTTGTAGAGGAACTTCTTCTCCACCTTCAGGCCGCGGACCGGGCTGAACATCTCCAACTGCTTGATCTCGTTGTCTGCCACCGTCGAAGGCCGCGGAAGCGTGTACATGTGGTACTCGAAGAAGGCCTTCTCCGCCATCGCTTCCTCGCCATTCTTCGGCGCGGCGGCAATAGCGAAAAGACACGGCCCGGTTTGCGGCATGACACGCCGCACGTCGCCCGCGATGAACTTCAGTTTGGCGTCGGTGTACGTCTTCCCGGAGTTGTTCTGGACGCTTACCCAGCCGGTCATGTCGGCGGCCGTGTCGTCCTTGTTCACGACCAGCACGTATTCGGCGTGCCAGCCGACCCCGAAGGTCTGGTAACTGACCTCCGCCAGGTGCCTGCCGGGCTTGGCCGTGGCGACCTTCCAGAGGAGCGTCGGCCGCGTGAGCAGCCCCTCGGGCAGCATCTTGAAGCGGATGTCCTTGACGTTGTCGCCCCGCTGGACCATCACGATGTTGCCGGTCTCCTCCTTAAGGACAATCTGGTCGCCGTCGAAACTCAGCAGCGTGCCGGAATAGGTCCGGCCCGCGGCAATCACGTCAATCGGGCGATCAACGTACTTCTTCAGGAGTTTGTCGGCCGAGACCAGGTCGAACTGGTAGTTCTGCTCCAGCAGTTTGGCCGCGGGGTCCGTCAGACTCTTGAAGAACACGGTCGTGGCGTCGATCTGGGCGGCCACGTCCTTGAACTGCACGGCGCCGCCGGCGTCGATCTCCAACTGGCGGGTCTCGCGGACCACGCCGTAGCCGCCGTTATAGACCGTCAGCGCCACGCCCTCCTGCTCGGCCGGCGCCGCCTGGGCCGAGAGTGCCGCCACCGCGAGCGCCACGCCCGCCAACATCACTGCCACCCACTGAACTCTTCCAATCGCCTTCTTCATGGTCATGCTCCTTACTTGGGGTTTCCCGGGTTCATTCCTTGCCGTACGGGCTGCGAAGGCCGCCGCCCGACAGATTGTTGAAACGATGACTGAACGTGAACTTCGTCTCGCGGCCGGCCGGCACGACGGCGGTCACCTCCACGACGCCCACTTCGCGCACGTGCCAGGGAAGCGCGCACTCCGCGGCGTACGTGCTGGGGGGCACGTGGACGATGACCGTCACCGTCACATCGTGCGCCTTGTGGTTGCGGAGGCTGCACTCGGCCGTGATCTGGTGATCGTCCCCGGCGTGCCGCGTGTTCACCTCGCGCCACTGGCAGGCGATGTCGAAGGCGTGGCCCCACGGCAGGCGGAGTTTCTCCTTGACCGGCGTGTGGTCAATCTCGGTCTGTGCGACGTACGTCTGCACGCCTTCAGGGTCGGGGGCATACAGCCGCACGACACCCTTGGGCAGCGGTTTGCCCAGGCCGTTGGCCTCGGTGTTCTCCATCTCGCTGACCACGCGCGCAGCCGTAGGATTCTCGCCGGGGTCATAGACGTACGCACGCCGCAGGGCCAGCCCCTGGCCGCTCACCATCTCCAACTGCTTGGTCTCATTGTTGGCGATAGTCGTCGGGCGGGTCAGCGTGTAGAGGTGGTACTCGAAGAAGGATTTCTCCTCCATCTGTTCCGGCTCACCGTTAGAGTCTTTTCCACCTTCTATCCCATTCCATACCAACAAGTAGCCTGAGGGCCGGATGAGCAGGTTGACGTCGCCGGCCATCAACTTCAGTTGCGCGTCCTCGTAGGTCACCCCGGATTTGTTGACGACGGTGGCGTAGCCGACGAGGTCGGCGTGGTCAACGATTGCGGATTTCGCATCCGAGGCCTCGGCGTTTGCCGCCGGGCGCAACTTGACCACGTAGTCCGCCCGCCACGAGAGGCCGGTCGTGAGGTAATCAACCTCGAACTGCCGCTCGTCCGCCTGTCCGGAGTTGGCCAGTTGCCAGACCAGGGTCGGCGTGGTCAAGAGGCCCTGGGGGAGTTTCTCAAAGGTCACAGCCGCAATCTGCTGCCGCGCGATGGTGCGCGGACCTTCGCCGGCGGGTCGGATAACCAGCGTGTTCGGGTCGAAACTGAGCAGCGTGCCCCTGGCCTCCTGGCCGTCCTTGAACCGGATGCCAACCGTCTGGTCAACGTGCTTGGCGAGCACGGCCTCGGCCGAGGCCAGGTCGAACTGGTAGTTTTGCTCGAGGACCGCGAGGTCCTGGCCGCCATCGAGGCACCTGAGGCGGACCGAATCGGCCCAGATGCCCGCCGGCACGTCGGTAAAACGCACCTCGGCCTCCCCCGGGCGGATGTGCCGGATGATCCGTTGGTCGCGGACCAGCGCCAACCCCGGCCACCGGCTGAAGTAGGTCACCGGATTGCCGGCCGCCCCCATCGCCGTCTGCACGGTCGGCTGCACAGGCCCAGGCAGCTGCCTCACGAAGTGCTGCACCAATCCCTGGTTCGCTAACAGGTCGTCGTCGCCAAAGCGGTCCCACTCGGGCGGACGGGAAAGGATCGTCAGCGATACGCCGGTCCGCTTGATTTCCACAGGCATGTCGCGGGCGATGGCGGTCGGGATCACGTGATGGTGCAGCAGGGCGACCAACACGCCGAGGATCAAGGCTGCGGCGGCAACGCCGGCGACCAGGCGCCACCTACGGAAGCGGGATGCGACGGCGACGCGAGCCGCGCGGGGAGTTCCCTCGCCCAGCGCCAGCGGCCTCATGGGCGGCTCTCCGGCAGCGAGACGGCCCAGCGCGGAACGGGCCCGGCGCAGGCTCGCATACTCGTCGGCACAGCAGCGGCAGGTGGCCAGGTGCTTCAGCAGGTCCGCACGCGACGGTCCGTCCAACTCGCCGTACAGAAGGTCTATCAGCAGTTCCCCTGCTCGCTCGCAGTTCATGGCTCCAACTCCTGACGGAACGGTTCGAGGTCCTCCGCGAGCCTCACGAGTGCGTAACGGGCGCGGCTCTTGGCCGTCCCCACCGGCACCCCCAGCACGGCCGCCACCTCGGCAACGGTGAGGCCGCCGTGTTCACGCAGCGCCAGCACCTCGCGCTGCTCGCTCGGCAGACGGGCGAGCGCCCGGGCCACCGCCTCGGCCAACTCGCCGCGCGATGCAGCCGCCTCCGGCCGGCTGTCCTGACCCATCTCGTAGGATTCGCTCACGGGCTCCTCGCGGGACCTTCGGGCCTGCTGCCGCAGGTTCGTCAGCCAGTGGTTGCGGGCGATGGTGAAGACCCACGTCTTCAGGCCGGCCCGGCCATCGAAGCGGTCGCGGTTCTGCCAGGCCTTCAGCAGCGATTCCTGCAACAGGTCCTCGCTGCGGTGCCAGTCTCCGCAAAGGCCGAAGAGGAACCGGCGGACGGCGGGCGCCGCCTCCACCAGCCCGGCGCGAAGTCGCTCCGCGTCATATCCGGCGAGGCGCAACGGGTTGCCGAGCGTCTCCTCGGGCCGATCGTCCGTCACGCGGTCTCCCCAAGCGGCCTAATCTGTATGTTAGACGCCGAAAGGGCCTTGGTGGATCTAATCTTTCCGGAAAATTGGGCAACACTTTTCGGGCAGCCTCTCTCCCGAAAACTTCCGCTAAGATTTCATCGTATGGTTCAACATCAACCGCGCAGCGCCCTTTCAGCGCGCCGACGCCCAGAAGATCGGCCCGCCCTGGTTTCGGTTCGTGGTCGATGACCGGGGGCTCGCCAAGCATTCGTGCGAATGCCTCTGGTCCGCCGACCGCGACCGCGCCGCCGACTTCATACCAGCGTGGGAGACATGTCATAAAGCAGGGCCGACGTCAGAAGGCCAACTCCGCCAAGGAATAGGCGGAAGATTATGTTTGGCATTTGTTAGGGTTCGGGTTATACTACTTGTATGGACCTGAACCCCGTGGAAATCCTCGGACGAGTGCCATTCGATCCCTCGCGGCCCGCCTTGCCCTTGTTCATCGAGGGCGTGGCGGCGGGGTTCCCGTCACCTGCCGACGATTACATTGACCGGAACCTCGACCTCCACGAACATCTCATCGAGCACCCGGCCGCTACCTTCTTTGTCCGCGCAAGCGGTAACTCGATGGTGAGGGCGGGCATCCACGACGGCGACCTCCTGATCGTGGACCGCGCCCTCGCGCCCCGCGACGGCCACATCGTCATCGCGGCCGTCCACGGCGAACTCACGGTCAAGCGACTCCGACGGAGCCACGGCCGCCTGTACCTCGTCTCCGACGGTAGCGGCTTCCCTCCCCTGGCCATCACCGAGGATATGGACCTTCACGTCTGGGGCGTCTGCCGCTACGTCATCCACGGACTCTAGCCATGCTGGCCCTGGCCGACTGCAACAGTTTCTACGCTTCGTGCGAGCGGGTCTTCGACCCCAGGCTGCGGAACCGGCCTGTGGTCGTCCTCTCGAATAACGACGGGTGCGTCGTGACCCGGTCGGCGGAGGCCAAGGCCCTCGGCATCGCCGTGGGCGTGCCCTTCTTTCAGATCCGCGACCTCGCCAAGCGCCACGGCATCGTCGTCCGCTCGTCCAACTACACGCTCTACGGCGACCTCTCGTCCCGCGTCATGGCCGTGCTGGGCCGCTTCACGCCGCACCTGGAAGTCTATTCCATTGACGAGGCGTTCCTGGACCTCGGCGGCGTGCCTGCGGACCGCCTCGTGGACTACGGCCGCACGATCCGACGCACGGTCCTAAGGTGGACGGGCATCCCGGTCTCCATCGGCATCGGCCCCACGAAGACGCTTGCCAAGGTGGCTAACCATCTGGCCAAGAACGCCCCGGCAGTCGGGGGCGTCTGGAGCCTGGCCGACCCGCGCGAACAGACCGCGGTGCTCTCGCGCCTGGACGTTCAGGACATTTGGGGCATCGGGACGCGGCTGGCGGCGCGCCTGAAACGCGCGGGCATCGCGACGGCCTTTCAACTGCGCGAAGCCAGCCCGAGTCATGCCCGCCGCCTGGTGGGCGTCGTGGGCGAGCGCACGGCCCTGGAACTCGGCGGCCAGCCGTGCATCGGCATGGAGGAGGCCCCGCCCCCGGCCAAGAGCATCGTTCGGTCCCGCTCTTTCGGGCGGCCCGTGGAGCAGCGCGAAGAATTGGAGGAGGCCGTGGCGACTCACGCCACGCGCGCGGCCGAGAAACTCCGTCTCCACCGGCGCGTGGCGGGCATGCTCAGCGTCTTTGTGGCCACGTCGCGGTTCCGAGGGACGCCCTACGCCAACCAGGCCACCGTGCCGCTCGACCCGCCGACCGACGACACCGCCCGGCTGATCCATGCGGCGCTCTCGGCCCTGCGGCCGATCTTCCGAGCGGGCTTCAAATACCAGAAGGCCGGCGTCATGCTGACTGGCCTGGAACCGCGCGCGGGCCTGACGGATTGCCTGTTTGTCCAGTACGACCGCACGCGGTCTGAGCGGCTGATGGCCACCCTGGACGATGTCAACCGCCGCCTCGGTCCCGACACGCTCCACTACGCCGCCGCAGGCCCTCGCCCTTCGAAGCGGGGTTCAGCCCGCGAAGAAGGGGCGCGGCCGTGGCACATGCGGCGCGAGCACGCCTCGCCCCACTACACCACGCGGTGGAATGAATTGCCGACTGTCCGGGCCGGTTAAACGCTATCATCCGAGGGTATGGACACTGGCGCAAAGTTTCTCGTCGGCACCAGCGGCTACTCGTTCCGCGACTGGGTGGGCACATTCTACCCCACCGGTACGCGGGCGAAGGACATGTTTGCCTTCTACGTCCGGCACTTCCGCACCGTGGAAGTCAATTACACGTTCTATCGGATGCCTTCGGCCGCGACGTTGGACGCGATGGACCGCCAGACTCCGCCTGAGTTCACCTTCTGGGTGAAGGCCCACCAGCAGTTCACGCACGAGCACGAACTCAAGGCCGCGAAGGAGTTCCTACCACACAAGGGCGCAAAGGCACACTCATCGCATCACGGGACAAACCGCGCCACTGATTCCGGATACTTTGCCGCGTAATCCGCCAGACAAGCCTGCCAGTCTCCGAGAGCAACTTCCTCATCAGGGATCGTGATGTCATGTGTTAGGTCAAGTCGATCTGCGTGGAGGCGGTACGCGTTGAAGAAGTTGATCTCCGCCGGGGTGAGGGGGATGCTGGCCAGTCTGGATTTGCGCTGAGTCCAAGCAAACTCCGCGACCCATCCGATCATCCTGGCAACGACTCCACCCGCGACCCAGAGAGCCGGAATGGCCCACCCCAGTGTTGTGTACAGTGCCGCCAAAAGAAGCACATAGAAGATAATCGAAGTGTAGCAGAAATGACACCATACCCTTGCGAGCGCCAAGAGGCCAAGGGGTCTTATGATCACAAACATGCCGGTCTGAGTCAGGATGAAACCAGCCAGTCTTCCGACAACTACTGACACCGGTATAGTCCACAGAAGGTTTCTGCTTAGAAGTGTGGCTGCCAGCCCAGCAAGCAGACCCGCTACGGTTGGGATGTATTCAATCGCTTCACACGTCTTCAGAACGCGGAAGGCATCTGTGGCTGGGTCCTTCCTCCACAACCTCGCGAGGAGGGCGAAAGCCCACTCTACCCCGACCCTGATCTTGAGCCCGGTTGGCGTCATGACCGCCATTGTCGCCCTCTTCATCCCAGGCTGAAAATTTTAGAGCCACCTTTCTTACTTCCCCCCGGCTGGTGCCTACTCTGATTTGCCCTCTTCCGCCTCTTCGACCTTGACCGGCTGCGAGCCCTCGGCCTTCTGTTCGAGCGGGAGCGGTTCTTCCTCGGATTCCTCGACGTAGACTTCCTCCATGTCGGTGGCGTCCACGTTCTTGCGGAGGAGGAAGTAGATGATCGTCTGCGACGTGAAGAAGAAACTGACGAGGAAGGCGACCATGAAGCCCAGGGCGATCCAGACCCAGAACTGGAAGAGATAGGTGGCCCACGACTCGGCCCCCTCCGCAAGGGACGCACCGCCCTGCGGCCAGGGAGCGGCCAGCGTCGGCATTTCCCAGACGCGCCCGAGTTTCGTTACGTCGCCCTCGCCCCAGGTGAACCTGCCGACCGCCATGTGCGTGATCCAGAGCGCAAGGAACGTGACGAACTTGACAAGGAGGAACGTCAGGCACCCGTAGATGGCGCTGAAGCCCGTGTAGAACAGGTACCGCCACGGGCGGCTCGAGATGTATGAGATGCTGCGGCTGATGGCGTCAAACGAGTCGGAGCCCTCGGCGGCGATCGTGGGCCACTGGAGGCCGATGCTGAAGCACCCCCCGATGAAAATGAGCGCCAGCAGCACGCCCATGACGATCGTCAAGCCCCAGAAGACCCCCACCAGAACCTCGCCGGCGTACGGAATCATCAGCACCAGGCCCGTCGGCAGAGCGACCAGGATTGCCAGCAGCACCAGCACGCCGAACGGAATGAGCGGGCTGGCGACCATGCTCGGCCACTTGCGCAAGGAGAAACCGACCGCTTTCTTCAACGGAACGCCTTCCTCGCGGGCGATGCGGACGGCGGCCATCCGCGTCACGGCGCCGCCGATGAGCGCCCAGACGGCCAGCGAGAGCACCGTGTTAATGAGCGCAAATAGTGGCGAATCGCGCCAGTACTCGATCCAGAGCGAGACCAGGTCGCGCGCGGCCGAGAGCGGCGTCACCATAAACGAGACGAAGTCATCCCAGGTCTTTCCCCCGACGTACGGAAGCGCCCAATGGCCCCAGAGCGTCTTCGTGACGATGAACCGCATGTTGTCGTAGTAACTGGTCCGACCCTCGGGTCCCAGGAGGCCGGTGCTCAGCAGGTAGTCCAGCACATTGGTCGTCCCGATGTGAACGTTGGTCTGGCCCACCGGCGCCGGCGCCTGGTCCACCAGGACGCCGATTCCGAGACAGGCCCCCAGTCCGACGAGGCACAGAAAGATCTTCGCCGGATGAATGGCCATGCGGAACGAACGCAGGATCTCCAGAAATGCAAAGCACCGCCGCCAGTCAATGCACTGGACTTCCTTCGTTTCCTCAGTCATGGCGTTCTCCTTGCCCCGAGGCGGGACAGACGGACTTTCGGCTCGCCGGCCGCGCGAGTCCCGGCCGATTAAGCCGGACTCATATTCCAACGTGCCGCCGCATGTGTCAAGAACTATTCGGTCCGGCCCGGCCCTTCTTCGGCGACCGGGCCTTCGCCGCCGCATCATCCGCGACCTCGTCGAGGCGGCTGCTGAGAACGTAGCGGTCCTGGAACCACAGGCCCAGATCGGCCATCTTGCATCGGTCGCTGCAAAACGGCCAGAATCGCGCGTGCTCCGGGTCGTCACGCCGCAGGCGGCGCTTGCAGTACCGGCACCGAGCCTCCTCCGCCGGAGCAGCCCCGTCCAGCCTTCGCAGCCGAGGCTGCTCCCGCTCTTCGCAGCCCGCCGGCTGCTTCGGCGGGCGAAGAAGAGTCGGCGGAGTAGGCGCTGCGGCGGCTGAATCGCTCTGCCGCGACCCTACTCCTTCTTTCCGCGCGGGCATGACTTGGCGTCTTTCTTGCATCCGTCGCAGGCAGCCGTCTTGGCTGCGGCGGCTGTATCGGACTTTGCTGCCGGGGGCCCATCCTTCTTGGCCCCTTCCTTGTAGGACGAACTTCGGTAATCCGTCGCGTAGAATCCGGACCCCTTGAAGATCAGGGCCGCGCCAGAGCCGATGAGCCGCCGCACCTTGCGCTTGCCGCAGGACGGACACTTCGTGACCGACGATGCCGTCATCGCCTGGAACCGCTCGAACTCGTGGCCACAGGCGCCGCATCGGTACTCATACGTCGGCATCGTCATTCCCTTCGGCCTCGCGCGGCTCATGCCGCACGTCGGCGCCCTCTTGTCGCTCGACCCGGAGGCTCTCGACGGGCGGCTGGGCCGGCGTTTCGGGTTTCGGGGCGCCGCTGGAGACGGCCACCCGCGTCGCCCGGATCGTCCGGCCGTCCATCTGGTACCCCTTCTGGACTTCCTCCATGACGTTTCCCTCGGGATGCGACTCGCTCGGCAGGAGGGCCACCGCCTCGTGATGCTCGGGGTTGAACGGCTGACCGGCGGCCTCGATCGGGCTGACGCCGTGTTTCTGGAGGGCCGCCAGCACCTGGTCGCGGACCAGGCGGACGCCCGCCAGTAGTGCGTCGAGATCGGGTGCGTCCTTCGCCGCTGCAAGCGTCCGGTCGAGGTTGTCGAGCGCCGGCAGGAGGTCGAGCGCCATGTCGCGGACGCCGAGCCGCCGCTGGTCCTGGAGAGTCCGTTCGATGCGTTTCTGATAGTTGGCGTACTCGGCCGCCAGGCGCTGAAGTTGGTCAACGAGTTCCTTGTACTCGCGCGTCCTGGTTTCGAGAGCCTTCTTGATTTCGGCCAGTTGCGGCTCCTCGGCCGCACTTTGGCCAACCTCGGCCGGCGCGGGCTTCCGGGTCTCTTCCGGCGGGGTGGGCGGTGGCGCACCCGCGTGGCGGTGCCCGTGGCGATGCGGCCGGTGCTCGTCGCCTTGGGTCATGGTTTCCTGCCCTCCGCTTTCTCCGGGCGGAGGTACCCGGCGAGTTTCTCGAGGAAACTTTCGCGCTGCGGGAGGACGCCCTTCTTCTCCGTCTTGGCGAACTCCCTGAGGAGTTCCTCCTGATGATGCGTCAGTTTCTTCGGAATCTCGACCACGACCTGAATCAGGAGGTCGCCGCGACCATATCCCTCCATGCCCGGCAGGCCCCTGCCCTTCAGGCGCAAGAGGTCGCCGCTCTGCGTGCCGCGCGCAACCTTGAGCGTCTCCTTGCCCTCGAGCGTGGGGACCTCGACCTCGGCGCCGAGCGCCGCCTGCGCGAAACCGACGGGCAACTGGCACAGCAACTCGCGCCCGTGCCGCTCGAAGAACTCGTGCGGCTCAACGTGGACCTCGGCGTAGAGGTCGCCTGGCGTCGCGCCGGGTTCGCCGGCGTCGCCCTGGCCGCCGTACCGGATGCGCTGACCGTCCTCGATGCCGGCCGGAACGTGGACCTCGATGGTCCGATGGCGGCTGACGAAACGCCGGCCGCTGCACTCCGGGCACGGGTCGCGAACGGTGCTTCCTGCGCCGCGGCATCGTGGACAGTCAGTGACGATCCTGAAGAATCCGCCGCCCTGATGGACGCGGCCGTGACCGCCGCAGACCGAGCACGTTTCGCGCCGGCCGGAGGCCGACCCGGAGCCGCGGCACTTGTCGCACAGTTCGCGGCGCGCGATGCGGACCGTCTTAGACGCCCCGCGGAGGACCTCGTCGAGCGTGACGCCGACGACGCACCTCAGGCTCGCCCCGCGCGCCGGGCCGCCGCGAGACATGCCTCCGAAAAGGTCGCCGAAGCCGAAGACATCCTGGAACATCGAGAAGATGTCGTGGACGTCGGCGTGGGCAAAGTCGTGGACGCCCGCGCCGCGGAGGCCGGCCTTGCCGAACTGGTCGTACCGGGTCCGCTTCTCGGGGTCCGAGAGGACCTCGTACGCCTCGGCGCACTTCTTGAACTGTTCCTCCGCATCCTTGTTGCCGGGGTTGCGGTCAGGATGCAACTTCAGGGCACACTGGCGGTACGCCCGCTTGATCTCTTCGGAGTCGGCGCCGCGCGGCACGCCGAGGATGGCGTAATACTCGTCGTCGGGCATCGGAGGCTCCGCCACCGCGCGTGTGCCACTGGCGGCTCGTCCGCCAGTGTGTCGGAAGCACTGGCTGCAAGCAGCCAGTGTCACCCGGCCTTACGCCACCGCTTCTTCGGAGTCGAGGTCCTCTTCCTCCTCGTCCGGCAGGTCCGTAACCATCACGTCGGTCGTGAGCATCAGGGACGCGATGGAGGCGGCGTTCTGGAGCGCCGTCCGCGTAACCTTGGCGGGGTCAACGATGCCCATCTTCACCATGTCGCCGAACTCGCCCGTGAGGGCGTTGAAGCCGTGCGTCTTGGGCATCTCGCGGACTTCATGGACGACGACCGAGCCGTCGCGGCCGGCGTTCTGGGCGATCTGGCGGATGGGCTCTTCGAGTGCTCGGAGGACCGCCTGGACGCCGAGTTTCTCGTCGCCGCGGGCCTTCTTCAGAGCCTCCTCGACGGTCGGGATCGCCCTGAGGCACACCACCCCGCCGCCGGGCACGATGCCTTCCTCGACCGCGGCTCGCGTGGCGTGCATGGCGTCTTCCACGCGGGCCTTGCGTTCCTTCATTTCGGCCTCGGTCGCGCCGCCGACCTTGATGACGGCGACGCCGCCGGTCAACTTGGCCAGTCGCTCTTCGAGTTTTTCGCGGTCGTAGTCGCTGGTGGTGTCCTCGATCTGGCGTCGGATCTGAGCGATCCGCTCCTTGATGGCGGCAGGTTTGCCGCCGCCTTCGACGATCGTCGTCGTGTCCTTATCCATGATGACGCGCTTGGCGGTGCCGAGTTGCGAGAGTTCGAGGTTTTCGAGTTTGACGCCGAGGTCCTCGCTGATGAACTCGCCGCCCGTCAGGATCGCGATGTCCTGGAGGATGGCCTTGCGCCGGTCGCCGAAGCCGGGGGCCTTGACGGCGCAGACCTTCAGGATGCCGCGCAGGCGGTTCACGACCAGGGCCGCCAGGCATTCACCCTCCACGTCCTCGGAGATGATGAGGAGGGGCTTCCCGGCCGTCACCACTTTCTCCAGCAGGGGCAGGAGTTCCCGCAGGTTCGAGATCTTCTTCTCGTGAATGAGGAGGATCGCGTCCTCCAGGACGCACTTCATCCCCTGCGGGTCAGTGATGAAGTACGGGCTGAGGTATCCCTTGTCGAACTGGAGTCCCTCGGTGAAGTCGAGGACCGTTTCGAGGGACTTCCCTTCCTCGACGGTCATGACGCCGTCCTTGCCGACCTTCTCCATGGCGTCGGCCAGCAGTTGGCCGATCTCGGCGTCGTTGTTGGCGCTGATGCCGGCGACCTGGGCGACCTCGTCGCGCCCTTTGAGTTTGCGGCTCTGCGACTGGATGCTCTCGACGGCGGCCGCCACGGCCATGTCTATGCCGCGCTTCAGCGCCATCGGGTTCGCGCCGGCCGTCACGTGCCGCAGGCCCTGCTCGTAGATGGACTCCGCGAGGACGACGGCCGTCGTGGTGCCGTCGCCGGCGACGTCGGCCGTCTTCGTAGCCGCCTGGTTGACCATCTTGGCGCCCATGTTCTCGAACTTGTCCTCCAGTTCGATCTCCTTGGACACGGTGACGCCGTCTTTGGTGACGCGCGGGCCGCCGTAGGATTTCTGGAGGATGACGTTGCGGCCGGTCGGGCCGAGCGTGACCCGGACGACATCGGCCAGTTTCTTCAGGCCCACGGCCATCTTGCGCTTCGCATCGTCGGCGTACAGCAGTTGCTTGGCCATCGGTTATCTCCAACTCTTGCGCTATCGGTATGGTGTTGCACCGCCGGCATCAGCCGTCGCTTCCGCCTTCGCCACCAGGCTACGGCGGACAGGCCCGCGACGGGCTCCAGCAGCGAGGCAATTGTCAGCCGATCTTCGCCAGGACGTCGCTCTCGCGAAGGATCATGTATTCCTTGCCGTCAATCTCGATCTCCGAGCCGCCGTACTTGGCGTACACCACGGTGTCGCCCTTCTTGACGGACGGCGCGATCCGCTTGCCCTCGTCCGTGACGCGGCCGGGGCCGACGGAGATGACTTTGCCCTTCTGCGGCTTTTCCTTGGCGGTGTCCGGCAGAACGATGCCGCCCTTGGTCTTCGATTCGGCTTCCATCGGCTCGACGACGATCCGGTCATCCAGGGGTTCGATTTTCATCGGCGATTCTCCATTTGTTACCGTTTAACGTTTCGTAAAACACGCGCCCACCAAGGTGGGCGGCTAAATGTTACGCGCCTCGCAAGCGAGGCGGCTAAACATGATTTTTTGTCGTTCGCAAACGCGCGCCCGGCAAGCCGGGCGGCTAACCATTACATCATGCCGCCCATGCCGCCCATGCCACCCATGCCGGGCGGGCCGTGACCGTGGCCGCCCTCATCTTTCGGCTCGGGCTTCGTGGCGACGCAGGCGTCGGTCGTAATCAGCAGGCCTGCGACGCTCGCGGCGTTCTGGAGGGCCGTCCGGACGACCTTCGTCGGGTCCACGATGCCGGCCTTCACGAGGTCGCCGTACTCGCCCTTGTCGGCGTCGAAGCCGTAGGCGCCGGTCTTGGCCTGGATGTTGCGGACGACGACGGCGCCCTCGAAGCCGGCGTTCTCGACGATCTGGCGCGCTGGTTCCTGGAGCGCGCGGCGGACGATCGCGACGCCCGTCGCCTCGTCCTCACCAGCAGTCTTCACCTTGTCGAGTGCCGCGAGGCACCTGAGGAGCGCCACGCCGCCGCCCGGCACGATGCCTTCCTCGATGGCGGCGCGGGTCGCATGGAGGGCGTCCTCGACGCGTGCCTTTTTCTCTTTCATTTCGGCCTCGGTGGCGGCGCCGACGCTGATCTGGGCGACGCCGCCGGCGAGTTTCGCCAGGCGTTCCTGCAACTTTTCGCGGTCGTAGTCGCTCGTGGTGTCCTCGATCTCGCGGCGGATGGACTCGATGCGGCCCTGGATGCCCTTCGTATCGCCGGCGCCTTCGAGTATGGTCGTGTTCTCGCCGTCAATCGTGACCTTCTTGGCGGTGCCGAGTTCCTGGAGGCGGACGTTTTCGAGTTCGACGCCCAGGTCCTTCATGATGGCCTTGCCGCCGGTCAGCATCGCCACGTCGTCAAGCATGGCCTTGCGTCGGTCGCCGTAACCGGGGGCCTTGACGGCGCAGACGTTAAGGATGCCGCGCAGTTTGTTCACGACCAGCGTGGCGAGGGCCTCGGCCTCGACGTCCTCTGCGATGATGAGGAGGGGCCGGCCCGCCTGCGAGATCTTCTCCAGGAGCGGCACGAGAGACTTCACATTCGAAATCTTGTCCTCGTGGATGAGGACCAGCGGACGTTCCAGGACGCATTCCATCCGCTCCGGGTCCGTGACGAAGTGGGGGCTCAGGTACCCGCGGTCGAACTGCATCCCCTCGACGACGTCAATCTCGGTCTCGAGGCCTTTGCCTTCCTCGACGGTGATGACGCCGTCCTTGCCGACCTTGGCCAGGGCGTCGGCCAGGTCCTTGCCGATCTGAGCGTCGCCGTTGGCGCTGATGGTGCCGACCTGGGCGACCTCGGCGGGCTTGGACATGTCAATGGGCTTGGAGATGGTTTTGAGGTGTTCGACGACCGCCGCAACGGCCTTCTGGATGCCGCGGTTCAGGGCCATGGCGTCGGCCCCCGCCGTGATGTTCCGGAGGGCTTCCTTGAAGAGGGCCTCCGCGAGGACCGTGGCGGTGGTAGTCCCGTCGCCCGCGACGTCGCTCGTTTTGGAGGCGGCCTCCTTGACGAGTTGGGCGCCCATGTTCTCGTACTTGTCGCGGAGTTGAATCTCCTCGGCCACCGTGACGCCGTCCTTCGTGACGGTCGGGGCACCCCAGCCCTTGTCCAGGACGGCGTTGCGTCCGCGCGGTCCGAGGGTGGACCTGACGGCCCGCGTCAGTTTCTCGACGCCCGCCAGAAGCCTGGCCCGTGCCGCCTCGTCAAAGGCCAACATTTTTGCCGGCATGTGTCTCGCGTCTCCTTTCAGCCAATCCCACAGGTCGAAAAGCCCTGCCCATAGGCCGCAAGGCCTGAGTGCACGCTCTCCCGAAACTTCTATTCTAGCAAAGTGGGTGCCAAAACGGGCGACGAACAGCCGATGCCCCTCCCGGCCCCGCCAGAGCAGGCTCGGCCTTGTACCACGTCCGACGGACGATTGCAACATCCATCCGCCTGCCAGACTGGCACAGTCGGCCGCAACCTCGCGTGCCATTGTGGCAGACAGCCGCGAAAGGCCGGAGACCTCCGATGCTCAGCCCTGCTCTTTCGCACATTCCGGCAAGACGGGCCTTGCAGAAGGCCGATAAACAAGGCGAGAGCAAACCACCCGGAACCTGCCTGCCGGCAGGCAGGCTCGATTCCTCGGGAGAGTCCTTTGCGCGTTGCTGCTGGACTTCAAGCGATTGCAGGCGCGGACCAGGCTTGCCCCGGCGTCGCCCCGGCAGGCATCGGCCGAACGTTGGCCAACCTCGGCCGGCTAGGGTGCGGCCTGGCCTCGGCGGCGATTGCCACCCTTATCGCGGCGCCGCCCGATTGGGGCATCCCTTTCCTGGCGGGGCGGGATTACCCCTGGACCGTGATGAACGGCTGGCTCCTGGCGATTGCAGCGGTCTCGGCCCTGGCGGTCTTCGGATACGCCTGCTACCGCCTCTCGGTCCGCGACGGCCTCTTGATGCTGGCCCTCTGCATGGGGGTCTCGCTAGCGGCGGAGTACGCCGGCCTCCGATGGCGCCTGCCCTTCGGATACCGCTACGTCTATGACCTCGCGCTTCAGCCGCTCCTCCTGGGCGAGGTGCCGGCAGCCGTGCCGCCGCTCTGGTTCGTGGTCGCCTCCGCGCCGATTTTTTTTCTTCGCCGGTTCTCCGTCCGGCCGGCAGGCCGCCTCGACGCTGGCCGCACGCTCGTCAAGACCGGCCTGTGCTCGCTCTACCTGACGGCGACGGACCTCTTTCTGGACCCGCTGGGCGTCTCGTCCGGTGCGTGGACCTGGCCGGAGGGCGGCCCGTACTTCGGCATTCCGCTTCTGAACTTCGCTGGATGGTTTGTCGTCGGGGTGGTCATCTTCTTGCCCTACTTCCTGTTGGCCCGCGATAGCGAGGGACCGCGGCGGCGCGGCGCCGCCGGACTCGATGCCGCGATGGCTGCCGTCTTCATTGGCGTCACGGCGCTTTGTTTCCTGGCGTGCCTGCTGCGACTCGGAACTTGGGCTCCCGCGTTTGCGGCTGGCGCGGTCATCGTGCCGTTCTGGGGATACTGGCTGGCCGGCGTCCTGGCCGCAAAACCTTGCAGGCTGATGGACCGGTGGATACGATTGGACGGTCGCTTCGAGACCGCCGCAACGGACGCTGACGCGCGCGAGCGGTGATTCGCGGCGACGGCCGACCTGGCACTGTGGGGACTCCGATGGCCAAGAAGTATTTCGTCCTCGACACAAGCGTGCTCCTCTACGATCCGAGCGCCGTGACGACGTTCGCCGACAACGAAGTCGTCCTTCCGTTCCAGGTGATCGAGGAACTCGACAAGTTCAAGAAGGGCGCCGACGACACCGGCTACAATGCCCGCCAGGTGATCCGGTTCCTCGACCGCCTGCGCGATAAAGGGCGGCTCGTGGACGGCGTCGCAATCGCCGAGACCGGCGGCACGCTGCGGGTCGTCCTTGAACACGACCTGCCGGTGCATCCGAACCTCCATCCGACCGACCCCGACGACCGGATCATCGGCGTCGCCTACCGGCTTATGATGGAGGGCCTGCCGACCGTTTTCATCTCCAAGGACATCAACGCCCGCATCAAGAGCGACGCGCTCGGCATCCGGACCGAGGACTACGAAAAGCACAAGGTGGACTTCAGCCACATCTACCTCGGCTACCGCGAACTTCCTTCCGACCGGCGCTCGATCGAGCGACTGCGCGACCAGAAGGCCATCGAGCCGCCCGCCGACGACCTCGCACCTAACGAGTTCGTCATCCTCACGGACGCGGCCGCGCCGGCGAACCCCGCCATCGGCAGGTTCGACGCGCACCAGAAACGCCTCGTCGCCCTTCGATTCGGCAACAAGACCTACCAGAACGTCTCGGCCCGGAACCCCCAGCAGCAGATGGCCGTCGAACTCCTGATGCTCGACTCCGTGCCGCTCGTCACACTCCTCGGACCGGCCGGCACCGGCAAGACCCTCCTGGCGGTGGCCTGCGGCATGCAGAAGGTCCTCGCGGAAAAGAAGTATGAGAAACTCCTCGTGACGCGCCCCGTGGTTCCCTTCGGCCTGGACATCGGGTACCTGCCGGGCGCCAAGGAGGAGAAACTGTATCACTGGATGCAGCCGATCTTCGACAACCTCGCCTACATCCTCCGCACGAAGAAGGCCGGAGGCAACGGAGGCATGGACGAACGCATCCAGGACCTCCTCGACTCCGGGACACTCGAACTCGAGGCCCTGACGTACATGCGCGGCCGGAGCATCCCCGACCAGTTCATCATCGTGGACGAGGCCCAGAACCTCACGCCGCGAGAGATCAAGACCGTCGTCAGCCGCATCGGCGAAGACTCGAAACTCGTCCTGACGGGCGACCCGTGGCAGATTGACAACCCGTACCTGGATTCCTCGTCCAACGGCCTCTCGTACGCCGCCGAGCGGATGAAGGGCCTCGACCTGGCGGGCCACGTGATGCTCTCCAAGAGCGAACGGAGCGAACTTGCGAGCGTTGCGGCACAACGGCTCTGAGCAGCGCGGAACGCGGAACCCGGAGCGCGGAACCAAGGACACGGAATGGAACGACCGGAGGAATCACGCCATCTGAAGCCCAGGACCAAGCAATTCGGCCTCAGAACCGTTCGTCTCGTCGAGTTACTCCCGAAAAACCTTGCCGCCCAGGTGATAGGCAAGCAACTTTTGCGGTCTGCTCTTTCCGTCAGTGCTAACTATAGAGCGGCCAAGCGCGGCCGGTCCAATGCCGAGTTCGTGGCCAAGATGGGCATCGTTGAAGAGGAAATAGATGAATCGCTCTATTGGATGGAAATGCTCGTGGAGGCTGGCCTTGTCCGCATGAAAAGCCTCGAACCCTTGATGACCGAGGCAAGAGAGATCACGGCCATGACGGTGGCGTCAATCAAGACCGCCAGAGCAAGGAAGCAATGATGGTCATTGCCGTTTCCCGTTCCGGGTTCCGGGTTCCGAGTTCCGAGTTCCGCGCTCCGCGTTTGAAAGGACTTCCATGAGCGATTTTGTCAACATTCAAGAATTTGCCCGGCTGGATTTGCGCGTCGCCAAGGTGCTTGAGGTGCGCGACCACCCGAACGCCGCCAAACTCTACATCATGGACGTGGACATGGGGCCGGAACTCGGCCGGCGACAACTCGTGGCCGGCCTCAAGCCCTACATGCCGCCCGAGGCCCTCAAGGACACCCTCATCATCGTCGTGGCGAACCTCGAGCCGGCGGTCCTCCGGGGCGAACGGTCCGACGGCATGCTCCTCGCGGCACAGGAGGGCGAGCGGGTCGTCCCCTTGACCGTCGCGGCGCCCCTCGCGCCGGGCTCGAAAGTCCGCTAGCGCAAAATAAAACGCTGCTCCGGGTGCCACTGGCGGCTTGCCCGCCAGTGCCTCGTCAGTTGTGGCCGCCCGCGTCACCTGATAAAATCATTTCGCATGAGCCATCCACGGATCTTCGTTAGCGCCGGCGACGTGTCGGGCGACCTTCACGGGGCGGCCCTCGTGCGCGCCCTCAGGGACTTCGCGCCCGAGGCCGAGATCGCCGGCCTCGGCGGCCCGAAGATGCGTGCGGCCGGTGCGCGGCTCCTCGCCGACACGGTCGAGTTCGGCATCATCGGCGTAGCGCCGCTCATCGGTTCGTTCCAGCGCTACCTCAAGTTGCTCAGCCGCGCGGACCGGTTCCTCGGCTCGTGGCGGCCCGATGTGGCCGTGACGATTGATTGCCCCGGCTTCCACTTTCTCCTCGGCAGCCGCCTGCGCGCCCGCTGCATCCCGACGCTCTGGTACATCCCGCCGCAACTCTGGGCGTGGGCGCCGTGGCGGGTCCGCAAACTCCGCCGCCGATTTACGCGCGTCGCGTGCGTCCTGCCGCACGAGGAAACCTTCTTCCGCGAGCACGGCGTTCCGGTCGCGCTGGTGGGCCATCCGGTGGTGGAAAACCTGCGGGGCCTCGCGCTCGACCAGGCGTTCATCCGGTCGCTGCGGACGGCGCCGGACGAGCGCGTGATAGCGATCCTGCCGGGCAGCCGGCGGCAGGAAGTCGCGGGCATCCTGCGGCGTCAACTGGCGGTCGCGCGGGTGCTCACGGAGCGGTATCGGCCGTGCGCCCTTGTGCTAGCCCTCGCGGCCGAGGAACATCGCCGCTGGGCCGCGCCGGTTGTGGCCGCCAGCGGCCTGGCGGTCCGCACGGTCGTCGGCAAGACCCACGAGGTCCAGAGCGCGGCGGACCTCGCGCTCACGAAGTCGGGCACCGCGACCCTGGAACTGGCGTTCTACGAGACGCCGATGGCCGTCTTCTACAACATCACATGGGCCGACTGGAATCTACTCGCCCGTTGGTTCGTGACCACACCGTACTTGAGCCTCCCGAACGCGCTGGCCGGCCGGCAGATCGTGCCGGAGTACATGCGGGCCGGGGCGCCCACGGCGGCCATGATCGAGGAGTGCTCGCAATTGCTGGTGGACAAGCGGCGACGCCAGGAAGTCAAGGCGGCGCTGGCCGACGTGCGCCGGCGCATCGAAAAGCCCGGCGCCGCACTTCAGACCGCACGCGAGGTGCTCGGCCTCATCGGGACGGCCATGCCGCATCCGCCGGCCCTCAGGCCGGGGTTCGACATATAAAGACAGTTCAAAGTTCAAAGTTCAAGGTTCAAAGTTAACAGCGAATGCCACCGGAGGCGCAGGAGTTGACTTGAAACCTTCCTGCCGGCAGGCTTGAAACTTTGAACTTTGAACCTTGAACTTGGAACTCTGTGTTATCACATTCCCGGTATGTGCGGCTGGGCCCAGGCTTCGGCGCGGTCCACCAGGCGGCCGACGCAGTTGGTCCAGCGGACCGAGATTTCCTCGGCCTTTCCCGGCGCCAGGTCCTTGGACCAGGTTCCCTTTGCGGCCCCGACGATCTTGCCATCCTTGTCCACAAGCAGGGCGAACATGTCCGTCCCGGGAGACCCGGGAACCGCCAGCCGGCTCCGGTTCGTGGCCACCATCTTGACAAACCCGGTGAAAGTCATCGTGTTGGGGTCAGGCCACGGCACAACGCTATCCTTGTCCACCTCGATGGACGGCAGGCCCTCGGCGATGCCCGGCGGTTCGAGTTTATAGGTCGGTTTGCCGGCGACTCCGCGGACGTCCGGGTCATGCGGCCAAACGGCCACCAGCGGGATGGTCGCGCCGGAAGGAACGTTCAGGAGGACCACGGCGGCGTCGCCGATCTTCTTGCCGTCGGACCCGTTGATCGGCACGACGACCTTGAGGACCTTGATCGTGGCGCCAGTGGTGTTCGTCAGTCGGCCCGCCACGTAGGAAGCGTATTCCCCCCCGCCGATGACTTTGACGTTCTGGAAGATGACCGCGTCCTGGGTGGTTCCCCCCTCGGTCTGTTCGCCTGCGGCGGTCTCGCCTTGCGCGGTCCGGCCTCCGGCCGGCTGGCTCGAGGCCGCGCCGACCCTGGTGCCGGCGGAGCCTTCCTCGGCCTGGCCGACCGTGTCGGCCTCGCCGGCGGGGGCGCCGGGCCTCACGGTCGCCCTTGGTGGAGACGGGACGGCGGCAGCGACGGGCGGCTTGACTTTGGCCGGTTGCTGGGGCGGACCACGGCTGGCCAGGATGGCGACCGCCACGATCGCCACCACCACGAGCCCGCCCAGCACGGCGGCCCAGATGATGGCCGCGTTCTTGCTCTTCAGGCCCGTCACGACGACTGGCTTCTTCCGAGCCATTTCCGGCTCGGCGCGCTCGGCGGCCACAATCTCGGCCAGGGCCGGACTGATGGGCACGGGCGGCCTGGCGGGCGCAAGGGGCGCCTCCTCCTCGGCCCCGATACGAGCGACCGTCTTGCAGTGAGGACATCGGACCACACGATTGACCTGGTCCTCCCGGATGCGAAACCGCTTCAGGCAGGCGCCGCATTGGACCGGTATTGTCTCTGGCATAGGTCACCACCCTTCCTCAATGGATAGTACGACCGAGACGTGCGTCCGTCGAAATGCAAAGCCGGCATTGCGTCTAGGGGACATGCCGCCAAGAGGACTGTACCCTTTTCGCGCCGTTGGCGAAAAGGGGACTGTCCCCTTGGCCGCCTAGTTGTTCAGCTCAATGCTTTCTATGTCATCCAGAAACTCGGGATCATTTCCGAACTTGATAAGAAGGGAATGCCTCAGGCGGACGTATCTTTCATGGGATAGAAGCAAGGTGATCTCTAGTCCAAATCTACGCATATCTCTGTCCCATTGCTGGGAAGCAAGCGCGCCTAATAGTTTCCACAAAGACTCCACCTGGTGCACCTTAAGTTGGTCTATTAAACCCTTGAGAACACGCTTTTGTTCTCTGTATATCTTCAGCGAAAGTGGCACAATTAAAGCCTCGGCGGAAGTGAGTGTTTTTCGGTCCGGTCGGGCTCCTTCGGTCCGGGCACTCCCTTGTTTTGACGCCGGCGACGCGCCAGCGTCTTGGT
>Ga0315275_10001281_pt1 | contig 21987 bp, 21 predicted proteins | sample YL17G03_0_MG_FD_205557 | JGI IMG/M metagenome (GOLD analysis project Ga0315275, IMG submission 205557) | Sediment microbial communities from Yellowstone Lake, YNP, Wyoming, USA - YL17G03_0 | ecosystem: Environmental > Aquatic > Freshwater > Lake > Sediment | place: USA: Wyoming | collected...
GATCCCCTCGGCTCCGCAGTTGAACAGCAGGTCGACGCCGGCGAGGTCGGGGACGAAGGGCTGATAGACCTGCTCATACTCGGGGTGGTGGAAGTCCTGATAGACCACCTCTATCCCCGCTTCACGGAATACCCCCTCGTCGAGGTAGTCGCGGCCGAACCTACCGGATAGGTAGATGTCGGCGTCCATCTCCTCGCATATCTTAAGGAGGAGTCCTGAGCCGGTCCCAGTTGCATGGAGCTTGGAAGCTAGTACGATCTCGCACTCGATCCCGAGTGACTCGGCGAAGAATCTTATTATCCTTATATTCAGTTCCGCCAGCTTCGCCCAGTCACGTAAATAGGTCTCCCCGAAGAACTCCGAGTACTCGGTGAAGTGCCGCGCCTTCGAGTAGTTCTGCTTGAGGTTCTTCCAATGCGTCTCCCCCCAGGGTTTCGAGCCGTCGATCTCGATCTCGGAGATCAAGCATTCGAGGGGGGCCTTCTTCACGGGCACGGTCAGCCACGTCCAGCCATCCGATGTCCGTATTCGGTTCCTGTTCTGGAAGTAGTTCCTCCTGAACTGGACGTTGTCGAGGAGTACGAACGCGTCGCTGTTGGCGAGCTTGTTGAGGAACCCCATCCATGGCAGATACTCGGGCTGGTGGATTCCGACTACCCTTCTACCTGCCACGGTGACGCCGCCTCTACATGAGCCACTTGACTACCTCGAAGCTCTCGGCGTACTCGACCCCTATCTCTACGCCGTCGTTCCTGTTCTGGTAGACGACGAATTCGATCCACTTGTCGCCGCGCCTCTCGTACTCCGACTTGTGCGCCTTGATCGCCTCGATCTTCCTCTCTAACTCCGATGAGATGTCGGAGTAGAACCTCTTGTTGAAGAGTTCGTCCGTGGCGTACCAGTTGCTCCGGTACATCAGGACCCTTGGGATGTGTCTCGCCGCGTTGATGGTGGCCTTACCTATGGCGTTGTGGTCCTGATGCATGTCGTGGGACCAGTGGGTGTATACGATGTCGATCTGGTTGCTGTCGATGACCTCGTTGAGGTACTCGATGAGTTCCACCCCGTAGGTCACCTGCTTCGTCTTGAAGGGACCCATCTGTAGTTCGCCGCCGATTATCTTGGCGGCATCCTTCCCCTCCTTGAGGGCCGTCTCCTTTCCCCTGATGAGTGTCCCGTCGTAGTTCCCGTACTCGGAGTCGGTTAGTACGAGCATGTGGACCCTGTCTCCGCGTTTCACGTGTTTTATCAGGGTGCCCCCGCATCCGAGTTCTACGTCGTCGAAGTGGGCGCCGATGGCGAGGACGTTCAAGGGATGTTACCTACCTCAAATTAGGCCTACCCATTATAAACATCATCGAGGGAAGGATGGCCTAGCTGGGGGCTATCGCCCCCTCCTTCACCGCCTCCGCGCACCCCTTCACCCTCTCCTCGTCCATGTAGACCCATAGAATGAGCATGCGCCTCTGGAGGTACTCCGAGTTTTCGAGGAACGTGAGTGGTTGATCCGGGTTGAACATGTTGTTGACCGGCGGGATCAGCTCGTTGGAGTCGAAGCCTTCTCTCCTCAGTCGCGGCCCTAACTCCTCCGGGTTGCCTATTAGCACCGGGTACCTGACGTAGCTACCCTTCCCACTGTATCTCGGCGTCTTGGCTTTACTCCCCTTGAGAATCCTGCTGTAGATGGAGGCGGTCCTGCGCCTTCTTTCAACGTTCTCGCGGAGGTCCTTTAACTCTGATTCGAGTTCCCCCAATCGGAGCCCTGCGGGTGATCTAATGTGCCAGTCCCTGTAGATCTCGACGAATCCGGCGTACTTCTTGAGTCTGCTGGGGTCCTTGAGAGCAGCGTCTCTGACGGCGTAGAATAGGGTCCTGTGCGTCTTGTAGTTTAGTTCCTCGTCGACGGCCCTGTAGGGGTACTCTTTGATCAGTCTGAGCAGCCGACTGGATAGTCGCGGGTCATCGGTCGCGACGGCGCCGCCCCCGCCCTCGACTTCGACGGGTTTCCCCCTTCCGAAGCTGAAGATCGATGCGTCGCCAAGCCCCCCGGCCCAACTCGATCCTATCTCCACGCCCAGGGTCTTAGCGGAGTCCTCTATCACGGGTACCTTGTGCCTCTGTCCTATGTCGATGACGCCCTCTATGTCGCAGGGTTCCCCGTGCTCGTGGACAGCGATGATGCACCCCGTCTCTGGGCGGATCGCCGCCTCTAGTGAGGCGAGGTCGATGTTGTAGGTGTCCCTATCGACGTCGCAGAAGGCGGGTCTGCAGCCGGCGAAGACTGTGGCGGAGCCAGGGTTGACGCAGAGGAGGGCCGGCATCAGCACCTCGGATTTCCTAGGCACCCTGAGGGCCCGTAAAGCGAATAGGATCGCAGCCGTCCCCGAGCCGCATAAGTGGATGAATTTTCTCCCCGTCGCTTCTCTTAGCTCCTCAACGACTTCGTCCTCAGCCAATTTCGTATCGACCACCTGTCTTCAACTGAGACCTGCGTCATTAAACTTAATTCCTTTCCGAGACACACACAGTTCAAACCCCTGGGTGCGCCGATGGATGAGACCTAAAAAGGAGAATATTGTGGACGGCGCGAGACTGGGGGAACCGAACATCGAATTCGTCCGGAGACTCATCCACACCCCCCTGAGTGGGGGGAAGACTCTTCTCGACTACACCACATTCGACGGCGTCTCCTATTGGTGGAACGTGGATACCACGTTCTACGAGAGCGTCCTAAACCAGACTAGCTACCGACCACCCAGGGGGCTGAAGAGGGTCCTACCTAGGCTATACCGCCGGTTCGGGGTGGCCCCCCAGCTACTCTACGACCTCGCCCTAAGGCTTCTGTCTCGAGTAGCAAGCCGAGGCTTCAAGACCCGTGAGGGGAGCATAGCGGTCATTACGCAGGATGTCGAGTGGAGGAAGATAAGGGACGATGAGACGGGGAGGCTCGTCGAGACGGACGCCTTCTTCCACACGATCATTAATCGTCTCAAGAGGGACTACCCCCTCGTATCGACCTACCCGCTCGACGTCGCCATCCCCGGCGGGTTCAAGATCAGCCTGAGGAAGAGAAGCTGGGCCCTCCCCCATCGGCCCCTAAACTATTACTGGGGCCCGAAGGCATGGCTGGTGGAACAACGCTCCAAGCGCCGTTTCTCCGAGTCATGGGACGTCGTGAAAAATGACCCAGTACTCAGACGGCTCTGCGTCCACGAAGGGCGGGACCTCTACCCAGTGGTCAGGGATCGCCTCGAATCGTACTTCCTATACGTCCTCCCTCAAGCCGCGAAGATGGTCGAGACTGCGAAAATGATGCTCAGCGTGGAGCGAGTGTCGCTTCTGCTCCTGCAGAACGAGTACAGTTGGCGGGAGAGAAGTTTAGTGGTGGCGAAGAGTCTGGGCACCCCCGTCTTGGCTGTCCAGCACGGCATAATCATCCCCACCCACAAGGGCTACATGTACAGACGCGACGAGGTCTCCCCAACACTATCCGTCGATGCGCCTTATTGCCCCCTCCCAGACTACACGGCCGTGTTCGGGGAGAGCTACAGGAGCCTCCTCGTGGAGGAGAGCGCCTACCCTCCCAGCCGGGTGGTGGTGACCGGCCCACCGCGGTACGACCTACTGATCGACGCCGGGCGAATCTACAACAAGACTCGCTTCAACGAGAAGCAAGACATAGCGGATGGGCAGAAGCTGATCCTTTGGGCCACCCAGTGCCACAGCCTTAGCGACGACGAAAACAGGGCGAACATAGAGGTCATACTCGGCGCGGTCGAAAAAATGGGGGATGTGACGCTGATAATTAAGCAGCACCCCGCCGAGGCCCCCCGGTACACGCAGATGCTTAGCGACGGCGTCTCCAAGCACGGCGGCAGGGTCGTGATCGTCCCAAAGTCCTCGGACACCTTCGAGCAGCTCTACGCATGCGACCTCCTCATCACGAAGAACTCCACGACAGGCGTCGAGGCGGTCGCGCTGGGTAAACCCGTTGTGGTGCTCAACCTCGGGGGAACACCGGATGCGGTTGACTACGTGAAGGAGGGTGTAGCCTTCGGCGTGTATGACCCCAAGGATCTAGAGGGCGCTTTGACCTCCCTGTTGCTCGATGACTCGGAGCAGGCGCGCCACAGGCCGGCTTACATCAGAGAGACCATCTACAAGAACGATGGCGGCGCCTCCGAGCGGGTCGCGACGCTGATAAAACGTATTATACGAGAGGGGACAAAGGGAGACCTAAATTAGGATTAGGGATCCCCCACCATGCCCGCCGAAGCCGATAGGAGCAGCCACAGGGTGTTCTGCGAGAGGAACCCAGACACGCCACTCTTCATGAAGGACTGGTGGCTCGACGCCGTCTGCGGTGAAAACTGGGGCGCGGTGACGAGTGAGCAGGGTGGAGAAGCGGTGGCGACCCTCCCCTATTATCTGGCGAAGAGGGCGGGGTTCACCGTCATAACGATGCCGAAGCTCACCCAGTCTATGGGCCCATGGATCAAGTACCCCGAGGGGCAGAAGAGGACGAGCCGACTGGCATACGAGAAGGGCATCCTGACAGATCTCATCGAAGGACTCCCCCCATGCGCCATGTACTCCCAGACCTTCCACTACACGATCCGCAACTGGCTCCCCTTCTACTGGAGAGGCTACAAGGAGACGACGAGGTACACGTACGTCCTCCACGACCTCAGCAATGTGGATGAGGTCTACTCTGGGATACAGAAGAACACCCGTTCCGAGATCAGGGAAGCCGAAAAAAACGGCATCACGGTGGAACCCTCCGACGACCTAGACGAACTATATCGCATGTTCCAACTGACGCTCGAGAAACGCGACATGGCGGCGCCGTTCACCGGTGATCTCCTGAAGCGAATCGACTCGGAGGCATCCAAGCGTGGCTGTAGGAGAATATTGATCGCTAAGGATATGCGGGGCGTGGCCCACTCTGCAGCCTATCTGATTTGGGATGAGAACACGGCACACTACATCCTGAGCGGCTCCGACCCAGCGAATAGGGACTCGGGAGCCGCAAGCCTGACCCTGTGGCAGGCGATAGAGCATGCCGCCGAGGTGGGAAGGGCCTTCAACTTCGAGGGCAGCATGATAGAGTCCATAGAGCAATACTTCAGGGGCTTCGGCGGGGAACCTATGCCCTACTTCCACGTCACGAAGATGAACTCGAAACTACTTAGGCTTCTACGCGCCATCCGCGGCTAGATCTGGTCCCTGACCACTCTCGCCACCTCGGCGCCACCCGTCATCCAGGCACCCCTCTCCGACCCGTAGCTCAGCATCTTCTCGTAGAGCTTCCCCCAGTCGCCCCACATGAAGACGTTGTGCCATATTATCGTGGCAACGCCGCCGTACCTCTCGGAGGCGTCGATGACCGTCTTGATCCTCTCCCAGGCCTCGCTTGGACCGAGCCTGTTGTAAGTCTCAAGCGTCCTGTCCATGGCCGCGATGGGTAGCTCTACGATGCTCAGCGCCTTATCGGACTCGTTGTCGTAGGGGTTGAATGGGTGGCACAAGCCGTTCCTGTACCCCACGCCGTCTGGGTAACCAAACGTGGAGTCGTACGAGAACCCCTCCCCCTCAAGTATCCTCCAAGTTACGTTTCTATCGAAGAGCAGGTAGTGGTTCCTGTAGCCCTCTATCCTCCTGTTCAGGGCCTTCTCGATCCTGCCCTTCTCCCTGGCGAGCACTGCCCTATCCATATAGGCTCCCCATCCGCCGTGGAGGCCAATCTCGAATCCCCTGTCGAGGATGGAGGAGGTATAGTTGTGAAGACTGTCTACATCGTAGTTGTAGTCCTTCTCATCGGGGTTAAGCGCGAGGAGGAAGAACGTCGACTTCGCCCCGTATCTTTCCTCGAGGCTCATGATCTCGTCGAAGTTACAGTGCGGTTTCGCCCTCGAGGTGAAGTCGCCGAGGTATTCGCCCAAGCTTCGCCCCCCTAGGCGGCCTCTCAGGAGGTTGAGTAGCTTCCTCCCGGTGCCCGTGTAGGCCTTGTCGATGTCGTGGGTGAGGCACAGGGCGAACTTTTTACCGTCTGAGTACTCGATTCTGAAGCCCTTCTCTGAGAGGTAGCGCGACGTTTTCGGCTCCGTCGCGTCTCTGCCCCTCGCAGTTGCCCTTCCGTACTCATCCAGGCCCTCAGCGGCTTCGTCTCGGAGGGTATACGCCCCCCAGTGGTCGCTCCCCTTCAACAGGTCCTGGATGCGTGGCATAGTCTGGTTACTCCGCCGCTTCCCATTCCCTCTTCTTCGCCAGGTACTCGGCGAGGGTCATCCTCGGCTTCGCGGGGTTCCCGAAGACCACAGTCTCCGGTGGGACGTCCCTCGTGACCACCGATCCGAATCCCACGACGGCCTTCTTCCCCACCGTCACCCCCGCCTTAAGCATCGAACCCGCGCAGACGACGGCGCCATCCTCGACCCTCACGCCTATCATCTTCGGCGACATCGGGTAGGGATCGTTCGTGAATATGACGCCGGGGCCGACGAAGACGTCGTCGCCGATCACCGTGAGGGGCGGTATGTAGGCCGAGCCCTCTATCTTACACCTCTTCCCGATCTTGACGTTGTAGTCGATGTGGACGAGGGAGCCGATCTTGGTGTCGTCCCCGATCTCCGTGTTGTCCCCGACATACGTGAAGTGCCACATCCGGACGTTCTTGCCTAGCTTGACGCTTTTCCCTATATGCTGAATCACGTCGACCATTGGCTTTCCTAATCCCTGATGGATGCTACCGGGTAATAACGGTTCCAATCGACACAGCATCGTTTAAATCGGTCTCCCTGTCATCTGGGAACCCAACGCAGGGCACCCCCTCACAGAAGAGATGCGGCTTGGAGATCGACGCTAGGCACCCGTTCAGGACGATTACGCGGTTGGATACCGTGACGGCTGCGCTCGTCGTCCAGTTTCTCGTGTCCGTCGCCTTCAACCTGATGGGCAGCTTCATGCCCCTGTTCCTCAGCAGCGAGTTGAACGAGACGCTCATCGAGGCGACTGGGTGGACGGGGACCTCCTCCTTCATCGCCTCGACGATCATGGCGTTCACCGCCCCATTCTGGGGCTGGATGTGCGACCGCGTGGGGACGAAGAAGGTGCTTCTGGTCGTCTTGGGTGGGAACATCATAGTGTATTCCGGCATGGCGTTCTCGGCAGACGTGCTCCAGATAGTTTTCTTCCGGGCCCTACAGGGCGGGTTCGGCGGGATCAGCACGGTCATGTTCGCGATCGTGGCCTCAACCGTCTCCCCTCAGGGCCTCAAGAAGGCTCTAAGTTACCAGATGGCGGCGATGACGATGGGCGGGCTTGTGGCCCCCGGCATCGGTGGCGCGATGGCGTCGATAATCGGCTACCGCCTGACGCTGGTGTCCTCGGCGGTGCTCTTTGTTTTGATCTTGCCCCTGGTCCTCAAGATCACCCTTCCCCCACCGTCGCCGAATGAAGCGGACACGAAATCGTTCGACTTCGCCGACTTCAAGTCCCTCCTACCGGACATCACGGCCCTGATCCTGGTCTACATTTGCATCAGTTTCCTTGCGCCCGCCGTCTCTTGGTTCTTGGCGTCACTGGGCGTCCCCAACGATCAATTGCTTCTCTGGACGACCGCGGCCACGGTACTGAATGGCTTGGCCTACGCCGTGGCGACGCCCCTGATGACTAGGAAGGTTACCGATCGCACGATACCGCTGTTGTCGGTGGGGGCCGCCACGGCCATCATGGCGACGGCCTTCGTCTTCAACCCTATACAGTTCATCGCCCTCCGAATCATCATCGGGGCGATGCAGGCCGGGATTCCGCCCAACCTTCTCGGCGGGAAGTCTGGGAGGAAGGGGACGGGTATGGGCTTCCTTAACTCGGCGCGCTTCCTCGGCATGGCGATCGGCCCCATAATGGCCACCTCCATACTCGGGGACGGCGTCGCCCCACGGTCCTTCTACATGTTCACCGTGATGGCTGGGATATCAATGGTGGCGGCTGTCTTCCTCTACATCACTCATAAGAAGAACGCCGAAAAGGATCCTTAGGGAATGGCCTAGCCGAGGATCTTGATTGCCTCGTAGAGGTCATCCTTGATCGTGGCTAGGAACTCGTCCTTGGATACTTGGAGGGATTCGAGGGTGTTGTACTGGACGCCGGCGAGTCCCCTGAGTCCCTTCAACTCATCATCCGTCATGGCGTTGGAGATGTTCTCCAGGTAGGCGACCCTGTTCTTCTTCTCCCCGACGATTTTGTCGAAGTGATCTATGTCCCACCTATAGGCTGGCGCCTTGGCCGCGTACTCATCCTCCGAGGCTTCGCCTATCGACCTCCTCACCTCTAGGAACTCCAGGTCCTCAGTCGCCTCTCCGAAGGCGTCCTCCATTTCCTCTATCTCCACCGCTAGCTTCTTGAGCATCTCATCGCGGCGGCTCGACCAGATCTTACCCTCCTTCGAGTACCCTTCGAAGAGCTTGGTGAACGTCTCCTCCTTGATGGTACCATCTCTGTATAGCTTCACGAGTTTGAGCTTGAGGGAGATGTTCTTCGCGAGGTTATCCATCAGGTCCTTCGTGAGCGGGTCTGGGGCGAATACCTTGTACGGGGTCTCCACCTGGAAATCTTCGACCAGTTCAACCGCCTCTACCTTTGAAGCCTCGATTCCCGTAGATAAGGGCTCGCTCACCGGTTGGGGTGCCTCCACTTGGGCTGGGGGAGCCTCGACAACGGGAGGCGCCACCTCTTCCGGTTTAGGCTCCGGTGTATCCGCGACCGGCGTTGGTTCGGGTATCTCCTCCTCGGGTGCCTCAGTCTGGGGGGTGGGTTCGGGCGCCGCCTCGGGTTCCTTTACCTCGGGCTGCGCAACGGGTTCGACTGGTTGAGCCGGCACCTCCTCGACAACGGGTTCCTCCACCTTGATCTCCGTTTGAGTTTCGGGTTCGGCCTTGACCTCGGGTTCCTCCACCTTGATCTCCGTTTGAGTTTCGGGTTCGGCCTCGACCTTGGGTTCCTCCGGCTTCTCCACGGTCTCCTCTTCGTCCACCATTATGACCGCGTCCTCCTCCGCCGGCTCGGTTGGTTCCAGCGTCACTTTGGATTCCGTCTTCTCCTCCTTCGGCTGCTCCTCCTTGTAGAGGGGGAAGCCGCAGTTCAAGCAGTAGAGGGTCTTTGGGACATCCTCATTGCAGTTGGGGCAGTGAACGACCTCGCCAGAAGCTCCGCTCGCCATAAACATACCATCCAGTCGATAACAATAACGTATCACATTTTATAGATTTAATTATTTTCAATCCTCTACCCCCTTATTTTTGCTTGAAACGGGTTAAAAAAGGGCTGAAAATCACCCAGCGTCTCTATATAAGGCACTCTTCCCCTGATTTATTCGGGAAACGATAAAAGAACGCCTTCGGGGGGGCTCCCGGTTTACTCGACGGTGTAATTTATTCCTAGGGGAGTCTGCCCCTTTCGAGGCGCCCGCTGTGGAACTCCTCGTATAGGAAGCAGGCCGCGTCGTGCCCAGGCTCCACCGTGAACAGCTCGGGCTCCTCCTTGAAGCACCTGTCGAAGGCGTATGGGCACCTCGGGTTGAACCTACAACCCTGGGGCAGGTTGATGGGTTGAGGCGTCTCCCCCCTGATCGGGAGGTCACCCCTCTTCTTCTCAGCGTCCGGTACGGGTACCGCAAACATCAACGCCTGCGTGTAGGGGTGGTCGGGGTCATCCAGAACATCCGAGACGTCGCCGATCTCGATGATCTTCCCGAGGTACATGACACCCACCCTGCTGGACATGTACTTCGCAATCGCTAGATCGTGGGTGATGAATAGATACGTCAACCCCAGCTTCTCCTGAAGGTCTAGCATCAGGTTTAGGACCTCGGTCCTTATCGAGACATCCAGCATGGAGACCGGTTCGTCGGCGACTATGAACTTGGGGCGGAGAATCAGGGCCCGCGCGATGGCCACCCTCTGGCGCTGCCCCCCGCTGAGTTCGTGGGGGAACCTAAACAGGAAGTCCTCGGGGGGGATGAGTTGAACCTCTTCTAGAGCCGCGGAGACGAGTTTTCGCCTCTTCACATCGCTCTTCCCCATCTTGTGTATCTCCAGGGGTTCAACGACGGTCTCGTAGATGGTCATTCTGGGGTTGAGCGACTCGAAGGGGTCTTGGAAGATGAGTTGCATCTCCCTGCGTAGCCTCTTCATCTGCTTCTTGTCCGTCTTGACTATGTCTGTGCCGTTGAAGTAGACGCTTCCATCCGTCGGCTCGACGAGCCTGAGTATGGCTCTCCCCGCCGTTGTCTTGCCTGAGCCGCTCTCCCCGACTATCCCGAATATCGCGCCCTGGGGGATGGTGAAACTGATCCCGTCCACGGCCTTGATCATGGGGGGGTCTCTTGATCTTAGGCTCGCCAGTATGCCCGTTCTCACCGGGAAGTATATCTTGAGGTTCTCGACTTCGATGAATTCTTCACCACTCATATGTTTCACCTGTACTCCGGGTGTCGGTTCACCATATGGCAGGCCACCCTGTGTCCGCTGTGGGCTTCCTGAAGCTGTGGTTGAGTCGTTTTACACACGTCCTTAGCGTGGGGGCATCGTGGGTGGAACCTGCAGCCCGTGGGCGGGTTCAACAGGTTGGGCGGGTTGCCCTTTATCGATTCAAGCCGCTTCTTCTCCCCCGTCAGTTTGGGGAATGCACCGATGAGGCCGATGGAGTAGGGGTGGAGCGGGTCCCTGAATATCTCGAGCGTAGAGGCGTCTTCCACCATGTTCCCCGCGTACATTATTATCGTCTTTTCGCAGGTCTCTGCGACGACGGAGAGGTCGTGGGAGATGAGGATCATCGAGAGGCCGAGTTCCCTCTGCAGCTTCTTTATCTCCTTCAGCACCTGCGCCTGGACGATGACGTCGAGTGCGGTCGTCGGCTCGTCGGCGATGACGATGTCCGGGTTGCAGCTGAGCGCCATCGCCATCATGGCCCTCTGCTTCATGCCACCGCTGAACTCGTGGGGGTAATTGTTGGCCCTGGAAGGGTCAATGCCCACCCTCCTGAGCAGCTCCACGGCCCTCCCCCCCGCCTCCTTCTCGGATACATCCTCGTGTGTGAGTATCGCCTCCACGATCTGGTCCTTTATCGTGAAGACCGGGTTGAGGGCGTTCATGGCGGCCTGCGGGACCATCGATATCCTCTTCCACCTGATCTCTCGACGGATATCGTCATCATCCATCTCGAGCACGTTTTTCCCCTCGAGGAGGACCTCCCCGCTGAGGACCTTGGCGTTTGAGGGGTAGAGCTTCATCAACGCTAGGGCGACGCTGCTCTTGCCGCACCCGGATTCGCCGGCGAGGCCGAGAGACTCCCCCTTCTCGAGGGAGAAGCTGACGTCATCGACGGCCTTCACATCCCCCTTCATGGTGGAGTAGTACATCTTCAGGTCCTTGACTTCGAGGAGCTTCGCCACGTCATCGCCTCCTCAGCTTCGGGTTCAGGATATCATCCATGGCGTACCCGATGAAGACGAAGGCCATGGAGAGGAGGGCGATGCACAGTCCCGGGGGGATGGCCCACCACCACTCGGAGACCGCGCCGTAGTACTGCACGTCGTGTAGCATCTTCCCCCAGGTCTGCAGGAACGGGTCTCCGAGGCCGAGGAAGCTCAGGGCGGCCTCGGTCACGATGGCGCCGGGTACGGTCAAGGCGAGCTGCGTGTAGGCCATCGTTATCACGTTCGGGACGAGGTGCCTTCTTATTATGTGCCCCGTCCCCCCTCCGCTTGCCCTCGCCGCCTCGACGAAGGCCTTCGTCTTAAGCGACAGCACCTGCGACCGTATCAACCTGGCTATGCCCATCCAGCCGAGGAATCCTATCAGGATCACGACGGAGTATATGCTGGGGCCAATGACGGCGGTTAGCACTATCAGGAGGGGGAGGCCCGGGATCGTTAGGAGGATGTCGTTTAGCCTCATCAGCAACTCGTCGACCCATCCCCCCACGTACCCCGAGGTGAGGCCGACGAGCAGGCCGAGTCCGACTGCTATCACCGCCGAGAAGACGCCGATCAGTATGGATATCCGGCTCCCGTAGACCAGCTGGGTGAATATGTCCCTGCCGTAGTTGTCCGTCCCCAGGTAGCCGAACGCGTCACCCCAGACCCTCGCGTTGAAGTCATCGACATAGAACTTTACACTCCCCCCCTCCGTCTTCGTGGTCAGTTTTAAGACAAGGATATAGTCTCCCTTCGACGGGAAGAATTTGGATGCATCCGCCAGGATGTCCTTGAATAGTTTGATCCTGAGGGTCGCGTCGTTCGTGTCTATCTGGGGTTTTGGTATGGACCAGTCGGTTGAGTCTCCTTTGGTTCCGGAGTCCCAGAGAATAAGCTCGTTGCCCGTGGTCTGTCTTAGGATCACTTGAGCGTCCCACGTCGCGTCTCCCACAACCTCGGCCTTGTAGGCTAGATGCACCGAGAATCTGTGTGGCGGGTTGTTGTTGTACGTGAGCACCTTTCCCATGGTCACGGCGCTGTCCCCCGCCATGTTCGTTGTGGAGAGTATCAGCGCACCTGATCCACTCCCCTCCTCAACACCTCTGATGCCCTCGTACCCTACTTGGCCGGACCACTCGACGGAGATGCCCGTGTTGCTGACCACCCACTCCCCGAGGGACGTCGACGAGGCGAACCCAGGGTCATCGACGTAGTACGTGTTTCGGGGGATTGAGGCATCCAACCAATCGGGCTTCGCCCTGAAGTTTGCGAGCTGCATCGACCTCTGAGGATCGTACGGTGTTATGAAGGGGGCGAGGAGTCCGATGGCCATGAAGGTCAGGAGCATCGCCAAGCCGACCATGCCTAGTCTGCTCTTGCCGTACAACACCGCGAACTCCTTGAACCCCCTCAGGAACTGGTTTTTCTCCGCCAACCCTCATCACCTACTCGTGTTTCACCCTCGGGTCGAGGAACCCGTATACTATGTCTGCGATGAGGTTCGCGGCGACGACCATCACCGAAATTATGAAGAATATCCCCTGGAGGGCCGGGAAATCCTGCCTAACTATGGCGTCCCAGATGTACCTCCCGAGACCATACCATGAGAACACCGTCTCTGTCAGTAGTGCGCCGCTGAGGGTGAACCCGAATGCGAGGGCGATCATCGTGACCATGGGGAGCATCGCGTTCCTGAGGGCGTGTTTGTACAGGACGTTCCTCTCGTCGACGCCCTTCGCCCTCGCGAGGGTTATGTAGTCCTCGGTGAGCACATCCATCATCGCCGCCCTCATAACGAGGGCGAACCCGCCGAACTGAATTATGACAAGGACAAGAGTCGGTAGGGCCATGTGCCACATTATATCGAGCACGAGGGCTATCGGCTCCGTAGGGGCGGGGACGCTCGTGGTTCCCCTGAGGGGGAACCACTGGAGATTCACTCCGAATATCAACAGGAGGAGGAGACCAAGCCAGAACGTCGGGACAGAGTTCCCGAGGAAACCGAAGGAGATGGCCCCTATATCAACGGCGCTCCCCCTCTTCGCTGCGGCCACTATCCCGACGACCATACCGATTATGATGGAGACGAGGGTCGAGACCCCGACTAAGAGGAGCGTGTTAGGCAGCCTGTCCATGATGTCCTGCGTGACGGGGTGCTGCGTATAGTAGGAGTAGCCGAGGAATCCCTGCAGGGTCTGGCTCATATACGCCACGTACTGCTCCCCGAGGGGTTTACCCAGGCCGAAGAGTTCGTAGAGCCTAGCAACCTGCTCCGGCTTCAGCCGAATCTGGTCCGCGAGCATCGAGATGGGGTCCCCCGGCATCAGGCGGAATATCACGAAGTTCAGGGTCATGATGATGAGAATCGTAACCACGGCGAAGACTATCTTCCTTGCAATAAACGACAGGAAACCCATGTGTGCACCCCGGTTACTTCTATGTGAGTGTTGGGTGTGGTATTAAAAAAAGGGAGCGGGTTGAAACCCGTCTACTTTCTTCTCTTCATGACGATGTAGCCCGCGGCGACCACGACGACTATCGCGGCCAGGATGGCCGCGTAGAGCGTGTAGTCGACCGGTTTCTCGGCGACTACAAGCTTGTACTCGTCGAGTGAGCCGAGGCCGACTAGGCCGATCTTGGCGACGAGTTCGACCATTATGTCGTATGTGCCGGGTGCTATGTCCTTGGTGTCCAGTGTGGCGGTGTAGGTTCCATCCGCAGCTGCCGTGCCCTTGAAGGTCTTCACGACGGTCCCTCCGCTAGAGACCATGATCGTGTATGTGCCGTTTGTCACGGGTTTGTTGTCGTAGGCCGCCTTGTTCGAGGTGTACGTCTTCGTGTCTCCCTGCGTCATCTTGACCTCGGTGAAGCTGAGTGTGCTATCCGCCGGCTTGAGGAAGTAGTTGGGGTTGGCTGTGACGATTAGGTACTCTCCGGGTTTGTACTCCTTGAACATGTATGGGCCTGACCCGATGAGGTTGCCCTCTGAGATGGGCTGGTATGTCACGGAGTCCCCGATGTTCTTCCAGATGTGCTTGGGTATGATGGGTATGTTTGTGCCGACCCAGTGTAGCGCCCAGAAGCTCGTCGTGTTCATGTAGGCGATGGCGGTGAGCTTGTCCGGTGCTTCACCCTTGACGAAGCTTGTCAGGTAGGAGATGTAGACGGGGTTCTGCTGTTGCTGGGCGTATGTCCACGTGAAGACGACGTCTTCGGCCGTCAGCTGTTGACCGTCGTGCCACTTGATGCCGTCGTTGAGCTTGAAGGTGATCTTCAGACCGGGTGTCCCGTTGGGGGCCGTCCACGCTTCGGTGGTCCAGCTCTTGGCTAGCCACGGGGTCTCGGCGAAGGTCTTGGGGTCGAGGTTGATGGGTGTGTCGTAGACGATGCCGTTGAGCATGCTGTCCCACCACCAGTTGATCTCGTACATCGGGCTTGGCTGCTGGGGGTCGGATGTCCACCCTACGTTGAGAACCGAGCCGTACTTCTGTGTCTTGTCGGTTGCTACCGTGAAGGTCATCGCGTTGGTCACGCCGCTCCACCAAGGCAGATCGACGACGTTCTTGACCCTCGCATTGTAGGGTGACAGGTAGGCCTTGGCGTAGAGTGGGATGACGGGGAGCTGCTCTGAGAGGTATTTCTGGGCAAGCTGGGCTCCCGCGAGCACCTCGGCGTTCGTCTTGCCAAACTTCAGCATCTCGAGCGCTGCGTCGACTGTGCTGTTCTTGAACAGCTCGAAGTTCTGGGTGGGTGGGGATGTTGAGTAGAACAGGTCGTAGAGCCAGTCAACGTCTGGGCCGCCTCCCCAACCCGCCGTGTAGATGTCGTATTTCTGTTCGTTGAATACTAGGGGGGAGGCGACTGACCTGGGGACCTCTTTGAGGTCATATGGGATACCTATCGCGTCAAATTGTTTGGCTAGTTCCCTTGCCGCGAATATCCTGTGTGGGTGCTCAGTGCGGGCGATGATGACGAGGGGCCTCATCGTTGTGCCGGTCTTGGGATCTATCCTCTTACCGTCAGCGCCCTTGACGAAACCTATGCTGTCCAATAGCTGGGCTGCCTTGGTGGGGTTGAAGTCGTAGGTCGTGAATGATGTTCCCCCCCAAGGACCATACCCGGGTGAGCCGAGGAACGTCTCAAGCTTGTACCCGAGGCCCTGCAGGCCTTCTCTTACGTACTTGTCCTTGTCACAGAGGTACGCGATGGCGCGCCTGAATTCGACTAGGTTGAGTGGGTATCTCTCACACTGGAGACTGAAGACCCACATCCCCTGTTCGGCGTTCTGCGCAGTTGCGAGCTTACCCGAGTCCAACCCTGCTTGGATGTCGGGTATCTGCTCCGCCTCGAAGAAGTCGACGACGTCAACGTCTCCAGATAGGAGCCCCGATACCTCCGCCTCTGATGTGGCGTATATCTTGAATCGGATCTCCTTGAAGTATGGTCCTTCAATTGTTCCGATGCTCGATGATACGCCAGCCTTGGCGGCGGGCGTGATCGTTGCTGATAGAAGAAGCACTATCGCAACTGTCACGATTTTTAACGTTGAGAGGTTTGTACTCTTCATAATCCTCATGTAGATGGGGCGAAATGGACTATATTTATCAATCGCTTTTAATAGTCGGCTTTATCCGGTCGCGGGGGATTGACCTCTTTATCTGATAAAAGGCTCCGGAAGGGTTCACGGATGGAGAAGAAGCCGTACCCGGGTTCGCGTATCCAGCCATTCGTCTCGGCTGGTCTCCTGATGTTGTCTCTCGCCGTGTTCGTGACGTTCTCCTCGGGCGACGTCGTGGTTCAGGTGCTGCTCTTCGTGGTCTTCGCCTCCTTGACATTCAGTGTCGCCATTTTCCCCCAGTACATGGAGTTCACGAGTATGGCGGGTACCCTCGTGAGTGACGGCGTCGCGAAGGCGAGGGACGTGAAGGGGCTCCGCAGGCTCCTGCCCCTCTTCTCCCTTCTGATGGTTCTACTTGTTGCCCCCATCCTACTGCTGGTGGTTGCTCCCCCGGAGCTATTCCTCGGGTCCTTGATGGGCATAATCGCCGGCTTCACCGGCTTCCAGCTCGTATTCGCGCTGTATGTGAGGGGCTGGGAGAGGGTGAGGGGTTTGAAGGTCTCCCGCTACTCCCTTGTCTCTGAGGATGAGCGTGGGTATCGTCTGGTCCTCGAGTACGGGTTGAGGGCTGAGAGGACCTGACTTGGAGCGCAGAGTGGTCTTCGACTACCTTTTACCGATCATATCCTGCCTAATCATCTCCCTTGGGTTCGTCCGTCTCTTCCTGATCGGTGGCCTCGGCAACTATATCCGGGGCTCTCCGTCGGGGTTCCTTGAGCAGATCACTTGGACGGTTTCGCTGACGATCGTGGGGTTGCTCGGTGTCCTTCTTCTTTATTGGTTGGCGAGGCGGAGGAAGGGTTTTGAGGCACGCATTCTGGTCGCGCTAGTGGTCGCCCCCACGTCCGCGATCCTCGTCATTATCGTCTCTCAGACGGTCCTCATGGTGGTCGCGAAGTCCGTTTCCTCGTGGATGACGTCGATAATCGTCCTGATCTCCCTCTACGTGTCGGTCTTCTCGATGATATTCATAATGAGCAACGTCTTCTCCTCGCGTGTCCGAAACTTCATCTTCGTTGTCTACGGTGCCCTGCTCGGCTCCTTCATTAGTCTTCTCCTCCCGAGCGTCTCCCTGATAGTGATGCTCGTCGTGGTTGCCGTCTTCGATCTTCTGCTGTTAAACATCGGTTGGGTCGTGGAGGTGATAAGGGGGTTCGGTGATCGGCCCAAGTCTCCTCGGATAAGCTACGTGGGTGAGGACGTCGAGGTGGGGATGGGGGAGCTGATATTCTACTCGTTCCTCCCGGCGCACGTCGAGGCCTATTATGGTGAGGGTCTGCTGCTTGTGACCCTGCTCATGGTCGGGATCGGCGTGATGCTGAATTTATGGTTGCTTGAGAGGCGTGGGGTCGTCGCCGGTCTCCCCGCACCCATCCTCCTCGGGTTGGCGCCGTTGATAGTCTACCTACTTCTATAGCCCCTTCGGCTGATCTGGGTACATTCTTTTCAATGACCGCCGCGTCGTCTGATCCATGGCGTCTCCCCGTGATGGTTTCAGCTCAGACGAGTTAGCCTATTATTCTCGCCAGCTTGTCCTCGACGAGATTGGGTTGAGTGGGCAGAGGAGGCTGAGGGATGCCCAGGTCCTCGTGGCGGGGGTCGGGGGGCTTGGTTGTCAGCTCGCGGTTCAACTCGCCTCTATGGGGGTCGGTTTCCTCCGCCTCGCCGACCGCGACGTCGTCGAGATGAGCAACCTCCAAAGGCAGCACCTCTACGGTGTCGACGTGGTCGGATACCCCAAGGTGGAGGCGGCGGAGATGCGCCTCCGCAAGGTGAATCCCTTCATCGACATCGAGGCTCTCCCCGTCTCGGTCAACGATCGGACCGCCGCCAAGCTGGTTAAGGGCGTGGACCTCGTAGTAGATGGGCTGGATAGGCTGACTCCACGCCTGGCCCTGAACAGGGCGTGCGTCGAGCGTGGCGTACCCTACGTATACGGGGCGGTCATCACGCACGTCGGGAACGTCTCAACGATCATCCCGGGGGAGACTCCGTGCCTAGAGTGCTGGCAGGGCGGCGTCGACGAGGCGAATATCCCGACCTGCGCCACGGTGGGGGTGATGCCCCCCGCCATAAGCGTCATAGCGAGCATCCAAGTCTCCGAAGCGGTCAGGATGATCCTCGGCGAGAAGCCGCGCCTCGCGGGTAAGCTGCTCTTCCTCGACTTGGACGACCTGACCTTGGAGAAGATCAACTTGGCCAAGGCGGATTCGTGCTGGGTCTGCGGGGCTGGGCGTGGCGAGCCGAGGGCGACCGATCCCGTCGAGGAGATATGTGGGAGAAGCGGGAAACGGGTGTTCACGATCACCCCCGAGGCGCTCGCGGACCTCGATCTAGGTGCCATGGAGCGACAACTAGGCAAGCTGGGCCTCAGGAAGAGGCTGTCGGCACGCCTCGGGCTCACCTTCGACGACGGCGATGGGCTCAGCGGCAGCGTCTTCAAGACCGGTTTAGCCGTCTTTGAGGGTATGGAGTCTAGGGCAAATGCCCTCGATCTATACGAGAAACTAACGGGCATCAAAATCGAATAGCATTTTAACCCTCGGACTCATGCCCTAACCGGTATGTCCTTGAGGGCAGAACTCCAAGCCCTCCTCGGGGGGCCCGAGGGCAGACGCGTAGTCCTAGTCGGCATAGGGAGCCCCATCCGGCATGACGACATCGTGGGGCTCAAGGTGCTCGAATTCCTCGAAGGGAAGACGCCGAAGAATGTGCTTCTACTCCCAACCGAGACAGTACCAGAGAGCTACACTGGCGCCATCAGGGACTTCTCCCCCACCCACGTCCTCCTCCTCGACGCCGCCCACTTCAACGGGAAACCCGGTGAAGGGAGAATAATCCCCCCCAAGGCCATAGCCAATGCCTCGGTCTCGACGCACAGCCTCCCCCTTCACATCCTCATCGACTACGTCAAGAGATCGATATGTGAGAACGTGGCACTGCTCGGCATACAGGGAGTCAACATCGATCTAGGCGAGGGCTTGACCCCTGAAGTTGAGAGAGGCGCTGCCGAAATAGCTGCGATCCTCCTAAACCTGCTCAATGAATAAGGAAAAACCAGACTTTCCCTCATAATTTTATTCTTCAATTCAAACTTTAAACACCTGAATGCAAATTCTTATCAACCATGAACGTTTATATCCCGTCATCAAACGAAGGTTTGAGGGACCGAATTGCTTGAAGGTCTTACCGGATTCACGATAATTTTGGTTGTAGCCGTCGCCATCGCCCTGATCATCATGGTGATAGGTAACGATCTGGCACCCAAGAGTCCGGACACACCCGGCAAACTGGCGCCCTACGCCTGCGGTGAGGATATTCCCCCCACCAAGGTTAGGGTGAATGTCGAGAACTTCTTCATCTACGCAGTATACTTCATGATATTCGACGTTTTGGGCTTCGTCCTCGCGACGACGCTCGCCAGACCGGCTAACGTGATGCTTCCGCTAGCGTATGCGGCGGCCTCGCTTGTGTCCATCGCCATACTGACAGCGAAGTGGAGGAAGTAAAATGGGCCTTGTAACATGGGCTAGAACTCGCTCCCCTTGGCTGATACACTTCAACGGCGCCGCATGCAACGCCTGCGACATCGAGATTTTGGCGATTCTTACGCCTCGGTTCGATGTCGAGCGCTTCGGTGCACTACTCAAGGGGACGCCAAGACACGCCGACGTCCTAGTTGTCTCGGGCTCCATCTCGAGGAAGCTGAAGAGCAGACTCAAGAGGATATACGAGCAGATGCCCGAGCCGAAGTTCGTCGTGGCGGTCGGGAGCTGCGCCAACACCGGCGGCACGTTCCAGGACTGCTACAACGTCATGGAGGGCGTGGACAAGGTGATCCCGGTGAACGCATACATCGTGGGCTGCCCGCCAAAACCGGAGGCCATCCTCGACGGCGTGGTCAAGCTCCTGAAGAGTGCGGGGTACTGAGGTGAATTGAATGAGTTACGCTGAAGAAAACAAGAAAACCCTTGAGAGATTCACCGAGGTGATCGGCGAGGAGAACGTAATCGACTCCAAGGTCCCGAAGGAGAAGCGAGTCTACGTAACCATAAAGACCGAGAAGCTCAGGGACGCCGTCACCTACGTCAAGGAGAAGGAGGGTTTGTTCCACCTATCGACGATCACGGGCATGGACCTGGGGGAGGAGCGGGAGCTGAACTACCACTTCAACCGCCCGAACCTCGTGTTCACGATCAAGGTGCGTGTCCCGGGTGACAAGCCCGTGGTCCCTTCGATAACCGACATAATCAACGGTGCCGTCCTCTACGAGAGGGAGGTCAACGATCTCCTAGGCGTCTACCCTGAGGGTCACCCCAACCCGAAGAGGCTCCTAATGACCGAGGAGTGGCCCGAGGGAATCTACCCCCTGCTGAAGAAGTGGGACGTGAAGTCCCTCCGGAAGGCGGTCGACGGGGAGGAATGGACATGAGCGACACAGAGTTCAGCATACCGATAGGCCCGCAGCACCCGGCACTAAAGGAGCCGGCGAGCTTCCTCTTCAAGGTCGACGGCGAGGTCGTCATCGACGTCGAGCCCCGGATTGGGTACAACCATCGAGGCATCGAGAAGGCGATGGAGGCCCGCACTTACATCCAGAACCTCTACCTCGTCGAGCGAGTCTGCGGCATCTGCAGCAACGCCCACCAAACCCTCTACGCCATGAACGTCGAGGAGGTCGCGGGCATAACGATTCCCCCCAGGGCGAAGTATCTGCGCACACTCGTCCACGAGCTGGAGAGGATACACAGCCACCTCCTCTGGGTCGGCGTCGCCGCCCACGAGATCGGGTTCGACACCCTCTTCTACTACGTCTGGCGCGACCGCGAGGTCGTCCTCGACATCCTCGAGGAGATCAGCGGCAACAGGGTCAACTACGCTTGGAACGCGATAGGGGGCGTCCGCAGGGACATACCGAGCGACAAGATCCCCAAGTTCCAGAAGATGCTCGACATACTCGCCGAGCGCACAAAGTACTACATTCAGGTCGCCACGACAGAATCTACCATAATCAACAGGGCAGCCGGCGTCGGCTACTGCAGCAGGGCGGACATGATCCGTCTCTGTGGTACAGGACCCCACGCCCGTGCAAGCGGGGTAAACAAGGACACCCGCCGCGACGATACTTATCTAGCTTACGATGAGGTTCCCTTCGAGGTTATCACTGCTGAGAGCGGTGACGTTCTCGCTAACGTACTCGTCCGCGTCGGGGAGGTCGTTCAGAGTGTCGGGATTGCAAAGTATGTTCTCGACCACTTACCGGATGGCCCCATTAGAGAAAAATTCACACCCCTGCAGAAAATCCCAGAGGGTGAGGTGACGAACATGGTGGAGGCTGCACGTGGCGAGGATATTCATTATCTCTGCAGTAAGGGTGACAACAAGCCCTACAGGTACAAGATAAGGGCGCCAACGCTAGGTAACATCCCAAGCTTAGTCGTCAAACTTAAGGGAGGTTATATTGCCGACATCCCGATCGTCCTAGCGGGCATCGACCCGTGCTTCAGCTGCACAGACCGCATGGTCTTCGTCGACGAGTCGAAGGAGAAGACCTGGGACATGACCAGCGAAGAGATCAGGAAATATGGAATAAGGTGGTATGCTAATGGTCTCAATAAGTGACATCGTCAGCGTCGTGGTGTTCCCGGGGGCGCTCTTCATCATAGCCTACGCCCTCTACTGTAACTGGCTGAGCAGGAAGACCGTCGCGCGCCTCCAGAACAGGAGGGGCCCGATGCACACCGGCCCCGCCGGCCTGCTCCAGCCGTTCGCCGACCTGGTGAAGCTCCTCGCGAAGGAGGACATAACACCCGGCGCGGCGAACAAGGCTCTGTTCTCCACCGCACCCGTTATCATCTTCGCCCTGGCGCTCGCCGCCGTTTTCCTCATCCCA
>Ga0315275_10001282_pt1 | contig 21983 bp, 21 predicted proteins | sample YL17G03_0_MG_FD_205557 | JGI IMG/M metagenome (GOLD analysis project Ga0315275, IMG submission 205557) | Sediment microbial communities from Yellowstone Lake, YNP, Wyoming, USA - YL17G03_0 | ecosystem: Environmental > Aquatic > Freshwater > Lake > Sediment | place: USA: Wyoming | collected...
AATCTTGGAGTATATTTACGATTTCGCTCGAACCTACTTTATCAAAAATTCCTGATGCTGGATTGCGCCGCGCCGCAGGCGCGGCGCAAAACCGCAACGGCTCGCGGGCAAAAATTTCCTCCCCCCAACCCCCTCCATTTTTACCCGCTCACCTTGACCAAATCATGCACGAGCGCGCGGCGGAAAAAATTGATATAATTTGAAAAATCATATACAATTATATCAAAGCGTATGAATGGCTACTCTAAATCAAAAATTAACGACTTAAACCTGAAAGATTGGAAAGAATATCAAGATATTCTGACCGATAGTTTATGGTTGATTGGCGAGCGTGACAAGTCCGGTGCCCACAATAATGTTTATCACGGCAATTTTATCCCACAAATCCCGAATCAAATGATGCGGAGGTTTACCAAAAAAGGCGATGTTGTGCTGGACGCTTTTTTGGGCCACGGCACGACTCTTATTGAATCAAAAAGATTGGGGCGGCACGGCATAGGAGTAGAACTCGTGCCGGAAGTCGCGCGTTCAGCAATACAAAATATAAATCGCGAACTTCCGAATGGTGGAAAAATTTTTACAGAAGTTATTGTCGCCGATAGTACAACAAAAGAAGCACGCGAAAAAGTATTGGGCTCTCTTAAAAAGATTGGCCAAAAAAGCGTCCAATTGATTATTTTACACCCCCCATATCACGACATAATAAAATTCAGCAACAAGAAAGAAGATTTGTGCAATGCCGCAACAGTTGAAGAATTTACTTCAAAATTTGGTGATGTGATAGAAAACTTTTCCGATTTACTAGATCGAAATAGATACTTGGCTATTGTCATTGGCGACAAATACACAAACAGCGAATGGGTGCCGCTCGGCTTTTATCTTATGCAGGAAACGCTAAAGCGCGGGCAGGGCTTAAAGCTCAAAAGTATTCTCGTAAAAAATATGGTGAATAATCGCGCGAAATTAAACCAAGAGCACCTATGGCGCTATCGCGCGCTTGTTGGCGGCTTTTATATTTTCAAACACGAATATATTTTAGTTTTCAAAAAGGTATGACGACACATGTTTTCATTGTTGATTCAACGACATTCAAACTCCATTTGGAGTATCTTTTCGCTGGTACTGGTGCAAAAGATAATAAAATTGACTTCAACAATAGCCCAAATACTTCGCTTCACGCAACGACAGAAAATATGCTCATTGGTATGATCGCCGATGGGAGTAGGGTTAGGTGTGGAGATCAAATCATTTTCTACTTACAACAAGAATTTTCAAAGAAAATTTTTGAGGGTAAGTTTTTTGGAATTTTCAAAGCCAAAAACGACTGGTCATTTTTGGATAACAATGACAGGCAGCAATACCTCAAAGATGAGCTGGAAAAATCGCTTACTTTCAGAACGCTTATTGAGCCATATAAAGTTTATGCTGATGGCGTTACGGAATGGGAAGCATTAGATGAAATCAAAAACATGACCTCACCCAATCAGATGTTGTGGAGCTTGATTTATAGAAAACTTAAAGGCAATCGCGGCAACACAATGATTACGACTTATGAGGCGGAACGCTTGACACAACTTATTAGAAATAAGAACAACAGGACAGAATTGAATTGCGAAAATAAGATACTTTCATTTGACGAAGTTGCACAAAAAATTCTCTACCTTGATAGACGGCCCAATACTTACGCGGGAAGACAAGAAGCTATAAATTTGTTGCCGCGATTGATCGCAAAATATCAAGCAGGAAATTCTTTTGAATCGCACTTACAAGCATATATTGTTAAAAATCTTGGTAAGGGAACTGATCGTAATTTAGATGATGTTGTATTGAGCGGCGGACAAATAGAATGGCTCGGCAATGAGGTTTCATGTGGCGTTGGTATGCAGAGAATAGATGTAATGCCATCTGTTGTCCGTAACGAGCAAAGAGTACTTATTCCAATTGAATTGAAAGCGGTTGAAGCGGACGAAAGAAATGTTATCCAAATTCAAAGATATGTGGATTGGATTGAGCAGTATTATATTCCGAATCGTCAAAGCGACATTCAGCCGGTTTTAGTAGCGAAGAAGATAGAAAACAAACAATCAGACGCTTACCGGCAATTGATTGATAGCTTCAACCGCTTTAATCAAACGAACAGGAATCGGTGCGCTCGTCTAAAATTTATTGAATTTAATTTACATGACAGCAACCTTGCTTTTGAAGAAACCGAATATTAAAACTTAACAGTGAATTGACATTTTTGCCTTAAAATGATAAACTTTACTCGTATGGCTAAAGATAATTCTCATAAAGTAAAAATTTCTATCGGCGACGCAATAATTGAAATTGAGGGCGAGGTTTCGGGAGTTACGAAAATTGTGGATTCTCTAAAGAGCGTACTCCAAGTGCGACCTTCTGCCGCCGACCAATCAGTATTCCAAACCGCAAGGGACGGGCAGGGTAAAGTTCCCACTGATTCGGGATTAGAAGCCGCAAAAGACATCAGAGCATTTTTTAAAGAAAAGAGGCCCCGAAATCAACTTGAGGCGGCGGCAGTTGTAGCTTTTTACTTACAGTATGTGGAGAACGAAGCTGTAAACAAAAGAGAGGCAATTGATGTGGGTATTCTTAAGGATGAGTTCCGGAAAGCTGATTACCCCCTTCCGAAAGTTCCTAACCAAGTTTTGATTGATGCAAAAAAAGCTGGGTATTTTGATGTGGCGGGAACTGGTCAATATAAATTGAATTCTGTTGGATATAACCTCGTAAAATTCGCACTTGGCAAGGGTGGAGAAGAGGAAAAAGCAACAAAACGGCGACCAAGAAAAAAGAATGCAAAACGAACTAAAGGCAAGAAGTAAAGGGTCGTATTAGCAATGTCTATGACAGAGGCATGTTTACAAGTCTTCGACCAACTTCGTCGAAGATTTTTTTATAAAGACCAAACAAAAACTCCCCAGCAAGAGGATAGAAATTTTGTTGTGGCCGCTTGTCGTTCTTGGTTTGATGAATACAGAAATGGCTTGGCTTCATTGGGAATGGAGGAAAAATTTCTTCTTGAAGTTGATAAATCAATGAGGTTGTTGTTGCAAGCTGCCACATCTTCCAAACGCAGGAGTTTTTACCGGCAACAAATAACGAGAGCTAATAAAATACTTGAAAAAATTCAAGTGGATGCGCAAATAGCCGAATGGAGTAGCACAAAAAATGATTCTCTTGTTGGTGATGTTAATATCCGCAATGCTCTAAAGAATTTTGACCCTGATTTAGAGAGGCGTTATTTACAGGCTATTTATGACCTAAATGATTCAAAAAGAATTAGCTATGCTGGTACGGCAAATGAAATTAGAGAAATAATACGCATTGTTCTTTCACTCCAAGCACCAGATAAAGAAGTCGGAAAGATGACTTGGTTCAAAGAGTCAAGAAAGAAACAGACGGGTAATATATCCGAAAGACCAACCCATGCAGAACGCGTAAGATTTATTTTAGAAAAAAGACGAGCTGGGGGAAAAGAAGTTAAAAGTGCTCAAGAAAATGAAAAACTTATTGACGGTTTACTTGGTAGTGTTGTTAGGTCTTCTTACGATAGAATGAATGCTGGTGTCCACGGCAAAAAAGACCGAGAAGAAATTATTAGGGGCCTTCGATATGTACACGCTTTCCTGTTTGATGTTTTGCCGACTTAATGTGATAACCTTTTCCGCCGCGCTTCGCGCGGTTTGGCCAAGGCGAGCGGGCAAAAAATGGAGGGGGTTGGGGGGAGGAAATTTTTTGCCCGCGAGCCGTTGCGGTTTTGCGCCGCGCCTGCGGCGCGGCGCAATCCAGCATCAGGAATTTTTGATAAAGTAGGTTCGAGCGAAATCGTAAATATACTCCAAGATTAGACTTTCCAGTTTTTGACCAACCATTTGGTGGACAAAATAAAACACCACCCACTGACTTTGTGCGCACCACTACCTTTTTCTCCTAAAAGGAAAAGGTGTTTTGTTTTACAAAATGTTCCACCAATGAATATCTTTCCCCCTATTCTTTATCAGCAAAAACCACTAGCCGATTGGAATAAGTTTTGGAAACTTTGTTCCAAATTCCTTCGCAGGTAATGAGGTTAAGATGTGACTTCCCGTCATTTGAGCCAAACACATCCGAGGCATCTGCGCTCGGGTTATACTTTCGGCTTTCACGCACCACAAAGGAGATAATCGCCCCTTTGTCGTCTTCAATGTATAATTTATCGCCTTTGCGTAATTTATATAAATTATCAAAAACCGACCCCTTCCCGTTTTTCCATGTCCCATAGTGTCCAGCAATAACAGCACTGCCGTTCTCACCAGGACGCGGCCCGAGCTTAAACCACGTTACACCGTCCGGCCCCTTCGTTGTATCCATTGATCCATCGGGAGTAAGCCCTACATGCTCGATAACAGCATCAACGTCAATCCCTGGGATTTTGAGACGCACCGGCAACCCAGGATTAGCTTGTTCTTGTTTTGATAAAGTAGTGGCATTTTCAATAAGCAGCACCGAGCCACCCTGGGTTGAGCTTTTAGGTGAAATTGCTGAACGAGTGGTTTCCAAAAGCGTACTTATTTTTTCACGTGTCTTTGCACCTAAAATACCTGTTCCAGACGTCAGCCCAACAGGGATAAGTACCTCTGTACGATATTTCTCTTGAAATTTTATCAGCGCGTGCTTTGTTGCAGGACCAAAATAGTCGGTTTCATTCCCCGCAGATCCAACACCAGCGCTTGCAACACGAGTTTCAGTATCAGCATTGAGAAACCTTTGAAGCTCGCGCACATCTTCGCCAAGCATCCCTGCGCAAAGGGTGCGCGTAAAAACGTTCGTCGAAGCAAAAACAAACGCTGGGAAGAGTATGAATCCTGTAAAAACAACTATCGGCAATATTCGTCTTGATAAGATTTTCGACATAGATTTTCCAAAAGATTCAACGCAATGGCCCCGCCAAGGCGAGGCCATTGTTCGGCATATTTGTGGTCTTATTCAACGCCCAGAATTAAATCGTGCGCTTTCTTAGAACTACAACCAGTGAGATAGAAAATAATATAAGGATGCCAAAAAATATGACGACACCCCAGAGGGTACTTTCCCCTGCGGGAGGAATTCCCGTATTGGGCAGTGCCGGAACGGCAGCGGTCACAACGACAGTAGCGATTGCGAGATCTCTCGCAGTCATATCGTTGGCATCACCACTCGCTGTGACAGTGTTAGTCGTAGTTTTGGTGAGTTTTGTCTGACAAGTGTATGTCCACGTTTCAGAGGTATCAAGCTTTGAATTTCCATTCGTGTCGCCGGAAATATATTTTACAGGATCGCATTTATCATCAGTGAGACGTACATTGGAAAGCGCAACCGTTCCCGGGTTGGTGACTTTTTCAGTGTAGGTAATCATTCCCCCTCCGGCAAATAACACCAGTGGGCTTGGAATTTTTGTCACGTGGATCAAAGGCGGCACTACCGGTAAGCCTGCAACAATTGCAGCGGCAAATGGTGAACCGACAATGACCGTAGCGCTTGCGATATCTATTGCGCTAATGCCATTAGCCCAGCCAGTTGCAGTGACAATATTTGTGTGGGTTTTTGAAAGTGTCGTGGAACAACGGTACGTCCATATTTCATTTATATCAAGTTTCGCATCGGCGTTGGTGTCGCCGGAAATAAGGACTATGGGGCTGCAGGTATCTCCGACCATCGTTATGTTAGTTACCGGCACTGTTCCGACATTACGAAGCGTATAGGTGTATGTCACGGGACCGGGGCCGGCCGGCAGAGCCAGAGGGCTGGGTACTTTCACCACGTCAATAAGGGGTGGCACGGGCGGAATAACCGTAGGCGTACCCGAACCTCCCACTCCCGGAGGCGTAACTATGGCTATATCGTCATTAGTGATAATGCAAAATTTGGTGTCTCCCGGAACGAGACTCAAGTGGCCGTTGATATCGCAATCGCCAGAGAAAGTCCGGGCGTACTGGGAATCGGCAGTTTCAGTCACAACATAATCAGCAGGCGCAGAAAAAACGTTGGTCACACCAGAGATTACAGATGTGCCATTAACGAACAACGAAAAATCAGCGATGATCTTAGTCCTGCCATTGTCGTTGACGACTATTTTGGCAACGTTGATCGATGCAGGCGCAACTATGTCGTCATTAGTGATCGTACAGGTCTTGGTTTCACCTGCCACAATTGTTCCAGAACAATCAGCTGAAGAAGATTGCGAATAACCAGCCACATCTGTCTCGGTCACAGTGTAAGCACCGAATGTACTTAATGTTTTACTTACCCCAGGAGATTCAGCACCAGTTACAGTATTACCTCCAACCGCCGTCACGCCTCCAATTGTTAGTGTAAAATCGCCTGCATTCTTAATTCCACCATTGTTATTTATAACGTGCTTAATGATATTAAGGGTGGCAGAAGCAGCAGCACATGTCGGTACGGTAATGACAACATTAGAATTAGGGGTTGTAACCGTATGGCCAAATGTTAAGGCTCTTCCAGTCCATAATGTAGTGCTGAGCACGGTAATATCATGAGCCGCAGCAAGAGTGGGAATGACAGTTCCTATAAAATTGTTATTCGCGCCAATAGTTGTGGCGCCGTCTGGATTCCAAAATACATCGCAAGCTGATGCTCCTCCGGCTAACGTAACAGTTATGCCAGCTGCCGTATTAAGTGCGCCAGTGGACCCTGAAAATATAGGTTCCGGCACCGCTAAGAGTAATCCCCGGCGCTGTGTCAATAGACATAGCACCATCGATACAATACACTCCAGGCGTATAAATTGTGGAGGGGTGTTGAATGCCAGCAGCAGAGAGATCAATTGCTCCAGGCGCGAAACTTAAATCACAGACCGCATTGGCTCCACCATTTAAGGCAGTCAATGCAGTGGCTTGAGCTGCGCCTGCATTAGAATACGCGGGAAGGCCAGATCCGTAATTAGGGTATGTGACTGAAGGATGTCCACCCAAAGGAAGAACTGCCGGTCCCGTGGTAAACCCGACATCTCCATTGATGGTAGTGGGTCCTAGCGGGTTGGTGTAGGTATCAGAAAGAACACCATAGGTTGCCGCTGCTCCGAGAGACGGTGTCGTTGCCGCGAGTACAGCAATTGGCCCGGTAAGACCGAGCACAAACGCAACAGCCAATACAGCTGCTGAAGTCTTATTAAATATTTTCATGTATTTTATTTTTTTATAATTAATTTATAAAGTTTTACAACCTTTCTTATATTTTACTCCTTACCCGACAAATTGTCAAGGTTAACCCCGTAGATAAATTATTAACACTTCAAATTATAAGAGAGCGAAATCGTTGTGTGCGCACGGGTAGGCGGGGCAGAGCGATTGGGTTTTTCAGGAATTTCACATAAAATGAGTTCCAGCGCAGTCGTAAACATACTCCAACCCAAAAACGGCTTTAGGGCCGTTTTTGCAATCATCATTATTTTGCGTATTCAATTACTCTTGTTTCCCTGATAACGTTTACCTTGATTTCCCCCGGATATTTTAATTCTTCCTGGATTTTATTGGCAATGGCTTTGGCAAGGTTTCTGGCCGCCAAATCATCGATTTCTTCGGGTTTAACGAATATTCTTATCTCTCTGCCTGCCTGCAATGCCCAGGCTTTTTCTACCCCGGAAAATCTCTTAGCAATTCCTTCCAACTCTCCCAGTCTTTTAAGGTAATTCTCCAAAGTGTCTTTTCTTGCTCCCGGCCTGGCGCCGGAAATCTGGTCAGCGGTTTGTACTAAAAGCGCTTCAACGCTTTCGGCCGGATATTCTTCGTGGTGAGATTTCATGGCAGTAATAACTTCCTTTTCCACTCCGAATTTCTCTAAGATTTTTATCCCGATATTAGCGTGGGAACCTTCTATGTGGTGGTCAACCGACTTGCCAATATCGTGAAGGATCCCGGCTTTTTTACAAATCAGAACATCGGCTCCGATTTCCGAGGCTAAGGCCGAAGCCAAATGAGCAACCTCAATAGAGTGCAGTAAAACGTTTTGTCCGTAGCTGGTTCTGAACTTTAATCTGCCCAAAAGATGAATCAATTTAGGATCAAGGCCGACAATGCCTAAATCGTAAACAGCCGCTTCTCCGGCTTCTTTCATCTGTTTGACTATTTCCGTTTCAGCTGCCTGAACCTGCTCTTCAATTTTGGCCGGCTGAATCCTGCCGTCTTTTATTAGTTTTTCCAGTGCGGTTTTGGCAATTTGGCGCCTTACCGGATCGAACCCCGAGATAACTACGGATTCGGGCGCATCATCAACAATTATTTCCGTACCGGTCAGCCTCTCCAGTGTCCTGATATTCCTTCCTTCCTTGCCGATAATCCTTCCTTTAATTTCTTCCGAGGGAAGGGCTAAGGAGGTAGTGGTTATTTCCTGGGCCTGGCTTAAACCGTATTTCTGAATGGCAACGGCCAGTACTTCCTTGGCTTTCTTTTCATATTCTTCCCATCCCTCTTTTTCTATTTTTCTTATCTTTTCCAGTATTTCCTTTTGATGTTCTTTTTCTAAACTCTCTAACAGCTCTTTTTTTGCCTCTTCTTGGGAAAGGCCGGAGGCTCTTTCTAAATTATTAATGGCTTCCTGTCTTAAGCTTTCCAGGCTTTCTTTTATTGTTTTAAGTTTTTCTACTTTTTCCTGAAATTCTTTCTGCTCTTTCTCAAAGTAGGAAAGCTTTTGGTCTAAAATGCTTTCTCTTTTCAGTAAGATGCGTTCTGTCCTGAAAAATTCATTCTGCCTTTCATTAATTTCTCTTTTTGTTGTCTCTAAAAGCTGGCTGGCTTTTTCTCTTGCCTCAGCAATTAATGCGTCCGAATCCTGCTTGGCTTTCAGAATTTTCTTTTGAAGCTTGGATTCTATTGTTCCAGATTGTTTCTTGGCAATGGATTGCCTGGTCCAATAACCTAAAAGCGAACCCGCAGCCAAACAAACAAAGCTTACAATTAGCAAAGTAAATTGATTCATAATTTTGGTCGAAAAATTGGTATTCTAACATATTAATTTTTGTTTTGAATAAATCCAAAGTTCGAAGTTATTTAATATATTTCTTCCTTAAGGTTAGCAGATATTTAAATTTTGTCAAAAATCCGCCCTTTGGAAAAAAATGTAAAATATTGAATAACGTTAAGCTTAATTTAATCTTTTATACAGAAGTAATCTGTATATGTATTGAAGCCACTCCACCCTCCACCCATACATGTGTATGTAGTAGTTCTTTCCCCAAATACGTGCAAAGTATAACCAGCTCGGCAGAGCGGTGTGGTTCCATCACAATAGAATGGTTCTGAACCAGCCGTACAGAAGGTAGCGCCCGGATCTATAGGACCGCAAGGGCTATGAACCGTAACTAAACCATACCCCCTCCACGTACCTGTTTCAGATGCTGATAAATACCCTTTTGTTACCACGGTATTGTCAGAATCTGAAGAGACGGTTCCACTTCTCATAATAATCTTTCCATTAACATCTAATTTCTGTATGGGGGTTTTTGTCCCAATACCTACATTTCCGTTAGGTTGAGTAACTTCCCCAGAATAGGGGCTGGTTGGTGGCGTGAAATTGGAGGTCCAGCGAGCAATACCTTTGTTCCATCTAAATTCGTCAATGTAACCATTTACACTGTCACCCCAAAAATCAAAACCAATTTTTAATTGTCCTGAAAAATTTGGAACGGCCGTAGTCGGCCCGATATTCACCGCCATGCTTTGCTGTACACCGTCTAAAAATATTTTGTACGATGTTGCAGCTGAACTGTCGCGGACAATGGCGATATGATGCCAGACGTTTGTGCTTATCGTCGAATTGGTCTGTTGATAAATTATGTTTGTATTATTACTGTTCACCCTAAACCCAATGTAACTACCAAAAATGAACACTGTCTGATAATTTGAATTGTCTTGTTTTTGTAGGAGTATACCCCGGGCCGCGCCACCGAATGAAGATGGACAGTATATCCAAAAATCAATTGTAAAATCTCCTGTTTCAAGATACCAATCATCGCTATCATCAATGGATAAATAAGAGCTAATTGCCGGCCCTATATAAGCACTCTTACCTCCGAATTTATATTGAGTCGAACTTTGAATAGCACTACCATTAGCATAAATAATGTGAGGGGAAGGAGAACTGTCAATAAAGGAATCAACCTCGCCATCAGCATGAATTAAAAGATTGGAAGGAGTATTAATATCGCCTATTACGCCATAATAAATATTATTGCCCGAGATAAGCCATAGACCCGCTGTACTTAAACACCTTCCTCCTCCGATGTCAGTACAGACATCGCCAACTGCATGGATACCACCATTAACGTCAAGTTTATAACTAGGGTTGGGCTCATTTGTCCCAATCCCTACATTGTTCCTGCCAGCCGTAAGAATAGTTTTAATGCATTCTCCGTTGTCTATTGCTTTATTTGAATTCAAATCATACCACTGATAGCCAGACGGACAATTTCCGCCAGATAGGTTAGCTTGGTCTCCTAAAACAATCAAGCCAGTGGTGGCATTGCCGGTGTTAAGTATCAGTCCTCCTGCTTTTTGCTGGCCATCAAATCCCACATTAAGAGGAGCTGGGACATTATCTGCTGGTGGAGCTTGTTTTGGCTCTGTCCAGGCTAATACTAAATAATTCAAAACAAAAATCATCGCCAACACTCCGAAACAGAGAGCCAAGGTTTTAGAGAAATTTGATTTGTGTTTAGACATTGTTTAATTATATAAAAACCATTATCTTGAATCAAGCAAAAAATTCGCCTGGAAGTGGAAAAATAAATTTTAAAGGCTTTTTTTATTTAATGACGATTTTTCTAAACGAGACTATTTCGGCTTTATTACGTGGTCAATTAAGCCGTATTCTTTGGCTTCTTCGGCTGAAAGATAGAAGTCTCTGTCTGTGTCTTTTTCAATCTTTGTCAAGGGCTGTCCGGTATGTTTAGCTAGAATCTTATTTAATTTTTCTTTTATCTTAATAATCTGCTTGGCAGTAATTTCAATTTCCACCGCTTCACCGGTAACACCTCCTGCTAACTGATGCAATAGAACTTGAGAATTAGGAAGGGCAAAGCGTTTTCCATGAGCACCAGCAGCAAGCAAGGTTGCTCCCATAGAAGCTGCTAATCCGAAACAAACCGTAGAAATATCCGGCTTAACGTATTGCATTGTGTCATAAATTGCCATTCCGGCAGTTACCGAACCGCCCGGAGTATTAATGTAAAGCTGGATGTCTTTGTTAGGATCCCTGGAAGCTAAAAAAAGCATCTGAGCAATAATGGAATTAGCCACCGGGTCGGTAACCGGAGCGGCTAAAAAGATGATTCTATCTTTTAGAAGCCGGGAATAAATGTCGTAAGCCCGTTCCCCGTGTTGAGATTTTTCTATTACGGTCGGAATCAGATTCATATATATTTATTAAACTAAAAATCCCAAGATTAGTAAAGCAACAATATTTAATATTTTAATCATTGGGTTGATGGCCGGACCAGCCGTGTCTTTGTAGGGGTCTCCCACTGTGTCGCCGGTTACTGCTGCCTGATGGGCAAAACTCCCCTTGCCGCCGAAATTTCCATCCTCAATATATTTCTTGGCGTTATCCCAGGCTCCACCTCCGGAAGTCATCTGAATAGCCAGGAAAATACCGACAATAATTGAGCCGATTAATAAACCTCCCAATCCTTCCGGACCCAAGAGAAAACCAATTAAGACGGGAAAGATTACCGGCAAAAGAGCCGGAATTATCATTTCTTTAATTGCAGCCTTGGTAACAATATCAACGCACTTTGAATAATCAGGCTTGGCAGTTCCCTCCATCAAGCCCTTTATCTCTTTAAACTGTCTTCTTACCTCTTCCACCACCTTACCGGCTGCCCTGCCTACCGCTTCCATTGATAGAGCGGCAAAATAGTAAGTAATAATTCCGCCGCTGAAAAGACCGATTAAAACCCTGGGATCTTCTAAGGTAAATTGAATTTGTTTGCCCAGACCCAATAATTCCTGGGTAAAAGCAGAAAACAAAACCAGGGCCGCTAGGCCAGCCGAAGCAATGGCATAACCTTTGGTTACCGCTTTTGTGGTGTTGCCGATCGAATCCAGGGCATCGGCGTTTTTTCTGTTTTCTGAAGAAAGGCCCGCCATTTCTGAAATGCCGGCTGCGTTGTCGGTAATAGGACCATAGGAATCCATGGCAATAATCATGCCGGCCAAAGAAAGCATCGATACCGCTGAAATCGCCAATCCGTACACGCCGCTTAAATTAAAGCTGACCAGAATGCCGATGGAAATTAAAATAACCGGCAGAAGAGTTGATTTCATACCCACTGCCAGTCCGGCAATTATATTTGTTCCGTGCCCGGACTGAGAAGCAATGGCAATAGATTGAACCGGCTTATGCTTTTTAGAAGTAAAATATTCAGTAATTACAAAAATTCCGCCCACTATTAAAAGACCGATCAAGGTGGGCAGATAAAGAAGGCGAAAAGGTATTTGGAGTTTTTCCGCAAAAAAGGGAATCACAAAGTAAAAACCGGCTGCTGAAAAAACTCCGGCAGCAATGATGCCGCTATAGAGAGCGGAAATAATTGATTCATTTTTAGGCAACCTGACGAAAAAAGTTGAAACAATGGAAGCCAAAACCGCAATTGAGCCCAGAATTAAGGGAAAAATGATTGCTTCCGCTATTCCGGGAAACAAAAGTCCGCCCAAAAGCATTCCCGCCACCATGGTTACCACGTAAGTTTCAAAAAGATCAGCTGCCATGCCGGCGCAATCGCCAACATTATCTCCAACCAAATCAGCAATAACGGCAGGGTTCCTCGGATCGTCTTCCGGAATGCCTTTTTCTATCTTACCGACCAAATCAGCGCCCACATCAGCCGCCTTGGTATAAATTCCGCCTCCCAGCCTGGCAAAAATGGAAATCAGGCTTCCTCCGAATCCCAAAGCCACTAAAGCCCTAAGGTCTTTAAATAAGAAATAGAAAAGAGAAACCGAAAGCAGTCCCAAGCCAACCACCAAAAATCCGGTAACTGAACCACCTTTAAAAGAAAGATTTAAAGCTGGTTTCAGTCCTTTTTTAGCTGCCTCAGCTACTCTGACATTTGCTCTGGTAGAAACCACCATACCGATGAGTCCGGAGACTGCCGAAGCTATTGCCCCTACTAAAAAACCCAGAGCTGTAATTTTACCTAATAAAAACCAGAGGATGACAAATATGGCCAGAGCGACAACGGCGCAAGTTTTGTATTGTCTTTTTAAAAAAGCCATGGCTCCTTCTTTTATGGCGTTGGAAATTTCAATCATTTTTGCTTCGCCGGCCGGAAAAGCATTAACCTGAATAATTAAAATGATTGCATAGATTAAAGAAAAAATGGAAGCAATGATTGGAATGCAAATCATGTTTTTTCTTCTGTTTTTTTAGTTTTTTTCTTTTTAATTTCTTTTTTTTCTTTTGGCTTATCCGGCTCGTCTTTCGAAGGAACAGCTTTTTCTTCCTCTAATTCCTCTTCAGCCCCTTGAGCTACAGAAGCCCTGACGTCAATTTTCCAGCCAGTAAGCTTGGCCGCCAACCTGACGTTCTGGCCTTCCTTTCCAATAGCCAAAGATAACTGGTCGTCAGGCACAATGGCCAAAGCCTTGTTTTTAGGCATTATTTTTACGTCTAAAACTTTGGCTGGGGACAAGGAATTGGCAACATATTTTTCCGGTTCTGGGGAATATTCAATAATATCAATCTTTTCTCCTCCCAGTTCGTTTATCACAGCCATTACTCTTGTTCCCTTCTGGCCGACGCAGTTGTGAACCGCAACTGAATAAACTATGTAAGAGTTATCATTATTTACTTCAAGATTATAAACTCGACGACCGGCAGAACTAGAACCCTTTTCTATTTTCCTAATGCGTGAGAAGTAATAATTTCCTCTAAAAAATCCGCGATAATCTTTTGTTTTGTTATTAGCTATTTCCAATTGATAGGCCACCTTCCGTCCCTCTCGATCTTTTCGCTTCTGCATATTAGCTCTAATCTTATTTCTAAGTGAAATATGATACATCTGCCAGAGAAGGTTCTCTGAGGTCGTAACTATTACGACTCGGTTTCTTTTTTTATCAAAGTAACCGTCTCCGTCTTTCCATCCTTTAAAAATTTCAAATTGTAATTTTGGATCTAAAAACATAAGTCTTGAATTTATTCTCTTTCGATCGCAATATTGACCCCCTAATTCTTCAAAAATTCTTCGCCAATATTCACCAAACAATGTAACATCTATAATCGATGGACGACATTCTGGAGTTCTAATATTAACTTTCCCTCCATATTTTTCCATTATATCTTTTATCTTTAATGCTTTATCTTTTTCTTGTTTAGAGAGGGTAAAATTAACCTCCGCACGATCCAAAGATCCTTCGGCTAAATACATTCCCAAAACCCAAAGAAAATCTTTTTCTCTTTCAAAATGATAAATAGTTTTATCAAACACTATATTGTCTAAGGTAGGTATTGCTAAATAGCCTTTTTGGATTCTCGAAGCTGCTCTAAATTCTTTTTTTTGTTCGTAACCGAGAGTAAAAAGCATTGGATGTTCTCTAGTAACTTCTAAATCTTGATGAATTCCAAAAACTTTAAATTTTAAAGTAGTCCCATTCCATATTCTTTTAAAAGTTTTTGAAATTACTTCTCGGTTTCCTAAATGAGTAAAAACTACTTCTCCTTTTGATAATTGAACAATGGGTTTATAAGTGAAATCCTCCATTAGAATTAACGTTCTGCCCGGGAAACAACTTCCTATAGGATCTACTCCTTCTGCCTCGGCCGCCACGGCAACCTTAGAGCGGGAACCAGCCTCCCTGGCAATTGATTTAATCTGAACCTGTCCGGATGAGATTTCCGGAACTTCCAATTCAAAAAGTTTGGAGATTATTTTCGGATAGGCGCGGGAAAGAAAAACCATTGAGCCTCTGGGAGCTTCTTCAACTTTTAAGACATAAACTTTGAGGCGCTGGCCGGGACGGTAAAACTCTCCCGGTACTTGTTCTTCCCGCGGCAAAAGACCCAGGGTTTTTCCAATATCCAAAAACACGTTTCTTCCTTCGATCCTTTGGACGATGCCCGAAATTATTTCTCCTTCTTTTGATTTGTACTCGGCGAAGATGCTTTCTTTTTCCGCCTCCCTGATGCGCTGCATGATTACTTGTTTGGCAGTTTGGGCGGCAATCCGGCCATAATCTTTTTTAGTATCTAAATCTGTTTCCAATTCGTCTCCGGCTTTTATTTTGGGGTTTTCCTTTTTCGCCTCTTCCAGTATTATATGTTTTTCCGGATTGAAGCGGACTTTTTTACCTTTTTTTATTTCCTCTTCTTCCTTGTATTTGCCTGATTCTATCGGAACTTCTTTCATTTTTTCCAGTTCTTTCTCGGAATAAATCATATCCTTATCTACCACCACCTTTACCTGCCAAAATCTAACTCCACCTGTTTTTGAATCAAGCTTGGATTTAATTATTTGCCCCTTCTTGCCGTAATCTTTCTTATAGGCGGCGGCAATTGCCATTTCAATGGTTTCCAAAACCTTTTCCGGAGAGATTCCTTTCTCCTCGGCAATCTGGGCAATAGCAGAATCAAATGATTTAATATCCATATTTTTAAAAAATGTCCGTTCGAAGACGGACTGATTATCTTTTATTCTATCAAGAATTATTTTTCTGTCAATCTCCGGATGATCCTTTTTATCCTGAAATCCTTAACTTGATTGTCGTCAAAAATGAAGCGATTCTTTATCAGTCCCCAATTTTTAAAAGATAATTCTTTAATCGGGCTTAATCTTTTAAGAAAAATGGGGATTAAGGATAAAACCGTAAGCATTCCAGCGGTAGTGAATAGCCCGAAGCGAACTGAAAGAAAAATTGCCAGGGCTAATAAAGTAATGGTGCCGATGGAAGCATCCCAGATGATTCCCAAAAGAATAATTGTAATAAGAGAAAAAATAAAAATTTGTGGTGAAAACGCCAATAAGGCGCCCCCGTAAGTGCCTATGCCTCTTCCTCCGGCAAATTTTAAAAATAAAGACCAATTGTTCCCAATCAAGACCAAAAGGCCGGAAAAGACCTGAAATTGGGGAGAAAGTCCCAATTTTTGGGCACCCCAAACCGCCAGATAACCCTTGCCTATATCCATAAGGGCGGTTAAAACTCCCTGCCATTTGCCCACATTTTTAAAAACATTGGAGCCGGAGGTTTTTCTCCAGCCGATGTTTAAAATGTCCTTTCCAAAATAACGGGAAACTAAAAAACCGGAAGGTATAGATCCTAAAAGATAAGAAACGACTAACCAGATAAATTTTTCCATAAAATATATTTATTTATTTTTTGGTAATTTCCAATACCATCTCGGTTCTTGACCCCTAAGCATCGGCATGAAACGGGGCCACTGCTTGATAAAAATAGGGATGGCAACCAAAAAACAAAGCCAGAAATATTCCGGCACTAAAAGATAGCCGATGAAAGGCAAAAAAATCGTTCCCATAAATTGGCCCAGAAATAAATAACCGGTGAATAAAACGAAAATAAGGCAAACCACTGCCCAAGGCAAAAGCAGCCATTTAAAATTAAGCAATGCCAAAATTCCTATTAAAGAAGCAATGGCTTTCCCTCCTTGAAATTTTAAAAAGATAGGAAAACAATGGCCAACCACCGCACCAAAAGCAGCAACAGTAATCGCTTTATTCAAGTCATATCCTAAAAAAGAAAAATTCTTGGCGATTAAAATTGCCAGAACCGCCTTAGCGGCATCAACCAAAAAAGTTAAAAGAAAAAGATAAACCTTTCCGGTTGCCCGCTGAACGTTCATTGCCCCCACGTTTCCGGTTCCCACTTTTCTGATATCCTGACCGCTGAATTTTTTAGCAACCAGAAAAGCGGTGGGAAAAGATCCTAAAAGATAAGAAATCAGAAAAATTAAAATTAAATAAACATTAGGCATGGCTTTTAAAGAGGCATGTTGCCGTGTTTTCTGTTAATTTTGCTCTCCCTTTTGTTTAAAAGAGACTCCAGGCATTTTATCAAAGTAATCCTGGTATCCTTGGGATTAATGATCATATCAACCTGACCCAGCTTGGCTGCCTGGTAGGGGTCAAGAAAGAAATTCTTGAGCTCTTTGATTTTTTCCGCTTCCAATTTTTTGGGGTCCCTGCTTTCAACGGTCTCTTTTTTGTAAATTATCTTTACGGCCTGTTCCGGTCCCATAACGGCAATTTGGCTGAAGGGCCAGGCAATAACTTTGTCGTAACCCAAATAACGGGAGGCCAGAGCAATATATGCTCCACCAAAAGCCTTTCTTAATATCAGGCTGATTTTAGGAACGCTGGCCTCGGAGTAAGCGTATAAAACCTTGGCTCCGTGCCGGATTATTCCCTTGTGCTCCTGCTCTGAACCAGGAAGATAACCCGGAGTATCAACCAGATTAATTAAGGGAATATTGAAAGCATCGCAAAACCTGACAAAACGGGCAATCTTATCGGAAGAATCAATATCTAATGTTCCGGCCATAAATTTTGTCTGATTAGCCACTACCCCCACCACATTACCAAACAGCCTGGCCAACCCCACAATTACATTTAAAGCAAATCCTGATTGAACCTCAAAAAAAGAATTCTTGTCAAAAATTTCTTCAATGACCCTTTTCATGTCATAGCTTTTCTTTTCGTCCTCGGGCACGATTTCTAAAAGTTTCTGGTTTTCTCTTTCAAAAAATTCGGCAAAAAGGCTTTTTTGTTTTGGCGGATCATCCAAATTGTTCTGGGGAAGATAGGAAAGAATTTTTTTAACTCCATCAAAACAGTCCTGCTCCGATTTAAAAACAAAATGGGAACAGCCGCTTTTAACGGCGTGAACACTGGCTCCTCCTAAATCATCGAAAGAAATTTTTTCACCGCTTACCGCCTTAATAACTTCCGGGCCGGTAATATACATCTGGGATATTCCTTCGATCATAAAAATGAAATCCGACAAACCAGGTGCATAAGAAGCTCCTCCAGCCGACGGTCCGGCGATAATCGTAATCTGGGGAATAACGCCTGAGGCCCTGATCATTGATTTAAAAACCATGGCGTAGCCGTCCAAACTGGCTATGCCCTCCTGTATTCTTGCCCCACCGCTGTCAATTATTCCGATTATTGGACAGCCTGTTTTTTGGGCCAACTCAATGATCTTTACAATTTTTTGGCCGTGCATTTCCCCCAAAGAACCGCCTATCTTAGAAAAGTCCTGGCTATATACGTATGCCTGACGACCGTTGATTTTTCCGAAACCAGTAATTACCGCATCGCCGGGGAATTTCTTCTGGTCCAGGCCGAAAAAATGAAAACGGCTTTCAACAAAAGCGTCCAGCTCCACAAATGTTTCTGGATCAAGCAGCAAATTGATTCTTTCCCTGGCAGTAAGCTTTCCTTTCTGATGCTGCTTTTCAACAAGCTCCGAACTTTCCAATTCGGCTTTTTTTGAATTTAGTTTTTCTATTTCTTTTTTGAAATCCATAATATTATTGGCTTATTGTCTTTAATTGCTCTTTTAACCCCCTAAGGATCTGCTCTAAGATTTTTTCATTATCAACCTCTTTGCCTGATTCCATTTTAAGCGATGTGGCAATATTTTCCAACTCTTTGGGGAATACATCAATGTTGGTATTTAAACCAATGCCCATCACGGAAGTTTTTATATCTTTCCCTATAATATTCTCGGTTAAGACTCCGGCAACCTTCATTTGGTTAACAAGCACATCGTTGGGCAGCTTAATCAAAGGTTCTAAAGAAAAATTATCTTTAATGGTTTTGGCTACAATAAAAGCAGCCAGAATGGTAAGAGTCTGCAAATCTTCAATCTGGCTTTTAGGTAAAATGACTGAGAAATAAAGGCCTCCCCTGGGAGAGAACCAGAAAACCTTTTCTTTTCCGTAGCCGGCCTTTTGCTCCTCGGCCATGATTACAGTCCAGGGATCAGATCCTTTTTTGGCTAATTCTTTGGCCTTTTGGTTAGTGGAAGAGATGGTCTTAAATTTTTCCATTTTATTCTAACGTTATTAAAATCTCGCCGCTGTTAACAAATTGTTTTTCTTTGACTCTTACCTCTTTAATGATGCCCGCGGTTTCAGCAATTATTTCATTTTCCATTTTCATGGCAATCAGAGTGGCTACTTTCTGGCCTGACTTTACCTTGCTTCCCTTTTTAACATCAATGCCAGAAATTACCCCGGCAATCGGGCTTTTAATTTCTTTTTCCGCCAAGGACTCATAAACAATCCCATTTTCTTCCGAGACAGCACCGGCAGCATAAAGACCAGGATTAACAGATATCAATTCTCCTGATTTTTTTTTAGCAAAAAAGTAATTTCTGTTGTTGACCTTTACCCTCAACAAATCTTCTTCCATTTCAGCGATATCAATGCGATAAGTTTTATCTTTAATTTTAATTTCCGTTTGCATGTTATTCTTCAAAAATTTTTATTCTCTCGGCCATTTTCCATTTATTAATGCCTAAAGCCTTGGGTTCTTCTTTTTTTAAATCTAGATAGATCTGGGCTATTGTTTTAGCCAGTTCTTCATTGTCTTCTTTCTTGTCTTCTACTAAGGGCAAGGAAATTTCTTTTTTCGCATCTTTTAAATCTTTAATAATATCTTCTTCTTCAATAAAGGCGGTGGAAAAAGAACCGTTTATAAATTTTTTATTATTAAGAATAATCTTGAAAAAAGGAATTAAAGTTGAAAGACCGTTAATAACATACTCATCAAAGGCTCTTTTGGCTTTTTGTATGCAACCCAACCGGTCTTTGTTAAAGACAACAAGTTTAGAAAGTAGGCTGTCAAAAAAGGGAAAGACTTTTTGCCCTGACTGGCAGAAGCTGTGAATTTCTACGCCCTTTCCCCCGGGCGCCAGGTAATCAGTTACCATTCCTTCCTGGGGCTTGAAATTATTCAAGGCATCTTCAGCATAAATTCTAAATTCCATTGCCCAGCCGGAAAACTTAATATCTTTCTGCTTAAGAGATAGTTTCTCGCCGGAAGCGATTTTAATCTGCTCTTCAACCAAATCAATCCCGGTTATCAGTTCGGTTACCGGATGTTCTACTTGAATCCGGGGATTAACCTCTAAGAAATAGAATCTCTTGTCTTCGCCGATTAAAAACTCAATGGTTCCCAGGCTTTCGTATTTTAAATACTCGCCGAATTTAACCGCCAGCTTGCCCATTTTTTTCCTCCTTTTCCTGTCCAAAAACGGGGAAGGTGCCTCCTCGATTAACTTCTGGTGCCTTCTCTGGATTGAGCATTCTCTTTCGCCAAAATGAATAACCTTTCCTTTACCGTCACCTAAAATCTGGAATTCAATATGGCGAGGGTTCTTAAGAAGCTTCTCAATAAAAATCTCTTCTGAATCAAAGGCGCTCTTCGTCTCCCTTTTTAATTTTTGAAAGCTTTCCAAAATATTCTTCTTGTCTTTTTTCTCAATAATTTTAATTCCTACCCCTCCGCCTCCGTTGGCTGCCTTTAAAAAAAAGGGGAGCTTGATTTCATTGGCAATCTTTAAAAGCTCCTTTTCGTCCCTTACCGCTATTTCACTGCCGGCCAGCAAGGGAAGGCCGATTTTTCTGGCAATTTTCTTTGCCTCTATTTTATTGCCTAATTTTCGTAAAGTATCCCCGTCCGGCCCTATAAACTTAATGTTATTCTTTTTACAAAGGTCGGCAAAATCTCCGTTTTCCGCCAAAAACCCGTAGCCGGGATGAATTGCATCAGCTCCTGACCTTTTGGCAATCTGAATTATTTTTCTCTGGTTAAGATAACCCAGTATTCCTTCTTCTTCTAAACAATATGACTCGTCAGCCATTTTAGTTTCTAAAAACTGATCCGAATCAATGCCGGAAGGGAAAAGAGCCACGCTCTTGATTCCTAATTCCTGACAAGCCCTGATTATTCTTAAAGCTATCTCTCCTCTGTTGGCAATGAGAATTTTTTTCAACATAAAGGATAGGTTTTTTCGGATAAAAAAGAAATTTCTCTCATTATTTTATCGGTAACCTCTTTTAATTTTTCATAACCTAATTCTTCTTTAAAATACATCGGTTCTCCAATGTTCAAACGAAGGGGAAATTTTCTTGGCTTATGGTCTTTATATATTACTCCCATGGGAATTATTGGCACGCCGCTCCTGATAGCCAATTCCGCTGCTCCGGTTTTACCCGTCAAAAGGCTCTTTTTTCTGTTTCTGGTTCCTTCTGGATAAATAATGATTATCTGTCCTTTTTTTAAAGCCTCAATGGCTTTTTCCAAAACCTTCCTTTTGTCTTTCGCTTTTCGATTTACGGGGATGGTTTCCGCCAACCAATAAAACCAACCGGCTAGCAAAAACTGAAAAATATTGTCCATTTTCCCTATAAAATGAGCTTTTTCCAATTTATCCTTTATGGGCAGGGGAACAAATAAATGATCAAGGTTAGTTTGGTGGTTTGAGGCTAATATAAAATTAGTATCTTGGGGAATATTTTCTTTTCCCCTAATCTCTTCGACAAAATTCTCCAAGACGGGAGCAATAAATTTTCTGGCGCAAAAACAAAAAGCTGGTTTCATAGATGTTTTTTAGAAGAAATTTTTTGCTTCTTTCACAATCTCCTCTATTATTTCCTGGCAGGTTTTAATTTCCGAAATACCGCCAGCACAAAGCCCACAAAGTAAAAGAGTTTGATTAATATCTCCGGCTGCTTTGGAGCCGGCAAATTTATCGGCTCTAAGCTCTTCGGGGAAGGGATTTTTTTCTTCCAGCTTTTTTATCTTTCTTGATAAATCGTTTTCTATCACCCGCACCGGATGGCCGGTAAATCTTCCCACGACAGTAATTTTTTCATCGGTTGCCTCAAGGATTGCCTTTTTGTAATTTTCGTGAGCCTGACATTCTTTGCTGGCTAAAAATCTTGTCCCCATCTGAATGCCGTCAGCT
>Ga0315275_10001283_pt1 | contig 21975 bp, 17 predicted proteins | sample YL17G03_0_MG_FD_205557 | JGI IMG/M metagenome (GOLD analysis project Ga0315275, IMG submission 205557) | Sediment microbial communities from Yellowstone Lake, YNP, Wyoming, USA - YL17G03_0 | ecosystem: Environmental > Aquatic > Freshwater > Lake > Sediment | place: USA: Wyoming | collected...
GGACTGCGCGATGTCCCACCACGGAGCGGGAATGTGGATCGCGTTTCCGGACGCCATCCAGACGACCATCGTCTCGCCGATTGCCCGCATGACGCCGAGGATGACGGCCGCGATGATGCCGCTGTGGGCCGCAGGGATCACGACCTTGACCATCGTCTCGGCCCGCGTGGCTCCGCAGGCGTAGGAGGCCTCGCGGAGTTCCCTTCCGACGGCCGTCAGCGAATCTTCAGAGACGCTCACAATCGTCGGAATGACCATGATGGCCAGGATAACGGTACAATTCATGACGTTGGTGCCCGTCGGAACGTGCAGGTAGTCCTGAATCAGCGGCGCCACGACGAGCACGGCGAAAAACCCGTAAGCCACCGACGGGATCGCCGCAAGGATCTCCACGATCGGCTTTACGACCTGACGCAAGCGGAACGGCAGGATGTCACTCAGGCACACGGCGGCCAGCAGACCCACGGGTACGGCGATGGCCAGGGCTCCCACCGTCACATAGAAGGAACCCAGGACGATCGCCAGCAGGCCGTATTCCGGCGACTCGCGCGTGGGGTACCACTGGGTGCTGCCGAAGAGTTCGCCGAGGCGCTCGAAGGTCGCCGTCGCCGCCGCCGCGACATACGAGACGAGCGACTCCGCCAGCGCCCCGACGGAGCGGGTGTCGAGCGCCGGCATGGCGGCCGGATTGACGAAGAACGCCGCCGCCTCGCGTATGATGAACGCAAAGATCAGGAGGACGGCCACGACGCTCGTGGCGGTCACGAGGAATAGGACGGCGCGGCCCGCGTGCGAACCCACGTAGCCGGCGAGATTCTCCCGGGGCGTAAGCAGCGGCGGCCGATCCCACTCGGCCGCTGCACCCCTCGTTCCCCCCGTCTCCGTGGTCGCCGCTGCGCGTCCCATCGCTTATCCCATTGTGCCGCGCCCTAGTAACTGGTCAGGGGCACAAACCCCTTGGCTTCGATGATTTCCTGCCCCTTCTCCGAGAGGTAGAACGCGCAGAACGCGTGCAGCGTCGTGCCGAGTTCAGGATAGCCGTTCGTGAAGAGGAAGAGCGGCCGGCTGATCGGATACACGCCGGTGGCGATGGTCTTGCGGCTCGCAGAGACGCCGTCAATCACGAGCGCCCTCACGCTCGAATCGAGGAATCCCAGGCCGACGTACCCGATCGCGCCTTCCGTGGTCTTCACGCGGGCGTGGGCCTGCGGGTTGGCATTCACGTATTCCGCCTTGTCGAATATCTTGTCCTTGCCCATCACCTTTTCGACAAAGACCTCGTAGGTGCCGGAGGAGGTGTCGCGGCTGATGACCACGATGGGCATGTCGGCCCCGCCGAGGTCCTTCCAGTTGGTGATCCTGCCCGCGTAGACGTCGCGCACTTGCAGTCGCGTGAGGGCCTTGACCGGGTTGGACGGGTGCACGATCAAGCACACGCCGTCCATGGCGATCGTGTGGCAACAGGGCAGGACGCCCTTCTCGACCGCCTTCTGGAACTCAGCCGCCTTCATGAAACGGCTCATCGTGGCGATCTGGCACCGGCCGTCAATGAGCGCCGCGGCGCCGTCGCCGCTGCCCGTCGCCTTGACGCTGACGCTGACGTTGGAATACGTCTTGTTGAAGTATTCCGCGAACGCCTCGGCGATGGGCCCGACCGTCGTCGAGCCTTCAATCTGAAGGGTCCGCTTTTCGGCTTCGGCGCCTGCGGCGAAACAGGCGACCACGGCCATCAGTGCGGCGGCCGCCGTCGCCACGACGACTATCACCGTCCCGTCCCTTCCCTTTTTCTGCATCGGCCCATCTCCTTTCCTGTGGTTCTGACCTCGCCTGGTTCCTTGTGTCCGCCCTCTCATTTCCATCCGCTTCAATTGTCCTGCGCGTGCACTAAGGGCCGATTGGCGCCAGGTTAAGAGTGCGCTAAATGGTATCGGGGGGATTGTGGACCACCGCCAAGAAGCGTAAAATAACCATAACATGTCCAAGAAACGCATCGTGATCGTGGAAGACGAGAAGGACATGGCCGACCTGGTGGCCAGGCGCCTCGCGCGCGAAGGCTACGCTGTTGACCTGGCCGGCAACGGCCTGACCGGCCTGGACAAAATTCGTTCGCGGCCGACCGACCTGGCCCTCGTTGACATCATGCTTCCCCACATGTCGGGCGCCGACCTGGTGAAAGAGGTCCGCCAGGACCCCTTGACCGCCAACGTCCCGATCATCATGATGACCGCCAAGGGCGAAGAGAGCGACGTCGTGGTGGGCCTCACGCTCGGCGCCGACGACTACGTGACGAAGCCGTTCAGCCTGTCGGTCCTCGTGGCACGGGTGGCGGCGGTCCTGAGGCGAGCGGCGGCCGGAACGCCAGGCAAAGGCCCCATGAAGGTCGGCCCCATCACCCTCGACGCCGAGCGCCACGTCGTCAAGGTGGACGCCGAGATCGTGGCCCTGACGCTGACGGAGTTTCGGCTGCTCGTGGCCCTGGCCGGCGCTCGCGGCCGAGTCCTCACGCGCAATCAACTCATTGACCAGGCGATGGGCGTCAACATCGTCGTGACCGACCGCACCATTGATGTTCACCTCACGTCTCTTCGGAAGAAACTCGGAGAGGCCCGGTCCTGCCTCCAAACGGTGCGCGGCGTCGGTTACCGCCTGGTCCCGGAGGGCGAAGACGGCCATGAACCCTCGCGATAATCTCTTCTTCAAACTCTTCGTCGGGAACCTCCTCATCGTCGGCCTCGTCGTCGCCGCGGCCGGATGGGTCTCGTACCGTTCCCTCAACGGGATGTTCCTGCACGAGACAGAGTTGTACCAGGATCACATGGCGGTGATGGCACGGGAGTGCATCGAGCGCCTGTGGCCGATGCCCGACCAGGAAGTGGACCGGCTCTGCAAGCGGTTTCCCGAGGAACTGACCTCCCAAGTCAAGGCCGGCGACCGCCCGGCTCCTGAGCACAGCCTCCCGATCCGGGTGACGGTGATTGCCGCCGATGGCCGCGCACTGGGCGACAGTCACAGCGATCCCACTCGCATGGTGAATCACAAGACCGACGACCGGCCGGAAGTTCTGGCTGCACTCGCAGGCCGGCCAGGGCGCGACTCCAGGCGCAGCGAGACCCTGCAAGCGGACTATCGCTACGTGGCGCTCCCCATCCGGCAGAACGACCGGACCGTCGCCGCGGTCCGAGTCGCCATGCCGGCCGCGGCCATCGTGCAGAACCAGGCGATCATCCGCGACATTCTGCTGGGGACGGCCGTCGCGGTCCTTGCGGCGTTCGCCCTCGTCGGAGTGCTCGTCAACTGGACTTGGTACAGGCCGCTCAAGCGGATTGCCGAGGCGGCCCGTCAGATCGCGTCCGGAGACCTGGCGCACCGCGTGCCCATTTCTGGGTCGGGCGAACTCTCGCAACTCGCCGTCGCCCTGAACGAGATGCGCGACAGCCTCGCCGACAAGATCGCCACCATCACCGCCCAGCGCGAGGACCTTGAGGCCGTCCTCGCCAACCTCCGCGACGCCATCATCGCCCTCGACGCCGACGGCCTCGTCGTCCTGGCCAACCAGGCGGCCAGACAACTACTCGCCGCCGAATCCGCCGAGATGGAAGGCCGGCCTCTCCAGATGGTCATCCGTACCACCGGCATCGTGGACGCCTACAACCAGTCCGTCGCCCGCAGCCAGACGGTCGCCAGGCACGTCGAGGCCGACCTCAAGGGCCGGCCGCGACACCTCGACGTCCTGGTTTCGCCGGTGGCCTCCCATATCGGCAAGGGGCTTGCCCACCTGGTCGTGGTGCGCGATGTCACGGACCTGGTGCAGTCTGCTGCGATGAAGGCGGAGTTTGTCGCCAACGCCTCGCACGAACTCCGCACGCCGCTGGCCTCGCTCCGCGCCGCGGCCGATTCCCTCGCCGACGTCGGCCCGGCGGACCGCGAGGACCTCGCCAGGATCGCGGGGGTCATTGACCGCCAGGTCCGCCGCCTCGAAGCCCTCACGCTCGACCTGCTGGAACTCCACCGCGTCGAGAGCACCCGGCGGCCGCTGGCGCTCGAACCGATCTCGCGCGCATCGCTGGTGGAGTGGCTGAGAACCCATTTCGCCCAGCGGGCCGCAGAGAAAGGCCTCGCGCTGGACCTGGCGGCCCCGGCGACAGACGACATTTTCACGTCCGACCGCCATCTCCTCGAACTGATCCTCCAGAACCTTATGGACAACGCGATCAAGTTCACGCCCCCCGGCGGACGCGTCGCGGCCGCCATCGAGCGAGAAGGCCAAGCCGTGCTGCTGCGCGTCAGCGACACCGGCTGCGGCATCCCGCGCGAGGATCGGACCCGCGTCTTCGAGCGATTCTACCAGTCCGACGCATCCCGCGTCCGGAGCGACGAGGCTCGCGGCACAGGCCTCGGCCTGGCCATCGTCAAACACGCCTGCGAACGCCTGGGGGCAACCGTTTCGTTGGAAAGCGAACTCGGGCGGGGCACCACGGTCACGGTCCTTGTGCCGACCTGATGACGCGCTAACTTACAATCACTTACGTTGACTTACGTTTTTTTGGCGCCCGGAAAACGCGCTTTTTTAGCAAAAATCACCCCCCAGTTACCTCCCCACCGGCCTTGGCGCCCGCGCCGCGAGGGAGCAAACCGCATGCCGAAGTCGAATGTTAAAATGGGCTGATAGGCATTTGCCAGGCGCAGGGGGGGCACATGGGGGGTAGCGGGGGGTCAAACGGGGGGTAAACGGGGGTCAAACGGGTACTAGATGACCCCATATTTTTGACGTAAGTCGCGTTTTTGCAAAACGACTTACGGCAACTTATAGTGACTGGGTGACTGGGTGACGGCGGGTGGGCGAAACTAGCCGCGCGCGATAGCAAGCGGCAACCGTGTAGGCCGTGTCGCGCCCCGGCCAACGTCTTTATCGTTTGATCGCCCGGATTGCCTGAGCGCGCTTCTCGAGAACCTCGGCCTCTTTCACCCGGTTGGTTGCTCTATACAGCGCCGCCAGATGCTCAAGGCTCTGGGCCACATTGCGATGATCCGGGCCGAGGGCCTTCTCCCAGATCGCCAGCGAGCGTTTGAAGAGCGGCTCGGCCTGCGCGTACCGGCCTTGGGTCTTGTACAGCAACGCGAGGTTGTTCAGGCTCGCGGCCACATGGTGATGATCCGAGCCGAGGGCCTTCTCCGAGATCGCCAGCGAGCGCTTATAGAGCGGCTCGGCCTCTGCGTACTGGCCTTGGCTCTGGTACAACTCCGCTAGGTTGTTCAGACTCAGGGCCACATCGGGATGATTCGGGCCGAAGGCCTTCTCCGAGATAGCCAGCGAGCGCTTGTAGAGTGGCTCGGCCAGCGCATACTGGCCTTGGGTCCGGTACAGTCCCGCGAGGTTGTTCAGGCACGTGGCTACATTGGGATGATCCGGGCCGAGGGCTTTCTCCCGTATCGCCAGCGAGCGATTGTAGAGCGGCTCGGCCAGCGCATATTGGCCTTGGGCCTGATACAGCAGTGCGAGGTTGTTCAGGCTCGTGGCCACATCGGGATGATTGGGGCCGCGGGCCTTCTCGGCGACTTCGAGCGCCTTCTTCGCCACCTCGATGGCACGGTCATACTGCCCCTGCTGGTAGAGTGACACGGCCTCGGCGTTGAGTTTCTTACATTCGTCACTTTGCGGAGGCGCGGCAGCGCCCATGCCGAACGCAAGCAGAAGCGGCAACAATGCCACTATGAGTCTATTCATACGATCCCCTTTGCATCGAGTGTACGTCGCCCGGCGTCCCGTTGTCAAACCTATCCGTCTTTCCGGCCACTGGCCTTTACTGGGTTATCCCCAGTTTGGGCGAGGTGTCGTCGGAGGCCCATTTATGGGCCTTGGCCCCGCGCCAGCGGGGTATAGGCCGGGCCTTTTAGGCCCGGCGCTGGGGCGCCGACACTCTCCCCTTTTGTCTTTTCTTCCCTGCGGCCCGCTTAAGCGGGCCGCAGGGAAAAGAGGAAAAGAAGAGGGTTCTCTTCGTCATGCAAGCCCGGCATAAAATGCCGGGCCTAAACCCGCCTGCGGCGGGCCAAGGCCCGTGAACGGGCCTAAAAAAGCCTCCGGCCAAACTGGGGATAACTCAGGGCCTTTACGGTTGACCGCCAAGGCCGGCCGGGATAACGTAAGGGGCGGCAGACTTATGCCCCAAGGAGGCTCTCGATGACCGAGCCCGCGTTTCGTTTCCGGCGCCTCAGGGACCATGCGGTCCTGAGGGAGATGGTCGCCGAGACGAGCCTGGAGCGCCGGCGGCTGGTCCAGCCGCTGTTCGTCAAGGAAGGCATCTCCGGCCGCCAGGCCATTGAGAGCATGCCCGGTCAGGCGCAGTTGAGCATCGAGGAACTCATCGCGGAGGCCAGGCGTGCCCGCGTAGCCGGCGTGCCGGCGGTGCTCCTCTTCGGCATTCCGCGCGCGAAGGACGCCGCCGGAACTTCGGCCACGCGCCCCGAGGGGATCATCCCGCGGTCGGTGGCGGCGCTGAAGGCGGCCCTCCCGGACCTCGCGGTCATCGTGGACGTATGCTTATGCGAGTACACCGACCACGGCCATTGCGGTGTCATCCGGGAGGTCGCCGGGCGCAAGATCGTGGATAACGACGCGACGTGCGAGCGGCTGGCGGCGATGGCCCTCGTGGCGGCGCGAGCCGGCGCCGACATGGTCGCTCCGAGCGACATGATGGACGGCCGCGTCGGCGCGATTCGCCGGGCGCTCGACGCCGAGGGTTTCGGGCACGTTCCGATCATGTCGTACGCGGCGAAGTACGCGTCGAGTTTCTACGGCCCATTCCGGGACGCCGCCGAGAGCGCCCCGAAGTTCGGCGACCGCCGCGGGTACCAGATGGATTTCCGAAACTCTGACGAGGCCCTCCGGGAGGCGGCGGCCGACGTGACCGAAGGGGCCGACATCCTCCTGGTCAAGCCCGCCCTGGCCTACGGCGACATCATCCGCCGCGTCAAGGACCGGTTCGGCCTGCCTGTGGCGGCTTACTGCACGAGCGGCGAGTACGCCATGGTCGAGGCGGCGGCAGCGAGGGGATGGGTCCAGCGCGAGCCGCTGGTCCGCGAAATCCTGACGGGCCTCCGCCGCGCAGGCGCCGATATCCTCATCACCTACTGGGCGGCGGAGGTGGCCGGTCAAATCCGTTGACACTTATGCCCGATGGTTCTAGAATGTCCACGACGTGAGGGGTGTGTCTCGGTGAATCATCCGGCAGAGGGGTCGGTGGTGTGCGTGCGCTTTCGTCAGAGGCGCGCGACTGTCCAGGCGTAAGACGATGCGGATTCTGATGCTGGGGTGGGAGTTCCCCCCATTCATAAGCGGCGGCCTCGGAACCGCATGCTACGGCCTCACGAAGGCCCTGAGCGACCTGGCGGCCGAGGTCCTCTTCGTCCTGCCGCGAGGCGAGAGCGAACTCCGCTTCGAGCGCGTCCGCGTGGTCGCGGCAGCCGGGAAGCAAGGCGGCCGCACGCATACCTATTGGACGGTGGAAGGCCTGGAGCACGTCCGCCTGATCCCCGTCGGCGCCGCCCTGAGCCCATACCAGACGGAAGCGGAATACCTGGAAGAGCGCCGGCGCCAGGAGACCGCCCGCGCCGCAACGGTCAAGGAAGGCGGCGGGTCGGGCGTCGCGGCCAATCCCAACCGGCCCTTGAGCCTCGGCCTCATGGGGAGTCCGAACCTTTACGCCGGCGACCTTTTCGGCGAAGTTCACCGCTACGCGCGGCTGGTGGCGGAGATCGCGCGGCAGAGCGATTTCGACGTCATTCACGCCCACGACTGGATGACGTTTCCGGCGGGCCTGTCGGTGGCGGCCCTGACGGGGAAGCCCCTCGTCGTGCACGTCCACTCGACGGAGTTCGACCGCAGCGGCACGAACGTGAACCAGCGGGTCTATGACATCGAGCGGGCCGGCGCGCACGGGGCCGCGCGCATCATCTGCGTCAGCCGCATGACACGCGACATCCTCGCCGGCCGCTACGGCGTCCCCGAATCGAAGTGCCGCGTCATCTACAACGCCATCACGATCAACGGCGAACCGATCAACCATCCGTTCAGCCGGATCGAGAAGAACGACAAGATCGTCCTCTTCCTTGGCCGGATCACGATGCAAAAAGGGCCGGAGTATTTCCTTGCGGCGGCCAAGAAGGTCCTGACGGTCATGGACAACGTGAAGTTCGTCATGGCCGGCTCGGGCGACATGATCCGGCGGATGATCGAACTTGCGGCCGCGATGGGGATCGGGCACCGGGTCACCTTCACGGGATTTCTGCGCGGGGACGACGTGGACCGTATCTACGAGATGGCGGACCTGTACGTGATGCCGTCGGTGAGCGAGCCGTTCGGCCTTGCGCCGCTGGAGGCATTGTCGCACGACGTGCCGGTGCTGATCTCGAAGCAGAGCGGCGTCAGCGAAGTCCTGATGCACGCGCTGAAGGTGGATTTCTGGGACATCAACGAGATGGCCAACAAGATCGTGGCGGTCCTCAGGCATCCGCCGCTCCAGAAGACGCTGCGCGAGCACGGGGCGTTCGAGGTCCGGAAGTTCTCGTGGTCGGACGCCGCAAGGCAGTGCATGGAGGTCTATCAGGAGATCGCGGGAGAGAGGCGATAAGGAGTTCCAAGTTCCAAGTTCCAAGTTCCAAGTTCCAGGTTCCAAGTTGATGGGGTTTGGAACCTTTCCCCTTTTCGAGAAACCGCCCGTGGCGACGATCCGGCGTTTCGAGGACATCGAAGCGTGGCAGAAGGCGCGACAACTGACAAAGGCGGTCTATGGGTTGACGACCAGCGGAGCGATATCCCGGGATTTCGCACTGACGAACCAAATTCGTCGTGCCGCACTTTCCATCATGGCCAACATCGCCGAAGGCTTTGAACGGGACGGAAACAAGGAGTTCCTCCAGTTCCTGGCGGTGGCGAAAGGTTCCTGCGGCGAACTGAGGACGCACTTGTGCGCCGGGCTGGATCAGAGATACATCACGCAGGAGCAGCACGATCTCGCTTGTGAGAAGGCCGTGGAAGTGAGCCGCATGCTGTCAGGCCTAATCCGTCATTTACGCGAGACTGAAATGCGCGGCAGGAAGTACCGATGAGCGTGGGATGCCCGGCGGACGCCGTTTTTAACTTGGAACTTGGAACCTGGAACTTTCGTCAAAGAGCGGTTGAGGTAGGATAGCATGGCGAGCGTTTGTTTTTATTTTCAAGTCCACCAGCCGTTCAGGCTCAGGCGGTACAGCGTATTCGATTCCGAGCCGAACTACTTCGACGATTACAAGAACGCCGAAATCTGCCGCAAGGTCGCCGCGCGGTGCTACCTGCCGGCCAACCGGCTGATGCTGGAACTCATCCGGCGCTACGGCAAGAGTTTCTCGGTGTCCTATTCCGTCACGGGCGTGGCGCTGGAGCAGCTCGAGCGCTGGAGCCCGGAGGTGATTGACTCGTTCCGGGCACTGGTGGACACGGGCCAGGTGGAGATGCTGGCCGAGACGTATTACCACAGCCTGGCGTTCCTCTACAGCCGCGAGGAATTCCGCGCCCAGACGATCGCCCACTCGTCGAAGATTTCCGAGACGTTCGGCGTCCGTCCGAAGGTGTTCCGCAACACGGAACTTATATACAACAATGACCTGGCGCATTTCGTCCAGGGGATGGGTTACGTCGGCATCCTGGCCGAGGGGGCCGACCACATCCTGGGCTACCGGAGTCCGAGTTTCGTGTACCGGCCGATCGGGACCGACCGGATAGCGCTCCTCTTGAAGAATTACCGCCTCTCCGACGACATCGCCTTCCGGTTCTCCGACCGCAACTGGTCCGAGTGGCCCCTTAAGGCCGAGAAGTTCGCCGAATGGGTCAACCAGGTCAACGGCAACGGGTACCTGGTGAACCTCTTCATGGATTACGAGACCTTCGGCGAGCACCAGTGGGCCGACTCGGGCATCTTCGACTTCATGTACCACCTGCCGGAGCACGTCCTGAAGCGGGCGGACAATAACTTCATGACCCTGTCGCGCGCCGTCGGGACCTACGCCCCGGTGGCCGAACTCGACATCCCGCACATGGTCTCGTGGGCCGACGTGGAACGCGACCTCTCGGCCTGGCTCGGCAACGCCATGCAGTCCAACGCCCTCCACGAACTCTATCGCCTGGAGGAGGCCGTCAAGGCCGCCGGCGACCCGCAACTGCTGCACGACTGGCGCCGGCTCCAGACGAGCGACCACTTCTATTACATGTGCACCAAGTGGTTCGCCGACGGCGACGTGCACAAATATTTCAATCCCTATGAGTCGCCCTACGATTCCTACATCAACTTCATGAACTGCCTGGACAACGTCCGCGCGCGGCTGAGGCGGTAAAGGCAGTTCCAGGTTCCAAGTTCAAAGTTCCAAGTTCAAAGCCTACCGGCAGGCAGGTTCCAAGTTCAAAGTTCCAAGTTCAAAGCCTACCGGCAGGCAGGTTCCAAGTTCAAAGTTCCAAGTTCAAAGCCTACCGGCAGGCAGGTTACAAGTTCAAAGTTCAAGGTTCCAAGTTCAAAGTGAACGGCCTTCCGGCTGCGAAGGCATCTTGCCCTTTTCGTTGGGTGTGGTAAGATAAAGTTGGAGGTGCAAATCATGGCCAAGGTTCTCCATCTGACGGCCGTCATCTGGCAGGAAGGCAACCGCTATGTCTCCCGGTGTCCGGAGATCGGCGTCGCCTCGTTCGGGAAGACGCCCAGAGCGGCCCGCCGCGCCTTGCAGGAAGCCGTGGAACTCTGGATCGCCAACGCCCGCAAACTGGGCATCCTGGATAACAATAGGCCGGCATCATCAGGGATATTCGCGTGAACAGGCGCAAGTTGTTGGCGCGACTGGCCGGCGGCGCGGTTCAAAACGTCGCCTTCGGCGATTTGGTGTCACTTGTAGAGGGCTTCGGATTTCAGTTGGCGCGGGTAAGCGGGAGCCACCACATCTTCACCCATCCTGCCATATCGGAACTTGTGAATCTGCAAAACGTCGGCGGACAAGCCAAGCCCTACCAGATTCGCCAGTTCCTTCGTCTCATCGAACGGTATAATATGGCGTTGGAGGACAAGGCATGAGCGATTACCACATCAACATCTTCTATAGCGACGAGGACGGCGGATACATCGCCGACATCCCGGACCTGGAGTCCTGTTCGGCGTTCGGCAAGACACCGGAAGAGGCCCTGGCCGAGGTGAATCGCGCCAAGAAGGCGTGGCTCCAGGCCGCCCGTAAGGCGGGCAAGCCGATCCCGCCACCGCGCTATCGTCCCGCCATTTACCAGTCATCGCGCTGAGTCGCCGTACGGTTCCGCATTCCGAGTAAGTTCCTTTTATGTGTGCCACGGCCGGCCTTGCCCGGCCGTGCTCTTTCCCGTGCGTCCAAAATCCGGCCTTATCGCGCACAAACCGCGTGCGTGCGGAGCACGCACCCTACGCGCCTGCCCGGCCGCAGGGGCCGGATTCGTGTTGCGTTTCGGTTGAATGCGGCATATCGTCTTGGCGTCAGGTCAAATCGAAAGGGGGCTTTATATGACTACGGAAGAACGTTTGGAAAACCTGGAGCGCGAGTTGGCCCGCGCAAAGCGCCGCAACCGCTGGCTGGTAGCCGGGGTGGGTTTGGTCGTCGTGGGGTTGATCCTGACTTGGACATTTACGAAAAACACGCCCACCGCCCAGCCCCAGGAAGTCGCGAAGGCCGCGCAGCCTGCCCAGATCATTCGGGCCACGGCCTTTGTGCTCGTGGATGACAAGGGCCGAGAACGCGGGAAGTTGGAGATGGGAACGGAGGGGCCGGGCCTGTACATTTACAACGAGAACGGCAAGACCGGCGCCTTGCTGAGCGTGCACAAGGACAGGCCGGCGCTGTTCCTGCTCGACGAGAACGGCAAGCCCCGCGCCGGGCTGGACCCCACGTTGGGGCTGAGCCTCATCGGCGAGAACGGCAAGGGTAGCGCCACGCTGCACCCCGTGTTCGGGCTGAGGCTGCACGACGAGAACGGCAAGGGTAGCGCCAGGCTGACCGCTTCGGTCCTGGAAATGTCCGACGATAACGGCAAGACCCACGCTACGCTGAGCGCGTCTAAGGGCGGGTCGATGCTGGACTTGGGCGACGCGAACGGCAAGGCCCGCGCCACGCTGAGCGTGTATAAGAACGGGCCGGGGCTACAACTAGTCGACGAGAACGGTAAACCCCGCGTCACGCTGGCCACGGACAAGGATGGGACGTCGCTGGGCCTTATCGATGACAAGGGCAATCCCCGCATTGGGTTGACCACGCTCAAGGACGGGCCGGTGCTGAGCATTATCGACGAGAACGGCAAGACCCGCGCAACCGTCGGAGTGACGAAGACCACGAGCCCGGACGGAAGGACCACAACGTATCCTGAATCTTCGTTCCTTTTGTTTGGTACGGACGGCAAAGTAATCTGGCAGGCGCGATGAAGTACGTCTGTTGCCGTGAGGCTGGGAGCCAAGTAATGTTCGACCATACGGGAAGCCCGCCTTCGCAAAGGAGCCTGAAAATGACTACCGAAGGAGTCTGGGGAAAAGGCGTGCATGGAAAGGGAGCTTGCAAATACCCAGCATGGTGCCAGATGGAAGAGGCACTTGACTCCTACCAACAAGACCGTAAAGCTTACCTGGAGACGGAAGCCAAGAATCTTGGGCCTGAAGGCGAGAGGCAGGTGCAGCAGTTTAATAGGGCTGCGGACTCGCTGGTGAAGGGTGTTCAGGCACTCGCTGGTGTTGGCCTCGTAGAATGCCTTCGAGAAACCTTTATATCCCTAAGCCATGATTCGCCGTTGGCACAGTCTCCACAACTTCTCGAAGAGCACGTTTGCATAACCTTCGGCTGGGAGGCCATGGGGATGCTGTCCACGGCACGAGAACGTTTTTGGGAACTTCTGTTGTTCGTCAAGGATCGAAAGCCGAGCCCGAAAGCGAAGGCTTTCATGCAGCGGGTAGCCAGGTGCTACCTGTTCGGGTTCGATGCCGAATGCGTCGTTATGTGCCGCGCCGTGCTTGATCGGGAATTCGATGCCGAGATTCCCTGCGACGATGTAGTGACATGGTGGAGGACAACTGACAAAGGCAAGAAGGGGAAGCCTGCACCCTTTAACCTATGTGGGAGAATTCAGGCCGCTTTTCATGTGGGGCGGATCGACAAAGTTGTTCGGGACGCAGCGGATAAAGTGCGAAACGATGGGAACGATGCTGTACACAAAACGCCTTCGATATCGAACTCACTAGACTACATTCGTAAAACGGTTCAAGTCTTGGACGCACTACATCAGGGAACCCGTTGACAGACAGCCTGCCCGCTCCCCCTCGGCTGCGCTCGGGGCAGGCCGCACTCCCTTCGACTGTGCTCAGGGCATTCCGCCCGCCGCACTCAACAATTGCATTGCCCCCGGCGTTCACCTATAATTTCCCGCGTTGGCGAGGGGGTTAAAGCAGTTTGAGATTGGGTCTTTGCGCGGTGGGTCTCCGCACCCACCGCGCCGATCTGACATCGAACTGTGATCGCGGCGGGTACGGAGACCCGCCGCGCAAACAAGCAACGTTAAACCGCTCTAGTCGGGGACACACTGTGCCGCGCGACATTCCTGTCGGAAACGGCAATCTGCTGATCGCCTTCGATTCCGACTATCAGATCCGCGACGTCTATTTTCCCTACGTCGGCCAGGAAAACCACGCCGGGTGGGGCCCCTGCCGGTTCGGCGTCTTCACCGACGGCCGCATCGCCTGGACGAGCGATCCGGGGTGGGAGAAGTCGCTCCTCTACCTCAAGGACACGCTGGCGACCGACGTCACGCTCGCGCACGAGGGTCTGAAGGTCCGCCTCCGCTGCAACGACTGCGTGGACTTCAACCGCAACGTCTTCATCAAGAAGATCGAAGTCACCAACCTCTCCGACAAGAAGCGCGAACTGCGCCTCTTCCTCCAGCAGGACCTCTCGATGTACGGGACGAAGGTCGGCGACACGGCCTTCTACGATCCGCGCCTGTCGGCCATGGTCCACTACCGCGGGGCGCGGTACCTGATGGCCTCGTTCTCGCGCCGCATCGTCTCTGGGAGCGACGGCCAGGCCCCCGTGGACCGGCACGGCGTGGACTCCTTCGCCGCAGGCTCGTGCGGGTTCCGCGGCGCCGAGGGGACCTGGCGCGACGCCGAGGACGGCGTCCTCTCCGGGAACCCCATCAGCCAGGGGGCCGTGGACTCGACCATCGGCCTCTCGGTAACGCTCGAGCCCGGCGCGTCCGAGACGGTCTTCTATTACCTGGCGGCCGCGCAGTCCTACGACGAACTCCGCCAGGTCCACGGAATCATCAAGGCCCGCTCGCCTGCGGCCATGCTCGAGCGGACCATCGGGTACTGGCGGGCCTGGGTCAACAGCCCCGCCTACAATTTCGGGAACCTCCCGGCCAGTGTCCAGGACCTCTTCAAGCGGAGCCTCCTGGTAGTCCGCACGCAGATTGACAATCGCGGGGCGATCATCGCCGCCAACGATTCCGACGTCATGCAGTTCTCGCGCGACACCTACTCCTACATGTGGCCGAGGGACGGCGCACTGGTGTGCCACGCACTCGACCTGGCCGGTTTTCCCGACATCACTCGCCGCTTCTATACCGCGTGCCGCGAACTCCTCACGGAGGACGGGTACCTCCTGCACAAGTACAACCCTGACGGCACGCCGGCCTCGTCGTGGCACCCGTGGCTGGTGGACGGAAAGCAGCGCCTGCCGATCCAGGAAGACCAGACGGCCCTGGTCCTCTGGGCGCTCTGGCGGCACTTCTGGATGTACCGCGACGTGGAGTACGTGCGTCCGCTCTATCATTCGCTCATCTGCAAGGCGGCCGACTTCATGGTCAACTTTCGCGACCCCGAGACGCACCTGCCGCTGCCCTCCTACGACCTCTGGGAAGAGCGGTACGGCGTCCACACCTACACGACGGCGACGGTCTATGGAGGCCTGCTTGCGGCTCGGAACTTCGCCCAGACCTTCGGCGACCACGAGCGGGCCGAGCGGTACGGCCGGGCCGCCGTCGAGGTCCGCGAGGCCATGGCCAGGCACCTCTGGAGCGACAGCCTCAAGCGGTTCATCCGACGCCTCGTCCCGACCGAGAAGGGATGGGAGGTGGACCCCACCATTGACGCCAGCCTGTTCGCCATCTTCAAGTTCCACGCCTTCGAGGCCACCGACCCGCGCGTCACGAGCACCATGGACGCCGTCGCCCAGAGCCTCTGGGTCAACACGCCCGTCGGCGGCTGCGCACGCTATGAGAACGACACCTACCACCGCGTATCGAGCGACCGGCGGGCCGTCCCCGGCAACCCGTGGTTCGTCTGCACGATCTGGCTGGCGGATTACTACATATCGCGCGGCTCGACGGTCGAGCAACTGAAAGAAGCGGTGCCGATCTTCGAGTGGGCCGCCAGTCACGCCCTGCCCTCCGGCGTCCTGGCCGAACAGGTGGACCCCTACACGAACCGCGCCCTATCCGTGAGTCCCCTGACGTGGAGCCACGGCACGTTCGTCCTGACGCTGATGAAGTATCTCCAGAAACTCGAGGACCTCCATCGCTGCCCGACCTGCGGCCGGAGCGTCTTCCGGATGGATCGCGGCGGGCGATACCAGATCCGCAGCCATTCCTGGCTCCAGGCCCACCAGGTCTCCGAGGAAGACGAGCAGACGGCCGACCTCGTGACCGTCGGAACCTTCACCGACGACAGCCACCGCGTCACCCTCTCCGTCAACACGCGCGAATGTGTCGGGTGCGGCGTGTGCCTGGCCCGGTGCCAGCCGAAGATCTTCGAGATGTGCAACGACAAATCCTATATCAGCGTGCGCCGACTGGCCGCGTGCGTCCTGTGCCGCGAGTGCGAAACCTATTGCCCGATCGGCGTGGTCCACCTGAATGTGGAGCCGGTCGAAAATAAAGAGAGTCCAAAGTCCAAGGTCTAAAGTCCAAAAGTTTTTTGACTTTCGACCTTGGACTTGGGACTTTGGACTTTGGACCCGTTTTCCGGGGCTTTTCGATGCACCTGGACGCTCACACCCTTCGCGACCGCCAGCGGGCCTTGGGCCTTGAGTGGCTCCTGGCGGACGGCGCCGGCGGCTACGCCTCTTCGACCGTCCTGCTGTGCGGCACGCGGCGGTATCACGGCCTCTGGGTCCCCGCCCTGAAGCCGCCGGTGGACCGGCGCGTCATCCTCAGCCACTTCGACGAGCGCCTGACCACGGACGCCGGCGAGTTTTTTCTCTCGACGACCGAGTACGGCGAGGGATTCTTCCCCGACGGGTCGCCCATGGCGGAGTCGTTCGACCTCGATCCGCTGCCGCGGCTGGTGTCGCGCGCCGGGCCGGCCGCCGTCCAGCGCGAAGTGCTCCTCCTCCGCGGCGGCGCCGGCGTCTGCATCACCTACCGCATCCAGAGCCAGGGGCGCTGGACGCTTCGCCTCGGCCCGATGCTGGCCCTCAGGCCGATGCACCACCTGGAACACGAGCGCCGCGGAGTCCACGTAGCCGCGCTCCCAATGGAGACGCCGGGATTCCGTTGCCTTTCGGATGATATGCCGGGCATTTTCATCTGGGCCGATGGCGGGGCGGCCGCCGCCGCCGGCGCGGTCTGGTACTACGGCGTCCTCAGACGCGAGGAACGCCGACGCGGATTCGACTTCGTCGAGGACCTCCTCGCACCGGGATGGCTCACGTGGTCCGGCACGTCGGCCGCGGAGTTCCACGTGTTCTGCTCGATTGATCCGCCGCGGCCCATTGCCGTGGACGCCGAGCGACAGGCCCACGTCGCCCGCCGCGCCGACCTCGTCCGCTGCGCGGGGTCGCCGGCCTGCGCGCGTCTCGAGCGCCTTGCGGCCGCCGCCGACGCGTTTCTAGTCCGTCGGCGCGTCGGAAGCGAGGACCTGGCGTCCGTCATCGCCGGATACCACTGGTTCGGCGACTGGGGCCGCGACGCCCTCATCGCCCTGCCGGGCCTCGCAATGGAGACGGGGCGGCTTGAGGAGGCTGAGAGGGTGCTCCGCGCCTTCGCCTCCGCCACGTGCGATGGGCTCGTCCCGAACTGCTTCGCCGAGGAGACCGGCCGCCCGCAGTACAACGCCGTGGACGCGAGCCTGTGGTTCCTCCAGGCGGTCGCGGCGTATGCGAGCGCCGGCGGCCATGCGGGCTTCGTCCGCGAGCACCTCTGGCCCTCCGTCCGCCAGATCATAGACCGATACCGGCGCGGCACGGCGTTTGGCATCCACGCCGATGCGCGCGGCTTGATTGCGGCCGGCTCCCCCCAGACCCAACTTACGTGGATGGACGTCACCAGCCGCGGCCGGCCCGTCACGCCGCGCTACGGCAAGCCCGTCGAGATCAACGCCCTGTGGGCCTCGGGGCTGGCGCTCATGGACGACCTCGCGAGGCGTCTGGGCATCGAGTCGCCGACCTCGGCCGACGAAATCGGCCGCGTCCGCAAGTCCTTCGGCGACCTCTTCTGGAACCCCGACCGGTCGTGCCTGTACGATTGCATCTTGCCGGACGGGCGCAGCGACCCGACCATCCGCCCCAACCAGGTCCTGGCGGTCGGACTGCCGCACGCCCCGCTCTCGGGCGACCGCGCCAGGGCGGTCGTCCGGACCGTGCGCGAGCGGCTCCTCACGCCGCGAGGCCTGAGGACGCTCGCCCCCGATGAACCGGGTTACCGAGGCCGGTACGCCGGCGGACCGGACGAACGCGACGCGGCCTATCACCAGGGCACCGCGTGGCCGTGGCTCCTGGAGCCCTACGTGGACGCCGTCTTTGCAGTCGAGGACGCGCGGTGTGCCCGGGCCGAGGCCGGGCAGATTCTCGAGGGGCTCCTCGACTCGATGGAGGAGGCCGGCCTCGGACAGATCGCCGAGGTCTTCGACGGCGACCCGCCGCACAGGCCCGGCGGATGCATCGCCCAGGCCTGGAGCGTCGCGGCGGCCATCCATATATGGAAACGCCTGGAAGCCACGGGGGGCGTGCCTTGAGGCATTGCGGATTGCGGATTGAACGACAACTGGCAATGGCGCTCGCCCTGCTGGCCTTGCTTGGGATCACTTTGCCAGCCTCCGCCCAGGTCGAGGTCAGCGCAACGCTGGACCTGACCGACGGCTGGGCGCGGGCCGAGGCGTATGTGCCCGTGCGCCTGAAGATAACCAACCACCTGGGCGGCGACATTGAGGGGATAAGCGTTTCAAGCGGCGGACCCGTCGAGACGGTCGTGCCTTGGCGCATCGCGTCGGACCAGACCGATGCAAAGGTCGTGCCGGTCTATTATGCCGGCGGCGACCTGCGGCTGATGGTCATCCCGGACGGTTCCTTCCCAACAAGAGATTCGCCTGCCGCTGTCGCGACGCCGACCGTCAGGCCGCTGACGATGGATGAAGCACTGGTCGCGATTGCGGAAGGGCTGCCGGAACCTGATGAGGCGGCCCGCCGGATGCTCGCTGAGCGGCTTCGCGTCCAGTCGCTTCGCATCGTGCGGATGTCGAAAGATGTGCTTGCGACCGCGGTGCAGTGCGGCGCGATTGACGCCATCGTCTGCGACGCGCGGGCCGATGCTTTCCCGTCAGGCCGGGCCATGGTCGTCCGAATCGCCTCGACCCCTGCTGCCGATAAGCCGCAGGTCCAGATGGGGCCGGCCTTTCCGGCGGGAGCGGAGGCGGCCGTCCAACCCGAGACGTACCGGCTCCTGGCCTCCGAATCCTGGCCCGCCGAGAGCGGGCGATTGTGGCTCTGGCTGGGCGTCTTCAGCCTGGCCGCCGCCGTCACCGCGGCTCTGGTCCCGCGCCGGCGGATGCTGGTGGCCGCCGCCGCGCTCGTCGGCCTGGCGGCCGTCGCCGGTGTGCTGATATGGCTGCTCGTTGATCCTCACGCCGCGAGCCTCCGCCAGGCGCGAGTATTCTACGCGGCGCCTTCCCATACGGGCCGCATGGCCGGCCTTGCGCTTGTGGAACATTTCACGGCCGCCTCGACCCGCTCCGCCGCCGTGATGACCCCGCCGTTCGGCGTGAACCCCGCAGCGCCGCTGCCCCTGCCGGTCCTCCCATCATCCGAGGCCATTCTGGGCACTCAGATGATCTTGCGGTTGGGAGAGAACCCGCAGGTTCAGCCGATGCGGTCACAGGTCCTGATCCACACGCTGGCACCCGCCGCGCCGCCGCTCGCGCTTGGGGCTGAAAGCATCCGTTCCGACACGCTGAGCGCGCTCGCCCGGAGGCCGGATGTCATCGCAGCCCTCCTGGTGGAGGAAGACCGCGCGACGGATGCCTCCGGCCGCACGCAGACCGCTAGGGCGTGGGCGGTGGAGTGGAAATCGAGCGACGACGAGGGTCTAGCCTACGCCGGCCGCAGCCTCGCGTGGTGGGACAAGGCGCGACGCGAGGGCGACAAGCCGGCGCTCCTCGCGTGGTTCGCGGACCCCGCCTCCAGCATAGGCGACAAGGAAAGGCCCCGCCGTCTGCCCGCGCTTTTTGTTTACGCCGGTCTTTGAGAGCCGAGGCTCCTGGCGTGAGCAAAGAGCGCCAGTCCGAGCGCCACGGCATACGCCGCCAGCCCCACCGCGGCGTACCGGCAAACTTGTGCGCCTTGCTCGAAGTTCTTCCCCACGAGATACGATTCGTCTTTCACGACGTCCTCGTAGGTCTTGTGAGCGCAGTCGAAGTAAGAGACCGAGAGGAACCCCAGGAGCGCCGCCAGGATGAGCCAGGCGGGAAGCGCTCGCCGCAGGATTTGCGCCAGCGGAGCGACGGCGCCCTGGAGCGCCCGCCCGAGCGGACCCCGCAGGACGAGCGTGGTCAGGATCGCCAGCGCCACGCCGGCGCCGGCCACGGCGAAGTACGAAATGATGAGGTACTGCTCGTTGGTCATGAGCGGCTCGCTCAGCGGCTCTCGGGCTGACTCTCGGGCGGGCCTTCGCCCGCCGAAGTCCCGGCGCTCCAGGACGCAGGCGGGTCGCGGAACCGGCCCAGCGCCGCATAGACGATGGTGATGACGACCACGTAAAGCGCCAGGAAGATAACCACCGACCAGCAGACGTTGTCAATCTTGCCGGAGACTTTCCAGACGGCCTCCATGAAGGTCATCGTCGGCGGGGCCGACTTGTCCGACGCGCTGGACCCGGCGAGTTCCAGGATGGGGGCCCACGCCGCCAGGAGCATGACGACGATGAACGTGCGGGCGTAGAACGGTCGCGCGGCCCGCAGGACGGAGTTGGCCGCCAGGAGACGCCGCATCGGCGGATAGACGAGCAGGAACGCCGCCGCCGCAATCACGACCCCGATGCACAAGCCCGCCGCCGCCACGGCTTCATGAGTCTCCATGCGTGTTCTCCTTGAAAGTGTGCGGCGATTTTACCGCGCTTCCCGGAAGCCGCGCAAAAGAAAGTCGTCGCTCGCGGCGAATTGACAGGGGCGTGCGGGGCCGCTAGAATCCAGCGGCCGGTCGAAAGGAAAGCCGAAGTGGCGAAATTGGCAGACGCGCAGGATTCAAAATCCTGTCGGGCCTAAACCCGGTGGGGGTTCGACTCCCCCCTTCGGCACCACTTAAGTCTCACCAGATGAAGTAGTTACATCCTGCGCCGCAGAATCGCCCGTTTCGGCCGATTCGGGGGTGTTGCCAAATTGTTACCACTTTTCGCGCCGCCGACGGCGCGGGCGAGACCGTGTCAGAGGATAACGTTACGGACCACCATCCTGCCGCATGACAGGCGCATCGGCATCATCATGGGGTCTGTGAGGGTCCGGGTGCCGCGTTTTTACCCCGCCACCCGCCGCAGTTTTTACTCTGCCCCTTACAATCGCAAGAGGAGTGCCTCGTGACTCTGCGGGCCGTCATCTTCGGCATCATGCTGGGGCTGGTGATCGCGGCGGTCACGTATTTCAACGACAACGTTGTGCGTCAGACCTTCCTCATCGGCAACCTGCTGCCCATCGGCGTGTTCGGCGTGCTGGCGCTGCTGCTGATGGCCAACCTGGCCGTCCGGCGCCTCGGCCCTCTCTGGCCGATACGGCCGTCGGAACTGGCCGTCATCACCGCCATCGCGCTGGCGGTGTGCGGATGGCCGGGATCAGGCTTCTTCCGGACATTCACGACCAACCTTGCGATGCCTTCGCAACTCATCAAGGTTAACAGCAGTTGGCAGGCCGACCACGTCATGTCTTACGTGCCGGGCGGCTCGCCGCTTCTGGGTGACGGCCATGTACGCGACTGGCCGGTCCTGGCGAAGCGTCTGGCCGAGGCCGGCCGCCCGGATGCGCCGGCCCCGGAGGCCAAGGTCTGGCAACTCCTGCCCGACGCCACACGCTCGCTTATCCTGGAACTGGCACGGACGGGCCAGGTGGAGGACGCCGTCCGCCCGGACCTCCTGAAGGGCCTGAACCATGTTCTCGGGAACCCGGAGTTCTACCGGACGTTCCCCGCGGACCGCATGCCGGAGAGGGTCCGGGCGCTTTTGCGGGAGCGCACCGACCTTGCGGCCCGACGCGAGGCCCTGGATTCCGAGTGCCGGGACCTGGCCAAGCAGCGCGACCGCCTGGCGGCGGAGAAGAAGGAGCCGCTTGCCGCACTGGAGCGCGAGCGGGCGGCCTTGCTGGCATCGCACGATACGTCGGCCGAGGGCGCGGCCAAATTGATGGACGTGGAGCGGCGGGTCAATGAACTCCTCAAGGGATCCAACGCCCTGGACCAGCAGATCCAACCGCGAGCGCGGACCATCCAGTCTCTGGACAGGCGCATCGGCTCGGGCAACGAGGTCGGCAAGATTGAGGTGCAGGCCAACCGGCTGCTTCTGGTGTTGCTGTACCCGGCCGAGATCGCCCTGCCGCCGGAAGGCGACGGCGTCATTCTGGCCGGCGGCGATCCCGACCCTTTTACCGTGGATACCCTGCTGCAGGGCTGGTACGGCGAGAAGCATCTGGGCGTCACGGACCTGCCGTG
>Ga0315275_10001285_pt1 | contig 21962 bp, 24 predicted proteins | sample YL17G03_0_MG_FD_205557 | JGI IMG/M metagenome (GOLD analysis project Ga0315275, IMG submission 205557) | Sediment microbial communities from Yellowstone Lake, YNP, Wyoming, USA - YL17G03_0 | ecosystem: Environmental > Aquatic > Freshwater > Lake > Sediment | place: USA: Wyoming | collected...
TCGGATAAACCTGATATTCCGGCTCGCCAATCTTTTAGTTGTCTCCTTGCTTTTTGAGCACACACTCTGGTAAGGAGACAATGTACCTTAGATCTTTCGGTCATCGGTACATCCTGTTTTGGAGAAGGTTTTCTACAGAGCAAATTTTTTAACAATCTTTTCCCTTTTCTTGTATTCTTCATGACAAAAGAGAACAACGAGCTTCTTTCCCCTAAAACAAACAAATTACACACGTGATCCTAGGACCCAGCTGAAAAAGCTGTTATAGCACATATGCGCTGATTATACGGGGTAATATTTATTAATCATGTGCTGGATGAATTCTCATGGCAGAACCTGTTGATGCGATACGGGCGTTTCACAATGCGTTCAGGAATGATATGGAGCGTATCGATTCCGCCGCGTTAGACTCAGCAAAGGGAAAGGAAGGTCTCACTGTTACCATCGAGCGATTTCGGTTCTTTAACGAAATGCTGGTCTGGCATGCCACGGGTTAGCTGTCTTTCCCGCACTCGAGAATGTTGCTCTCCTGGTTGCTGAAGCATATGTGAAAGATCACCGTGGTCTGGACTCCGCATTTGACGAATTGAGTATGTCGTATTCTGCACGCGATGCTTTAAAAACTGCCCGGGCTACTGCTGTATTCCGTTTTCATCTGGGTATACACCTGGACAAGGAAGACACTCATCTTTACCGGATTTTCAGGGAACGAATCTCCTTGCCCGAGCAAGGGAAGGCGTTGGGTATTATGGCCAGCATGATTCCCCGGGACCGGTTCCCGGAAATGGTAGCATGGATGTTCCCCTTAATCGGGCATAATGATCGTGAGAATATGACCTGCATCTGGCAGATGATGATGCCTGCCCCTGCCTTCGATGGTGTAAAGGACCTCATCAAAAAGTCCATTGGCAACGACTGGGCTGAACTCACCCGTCGCATTCCAACATTATAAAATCTATCCTCAACTGACAAAACATCTCCAAATCTTTTAAAACAATTCCCGGATTCAGTTGAATAGAATGAATCTAACCTGACCTCTCACCTTTGAGATTGGGTCGGAAGAAAACCATTGCCGATTTTTATTTCTCACTATAGGTCGCCGATCACATCAAGCTATATACCGCCTGCTCTTCCCCGATATCTTCGTTCCACAACTCCGGTTTTGCAGCGATGAAATCCCGCATCATGGAGATGCACTCCTCATTATTCAGGATAACCAGTTCTACACCCCGTGAGCGCAGGTAGTCCTCCGGTCCCCGGAAGGTGGTATGTTCTCCAATAACAATCCTTGGGATTTTGTACAGCAGGGCTGCGCCGCTGCACATGTCGCACGGCGAGAGCGTTGAATACAGCGTCGTCCGATGATAATCTCTGGGCTTGAGCCTGCCTGCATGTTCAAGGCAATCCATCTCGGCGTGTAAAATGGCGCTGCCCTTCTGCACCCGGCGATTGTGTCCCCGCCCTATGATTTTGCCGTCAATCGCCAGCACCGCACCGATAGGAATGCCACCTTCAGCCATTCCGAATCTGGCTTCTTCGATTGCGGCTTGCATGAATTCATCCATTGTACTGTCTCCATTTTATTGGAAATTGACTATTGATCATTGACCAACATCGGGAACCCCGGCTCCTTCACCATGTGATCAATCGTGCGTTTGTACTCCAGCATCCGGTGCTCGGGATTTTACTGTTCAATACTACCTCTTCACGTTTTAGCCCTTCTTTTTATTTCGGGATCATTCCGCCTGTTTTCCGATCCGGTCTTTTAAAAATTCTGACTTACAAAAAAAAGTGAATTACTTTTCCACCTTTGCAAGTTCACCGGTCAGATCCTGCGAGAGGTCGACACCCGTAAATGCACCGCTTGTCGGGAGGACCATCTTAAATTCCGGTGTAATATCATACTCTACCGCAGTGTTTCCTGGTACGGTAAAATCGAGAATATGGCCGCCGGCCTGACGGTCGTCGCTGATGAAATGGAGGTGATAGCCCTCAACATTGAGCCCCCGGAAAAAAACCGGGGTGTAGAACCCGACGACAGTTCCCATCGTATCATGGTACGTATAGACCGACTGGTTTTTTGCCGCTTCGGCCAGCGTGGGGTAAGGTTTGTGCTGGGCCGGAATTGCCCGCACCTTCATAAAGGGGAAAGTCCCATGCATCCGCACTGCATAGACCATGTTCTGCGAAGGCAGCTGACTGCTCATCGTGTACGAGAACACCGAGAAGTTCATCGCCGTTCCGGTAGTGACACTATAGTCGCGATCGAAATACGTCACCGTAGCAAGGGGAGTTGTGACATCATCACCGACCCGGTAGATGCGACCATCTGCCTTTGCCTGGTAGACGATCCCGTCCAGCACTATCATCTCACCTTCCAGGGCATCGAAGGTGCCGATCCCAAAATCACCGTGCTGTTTTAATTCTGCGAGCGGCTGGACTCCATCAAAGACACCTTGCATCAGGGCATCGATGGTCGAGACCTGGTAGAGCGTCTCCCGGTCCAGCGGAACGGTGGTATCCTCACTAAACCGGGTATACACAGATGCCGCGAAGAATACCAGTACGATAGCAAGCCCGACGCCAAGAAAAAATTTCAACGTATCCATGATACCAACGAATCATCTCAGGGAAATAAAAAGGTGGTGATGATATGAAAACGGAGGGAAATACCGTATTTATTGCTCTCACAGGAGGATCCGCCAGTCCCAATCTGGCTTCTTCTATTGCGTTTTGCATGAATTCATTCAGTGTATTGTTCCCCCCGTATCATAACAATTAACAATTGACCACGGGTCACTGGCTCTTGACCAACGCCGGGAACCCTGTCTCCTTCACTTCGTTCTTAAATGTACGTTTGCATATATTCGCTCTTCAATTTCGACGGACCTTTTACTATCTCTCCCTGAGACATGGAATACAAAAACAAGTCTACTATATTTATGTATCTCAACGCAGATCACCCTCTATAGGCCAGCATATGTCACATCGGGGAAATTGACCCTTATCATTATTGAGACCATAAAAGATGCTGCAAAAAGAGATGCCTCCAGGAGAACAGATCATCTGAGCAATTGGGGAAAATGGGACGTTGTTGATAGTATTACGGCCCCGTATTGAGAGAAGTCCCGTGAATTCCCGGCGGCACATTTCGAACCGTTTTAATATTTAAACAACGACGATCCGTGTTACCATGCGACCCCCTGATCTCGAATATGCTGCTGATGACAAGCCGCCGTTTCCCGTTATTTTCCTTCTCGGCCTCCAGCATACGGGCATTGTTGCTACCGCATTCATCTTTCCGATCCTTGTCGCCAGGGCCGCTGGCATTGAGGCCGGTGCTACAGCATTCTTCGTCTCAATGTCGATGCTCGCAAATGGTATTGCAACCATATTCCAGTCGATAAAACACCCGGAATTCGGGTCAGGGTACCTCATTCCCCGGGTCGCCGGACCGAATTACGTCTCGGCCTCGATCCTTGCCCTCCAGACAGGCGGGCTCTCGCTTCTCTGCGGGATGACTGCCCTGTCCGGGGCGTTGCAGGTTGCCCTCTCACGGATCGTCCACCGGCTCCGCATCCTCTTTCCGGTCGAAGTGACGGGCCTTGTAATTATGATGCTTGGGGTCGCCGTCATACCCTATGCACTGCCGAACTTCTTTGGCATGTCTGGAGTGGATTCGACGCCATCGGCGATGGCAACTTCGATCTCGGTTATCACGCTCGCGGTCACCGTAGGGATAACCGTCTGGGGCAGAGGGCAGCTCAGGCTATTCCCGGTCATTATCGGGATGGCTGTCGGCTACGCACTCTGTATTGTGGTCGGGCTTGCAGGTGTCGATCCGTTCGGGCAGATCACGGCATCGCCGCTCGTAGCACTTCCCGATGTACAATACTTCGGTCTCTCCTTCGATCCAATCCTGATTATTCCGTTCGGGATTGCGGCCATCGTGACTTTTGTAAAGAGCGTTGGCGAGTTCTCGATCTGCCAGCGCATCAACGATACGGAATGGAAACGGCCGGATATGATGAACATCCGGTCCGGACTCTTTGCGGACGGGATCGCGACCTGCCTTGGCGGCCTGTTCGGGGGTATGGGGCAGACCGGGTCATCGTCGAACATCGGCCTCTCGATTGCAACCCGAGCCACGAGCAGGTACATCGGATTTATGACCGGCGGTATCCTGATCGTGCTTGCCTTCCTGCCCATCCTTGCAACGGTCTTTATCATCATGCCGGGCCCGGTGATTGGCGGGACGCTCATTTATGTTGCTGGTTTCATCATCGTGGGCGGTTTCCAGACGATCACGACCCGGATGCTGGATTCGCGGAAGATCTTTGTGATCGGGATCTCGTTCATATTCGGGATCAGCGTCTATATCCTCCCCGATGCCTATGCAGGTGTTTCCGCCCTGATCCGCCCGCTCTTTGATTCAGCGCTCTCGCTCACGACGGTTATTGCTATCGTCCTGAACCTTGTAATGCGGATTGGGATAAAAAAGAAGATCACGGTGACTATCGACAGGGCGGCCAGCATCTCGGACCAGGTCTTTACCCTGATGGAACGACAGGGGGAGAAATGGGCTGCACGGAGGGAAGTGATCCAGCGGATGGCGATGGCACTGACCGAAGCCTGCGAGCAGGTGGTTGATCAGGTGTCATCCTCCGGCCCAGTGGCGATATCGGTGTCATTCGATGAGTATAATCTTGATGCCGAAGTCTCGTATACCGGCATGCCCCTTCCGCTACCCGAGAAGCGCCCTGGCGACGAGGAGATCCTCAACGATCCGTCTGCGATGATCCGGCTCGCAGGATTCCTGATACGCAGCCATGCGGACAAAGTGAACTCGTCGGCATCGGGCGGGATGGCGGTGCTGAAGATCCATATGGAGCACTGAAAGGTCGGGATTGGCGCACTGCGACGCAATCTGACCGGGAACCCGCATGAGTGGTCCCTTCTGAACCCCCGGAATCAAAGCGACGGCCGTACTATAACTCATCTATCAGGTCCCTTTGATCACCAGCAGCGTGATGTCATCGAACTGGGCGTTCATCGCGATTCGAAAAGTCCCTGCTGCCAATGAACTGCCGGGGGCCCCTCATTAAGTATTGATGATACGCGACCTAAATGATTGTGGATCCGGCCGAAGGAAGGCTATGATGAAAACTTCGGTGGCAGACCTTTTCCAGAGCCAAGCCACCAGTCCTCATCTACCTTTTCCATATCCCCGTTTGATTCAACTGCCCGGTTGTGTGCGGGATTGATGTAATAAAACCTGACAAACCTGTAGCGTTGCGTCCTATATCTATAACTTGCCGGACATACGAGGTGCCAAACGCGCGTCAGGTTCGGCAAGCTGGTTCGCCCCATCTTTTCCGGGTCGAACCGGTGGACGAGGGTAAGGCCGTCGAAAAAAAGTTGGTTGTCTGGCATGATACTACAATACCCCCGGTAGGAATGCACCGTGCAGCCATCAGCAGCCCTTTTACACTTTATTTGTGAGGCGGTTTATTGGACCAAAGACCGTGGAGATTGCAGTACGTTCGTACTTTGACATCCTTTGAAGGAACGGGGAACGAAACCTCGGGTTTGTCACCGGGCTTTAACCCCTTCACGTATATAGAGAGGCCGGATATCACCTCGATCCATTCGATGAAGTGTGTAGCCTCCATGGGGTGTGGTATAGAACCTACCTTTACAATGATCCCATCACCGCTCTTCTCTACCACGGGGATATGCTTCTCGGTGCTGGCATCAACCTTGTTTTCAATTTGTTGAACCATCGGCCTCCCGCAGCAGACTAGCTGGCCTGTACCCTCATGGGCGATCATCACAATTTTGCCGCAGTTTGTGCATTTGAAAATTTCAAGCATTCTTATTATCTCCTGTCCAATGGATCCTCACCTGAAAATGTGATAAATGTTCCTAAATAGCCTTTCTTCATCTTATACCCGATTCGTAGGGAATGAAAACTTCATCAGTGTACTCCTCTTTTACTATAACCTCCCTTAACCCGGGAACTCGCATCCCGCCCCCTCTTTACCATTCATTGCAAATGATGGAGGGTCATTTTAGTATGAAAAGTGGCTGCACTGTTCAATCGATCGAATAACTCATGTAAATTGATCGATGATGCTAACAAACTACACTTTCATGAACCATGCAGAGATCAATCATGGCGTAGTAAGTCTCGTCTATCAGGTCCCTTTGACCACCAGCAGCGTGATGTCATCGAACTGGGGCATGTCCCCGGTGAACTCCAGGACACCCGATAAGATCCGGTCAAGGATCTCCTGTGCCGGAAGCCGGGCGTTTTTCCTTATGATCGCGTTGAGCCGGTCTTCCCCGAATAACTCTTCCTTTGTATTGATCGACTCCGTGACGCCGTCGGTGTACATTACGATGACATCACCCGGACCGATCGACAGGGTCCGGGAAGAATACTCCCGGTTCTCGACTGCACCGAGCACAATTCCGGTGGGCAGGAGCTCCTCGAGAGTTCCGTCCCGGCTCCGGAATACCACCGGGGGGTTGTGGCCGGCATTGACATAGGTCAGGGTCCGGTCATTTTCTCTCAACGTTCCAAAAAAGAGGGTGACAAACATGCCGGACTTTGAATCCTGGGTTATGATATTGTTAGAATCATAGATCGCTTTTGCCGGGTCGCGGTGCCAGAGCGCATTTACCCGGACCACAATACGGCATAATGCCATAAAGAGGGCTGCCGGTACGCCTTTTCCGGAAACATCGGCAATAAGGAGGCCGAGTGTCCCTTTGTCAAGGGCGATGATTTCAAAGGGGATCACATCAAAGAAATCGCCGCCGACTTCCTTTGCCATAACGGTCCGGGCAGCAATATCGAACCCCTTAATCTGGGGGATCACCTCCGGCATGAAGCTCTTCTGGATCTCTGCGGCAATCTGGAGTTCAGCGTTCGAACGGGCAAGCCGCCCTTCCATCTCGCGGCGCTCAGTGATGTCGCGGATCGTCTCGATAGCTCCGGTGACATTTCCCTGCGGATCATACAGCGGACTTGCCTTGGCCCAGAAGTACCTGCCTGACCTGCCCCGCAGGTTGGGGATGAACGTGTCCACGACAAGCGTATCCCCCTCCCTTTGCACATGGGTATAAAGGCGCTCTACATCAGCCTCCGGCATGAGGATGAGGTTTGCCAGCATGGGTCTTCGCTCATTGTAAAACGGGAGTGAATATTCAAAATCCCCTTTTCCGATCATGGATGCCGCGGGAATGCCGGCTAATTCCTCCATTTCCTTGTTCCACGTTATAACAACGCCTTCCCTGTTAATGGCAAACGTAGCATCCGGGAGAAAACTGATGATATCTTCAAGACTCCGGTGGGACCGGACGATCTCCTGTTCGGCACGTTTTCGATCGGTAATGTCCCTTATCGTCTCGATAGCTCCGGTGATATTTCCCTGCGGATCGTATAGTGGGCTCGCCTTGGCCCAGAGGTACACCCCGCCCGGGCGGAAGTCCGGAATGAAGATATCGACAACAAGAGTGTCACCGATCCGTTGTACGGAATCATACCGTTTCTCGATCTCGGTCTCGGGCATGAAGATGAGGTTTACTAGAATCGGTTTGCGTTCCTTGTAAAACGGGAGAGAATACTCGTAGTTGCCCCTCCCCAGCATGGACTCTGCAGGTACCCCGGTCAGCGCTTCCATCGCATTGTTCCAAGCGATTACCTTGCCGTCCAGATCGATGACCAGCGTTGCATCAGGCAAGAAGTCGATGATTTCCTCCATTTCACGGGTAGTCCGGACGATCTCCTGTTCGGCACGTTTTCGGTCGGTAATGTCCCTTATCGTCTCGATTGCTCCGGAGATATTTCCCTGCAGATCGTATAGTGGGCTCGCTTTGGCCCAGAAGAACACCCCGCCCGGCTGGAAGTCCGGAATGAAGATGTCGACAACAAGGGTGTTCCCGATCCGTTGTACAGAATTATACCGTTTCTCGATCTCGACTTCGGGCATGAATATCAGGTTGGCAAGCATCGTTTTGCGTTCCCTGTAAAACGGGAGAGCATATTCGTAGTTGCCCTTCCCCAGTATGGACTCTGCCGGAATACCGGTCAACGCTACCATCGCCTTATTCCACGCGATTACCCTGCCGTCCGGATCGATGACAAATGTAGCATCCGGCAAGAAGTCAATTATTTCGTCATGAAAAGTCCGGCTTTGGGGTTCCATTCTCCTGCACCTATGCAGGAATATGCCCCGATCGGGTATGAAGATTCTTCCTCTTCACTTTTCGCTGGTCGGGACGACACAGACAATACTGCCGGGAATCTTTTTCTCGATTGAAATTTTCAGCGAATCTATAAAGTCCTGAACATCCCCCATCTTCTGTTCAGATTCGAATCCCAGTGAGATCTCAATATGGATGTGGCTTCCGGACCTGCGAGACCTGACCCCGTGGAAAGCATTGTATTTATCAAACCTTTCGGTCAGTTCCCTCAGGATGACAATCTGGTACTCCTCTTCCAGCGTCTTATCGACAAGGTCCGGAAGGGAAGAAGAGATCTCCTTGTATCCAGCATGGAGAAGGAACCCGATGATCACAAATGAGACGACCGGATCGATATATTCTATCCCTGCATGTCCATAGAGACCAAACGAAAGGAGCAGTGCAAGGAGGACAGAGATGTCAACAAAGGTCTTGGCCCTCCGGAGCCTCCATTGTGATTCCATTATGGGGGAGGGATCGTGCCCTCTGCAATTCGGTAATTCTTACGCCACTGGTAGGCATCGACGATGCTGATCACGAAAATGAGGGCAATGCTCAGCAAGGCACCTTCCGGCTGGAGCGGTTCAGGGTGAAAGAGCCGTGTGAACGTGAAGAATATGATAATAAAGAGGGAGACCAGCATCACTGCGCCCGTAGTGATCCGTGTTATGGTCTCGAACTTTCCCATCCCGAAATCGTACGAGAACTGCCCGGCCTTCCTCATCTTACGGATCACAAAGTAGGCAAAGAACGTTGCGAGGATCTCGTTTCCGCATTTCGTAACATCGGCAAACAGGGTGACAGAACCGGTAAGGATAGCCGCGATAACCTCGGGGAGCCAGATGAGGATGTCAGAGCAGAGGCTGGTCAAAACCGTCCGCTGCCGGGATTCGGCAGGTGAGGTCTCACCCGCCCCCACATCCGGGGAATGGGTCGTATCGCTGGCCATGTAATATACCGGATATTGTCACGATTCGGTTATAAACACTTCATGCTATTCCTGAAATCTGTTTTTTGGCGGTGCTGATAGACGACGTTTAACATGGGGTTGGACACACTTTTTTATGTTGTTCCCTGAAAAAGGACATTCCAGACCGCACGCACTTCCCGGAATTGTTAAGTAATGTAATAGGGTTGGTTCTTTTATTTGCGCTCTAATAAGGGTTTATTTCACCTGATGAAACTCATGGATCCCGACAACCCTTCTGTTAGTAGTTACAAATCAATCCGGTAGCATTATTATACATTAACCCGGGAAATATACCGTAAATAGGAACGGGGATTGCATGGTTCTTGACATTTCCACGATTAACGGTATAATCATTATTACCCTTGTCCGGCGTTTAGATGCTGACAGTGCAGCGGCAATTGAAGATGAATTAAAAAAAATTGCAGAACAATGCCCGGAACGGGTTCTCTTTGATTTTTCAAAGACCGAGTATATCGCAAGTGCAGGACTAAGGGTGCTGCTCATTACGACGCGTTCGCTCCTCAAAACGGGAGGAACCGTCGCCCTTTCGTCCCTCTCCCCGCAGGTCAGGCGGGTCTTTGAAATCGCCGGATTCACAACAATTTTTTCCATCTTTGGTTCGCGGGAAGAGGTTCACTATTGTCCGGCAGGAAGGATGGATAGGATTATCTTGAGAAACTGCTGACACTAAGTTACGAGGGAAACAGCGTGGATATTAAGGCCGCAAACCGTAACGGGAACACTATTCTGTCCGTCAATGGCAGAATTGATACATTAACGGCACCGGAACTTGAACAGGCAATCAACATGGAAATCGGGCGGGAGAACAAGAAGATCCTGCTCGACTTTTCCGGGGTCTCGTATATCAGCAGCGGTGGCCTCCGGGTGCTGCTTGCGACCGCCAAGAAGCTGAAAAATCCCGGCGATAAATTCGGCATCTGCAGCCTCCAGCCCGATGTTTTAAAGGTCTTCAGGCTCGCCGGATTCACCTCTATCTTCTCTATCTACCAGTCCGAGGGAGAAGCGCTTGCCACCTGGTGATGGCCAGCCTGACTCCCTCACGTGGCAACCGGTCCCGGGTGCGCCGGGAGCAGCACTCTATCCCCTGATCCGGAAGATCGACGCCATATCTTCCAATTCCTACATCCTCTCCACGCCCGACGTCATTATCCTGATTGACCCCGGCGGGCTGCCCGAACAGGCAGAACACCTGGTCAGGGTTATCGGCACATGCCGGGCCGAGAACGACCGCCCGCTCTTTGTGTTTCTGACGCATGCCCATACCGATCATTTTGTCGGTATCCAGGCAGACCCTGCATTTGCCCATTCTGATACTGCGGTCTTCGCGGTTCAGCAGGGAGGGGCGTGCGCCCTTGAATCCGGGGATACCACTGTCACGCTGTCTGACCTGATGCAGGCACCGTTCTTCCCGATGAAGGTCGGGCTTCATCTCTTTTCCCAGGAACGGCCTGATCTTTGTTCAGAAGACATGAGTTTTCCGAATGGTGCCCGGATCACCATTACCCGGGACCAGACAGGTCCCGCGGGACTCCCCTGCGAGCGGATAGAGTTCGGGCAAGGACCTGCACTCGTCATTTACTACACACCCGGTCACAGCCCGGACAGCATCTGCCTGCAGATCGGGGAGCTTCTTTTTACCGGGGACCTCCTGTTTGCGGCAAGCCCGGGAATAGCCGGCCTGACCGGGTGGTCGCAGGAAACCCTCATTCATTCGCTGGGCGCTGTGGAGACGCTTATCGCCAAAGGAGGTATACGGCTTGTCTACTCCGGGCACGGTCGGGTGATCCCTGCTGCGGATGCCCTGCGGATGCTCTCGGCGGTCAGGGCTGATGCCCGCGGCCTGGCCAATATCGCCGAGATGGAACCTAATCGGGCGGCCCGAACTGCTGCATTTGCGGGGGACTGCATGGAGCAAGTGAATGAGCTCTTCACGATCATGTCAGGACGCCTCCAGTATGTCTCTTTTATCCTAGACGAGCTCGGCGAATCAGGCATAGCAGACCAGTCATCCACGCTCATCCGGGGTGACATGATTGATGAACTGCTGGAAGCCTTCCATAATTTTGCAGAAGAACAACGGCACGGGCAGGATATCCCGATCCACCTTGTCCTCAAGGCCGGGCAGGTGATCGCAAAGCTCGAACGGACATTTAACCGGGCCGAACTCACGACCATCATCGACCCTTCCCTTGTCCGCCGTGCAGGCCGGCTCCTTTCGGACTACACGACGATGCTCCGCGGGTTCACCCCACCAAGTGAGTGCTCAGACTGCGATCTCATACCATTGATAGAAGCAGTCGTTACCGGGCTTTCGGTCCCTCCCTTTTCTGATGAGGAGGTACTCTCCAGTGCCGATGATGACACGGCGTTCTCCCGTATCCTGCTCGCCCGTATCGGGACACCGCCCTTGCTTGCGGACGTGGAAGCCACTGTGCTGGCCGAAGGTGACTCGTTACATGCCTGCATCGACCGCGAACATTTCACCGACCTGCTGACCTATATCCTTGAGGACCTGGTCGGGACCGGAGCGGACAAGGTTGAGATCCGCACGAGGCAGACGGGCAGGAATGCGGTGGTCACTGTTGCCGGCAATGTGCTTTCACCGGCCACGCTTCATGAACGCCGGACCTGGCGATTTCTCCGGGGGCTCGCAGAGCGGGCCGGAGGAACGCTGGCGGTCCATGAACATGATGGGATACAGCGGTTCGAGTTCACCGCAATAGCAGTATGAAAGCCGTTGCCTCAACCGGAGAATTGGGGGATATCAGACGGATCCTGCCCAGAGTTTTGCACCAAACCATGATTGAATGTCCCGGGTGCCGGTTAAAACTTCCCGATCAGCATCTTGACCTCCCTGACCGGGCTAATGCTTCAGGCGAGTGCCTGCAGGTATATTCCGACCTGCAGTGTTACACGGTTGCAAAGCAGGATCCCGGGTTCATCCACCAGCACGTGGTTGACACGTACGCTGCGCAGCATGCGGGTGGATCAACCCGTACCATTACAGTTGCATTTGGCCTGATCGGGTTATACCTTGCAATGGAGAAAGGATATACTGGCAAACGGGTGCAGCTGGCTCATATGAGAATTGCGAAGTTCCGAAAAGTCTGGCCCCGGCTGGAACCCCCCAGACAGCCTGCAATCCTGACCGTCATGGATGTGCTTCACGTGGGGACCGATGAGGAAAAAGATGTAATGATCAGGAAATGGATGACAGCGGTATGGGGGAGTTGGGCGGACAGGCATTGGTGGGCCCGGACGACGACCGATGAGCTGCTCAATTTTTCCAGAAAATAAGACTCTTGATCCGGTTATCTCTGGTCAATTGAGTTATTCCATTCGTTCTAACACCGATCAATTTTTTATTGTTGGTGAATAAGAATCCGTACACGCATGAATAGGATTTCGCTTCGTTTTCAGATATATATCGCCGTGTTTCTGTGCGTAATTATTGGCGGAATGATCGCGCTGATGTTCGAGGAGGGCTTCTCTCCTCTTGATGCTCTCTATTTCCTCATCGTCACCATCGCAACCGTGGGTTACGGTGACCTGTATCCTGTAACCCCTCTGGGAAAAGTGACCGTTATCATCATCATCATCCTTGGGGTGGGTGTTTTTATCGGTCTTGTTGCAAATTCAATTGAATACCTTATCGATAAACGGGAACGTGCTGAGCGCTTAAAAAAGTTGAATATGATTATCGGGGTTCTTTTTTCTGAACTGGGAATCCGGCTGCTCAGGTTGTTTGGCGAAAAGGACCCGGCTATTGGCGAGATACGGGCAGCTCTTGTAGTTAAGGATGCATGGTCGGAAGATGATTTTAAAAATGCGTTCGGGTTACTGAACAACCATTCCTACGCAGTTAAAAGTCAGGATTTCAATCTCGAGAGCCTGCGGGATCGCCTTAAAAAGCGCGAGGACTTCATGATCCGGTTGCTGGAAAACCCTGAACTGCTCGAGCATGAGGCATTCACCGAACTTATGCAGGCCTTATTCCACCTGAACGAGGAACTGGTCATCCGCGAATGGCTCACCGACCTGCCCCAGACCGATTATGACCACCTTTCCGTCGATATTAACCGGGCGTACCGGCACCTTGCACTTGTATGGCTGGGATATATGCAGCACCTGAAAGCGAATTACCCCTATCTCTTCTCGCTGGCAATGAGGGTCAACCCGTTCGATGTGAACGCGTCACCGATCGTGCGGTGATGCGGGATTTCACCGTTCAGTGAGTTCATCCTGATGCAGGCAGGTAGTACACAGTGTGAGTTTTTGTTCTTAATGTTAAATCCGTTGATGGCAGCCCATGTGCTCAACAGGTTAGATCCTTTAATAGGAAAATTTTTTTTGATTATTCCAGCACTGCCAGAATATTTTCACAACAGGGAAAATCTGTTATAGCCTTGACTGGAGAACCTGTGGCAGGCTGAAGCCTGACAAGCTTCCGCAACTGTTTTTTTGATATGCGGGCAGTCTCCTCGAGTTCGCCAAGCACATCAACGATGGCCAGTCTTCTCGTTGTAGTTGCGATATTGAACGCAGCGTTCACATCTGCATGTGCCACATAGCCGCAGTGGGGGCATTCGAATCGTTTCCGGAACCGCCTTCCATAATTCCCGCAACGACTGCACCGTTTCGACGTGTATGCAGGATTTACATAGATGACATTGATCCCCCGGTCGTTCGCCCGTTTCTCCACCAGCCGCTGGAGGGAGTAAAACGAACCGTTATCAAAGGAGAAATCATACAGTCCCTTTGCGTTGTCAGGGAGAGAGTAACGTGTGGAAAAGAGCTTTTCGAATTTAATACCCGACCCGAGCGATTCTGCAAAGGAAACGATCTGGCGGGAGATGGAATTGATGGCTGTTTTGAAATTTTTCCGTTCGCGGGTTTTAAACTTTTTAAGTTTCCAGAGTTTGCCTTCTTTCCATAATTTCGTGCAGTTTTTCAATGAATGACTGTGGTTATAGTGGATATTTTTTCCCAGTTTCATCACTTTCCCGCTCACGGGATCGGCTGCGACCGCCACGTGGCCGGTCGTGTTCAGATCAACACCGATCCAGCGGGGTGATATGATTGTGGCTGGATGAACTTCGATCACCTTCCCATCTTTTCATAATTCAACCGCTGTACGAAATGTCAGTCGAGTAAAACGAGTCCTGGTGTGTGTCCTCCTTTCCAAATAGTCAATAATCAACTGAAATGGAATATATCTTTTGGTCAAAACCGGCCCGGATTAAAAAAAGAATGATGTACCATGATCTTTTACTTCTCTCAACGAAATTACTCAGGCTATGACAATATAGGCAACCAGCGACAGGAGGAATGCCAGGAGGAGCATCGCAAGGGAAAGCGGTGCAACAAAGATGAGCATTGCATTTACCGTGCTGGCTAGCTGGGAGATCCGGTTAGAGCCAAAGACGACGATATGCTCACAATGTGCAGTGGTCCCTGCAACTTCTGATGGTGCAAGATCATCCAGTGCAGCCTGGAGTGCCTGCATCACAAACGGCAGGAATTCAGAAGCCCCCACATGCATCCCCACCGGATTTTTACCCGTGATTGTATTCACGACATGTGAATCGGTCGTCATCACTTCTGCATGATCAACGACTTTCAGGACCTGTTCCAGCAGTGCTTCACGCATCCCTTCTGCCATATTGTTGCCATCGATGAGAATATAGGCGGTGCGCTGTCCGTCAACATCGACAACGAGGACCTGGATGCCCAGGTCCCCGAATCCCTGTTCCCTGCTGAACGGCAAAGCATGGTGACTGACGCCGATGCGGAACGGGTACAGCGGTATTGTGCGGCATTTGTCCATCGATTCCAGCGATGCCTGCTGGTACTCGGTTGCTGTCAGCGTTGCCAGGAGTACCGGAGAAGAGAGATCCGTCATGCAGTTGTGCGCATCCACGACAGCGACATGGGGGAACCAGCGGTGTCCCTCTGCCATGATGGTCATACCGATCGAAAAATCAACGTCTTCAGTCCGCTGGGGGGAACGGCTCGTCACCAGAAGAACAGAGTCACCGAATCTCTGGTAGAGGACCTGTACGGAACCAAAGGTGAAGCGCCCCGATCTCCCGGCGACACCGGAGTAGACGATCTTCTCACGCGATTTCTGCAGTGCATCAATGACCTTATCAATTTCGGTCTCTGAAACGAGATTGAAGTCATGGGTAGCGCACCCGTGTGCAACAAGAGTCTCGTCTTCAAGACTGTCATGCAATACCTTGGGAAGATTGCCCCCGCCGATCTCACCCATGGGGCCTGGGTGCAGGTTAGGGACAGTGAAAATAATTGATTTATCGTCAGCCCGGCGGAAAAAGAAGCTCACCTGGGGGACAAATATCTCCTCACCGATCTCACGGAAGAAATTTTCCATTCCTTTTGAGGATCCGTCCGTCATGTGTGCGATAAATGCATTGATGAAAGCAAGCCCGCGTATTTTAAATGCACGCCGGAGCGGGCGTTCTATCATCCAGATAAGGATAGCAAACCCGAGGCCGAAGACAACATGAAGTACCAGTGCAAGGATACCGAATGATGGCGAGAAGAGGAGCATACCGGCAAGTATGCCGACACTGCTCTGGGTGAACGCCGGGACAAGCATACGCGGAACCCGGTAATCGGCAATTGCTACCAGTACAAAAAGCCGGAGTCCAAAGACAAATCCCAGCGAGATTGCATAGAACAGGGGAATGAGCTTGACCGATGAGGCGAGTGCGATAAATGTTATGATCACCCCAAAGACCGTACTGGAAAGGGCGAGGAGTGCTGACCGGTTCCAGGTCATTGTTTTCCCGGTATATTCGATAATCGGTTTTGTCAGGGCGAGAGCTGCTATTGCAGGGAGCGTGAAAGCCAGGGTACCCGAAAATGGCAAGGCTGAAAAGGGCAGGATCACCCATGCCCGGACACCCGCACCATCGATAAGAAGACCCAGCAGGACAATGAGGAACAGCGAACGTTTCCATGAAGGAGCAGTGAAAATAAAACGGGTGAGCTGACCCAGTTTCACATCACCGCCCTGGGCCATCAGGAAAACCCCCCAAGAACCAACTCGTGCCGATCAGGAGATGAATGGATTTCACTGGTTGTGTAGGTGACAGGATGGGAATAAAATGGTGCATTCAGCGTAAGGGTCTCGTACTCCCCGCCTTCCCCGGCCAGGTTGATACGGTAAAAGGCAGCGACGTGTTTAAGCCTCCGGATAAGTGCGTCGTCAATATGAGCGCCTAAAAAATGTTCGTCCAATCCCTCCGCCGCAGTGACTACGATTATTGCATCCATGCGTTCTGCCACCTCCCTAAGCAGCATCTCCGTGTCCATGTGCCAGAGCGGAGTATAAAGTTCTACCCCGAGCCTGTCAGTGATTGCTTTTACCCGCTCTGCCTGGTATACAGATGCAACTGCCCCGGCGATCACTCCATCCACATTCAGGGGTATAAGTCCTGCTTCAAGATCAACAAGTTCCTCCTCCTTGGCCCCCTGGGTTGGTATCTCCACGTACTTCATACCGGCAACCCCTGCTATGGCAGCTACAGCGTCAAGGTTTGCCGAGTGGAACATATAAGAGTCACAGTTATCCGGGCGGGCAGTGACCAGGTACCTGACGTCTTTTCCGCTGTCGATCGCCTTCTGGACCGAGAGAATGGAGTCCTTTCCTCCTGAAGTGAGCGCTGCCCAGCTCATGATTAATCCTTCCCTGCAGCTGGTGATGTCAGGGCACCGAAATACTGCTGGTACCGGATCTGCATTGTGTCCCAGCCCGCAAGGTGGGTCTGGCATCCGGCATGCTCCACGACGAATGAAGCGGTGACCGTACCGATTTTGCAACAGGTCAGCGGCGGATAGCCCCTGACGTATGCGGAGAGGAACCCGGCCCGGTACGCGTCACCTGCCCCGGTGGGATCAACAAGAGTGACCGGGACAACCGGTATAAAATGCTCTTCGCCCCGGTTATACAAGGTGCTCCCGTCGCCGCTCATGGTAAATATTGCGGTACCTACCTGCCTGACGATGGCATCTCTTGTAACGCCAAGTGTAGTGCACATCTGTTGCACCTCATGCTGGTTGGCAAACAGGATATCGGTATTGGCAAGAATCGTCCCGAGCTGCTCTTTGGTGTACCAGAACACGTCCTGCCCGGGATCGAACGAGGTGAATTCACTTCTCTCTGCAACCCGGCAGTTGAACTCCGGATCTGCAGTTGCCATGTGAACAAACGGGAGACGGGGAGCTTCTGAAGTGGCAAATGCTTTTGATGCGCCCCACTCAAAGAACGTCATCTGGTCACCCGCATCGTCCGTGAACATGAACGCAGTCGGCGTATTCGCATCCGGCACAACAAAGAACTGCTGGTGGATGCCGATCCTTTTCATCCAGCAGTCATACTCGCTATTGGCAAATTCACCGCCGGTACAGGATATGAGGGTCACCTGCTCTCCCAAAACGGCAATTCCTGCGGCGATATTTGCAGCACCCCCGCCAAAATAGATGTGACGGTCGGAGATATGTGTCGAGCAGTTCTTCGCAGGGAGATGAGGCACCCGGGAGATGTGGTCCAGAGCGGTATGCCCGACGATATGTATCATATCGCCTGCACATCCAGCGGTTTCAGCGGTATGTCCTTCAATGCCTTGCCGATCACTGATTTTGCAATCCGCTCTGCATGCTCCGGGGATTCGGCCCGGAAAACTTTCATTTCGAGGACAAGGCCCACAAGAGCGGTATCTGCAACGACAATCGCGCTGGAAAGCGTCTCTTCACAAAACGGGCAGGTGAGAAAACCCACCTCGACTTCCACGTATTTTGCTGCAGGATTAAGCCGCTTTCCCGCTTCGCTGATTGCGATTCCAATCGCGTCGTCAAGCGATTTGACGTCGCGTATGATCCATGCCGACTCCAGGGTTACTACATAATCAGGCATCGTTTTCTCTCCTTACCAGGTATCCCGGTGTACATGCTCTCCGGAAGCCATCCGCCCGGTGAGCACTGGTGCGGGATGTCCTTTGCCCACCACAAGCAGTGCGATGGGGCGGATATGCTGGGGCAGATCAAGAATTCCGCGCACTTCATCGTCATCAAACGCTCCTGTCCAGCAGGAGTGCAGTTTTTTTGCATGGGCTGCAAGCATCATGTACGTACAGGCAATCACCGCATCTTCCAGTCCATACAGGATGCCACGTTCTCCATAGCGCGACATTGAGCGGACATAGTTTGCACACACTACAAAAACAGCGGGCGCCTGCTCCACATGCACCTGATCGAATGCAGCCTGGGAGAGTGCAACCCTGACTTCTTCATCGGTAACGACAATTACATCCCACGATTCAAGGTTGCCGGCGCTCGGTGCGGTGGCCGCACAGGTCAGGATATATTCAATCTCGTCCTCAGACAGCGGGTCGCTTTCGTAGGTACGGACCGAAGAGCGGCTCTTGAGAAAATCAAAGAAATCAGATGAGTCCATTTTTTTCAAGTACCTGCCACGCTTCCTGCGCCGGGGTCGTGGATGCGCTGATCGCCCTGGCGATCTTTCCGGATGCCTGGTCCGGCTCGTTGCTCTCGGTAAGGGATATCGCTTCGTTCAGAAAATCGATCGCCCTTTTGAATTCTGACTGCCCGGTACTCTGGGCGGCGAACTGGAGTTCATTCCTCACCTGTTCCATGAGCATCAGGAGCATTCGCCGTCCACCGGCGCGCTCACTGTCTGAAAAACCTGTCAATGCAAGACATAACTGGGAGGATATGATGAGCTCGGACTTTGCCCGTTCACCAAACTGGTAACTTTTTACAGCGGTTGGAAGATCCATACTTACCATGGATGTTGCCAATAAAAGAAAATTAGCATCAGGTAAAAATCCAGAACGCACACGCGGTGCAAAAAAATTCAGGGGTCGAGCGAACCCCGTACTATCACGGGAACAGATGTAACCCGGTTTTATCGTGCTGATTTGGCTTTGGCACCGAGTGCAGAGACCTTTGCCCTGCGCATGTGCCTGCGGATGAGCGGGCTTGCAGTGGACTCGTTCAGGCCTGATCCTCCGGATCGGTCGCCCCCGCGTCTTCCCCCGCGTTTGCCGCCCCGTCCTCCGCCACGGCCTTTTGCCTCTTCGTCCATTGCGTTGACTTTCTTGATATTCACGCCGGCTTTGAACCGCTGGTTCGGGCCCGGTGTCTTGAAATCGCCCTCACTTTTCGGAACAAGCCGTATCTGTCCCTTGACGCCTTTTACCTGTGCCCAGATTGTAGTACCTGTTTTACCCATAACGAAACTCCTTATCTAATTCTGCTGCCCCACTCATAAATGTTCGCGCCCCGGATCCAACGAATGGAGCACCTTAAAAAAATTTACTTTTTCCCTGCAAGTGCTGCGTCAATCTCTTTCCTGAGTAGTTCGCTGACGATCTTTCCGTCCACTGACCCTCTCACTTCAGACATGACCACACCCATAAGAGGACCAAGTGCGGCTCTTCCTTTCTGTTTCACAAACTCTGACCGGTCAGCGATGATCCTGTGGATAATGGATTCCAGTTCCTGACGGGAGACTGCCGGGGCGAGTTTCCCGATCACACATTCAAAAGAATCACCGGAGGTAAGTTCCCTTAAGATCTCAGGAACAGCCTCTTTTGCAACCCTGCCGCTTTCCACGGCATGCCATATGGCAAGATAATCCACGTCTGATATCTTCTCCACTGCAACACCTTCCCGGCGGAGTTCCGTGCACGTGGAAAGGATAGTGAATGCCGCAAGTTTGGGTTTGATCCCTTCTGCCAGTGCGCGTTCGAACAAGGGGAGTTTTTCTGATAATGCCAGCTGAGTTGCATAATTCCGGTCGATTGCATACTCCTGCGCAAAACGCTGTGCCTTTGCGCTCAGCAGCTCGGGGACTGTCACCCCATTCCAGCGTTCATCATCAATGATCACCGGAAGGACATCGGTCTCAGGATACATCCGCGCTGCCCCCGGGAGAGGGCGCATATAGGCTGTGCTGCCGGTTTCCAGCATCTTCCGGGTCTCTTCCGGGACTGGTTTATCTGAGAATGCCTGCCGGGCGCGGCTGATAACCTGGTGAAGGGCACATTCAGCCTGGATATCACTCGCCGCTGCGACGATCACTACGCAATCCTGGTCGCATGCATTCATCCGTGCCCGCACCCTGGTAACTTCGTCAGCCGTGACTCCGTAGGCAGGAAGTTCATCCGTATGGAATATCCCCCCGACCCCGCATTTTTTTGCATAATCTGACAATTCACTCCCAAGACGGCGGTCGGGTTGTATCTCATATCCTGCGAGGCCTGCAAAACCTTCGAGGCGCAGGGCATGGATTCGTTTCGCCTTTTTGAGGACGGTGGATTTTGTCGATCTGAAGATATCGGTTACATCCTGCGGGTTATCATGGACCGATGCGTTTCTCATCAACAGTTTCTGCCGTATGGCAAGGAGATTTTCCTGCCGCTGCACTTCGCGCCTGACCACCTCGGCGATCAGGTCCAGTTCCTGAACTCCTTTGATCTCCACGCGGGAACCGCCCCGGATCGATATGTTCACATCCTGGCGGATCGTGCCAATCCCCCGCTTCACTTTCCCGGTTGAACGCAGCACCATACCGATAAACTCAGCGACCTGCTGTACCTCATCGGGGGTATGCATGCAGGGGGACGTGGTGATCTCGATAAGCGGGATACCCAGCCGGTCAAGTGAAAAAATATCGTCTTTAACCCGCTGTGCTGCCTCCTCTTCGAGGCATATCGTCTCGATCTCGCCCCCGTTCGGGAGTGCCCCGTTCAGGGCGACAAGGGCCGTGCGCTGGAAGCCGCTGGTATTCGATCCGTCAATGACGAGCTTGCGCATGGTATGCACCTGCCTGACCGGGGTCATGCCAAACATCCGTGCGATGGTGAGGCAGACAGAAAGTGCCTCGTCATTCAGGGGTGCCGGCGGCTCCTCGTCGTTTTCCACCAGGCACGTGGTGTCATAGGTATAATACTGGAATTTCCGGTCGCGCTTCATCTCTTCCTGCGCGGCCCGGTCTATCTCTCCCATCTCGCTTTCCGTAACCCTGAGATAGCGGAAGAATTCTCCGGAATGTTCGGTGCTGTCGCGGAGGAGCGTTGAGCAATGGCAGAACAGTTTCTCACCGGTATTCAGCTGCTGGTGGATCTCGATTCCCGCCGTGAGACCTGTCGCGTTATAATCCATGCATGCTCCTCCTGGTGCATTCCCCCTTGAGATCGGCTTGCATCAGGTCGCCCGCTCTTCCGGGGTACCGCTCGTTACCCAGCACCCACATCATCTTCACCAGTGCAACCTCGGGCAACATGTCCCCGCCTTCGATGACTCCTGCCGCAAGCAGATCGCGCCCGGTATCGTAGACCCGGTCGCAGACCCTGCCCTGCATGCACTGGGTGGTCATCACAACCAGGGTGCCGTTTTCAACCAGCTTGCGCAGCGATGGAATGAGTGCAGTACTCACATGCCCGAGCCCGGTACCTGCGATCACGAGTCCTTTGCAACCTTCATATGCTTCCAGCAGGTCAGGTGACATGCCGGGATAAAACTGGAGAAGCCCGCAGTGCTCTTCGAGCTTGTCGTGGATACCGGAGTTCCGGCATCCCCGCCTGACTGCGTGTTCTTCCAGGGTTACTTCGCCGGTTGGATAGGCAACAGAACCGAGAGGATCTATCCCTATGCTCCGGAACGCGTCACGACG